>Ga0265297_10004133_pt1 | contig 24365 bp, 22 predicted proteins | sample Munlanlwell13791_FD_192502 | JGI IMG/M metagenome (GOLD analysis project Ga0265297, IMG submission 192502) | Leachate microbial communities from a municipal landfill in Southern Ontario, Canada - Leachate well 137-91 | ecosystem: Engineered > Solid waste > Landfill > Unclassified | place... | reverse complement strand
GGCTGTCACTTTCGCTCGCTCACTGTGGACAGGTCGCCAATCCGCCCGTCCGAGCACCCGGCATCCGCCGGGCGCAGTGCCGGAGGTACCGGGGCGTAAGCGAACTTACATTCCCCGCCGCTCCGAGTACGACGGAGCGCGCGGGGCGTGAGTGAGCCGGTCCGGCGGATGCCGGACGGTGCGATCGGAGCCCCCGCAGGGGCGATGTGGAGCACCGAGGCGAACGCCGCCCCAGCGCGCCCGGCGCACGGAGGTTGCGGCGGCGCTTTCTTTGCCCCGCGTTTCTTTGGCGACAAAGAAATGCGGGCCCGGGTCCGGGGTCGGGAAGCCCCCGGGAAATGACGAAGGAATGGCGAAGCCCCTGAAGCCCCGCGCAGCAGTCGAGAGTAATGGGGCCGGGGTCTGGGGGCCTGGAAGGCACCGGATATAAAAAGGGGACTGCTAGCGCGACAGCGTTTAGCGTTGTATCCTTAACGCATATGGTATCCGTCGATATATCCGGCAGACTCCCTTCAGGCGTGACCAGAAAAATGGTGATCGATATCGCTGATGCCTCTTTCGTCGTCGGCGGCGGTAAGGGCAAGATGCGCATGGATTTATCTGTCGTTGACGATAAGGTGATGCGCGGGCTCAACAGGCAGCATCGAGGCGTAGACAGCACGACAGACGTCCTCTCCTTCCAGTACACCGGCGGGGATTTCCCGTCCGCAGATGGTGAAACCGGCGGACTGCTGGGCGAGATCGTGATTTCCGCTCCGCAGATTAAGAAACAGGCCAAGGAGGCCGGGCGAACCGTCCGGGAAGAGTTCGCGCTTATGGTCGTCCATGGTACGCTTCATCTGCTGGGATACGACCATTGTACGGAGAAGGAAGAGCGGGCGATGTTCCGCCTGCAGCAGGACATCTTGGATAGAATGTTGTTCGGTTAGGTGCAGGAGGAGCAAAAGGTGCAACCCTCACCCCATCTCTCCCCCGCGATGCGGGGGAGGGAGTAAGGGAGGGGGTGCCCCTTCTGCACCTTCTGCCCCTCATCCTCTATGATAAACCCCAAACGCCTCAAAAATAGCTTCAAATACGCCTTTCAGGGTCTGTCCCGGGCAGCCAAGGAAGGACAGAATTTCAGGGTGATGCTGACCGCGGCCGCGATTGTCACCGTGCTTATGTTAGCCTTAAGCGTCTCCAGTCTGGAAAAGGCTATATTGACACTTGCGATAGCCTTGGTTCTTGTGCTAGAATTGATGAACAGTATTTTTGAGCGCGTCGTCGACCTGCTGAAGCCGCGGATGCACCTGCAAGTCAAGGAAATCAAGGATATAATGGCTGGCGGAGTATTGGTCGCTTCGGTCGGAGCGGCACTCGTAGGGGTCATCGTTCTCGGGCCTTATCTGGCGGCTTGGTTGAGGACGGTGGGTTCATGACGGATCTTATGTCGGATGATTCGCTGTTCGCAGGGATAGACATCGGTTCGACCGCGGTGCGTATCGCGGTCGGCCAGAAAATGCCGGCGTCCGATAGGGGCCAGGTACACATCCTTGGCGCCGCGGAGTCGACATCTGAAGGCATAAATCGCGGCGTCATCAATTCCATCGAGGACGCCGTGTCTTCGGTTTCTGCGTGCATCGAGAAGGTCGAGCGGACCACAGGATTACCCATCGGTTCGGCCTGGATCTCCATTTCCGGAGCGCACGTGAACATGATAGAGAGCAAGGGCGTGGTCGCCGTGTCGCGCACCGATGGCGAGATCCGCGAGGATGACATCGAGAGGGCGGTCGATGCCGCGCAGACCGTGGCCACCCCGGTGAACTACGAGATCATCCACGTCATCCCGAAATCTTTCGCCGTCGACAGCCAGAACGAGATCAAGGATCCGCTCGGCATGACCGGCATCAGGCTTGAGGTCGACACCCAGATCATCCAGGGACTGTCATCGCACATCAAGAATCTGACCAAATGTGTCTATCGGACCGGCGCCAACATCGAGCGGCTGGTCCTCGGCATCCTGGCTACTTCCGAAGCGGTGGCGACCGCCAGGCAGAAGGAGATCGGCGTGGCCGTGGTCAATCTCGGAGGCGCGTCGGCGAATATCTCAGTCTTCGAGCGCGGCGACATCCTGCGCATCGCGGCGCTGCCGATCGGTTCGGATCATGTGACGGCCGACATTGCTATCGGATTGCGGACCTCGATCGACGTGGCCGAGCGGGTCAAGCTGCAATATGCCTCGGCGCTTCCCAAGAACTTCGGCAAGAACGACAAGATCGATCTGCAGGATTTGGGCATGGCTGACAGCGAGGAGGTCTCGCTGAAGTACGTCGCGGAGATTGTCGAGGCGAGGTGCGAGGAATTGCTTGAGAAGGTGGACAAGGAGCTCAAGGAGATCGGGAAGAGCGGTCTGCTCCCGGGCGGCGTCATTTTGACGGGCGGCGGCGCGAAGCTGCCGGGACTCGTCGATCTCGCCAAGGACAAGCTGCGCCTGCCGGTGTCGCTCGGTTATCCGGTCGGCATGAGCAGCATCACCGATCGCATCAACGATCTCTCGTTCACGACCGCGATCGGCCTCGTCCAGTGGGGCGTCAATGAGATGCCGGGAGATTCGAAGAGGGGAGGACTGCTTGGGCGGTATAAGCCAGTCGAGAAGATGACCAAGGGCATCAGGAAACTGTTCGGAGTCGCATCGTGACGGGGATCGTCCATCTCTCGTTGAAGTCCGTGGTGGGTGCAACAGGAATATGATGGGGCGGCGCACGAGCGCCGTTTTTTGGTACGGCAGGAGCAGGATAAATAGAGCGGGGATAGCGGGGAAAGCGGGGAAAAATAAGGGGCCAAAGAGCCAAGGAACTTAGGAGTTGAGACGATTATCCGATAAGCTTCTTGGCTCCTGCGCTCCTCAGCTCCTCGGCTTTTAAATCGCGCATTCGTTCACGTGATGTCATCGATGACCGCTCGTCTAGCGGAATCGGACGGCGAGTATTATGATGATGAGTAAAATTGTTGTTCACTTAGGCAAATTTGCCTTGACCACGCTTCGTACTCTGGCGTACATTGAATACAGATTATCCCCACATCACTCCGAGTCCATATGGCAGAGATCAAGCCCGATATAGAATCGTTCGCGAAGATAAAAGTCATAGGCGTAGGCGGTTCAGGAGGGTCGGCCATCAACCGCATGATCAGATCCCGCATCAAGGGGGTCGAGTTCATCGCGGCCAACACCGATGTTCAGGCGCTGCACAACTCGCAGGCACAGAAGAAGATTCAGCTCGGCAAGTCGATTACGCGCGGTCTTGGTGCTGGCATGAACGCCGATGTGGGGAAGCAGTCGGCGGAGGAGAGCCAGAACGAGCTGCGCGAGACTTTGAACGGCGCTGACATGGTCTTCGTCACCTGCGGACTCGGCGGCGGCACCGGTAGCGGCGCGTCGCCGGTCATCGCGGATATCGCGCGCGATTGCGGCGCGCTCACCGTCGCAGTGGTGACCAAGCCGTTCGCGTTCGAGGGCGTGCAGCGGCGGGAGATCGCGGAACGCGCGTTCAGGGATCTGGCTGAACAGGTCGATACGATCATCGTCATACCGAACGACCGCGTGCTGAACGTCATTGACCGGAAGACGACACTCTTGGAGGCGTTCGAGGCGGTCGACGACGTGCTGCGTCAGGGAGTACAGAGCATCTCCGAAGTCATCACCGTCCCCGGACTCGTCAACGTCGACTTCGCGGACGTGAAAGCAATCATGCAGAACACCGGTTCCGCGCTCATGGGCATCGGTACGGCGACCGGCGAGAACCGCGTCGTGGCGGCCGCGAAGCAGGCGATATCGAGCCCGCTCCTTGAGATGTCCATCGAGGGGGCGAAGGGCGTGCTGTTCACTATCACCGGCGGTTCGGATCTGGGCATGCAGGAGTTCGACGAGGCGGCCAGGCTCATCACCAGCAACGCCGACAGCAATGCCAAGGTCATCTTCGGCACGGTGATCGACGACGACATGGAGGACGAGGTGAAGGTCTGCGTCATTGCCACCGGTTTCGACGCCGACCGGCGCAAGATGGAGACGAAGGCGGAGAACACGCGCCTGGCGTCATCGGGCGACGCGGACGCTCACAAGGAAGATCAGGGCAAGACGGCCGCGAAACCGAGCTTCTTCTCCAAGGCGCTGAAGGACAGCATGGCGGTCAGGGACAAGACCGAGGCTAAGGCGGATGAGGATCCGGTCGGCATCTTCTCGAAGAGGAAGATCGCCACGGTCGAGGAAGACTCGGAGCCGCGCTTTGCGCGGATAGAGAAAGCGGAGAAGCAGCCCGCAGGTGCGGTCGCGGAAGCGGAGGACGACCTGGAGATTCCGGCGTTCATCCGCAGGAAGCTTCCCTAAGCCGGCATGAGGTGTCCGGTCTGCACTAGCGACGAGACTAAGGTCGTGGATTCCCGCGCCGCCACCGACGGCTTGAGCATCCGCAGGCGGCGGGAATGCGAAAAATGTGATTTCAGGTTTTCGACCGTCGAGGCCATGGAGATCATGGACTTGACGGTTTTGAAATCCGACGGAAGGCGTGAGCCGTATTCGCTGGAAAAGCTTGAGGGGGGATTGAGGAAAGCGCTGGAGAAGCGGCCGCATGACGCGGACGGATTCAGGACGCTGATCGGCGCAATCGAGTGCGATATCCAGAGGCTGCGGAAATCCGAGGTGAAGAGCAGCGAGGTCGGCGAGATCGTAATGAAGCATCTGCGAAAGTTCGATTCCGTGGCGTACATCCGCTTCGCCTCGGTTTATCGTTCGTTCGAGGACGTGCAGACTTTCCAGGAAGAGGTGGAGAAGCTGGTGAGCAAGAGCCGGGTGAAGAAGAGATAGGGGAGGGGTAGGAGGGGCAGAAGGAGCACCCTTCGACTACGCTCTTCTTCAACAAGTTCAGAATTCGCTTCGCTCAGGGCAGGGAAGGTGCAGAAGGTGCAGAAGCGGGAGAAGTGAAAGAATGAAGACCGCGCGATGTGCGGTTTTTCATTTAGTCTACCGCCCGTCCGAGCGCGCCATACCCCTCACCCCCGCCCTCTCCCCGTTCGCGGGGAGAGGGTGGATAAAGCAACATGTACTCCCTCTCCCGCCATGCGGGAGAGGGTTGGGGTGAGGGCGGGGTCCCGCCAACGGCGAGAAGCCGCCCCGCAGCCAATACACTCCTATTTGTCTGGCGCGGATGCGCGTCGCGGCAACCTCGGAGGCGGCCAGGCTCGGTCCCGAGCGCAGCGAGGGCTGGCCGCCGAGAGTTAGCGCGCGCCGCCGCCGGAACGGCGCGACGCGTGCCGCGACCGCGTCCGCGCAGGGGGTCTGGGGCGGAGCCCCTGAAGCCCCGCGCAGCAGTCGAGAGTAATGGGGCCGGGGTCTGGGGGATGGAATCCTTGCAAACCAGGCGTGGCGTAAAGCTCTGGGGAATAAACCTGAATTTTGCTATCATTATCAGGTGAATCGTCCACACCTTTTTCGTTTATGAGACAGAAGAAACGCACTAAGATCGTCTGCACAATCGGCCCCGCCTCGCATGACCGGGCTACGCTGCTTAAGATGGTCAAAGAGGGCATGAACGTCGCTCGGCTCAATTTTTCGCACGGCAGCCACGACGATCACGCCGAGCTCGTCCGCCTTATCAGGGACGTCGCGGAACAGGCTGGTGAGCCTATCGCCATCATGCAGGACCTGCAGGGACCGAAGATCAGGGTCGGCGTGCTGCCGGAAGCTGGGATAGCGCTCGAAGCCGGCAAGGAGGTGACGTTCTCGACGGATCCGAAAGCCGAGCTCCCGAAGATCTGTCTGACCTATGGCGAGCTCCACAAGGACGTGGGGCCGGGCGACCGCATCCTGCTCGATGACGGCCTGCTTGACGCCATCGTCCAGAAAGTGGAGGGGAGAGACATCGTTTGCCGCGTCGTCACGGGCGGGGTCCTGCTATCGAACAAGGGCCTGAACCTGCCCACCGCGACGTTGAGCATCCCGGCCATCACGACGAAAGACAAGGAAGATCTCGAGTTCGGCATCAGCCAAGGCGTGGATTGGGTAGCGCTCTCTTTCGTCAGGAACGCCAAGGAGGTCTACGACCTGAAGTTCATGATCCAGGACTATGAGAAGAAGGCCGGACACGGCAAGCACCATTACGGCCCTCACGCGCGCATCATCGCCAAAGTCGAGAAGCATGAGGCGGTGCGCCACATCAATGAGATCATCGAGGCGGCGGACGGAGTCATGGTGGCGCGCGGCGACCTCGGCATCGAAATGCCGGCAGAAGAGGTGCCGCTCATCCAGAAGCGGATTATCGACCACTGTCTTGAACAGTCTAAGCCGGTCATCGTCGCGACGCAGATGCTCGACTCGATGATCAGGAATCCGCGGCCGACGCGCGCCGAAGTCTCGGACGTCGCCAATGCGGTCATCGATCACACTGATGCGGTCATGCTCTCCGGAGAGTCTGCCACGGGTAAATATCCGATTGAGGCGGTCGCGACGATGGCGAGGATCATCCGGGAGACGGAGGCATCGGCCTACGACAACTTGCCGATGAACCGGACGTTCGAGACCAAGGATACGGAGATGGCGGTGTCGCAGGTGGCGAACATCCTGGCGCGGAGCGTCGGGTCGAAGCTGATATTGGCGGCGTCACTCTCTGGGGATATCGGGCGCATCGTCAGCCGCTATCGCCCCGAACTGCCTATCGTGGTTGCCGTCGCCGATGAGCGCGTGCGCCGCCAGCTGAACCTCTCCTGGGGCGTCTGGCCGTTCATCCTGCCGCAATGCAAGACCGTCGAGGAGCTGGTGGACAGGTCGGTCGGCTATCTGAAGAACAAGAAGATGGTCAAGGACGGCGACAAGATCATCGTCGTCGCCGGCGAGCCGGTCGGCATCTCCGGCGGCGCTAATTTGGTTGAGATCAGGACGGTGAAATGAAGCGGGAAGAGCGGGAAAAGCGGGAAGAGATATCTTTTCCCGCTTAGTGAGCGGCAGCGAACGGTTCCCGCTTAGCGACCGGAGGGAGCGATTCCCGCTTAAGTCAAATTAGATATTAGAATTCACTTTGTTATGCCCAGCAAAAAACCAGCCAGGAAAACGTCCAAGCGCGGCCCGTTCGTCTATTTCTTCGATGAGGTCGACATGAATGATGTCGCTCTGGTAGGCGGCAAGAACGCCTCTCTGGGCGAGATGTTCCGGAACCTGACGCAACGCGGCGTCAAAGTGCCGGACGGTTTCGCGGTCGGCGCGGACGCTTACTGGCACTTCATCGATAGCGCCGGTCTGCGCGACCGCATCAGGGACGAACTCGCGCCGCTCAACGTCAAGGACGTGACCGATCTGGCGACGCGCGCCAGACGCGTCAGGGAGATGATCCTGTCCGCGGAGATGCCGGTCGACCTGTCGAAGGTCATCATTGCCGCTTACGGCAAGCTGTCCGCGCGCTACCGGATGAAGACCTGCGACGTGGCGGTGCGTTCTTCGGCCACGGCCGAGGATTTGCCAGGCGCGTCCTTCGCCGGCCAGCAGGACACCTATCTCAACATCCACGGCGAGTTCGCGCTCCTGGATTCCGTGAAGCGCTGTTTCGCGTCGCTGTTCACCAACCGCGCCATCGCCTATCGCGCGGAAAAAGGGTTTGACCATCTCAAGGTCGCGTTGTCGGTCGCGGTGCAGAAGATGGTCCGCTCCGACCTGGCGTCGGCCGGCGTGATGTTCACCATCGACACGGAGAGCGGCTTCCGTGACGCGATACTCATCAACGGCGCGTACGGACTCGGCGAGAGCGTCGTGCAGGGCAAGGTCAATCCTGACCAGTTCTATGTCTTCAAGCCGATGCTGAAGGAGGGCAAGAAGCCGATCATCGGCCGGGGGCTCGGTTCCAAGGAGTTCCGCATCGAATACAGTCTCGAAGCCGGCGCGCCGATCAGGACGGTGCAGGTCTCCGAAGACGAGCGTAAGAGGTACTGCATCAACGACGACGAAGTGCTGCAGCTCGCTAAGTGGGGCGTGCAGATCGAGGATTACTACTCGAAACTGCACGGCAAGCACCAGCCGATGGACATCGAGTGGGCCAAGGACGGCCGGACCGGAGAGTTGTTCATCGTCCAGGCGCGGCCAGAGACGGTGCATTCGGAGAAAGATCCGAACGTGCTCGAGGAATACGTGCTGAAGGAGAAGGGCGAGGTGCTGGTGACCGGTCTGTCCGTGGGTTCCAAGATCGGCGAGGGCACGGTCAGGGTCATCCGCGACGTGCGCGACATGGCGACGTTCAAGGACGGCGAGGTGCTGGTGACCGAGATGACCGACCCTGATTGGGTGCCGATCATGAAGCGCGCGGCCGCCATCATAACGAACAGCGGCGGACGGACCTGCCACGCGGCGATCGTCTCGCGCGAGCTCGGGACGCCGGCGATCGTCGGCACCAGGAATGCGACGACAGTCCTGAAAGAGGGCATGCAGGTCACGGTCTCCTGCGCCGAGGGCGAGGAAGGCAAGGTCTATAAGGGGATATTGCCGTACGAAGTGCGGCGGACCAGGCTGGAGAAGCTGAAGAAGACCAAGACCAGGATCATGATGAACATCGCCGAGCCGGACCTGGCGTTCGAGCATTCGATGCTGCCGAACGATGGCGTCGGTCTGGCGCGCGTAGAGTTCATCTTCATCAACTTCATCAAGGCGCATCCGCTCGCCATCATCAATTACGACAAGCTCGAGAAAGAGGAGGACAAGCGGGCGATCGACGAGTTGACGCTGGCGTTCCCTTCAAGAGAGGACTTCTTCGTCAACCGGTTGGCCGAGGGTATCGGCCGGCTCGCGGCGGCGTTCTGGCCGAACGACGTCATCGTGCGCACCTCGGACTTCAAGACGAATGAATACGCGGGACTGATCGGTGGGCATCAGTTCGAACCGTCGGAGTCGAATCCGATGATCGGCTGGCGCGGCGCGTCGCGCTATTACAGCGAGAACTACAAGGAAGCGTTCCTGTTGGAGTGCAAGGCGTTCAAGAAGGTGCGCGAGGAGATGGGACTGAAGAACGTTATCGTCATGATCCCGTTCTGCCGCACGCCGGAGGAGGGGAAACGGGTGCTCGGGGTCATGGCCGAAGCCGGGTTGGTGCGCGGCAAGGACGGATTGAAGGTGTACGTCATGGTCGAGATCCCGTCGAACATCATCCTCGCTGACGAGTTCGCCAAGGTCTTCGACGGATTTAGCATCGGCTCGAACGACCTGACGCAGCTGACCCTGGGCGTGGACCGCGACTCGGAGCTCGTCAGCCATCTCTACAACGAGCGCAATGACGCGGTCCTGCGTTCGGTCTCGAGCGTCATCAAGTCGGCGAAGAAGAACAAGGTCAAAATCGGCATCTGCGGTCAGGCGCCGTCCGATTGGCCGGAGTTCGCCGAGTTCATCGTACGTGAGGGGATCGACAGCATGTCCTTGAATCCGGACACGGTCCTGAAGACCACGATGCGCGTCGCCAAGCTGGAGGAGAAGCTGAAGAGGAAGTGAAAGAGTTTCTAGCTCAAAGCCCCGCCGCGGGCGGGGTCCCGCCTTCCTTAATGCCAAGCTCTGCTTGGCTTGAATATAAGTGGCGGGACTGAAAGCATAAAGCAGAAAGCTGAGGTGGAGCTTTCTGCTTCTTGCTTTAGACTTTTGACGAAAATCGAAACACCGACCTTACGGCCGGTGTCTGTAGTACGTTCATTCCCAGCTGCCCTCTTCGGGTGTGGGTTTTTCAGGCTTCTGCTCGATCCCGCTTAGCTCACTCTCGAGTGCCGCGGCAGTCTCGGCGACTTCCTGTGCGGCCTCTTCGACGGCCGCACCGGTTTCTTCGTCGATAGTGAGTTCCGACGGAGCCCCCACAAGTTCGCTCTCCCTTTCAAGACGCTCCAGATCCTCCGCGCTCGTGATGACGGGCGCGTCGAACTCTTCGGGCTTAAGCGGCTCGGATCCGGCTTGATCTGGCTCTATCCCTTCGAGGATCCTGTCGATGTCCGGATTTCCGTCTCTCATACGTTTACCTCCTTAGGTTTATGATGTTTATCCCTAAACAGTATAGGGTTTAACAAAAAAATCTACCATATTTTATGCCGTTTGTCAAGGTTTTCGGGCATGATTCGGACCCTCGTTTGACTGAGGGTGAGGCACTTGATTTATCTGACGGGGTAGGTTATATTGTCTTTCGTCAGCACGGATCCGTGGTGTAGCCCGGTTAACACGTCTCCCTGTCACGGAGAAGATCGAGGGTTCGAATCCCTTCGGATCCGCCACGCAAAAACGGCAGTTACTCTGCCGTTTTTGCGTGGCGGATCCGAAGGGATTCGAACGGGCAGGAAGCGAGACGCGAGCCGCCGTCGAGTGGCGAGCAGTCGAGCGTCGACTGGCCCGAGCCAGCGCAGGGCCAGGCGCTGCCCAGGACAAGGAAGCGCCGCAGTCGGCGGCGCGACGCGGAAATCCCATATGATCGGATCCTCGAAATCACACGCGGCAGTTACTCTGCCGTTTTTGCGTGGCGGATCCGAAGGGATCCTAATCCTCCTTCGCCTTCGGCTGCGGAGGGCGCAGCGTATCACGTCGTTGGCGAACGACGTTGCAGGCAGGAGATAATACTTTCCGTCCATTTCAGATAAACTGTCTAGGTATGGTTCCTGGCTTCCGACGGATTGATTATTGGGCGGAAGAGAGCAACATCCCGCTCTATGTCCTTTCGGATAGGCGGCAGCCGCCTTTCTATGATGACTTCCTGTGCTTGTACAAAGACGGCGCATCCCGCCTCTATTTCCTCAATGACAGATGGGAAGTCGAAAGCCGAAATGGATTCGATGCTTTCAGCAGGCGAGATTTCCTTGATACGTACGCGGACAGGACGGAGCGCATCCTGCGGGAATTCAAAGCACTCGATTCCTTGGGGGCCGATTCTGATTTTTTCGGGCTCATCGAAGTCTTGCGCGCCTGGCAAGAAATCTATTTCCAGACGGAGGCGGTCAGGATGGAAAGGGTGAAACCCGGAGGTGACGGGATATCGGAGGCGGATCTGCGCCGCGTGGCTGAGTTAAGACTCCGATTGAGGATGAGCGCGGAGGATGCGCTGTTCAAGCGATCCGATGATCTGCTGGCGACCATAGCGCAGAGACATGAGATGACGGTCGACGATCTGTTATTCTATGGATTCGTCGAGATGAGGGATCTGCTGGAACGCGGAGGAAAAGTGGATCCAGTCGGTCTGGAAGAGAGAAAACGGGGGTATGCATTCTGGCGGGAGAGCGGCGATAGCCATCTTGAGGTCGGTCCTGATTTTCAGAAGATTTGGGAAGACCTTCGTGTCGAGCTTGTTCCAGAGGAGACTTCAGAAATCAGGGGGGCTGTCGCGCATGCAGGGACGATTAGGGGTGAAGTGCAATTGATCCGGCACGACCGGTTCGATATCCGCGGACGAGCGCAACGTTTCAAGGATGGGTGCATCCTGGTGACGGAGATGACGCGCCCGCAGACGATTGTCGCTTGCCGCAAAGCCAAGGCAATCATAACTGATGAGGGCGGCGTCACCTGTCACGCGGCGATTTTTTCGCGCGAGATGGGCATCCCGTGCATCATCGGTACCAAGATCGCGACCAAGGTGCTGAAGACCGGCGATTTGGTGGAGGTCGATGCGGACAGGGGAGTGGTGCGGGTGCTGGAGAGGGCGGAGTGAAGCGCGAGAGCACGACCCACCTTGAATCTGATGTGGGGACTGTCAGGGGGACACCTCTCAAACCATTCGAACGCTCCTGGACCGCGCCGAAGAAATCGGTTACCTTGAAATCGGTTCGAATCACAAGGAGTGATTATGAAAATCATTCTTCCGAAAACGCTTTGCGATATCGATTCGGATTACGGACCGCTCTTTTTCCTGGCCGGCCCGGTTCGGGGCGGAGGCGATTGGCACGTCCAGTGTTGCGAGGAGATTGGGAAGCTCATTCCTCATTTCTACGCCGCTCTGCCGTGCAGGTATGCGGCGGACCATCCGTTGATGCCGTTCCGGTTGAACGGGGAAGAAGGCCATTTCGCTCGCCAGCTCTCTTGGGAGCGGCACTATCTTCAGCTCGCTGCGACGACGGGTTGTCTCATTTTCTGGCTCGCTTGCGAAAGTGAGACCGAACCGAGGACGGACGGTAACCCGTTCGCCATGGATACGCGGGGCGAGTTGGGGGAGTGGCGCGGGCGGATGATGGCCGATAGGAACCTGCGCGTGGTCATCGGCGCGGAAAGCGGTTTTCCCGGCCTGGACCAGATTCAGCGCAACTTCGATGAGGCGTCAGGCGATTCCGAGTTCATCATCTATCCGACCCTGGCGGAGACCGTCGCCGCCGCAGTGGCGAAGATGCGGTGAACTGCACACGAGCCGTGATCCGACGATAATCTAAGTCGTCGGATTTTTTGATTTGGGGACTGTCCCGGATAAGGCGGAGCAGGGGACACTTCTCTTTGGGGCCTGGCCCCAGTTAAGCCTGGAGGGGGTCACATCTCGGTGGATAAAAAAGAACCCCCTCGATCCAAGCTTGGATCAAGGGGGCTGAGGGGTTCACCCTGTACCGGAGGCCGCGAAGCGGCCGAACTGGTACGGGGCTACTCGCTGACCGCCGACCGGGGGCAGATGTAGGTGGTGCGAAGGATCGATCTGCCGTTCTCCTCCACCACCTGCCACCCGCTGGGTCGGCAGCGTGTCAGGTCGACGCTGTCCGGAGCGACGGTCGAAGGATCGACGTCGTCGGGCAGTGCGGGGGGCGGCGGGAGCGTGGTCTGCTGGTTCGGCGCTGGCGCGGGCGGGGTCGGGACCGGGGTCGCGACTACCGGGGCCTTGGCCGGCGGCGCGGGGTGCGGAACGACCTTGCTGATGTTCCCGCTCACCTCGTTACCGACGACCTTCGTGCCCTCGCAGGAACCGACCAGTAGGGCGATGACGACGGCGATGACCATCAGTGTGATCAGCACGGCTGCCAAGTACTTCGGCCAGTGCCGCTCGTCGATGACCGGCTCGGTCTCCTCGTCGGCGACCGGCTCGGTCTCCTCGTCGGCGACCGGCTCGGTCTCCTCGTCGGCGACCGGCTCGGTCTCCTCGTCGGCGACCGGCTCGGTCTCCTCCGGTTCCGTCGGGCGCACCTCGGCCTCGGTGACCTGAACGACGCGCGTCAGGTCCGTCTGGTCACCGCCCATCTCCTCCTGCTCGCGCATCTGTGCCTCGATTTCGGCCTCGACGGCCTCGACCGCGTCACCCTCGGCTAACAGCTCCGGATCGACCTCGACCGACGGCTCTCCGTCGGTCTGCTCGGGGTTCCTCTCCTCGTCTGACATCTCTCTCCTCCTCGTGTGAAAAACCAACGCCCGAACGGTTTCGGACCGATGAATATAGCAGAAATTACGCCTTTTGTCAAGAGTGTTGGAAGTCGAAAAGCGTAGAAGACGAAAAGTTGAAAAGTCTAAAAGACGAAAAGCGCGCGGCAACGACTTCCCGGCTTTTCAACTTTTAAGCTTTTAGACTTTTCGTCTTTTAGTCTTTTCGTCTCTACACCAAAAACCCCGCCATCTCTGGCGGGGTCTTTCGTCGAGCAGGGGCAAGCCCTGCCGCTACATATCTATTTCTTCGCCGCTTCCACGATCGCTTTGAACGTGTTCGGCCTCTCGGCGGCGATCTTCGACAGGATCTTGCGGTCGATGGTGATGCTGGCCTTCTTCAATGCGTCCATCAGTTTGCTGTAAGACAGACCGTTCAACCGCGCGGCCGCGTTGATGCGGACCTGCCACAGCGCCCTCATCGTCCGTTTCTTGTTCCTCCTGTCGCGGTAAGCATAGACGCCGGCCTTGGTGGCCGCTATCTTGGCGACCTTGAGCTTGCTCTTGCGTCCCCACTTGAAGCCCTTGGTGTGCTTCAATACGCCCTTCCGCCTCTTCAGATGGATTTTGCCTCTCTTGACCCTAGGCATACTACTTCAGCGTCAGCTGTCTGATCGTCTTAGTGAAGGACTCGGACATCTTCCGGTCCCTGCGCTTGTTCCTGGTTGTCGTTCCGCCTTCGCGGCTGTTGAAGTGGTCCTGTCCGGCGGCCCTCTTCAGGACCTTGCCTTTCTTGGTGACCCTGAACCGCTTCGTCAGAGCTTTATGCGTCTTCATATATCGGGATTCTTTTTGGGGCTTGTGTGCGTCCGGTATCTTAAGCCTTGGCCACGATACTTGTCAACTGTCCTCCCTGGCGCTGGACCGGCTGCTCTATCTTTACGGGCATTTCCTCGTTCAGCTGGCTGATGAAGGTCTGGATGACCTGCGCACCGACATCGCCGAAACGTTTCTCGCGTCCGCGCAGGATGATCTCGACTTTGACCTTGTCGCCCTTCTCCAGGAACCGTTTGGCCTGTTCCTTGCGGACATCCATGTCATGCTGTCCGATCCTCGGGGAGAGGCGCACGCCTTTGACTTCGACGGTCTTGGCGCCGGCCTTCTGCTGCCGCGCTTCTTTCTCCTTCTCGTACTTATATTTACCGAAGTCGATGATCTTGGCGACCGGCGGTTCGGCTTTGGGCTGGACGACGACCAGGTCGAGGCCTCTCTGCCGGGCGGCCTGCATAGCATCCGGCGTCTTCATGATGCCCAGGTGCTCTCCGTCATCGGTGATGACCCGCAGTTCGGGTTCGCGGATGCGCTCGTTGACCGGGTAAATGACCCGTTGGATCTGCGGCGCCCTTTTCCTTCTCGAAATTCGCAAGGCCGTGGTGGTTAGTGATTTCTTAAGCTATGTTAGCGGATTATGGAGAGGGTGTAAAGGGGCGGAGGAAGCGGGGAAGCGGAGAGCATAAAGCTTAAAGCGAAAAGCTTTCAGCTTTCTGCTTTAAGCTTTAGGCTTTTTACCTTGCACCCGCTACCATAGTTTCACCGTGTCCATCTGAGCTTCAGCGAAGGCGGGTGCTCCTTTTCCCGCTTTTCGTCCTTGCCCCGCCACGTCGTTCGCGAACGACGTGGCCCGTCTTCCCGCGTCTTGCCCCGTATACTTTTCGGCTGTAAAGTGACCGAGCGGAAAGCATTCGTAGCGGCAGGGCCCCGTACAACTCCCTACGGTCGTATACGGGGTAAACTTGTCTCTGCCAAAGAGAAGCGGGCGCATCCCGTAGGGACGCTACGCGTCCACGGGACAAGAGGCCTGCCGCTACAGTCGTTGTTTCAGCTCTGAGCTTACATAGTATGCCCACCCTAGCCGACAATCGGCGTTCACTGCGCGATTACAGCATCCTCGACGAGTTCGAGGTCGGTTTGGTATTGGACGGGCATGAGGTCAAGGCGGTCCGGAACGGGCTGATGAAACTGACCGGTTCGTACGTGACGATCGCCGGGGGAGAGGCGCGGCTCATCAGCGCGCACATCGCCCGGTATTCGAAGGCCGGCGCTCTGAAGGATTATGACCCTGTCCGTACCCGGAAAATCTTGCTTCATAGGCGAGAAATCGCCAAATTAGCGGGCAAATTAGAGCAGAAAGGGTTGACATTAGTGCCGATTTCTGTATATACTAGGGGGTCGAAAATCAAGTTGAAGATTGGACTGGCGCGCGGCCAGAAGGAATACGAGAAGAAGGAGAAGATCAAGCGCAGGGATGTTGAGAGGGACATGCGACGAGAGCTGAAAAGGTAATGTAGCGGCAGGGCCCCGTACAACTCCCTACGGTCGTATACGGGGTAAACTTGCCTCTGCGTCGGAGAAAGGGGCAGAAGCGGGAGAAGGTGCAGAAGGGGCAGAAGAATAATCGTAGCGGCAGCCTCCTTGTCGCTACCATGTGTGGATTGCCGTTCCCCGCGAGCGAGTCGGCGGCGGCTCATTCGCGGGGGATGACAGGTATCGACGGGAGCTCATTTCACGGTATGCCGATTGAGGGCGCCTGAACCTCACAAATATCCGGGCAAATGACATACACGCCAATTTTGTCAGCAAGGTGAAGAGCGCGTTCGCTTCGGCGTTCACGCCCGTCACCGTCTCGGCGTTCGCCTAAGCGCGAATGCCCATCCGTCCCGGAGACATCCGATATCCGGGGGCCGGGTGTTATATATCGGATCGGGATCGCGCGTCGTTCCGTAGCGCGATTCGGCATGGCACGGAAATTGGGACGATGGGCTTGGCTCGTCTGATATCGTCGTCCTGAAATACCAAGACGGGATATATCGGTAGACGTACCGCGGGACGACTCACCAGACGGGAGTTCAAATCTCCCCATCTCCACCAAACCAGGGCACTCCATAGGAGTGCCCTGGTTTGGTCTTGAGATGTGGGGAGATTTGAACTGGGGAAGGGGTTTGGGGAAACGCAGTTTCCCCACCTTTGTTGTGGGGGTGACAGCGAGCGGAGTCACGTCGTTCGCGAACGACGTGACGAAGCGAGTGCCAGAGGGGGCGGAAGCCCCCTATGGAACGCAGTTGCGGCAGTTGCCGCAGCGAGTAGTGAAATTCTCCCCATCTCCACCAAACACGAGATGCCGTTTACGGTACCTCGTGTTTGGTATCGAGAAGTGGGGAGAGTCGAACTAGGGAAGGGGAAGCAAAAGGCGGTGTCTTATCCCCAGTTTGACGCGAAAAGTGCCACGCAGTTTTGCACCAAAACTGCGTGGCACTATTTCGCTAAAACTGGGGATAAGACTTTGCGGGCGTCCTTTTTTGACTTCTCCCGCCGGTAGAGGCGGGACTTCTTTCACTTCTCTCTCTTCTCCCGCTCTCCCGAAATTGCTATACTTCAATCGCTATGCGCAAGAAAAAATCGCAACTTTTCAACGAATTCGCTGTACTCGGCGTGTTTGTCATCGTCGCTTTCGCCGGCCTTATCGTTGGCGCGGTGTCGATCGTCACGCAGGCCCAGGAGGCCAGGAATCCCGAACCGGTCGCCACCGCTCCGTCGGCGTCGGAATATCGCAGCCAAGCCAGAGCCGTGTTTGAGCCTTTCCTCACCCAAGTCCGGATCATCGGTGAGGGCACTCTGCCGACGGGCGCTGGCGCCGTCATGTCTAATCTCGTCGACTTGACCCAGGAGCGGCTTCTGGGTATGACCGTGCCGACAACCGAACGCGATGCGCATCTGTCCATGGTGATACTCCTCGATCAGTGGAGGCGTGCCATCGAAGGTACGCAGACGGATCTCGCTGGAGTGGTGTCGCGCACCGACTCGTTGCTTGAAGATTATCCTTGGATCGCATCGTTATGACGTCCATGTCCGGACATGAAAGCGGGGACGACGGCGAGAAGATCACCCTGACCCGCGGGGAGTTGAAGGAAGAGGTCCGTAAGGAGATACGCCACGAATCACGCCGGCGCTTTTTCGTCTCGTGCGCCCTGTACCTGGTCTTTTTTGCTTTCATGCTCGGTTTGCCGTTCCTGCTCCTGGCCGGAATCGCGGCCAAAACCGGACTCTTCCAGGTGCCGCTGCTTTCCGGGTGGCTGTACGAGCCGTCGGCTCCGACCAGGGTCGTCGTTCCGCTCGTCGGTTCCGGACCGGACGCCATCCTTGCTTCGATGGCAGCCAAGGCGTCATTCGATCCGGCGCGCGGCACTGCCGAGATGGTCCTGTCCGAGCAGGAGCTGACGACGCTCCTTAGCGCGTCCGTGACCGAGGCGTCCGAGAGCGGGACCCTACCGATACCGCTCGCGTCGATGCAGGCGGTGCTTCTCGGCGACGGTACGATGGAGCTCTATGCCATCACCGAACGCGAGGGCAACCAGGCGCCCGTGATCCTGACGGTCACCCCGGAAGCGGTCAACGGCGGACTTGAGCTGCAGACCGAGGATTTTCTCATCGGCGCGTTCGATGTGCCTGATTTCATCACCAATCTCGTGCTCGACGCCTTCGCGCGAAGCGTGACCGACAGTCTTGAGAGCAGCCTATCGGGCGCCGGGACCCTTGACGATATCGCCATCGAAGAGGGAAATATACGGGTATATCTGGCACCCAGGAAGTGATGAAACCCCGTACTAGGACAATCCAGGGCGAGAAGAAGGGGCAGCTCCTGCCGGGCGCGACGCAGTTCGTGGTCGGCGCTTTGCTTTATGGTTCGGCGCTCGTGCCTCTGTTGCCGGACGCCATGCGCGTGCCGGCGCTGGTGCTGGCGTTCGCGGGCGCGGTGTCCGTCACCGCGATCATGTCGATCGTGTCTTTGGCGCCTATCCGCCGCAGCGTGGCGGTTTGGCGTTCGGCGCTTGCCCCGACACTCCTGGTCACCGGCGGCTTCTTGTTTCATCTGCTCGTCGGTTCGGCGGTCGGGCGTTTCGCCGCTCTCACTTTAGTGATGCTTCTGCTGGTGATGTTCTTTCTGCGCGCCGACGGTCTGGACGCATTTGATACCGAGAAAGTGGAGGCGTTCCTGGGATTGTCGCGCCTGCTGACCGCGGCCGGCCTGTTCTTCCTGACTGTCTTCGCTTTCGGCATAGACCGTTTCGTATACGTGCCGCTTGTCGCGATCTCGCCGTTTATAGCACTGCTCGGCGCCGTGGTGGCCTACGAATCCTATCTGCAGGCGCCTGAAGCTCCGGAGAAGGTCCGGCGGTTAGCTGCCGCGATTTCGGGCGTGGTCGCCCTGGAGCTGTTCATAGCGGTATCATTCCTGCCCACGCCGTTCATTACGGACGCGGCAGTCTGCACGGTGGCGTTCTTCGCGACGCTGCTGGCGGTGAATCGCGTGCTTTCCGGGAGCATCGGGACGAGGGAACTGAAGGCCGGACTCGGGCTTGCCGCCGTGTTGGTCGCGGTGATGCTCGGGACCGCGAGGTGGACGTAGCGGAGCACGAAAGTAAGAGAGCGCGAAAGCATGAAAGTGTCATATGAAGCTATTCAAGAGAGAGAAGGCTAAAATCAGCTTGGCCGTATCACCGGTGATCATCAGCGTATTTTTCGGCTTGGCCGCCGGTGTCGTGGGCATGCTTTTGATGCTGGCCTATTATCCGATCCCTTCGTACTCGACGTCGTCCGGCGTCTTGGTGTCGAAGATACCTTTCGCTCCGACCGAATCCAGCCGCGTGCCTCCGGATATGGCGGTCCGAGACCTGTCGCGTCCGCTCGCCGCGTTGTACAAGACCGAGGACGTCCAGGAAATCGTCCTGCCGGCCGGCGCTGTCGGCGCGGCTGCCATGGTCACCTCGGACGGTTGGATGATTACGCACGAATCGGCGCTGGAATCGGTCGCAAGCATGCCCGAAAAACGGCTGACGGCCGCGGTGGAGGGTAAGACTTATACGGTGGCCGAGGCGGTCAAGGATTCGTTCACTGGAGTGGTATTCATGAGGGTCAGTGGCACGAATTTGCCCGTGGCCTCTTTCGGCAGGAGCTCTGATATCGAGGTCGGCGACGCGTTATTCGCGTTCGATGCCGGACAAGGGCTCCGTATCGCCGACGTGATCGATCATGACGATTGGCCGGCGGAAGATACGGCTTCGGCGGTGCGTTCATCGGAGCGCATTCAGAAGGTCTTCCGGCTCTCCGGGACGACCGGGTTATTGGCCGGTTCCGCGCTCCTGGATTCCGCCGGAAGGATAGTGGCTGTCTACGTGGGAGAAGGGGCACTCGGTCCGGTCGCCATCCCGCTTGATTCTTTCTTCCCGTTGATGGGCGAGGTCTTCCGGGACCGTACGATCACCAGACCGTATCTCGGCGTCAGGTTCATGGATCTGTCCGAGTATCCTGATGCCGGCACAGGAACGGACCGCGGAGCCTGGTTGACGTCGTACGGCGGGATACCGGCGGTCGTGAGGCGCAGTCCGGCGGCTCTTGCGGGTCTGCGCGATGGGGACGTGATCGTGTCGGTCAACGAGGAGGCGGTCACCGCCAACAAGTCCCTGCCGGAGTTGATATCCGAATACGATTCGGGCGACACGGTGACGCTGACGATAGCGCGGAACGGGGCGGAGATGGACGTCGACATTGTGCTGGAGAGGGCGCCGTAGGCGGAGTGAGGAAGCGGGGAAGTTTGGAAGAGGGGAAGTGAGGGGATGGAATTCTTTCCCCGCTAGCGAGGCAGGTGCCGAGCGAGCCCCGCTAGTGAGCGAAGTCACGTCGTTCGCGAACGACGTGACGAAGCGAACGATTCCCGCTAGCGACCATAGGGAGCGACCCCGCTAGCCCGGCGAATGCCGGGCGGCCCCGCTTCTCTCTCATGATTGACAAAACGCCTCTAATGTGCTAAATTGCGCGGTTATGTCCGACATCAACTATACCGACATCATCCGCAGAGGCTGGAAGAGAATCCTGCTGTTCGCGTTCCTGACGGCGGCGTTCGCGGCGGCGGTCAGTTTCGCGTTTCCGCTACGGTACAGCTCAACTACTCGGCTCCTGATCATCCAGAACCAGCTCTCCTCGACAGACCCATATACCGCCATCAAGGCGGCGGAGCGCATTTCGGATAATCTGGCGCAGATTCTGTACACGACCGATTTCTACGATAAGGTGATGGCCGCGCAGTTCAACGTGGACGAGTCGTATTTCGAGGGCGAAGAGAGGAAACAGCGCAAACGCTGGCAAGATGCCATTTCGACGCGCGTCCTTCGGGGCAGCGGTATGCTCGACGTGACGGTGTATCACACCGATCCGGAGCAGGCCGAGCAGATCTCGCAGGCGATCGCGTTCGTGCTGACGACCGAGGGCTGGGCGTACGTCGGCGGCGGCGATCTGCAGGTCCGTGTCGTGGACGAGCCTTTGACCTCGCGCTGGCCGGTGCGTCCGAACATCCCGGCAAATGCGTTCATGGGATTGGTGCTGGGCGGTCTGGCCGGGACAGGATATGTGATATTGCGGCACAGCAACCGCCGCAGGGGGGTGTTTGGGGAGTAAAGCTCAAAGCCTGAAAGCGGAAAGCTAGTGTCCGGTCGAAAGGCCGGGCATTTTTGGTCTTATCCCCAGTTCTAGCGAAAAGTGCCACGCAGTTTTGGTGCAAAACTGCGTGGCACTATTTCGCGTTGAACTGGGGATAAGACACAAGCTTCTGCCCCCCCCCTGTACCAGTCGGTCGCTACGCGACCTCCGGTGCAGGGCAAGCCTTCTGTCCCTTCCCTGCCCTGAGCGTAGTCGAAGGGTGCTCCTTTTGCCCCCTTCTCGCTTCTTTCACTTCTCTCACTTCTCTCGCTATTTCACCCTCGTGGGGTCTTGACAAAACCCCTAATATGTGATATATTTTTCCGTTATTCGGGATTCTTTTATTGGAGCCCTGGAATCGCCGGGCAGGGGAGACGGGGACACCTCCTCCTTGTCCCAGTCGAATCTGCCCGGCGTTTCCGGCGCTTCACGGTGAGGTGACGGATGTTCCATACAATTCAGGAGACAACAACAGCAGCAGGTCCCATTGAGGACCGCAAAGAAGGAAGAGGAGGAGAGTGATGAATAGGTATTTGTTGGCAGTGTTCATGATCGTGTCCGTAGTGTCCCTGGTGTCCTTCGAGGCTTCGGCCGAGGAGGGTGGTCGGGTTCAGGTCCAGGTCGATCAGGAGGTGTCCCCCGAGCAGGCAGCGTGCATCCGTGCGTGCCTGGGCGGGCGTGACCCATCGGTCGTCCCGACCTGCGTCCCCGCCAACCAGGACGAGCTCCGACAGCGTCGGGCCTCGGCTGGTCGCGCGTGGCGTCGGCTTCTCGATCGCATCGGCGATCTGGAGTCGAGCGCTCGCGTGAACCGTTCCGCCATCTCGCTCCTTCGGGAGCAGGTGACCTCGCTCCAGCGGCTCGAGGAGTTCTACCGAGAGTTGGAGGGGCGAGTCGCGGACCTCGAAGGTCGCGTCAGCGGCCTGGAGGACACGGTCGAGGAGCATGGTGAGCGGCTGGACGCCCTTGAGGAGACTCAGGGCGAGCACAGCGTCGCCATCTCCGTGAACACCGTCGCGGTCCAGAGCCTCGACGAGCGCGTCACAGCGCTTGAAGAGGGCGGCAGCCATCGACGCGTGTTCCAACTCGGTGTCCAGCTGGGGGGTGGAGCGATTTACTCGTTGGATTCGACGCTGTACAGCTTCGGATTCATCGGGCCCCGCTTCTCCATCCTGGCTCACGACCGCTTGGACGTCATCTTCGACGTTCAGGTCGCGCTGAGCTACGCAGAGCAGCCTGTCGGTGCTCGGGTCCGTGGCGGCCTCGCCGTCATGTTCCTGAACGACCGGCTTCGGCTGGACGTCGGGCTCTCCGGCACCTGGGCCGGGTACGACAGCCACACGGACGCTGGGAGCATCTTCGTTCTCGGCGACGTGGGGGTAGAGTACCGGCCTCACTGGGTCATCGGACTCGGCATCCAGCTCCTGCTGGGGATCGAGTGCGACCCCGAGAGGTCCAACGACTTCGCCTTCGGCGGGGTCGGGACCGTGACCTTCTACCTCCGCCGGAGGTAGCGGTCGCGGCGCGGTCACAGCAAGCCACGTCGGTCGAGACCGACGTGGCAAGCCAGAGGGGGTGGTCGATACCGCCCCCTCGCACTTCTTCAACGGTTCTAGACAGAAGAGAAGATGGAGGAGCAGATGAAGGCTCACGGCCTGTTCATCATGATGGCGATCGTGGCGATCACGTTCCTGGGCGGCTGCGGCCTCCAGGACCTCGACCCGACGGACCCCGTCAGCGATGGCGGAACCGACGGCGACGCGGACGGCGACAGCGACGGCGACGTCGTGGAGCCGGGCTGCGGCGACGGAACCTGCGACCCCACGCTCGGCGAGGACTGCGAGTCCTGCGAAGCCGATTGTGGCGAGTGCCCCGAGTGCCCGGATTGCCCCGAGTGCCCCGAGTGCCCGGACTGTCCCGAGTGCCCGACCTGTCCCGAGTGCGGTGACGGTGTCTGCGAAGGCACCGAAGACTGCACGGACTGCCCGGAGGATTGTGGCGAGTGCGTCACGCCTCCCGAGTGCGGCGACGGGACCTGCGATTCGGACGAGGACTGCGCGAGCTGTCCCTCGGATTGCGGCGTCTGCCCGCCCGAGTGCGGCGACGGGACCTGCGATTCGGACGAGGACTGCGCCTCCTGCGAGGAGGACTGCGGTGCTTGCCCCGCGACCTGCGGCGATGGCGAATGCAACGGTGACGAGTCGTGCAAGTGGTGTCCGGAAGATTGCGGCGTCTGCCCGCCCGAGTGCGGTGACGGAACCTGCAACGGTTCCGAGACCTGCTCGACCTGCCCCGGCGACTGCGGCGTCTGCCCGCCCGAGTGCGGTGACGGAACCTGCAACGGTTCCGAGGACTGCGCGACGTGTTCCGAGGACTGCGGCGAGTGTCCTTCGACCTGTGGTGACGAGAGTTGCGACAGCGGCGAGGATTGCGAGTCGTGTCCATCGGACTGCGGCGGCTGCGGTCCGACCTGCGGCGACGGCACCTGCGACTACCCGATCGAGACTCGCGGTAACTGCCTGGAGGACTGCCGGTGCAACGACAACGGCACCTGCAATCCCTGGGAGGACTGCGAGAACTGCCCGAGCGATTGCGGCTGCTGCCCGGCCACCTGCGGCGACGGCACCTGCAACGGTGACGAGGACTGCACCTCCTGCGAGGAGGACTGCGGTGCTTGCCCTCCGGTCTGCGGCGACGGCACCTGCAACGGTGACGAGGATTGCAGCAGCTGCGAAGCCGACTGCGGTGCCTGCCCCGGCTGTCACATGCCGGACCCGTTCAGGAGCCCGGCGGCGTGCGTGTTCGACTTCTCGAGCCGCTACGTCTCGGGTGCTTCCTGCGGAGAGGTCCGCGGTTCGCTTCCACTGACGACCTGGGATTCAGGTCTCGTCATCGTGGACAGCGACGACGATGGGTACATGGGCTTCGCCTATGACCCGGTCGCCACGCCGGTCGCGGTCGGCTACTACGAGTTCTCGTACAAGGGGTACCATGGGTGTCCCGATGACGAGTGCTCGCCCGCCTGCGGACTCGCCTGGGCGCAGTACGGCCACCAAGACGATTTGCTCTGCATGTCGGCTGAGGGTCGTGCGTACCTCCAGTGCAACTGGTGGAACGCGGCCACCGAGTCCTGCGTCGAAACCGACTGCCCGTCGTGTGACATCCGTGTCCACATCGACGGTGACTGTGTCGTCACGCCGGCCGGCAACATGGAGAACTTCTCCGGCTGCTGACCGCCCACCGTTCGTCTCCTGACGACTTCAAAGAGGCCATGGACGTCCTGTCCATCGGCCTCTTTTTCTTATCTGTTCGTATCTCGGCCTGCGGCCCATTTCTTTTAGGTAGGTGTTTATCCACAGTTCGACGCCAAAAGTGCCACGCAGTTTTGATACAAAACTGCGTGGCACTATTTGGCTAGAGCTGTGGATAAACATCAAATCAATGTATAATTATTTCATCGTTACCTTTCCGTCCGCCCCTCGTACTATTAGGTGAAGGTAAGTGCACTTACCCCAGTCGAAATGGGACAACCGAATCCGGA
>Ga0265297_10004132_pt1 | contig 24371 bp, 22 predicted proteins | sample Munlanlwell13791_FD_192502 | JGI IMG/M metagenome (GOLD analysis project Ga0265297, IMG submission 192502) | Leachate microbial communities from a municipal landfill in Southern Ontario, Canada - Leachate well 137-91 | ecosystem: Engineered > Solid waste > Landfill > Unclassified | place... | reverse complement strand
TGATCTATGGAAATGAAGTTTATGACATAACCGATCAGGTCCTCAAAGTTCTTAACGCCAATTATTCGAAGAAATAAATATTCTGTCCATCTGCCAAAATGTTGCCAGTATGTTCCAAGAGGGCAGGCGAAGGAATTATCTAATGAAAAAGAGAAGAAACGATGCAGAAGACCTTGGCTGAGATAGCTAAGCTCATCGATGGAGAGGTCGTCGGTGATAAGGATATTGTTATCAAAGGCATATGTGGGATAAGGGAAGCGGAGCCGGGTGATTTAACCTTTGTCGCTCATCCTAAGTATTTTTCTCAGGTTGAAGAAACAAAAGCCTCAGCGGTTATTATTCCTAAAGGCGTAGAAGTTTTCGGCAAACCTATTATTCGCGTTGCTAATCCTTCCTTAGCTTTCACTAAAGCAGTTTCTCTATTCCGGGATGACAAGAACTTTCATCCCCGGGGGATCCATCCTTTGTCGATCATCGCTACGGATGCGGTCATCGGGAAGAATGTCAGTGTCGGTCCGTATACCGTTGTGGAAAGTAACGCCAGGATCGGCGATAACACGATCATTTATAGCGGATGTTTTATCGGACAAGAGACGGTCATCGGCCGGGATTGCCTGTTTTATCCGAATCTAACAATCCGGGAGAGGATCTCGATCGGCGACCGGGTTATCATTCACAGCGGGACGGTGATCGGTTCGGACGGTTTCGGCTTTGTTGATGTCAATGGCGAGAAGACTAAGATTCCGCAAGTCGGGACAGTGGTCATAGAAGATGATGTGGAGATCGGGGCCAATGTCACTGTCGACCGGGCAAGATTCGACAAGACTTTTATCGGGCATGGGACCAAGATCGATAACCTGGTTCAGATTGCCCACAATGTGATTATCAAAGAGAATTGCCTGATCGTGTCTCAGGCCGGGATCTCCGGCAGCACCCGGATCGAAAGAGATGCGACTCTCGCCGGACAGGCAGGAATCGCCGGTCATTTGACCATCGGGGAAGGTGCTATCGTGGCCGCGCAAGCGGGTGTGACTAAGTCGGTCTTGCCGCGCACCATCGTTTCGGGTTATCCGGCGAAGCCCCACGCAGAAGCTAAACGGACAAATGCTCATGTCCAGCGGCTGGGGCAGTATGTGCAGATCATTTATGAGTTGAGAGACAAGGTGCAAGAGTTGGAAAATTTATTGCGTGATCGCAAGAAGAAAGACAATCCTCCTAAAAGAAAATGGACGAAAAACAAAAAACAATAAAGCAGGAATGCGCTATCTTCGGGATAGGGTTGCATACCGGTAACCGGGTCAACATTAAACTTAAACCCTCCCGGGAGAATTGCGGTATCCGTTTTATCCGAACGGATCTTCCGGCGAGGCCGATCATTGAGGCTAATTTGTCGAATGTGTTGACGGATGGCGGGACCCCGCGCTGCACGTCTTTGGGGCGAGACGGTGTGGTCATTAACACAGTTGAACACCTGATGAGTGTTTTGTCCGGGCTAGGTATTGATAATTTAGATATCGAAATTGATTCGAATGAACTTCCCGGACTAGATGGAAGCGGTTTTGAATTTTTGCAGGCTATTTTGCAGGCCGGTTTAGAGGAACAAAATGCGCCTCGTGCCCATTTCAGCATTATCGAGCCGATTGGAGTCAGTCAGGATGCGGCCTCGATTTATCTTGTGCCGGATTCGGAGTTTCGGGTATCCTATGTCTTGGATTATGGTCATCCGTTAGTTTCTTCTCAGTTTTTCAGCGCGACCGTTAACCGGGATGTGTTCGAGCGCGAGATTGTGCCCTGCCGGACATTTTGTCTCGAGACCGAGGCGAAGCAGTTAAGGGACAAAGGATTGGGTAAGGGCGCTGATTATCGAAACACCTTGGTCTTAGGCGAGCGGGGGATTATAAATAACAAAGTAAAATTTGAGAATGAATTTGCTCGTCATAAGGTTTTTGATTTCATCGGGGACCTTTATCTTTTGGGGATGCCTATCAAGGGACATGCCTTCGCGACGAAAAGCGGGCATAAGTTGAATCTGGCTCTGTTGCGGAAAATTCATCAACAAAAAATTAAACAGGAGACCAAAGGGTTTGTCCCGGCCACCAAATGGGGTGACCAGAAGGTCTTTGGAATAGATGATATCATGAAAATCCTTCCGCACCGTTATCCGTTTTTATTGGTCGATCGGATCGTCGAGATGGAGAAGGGGAAGAGCGCGGTCGGGATTAAGAATGTCACCATTAATGATAATTTCTTTCAGGGTCATTTTCCGACAAAGCCGGTGATGCCGGGGGTCCTCATGGTGGAGGCGATGGCGCAGACGGCGGGGGTTGTGGCCTTGACCAGTGAAAATCATCATGGTAAAGTAGCTTTGTTTATGTCCACGGATGCCGTGAAGTTCCGGAAGATAGTCGTGCCGGGTGACCAGCTTCATTTTTATGTCGAAGTGGTGAGTGATAAATCACGGTCATCGAAGTTTCACGGGACGGCGAAGGTCGGCGAGGATGTGGTGGCGGAAGCGGACATTGTTTTCTCTTACATGGATGCTTCGTTTTTATCGAGCTAATTATCCTGAGCAAAGGGTGAAAAATGGAAGATCTCAATATTCATAAAACGGCGGTCATTCATCCCAGCGCGAAGTTGTCGCCGGGTGTTTCTATCGGGGCGTATACGATCATCGACGGGGACGTGACGATCATGGATAACGTCCGTGTCGGGAGCCATTGTGTCGTTACCGGACAGACAACGATAGGGCCAGGGTGCAAAATTTTTTCGGGCGCGGTTGTCGGCAGTGCTCCGCAAGATAAAAAGTTTTCCGGTGACGAGAATGTGTTCTTGAGCATCGGCGAGAATAATGTTATCCGGGAATATGTGACTATCAACGTGGGGACCGTAAAAGGGGGAGGGAAGACGGTCCTGGGGGCCAATAATCTCTTGATGGCCTATTCTCACGTTGCCCATGATTGTATTATCGGCAATAATTGTGTTATGGCTAACGCCGCGACGTTAGGCGGACATGTTACCCTGGAAGATAACGCCGTTATCGGAGGGTTGACCGCCGTCCATCAGTTCGTTCGGCTGGGGCGCCTGTCAATTGTGGGGGGATGCTCGAAAGTCGTTCAGGACATTGCGCCCTTCTCAACCTGTGATGGCCATCCGACGGAAGTATATGGTTTAAATCTTGTTGGTTTGAAGCGGGCAGAATTTTCGGCAGAAACAATCCGGAGATTGAAGAAGGCCTTCAAGATCCTTTTTAATTCAGGTCTAGCAAAAACCCACGCGATTGAAAGAATCGAACAAGAAATTGAGCCGTGCCCGGAAATTGAGCATCTGATATTTTTCATCAAAACTTCCAAGCGGGGTCTCTGCAACTAGAATTTTATTTCTATCTTTCCGGCCCGGTTACGGCCGACGATGGAACACGCTTTCCATAAAAAATAAGACAAGACTTGCTCATCTATGCCTCTTGAAACACTTGGACTCATCGCCGGTAACGGCAAATTTCCTTTTTTATTCGCCCAGGCGGCCAGGAAGAAAGGGCTGAAGGTGATCGCCGCAGGCATTCGGGGCGACACGTCCGGTCAGCTGAGATTCCTTGTAGATAGATTCCGGTTGTTCCAGGTGGGCGAACTGCGTCCGCTTTTTTCTTTTTTGAAGAGCGAAGGAGCGGTTCGGATTATTATGGCGGGACAAGTGAGTCCGCGGAATTTATTCAACGAGAAAGTGAAATTAGATAAGGAATTTCAGGCGCTTTATGACGCGCTCAGCGACCGGAAGGCGGATACCATCTTCTCGGCCATTGCCGACAAGCTCCGCGCTGAAGGGATGGAATTGTTGGACTCGACATTTTTGATCGAAGATTATTTGGCACCTAAAGGGACGCTGACAAAAAGAGGGCCGACTGTCCGGGAATTAGAGGACATTAATTTCGGGATAAAGATTGCTAAAGAGATCGGGGCGGTGGATATCGGCCAGACCGTTGTTGTCAAAGAGAAGGCCATTCTTGCCGTTGAGGCGATGGAAGGGACCGATCGGGCTATTCTTCGAGGAGGGAAAATCGCGGGGAATGGCGCCGTTGTGATTAAGGTGAGTAAGCCAAAACAAGATCTGCGTTTCGATGTTCCGGTTATTGGGCCGCGCACGGTAAGGATGATGGCAAAGTCCCGCGCAAGCTGCCTTGCAGTAGAAGCCGGCAAAACCCTTGTTATCGATCAGGATATCTGTGTCAAACTTGCGAATAAGGCTAAAATCTGTTTGGTGGCTGCCTAGCCATCATTGTCTCGGGGCTTGCCGGGAATTCAATTGACCTGTCGTTTCTTATCTGATTTTTCCTTTGTCTAAATCAAATATTTTGTTCTTCGCGGAACCATTGGCCTGACCGGCTCTAGCGTATGTCTTAGGGATGTCCGTCAGCTTTCCGGATATCTCCGGGAGATTGATCCTCTTTTTTTCTGTCGGGAAAAACATTCTCGGACCGCATTTCCCGTCTATAAGGCGCATGTCTTTTCGTTGACACCATATCCGTTTTTCTATATAATGAAGGCCTATAAAACAGATTTTTATTAATATATATATTAATAGTAGAAAAGGAATACAAAATAATGGAAATTGAAGAAGTCAAAAGCTTGAGAATAGAAAAGATTCAGAAAATGAGGGAAAGAGGCCTCTGCCCTTATGGGGGAAAATTTGTTGTTTCCAATAGCATTGCCGAAATCCTCCATGATTTCACCGAGGGCCGGGAGGAGGCCATTGCCGGAAGAATAGTCGCTAATCGGGCGCACGGTAAGGTTTTTTTCATGGATATTTTGGATCAGAGCGGGAGGATGCAGATTTTTATCAAGGCGGACAACCTTCCCCAACAGCTCTTTGAATTCGTTCATGAACTGGACATCGGGGACATTATCGGTATCAAAGGGACATTATTTAAGACTAAGACCGGACAGCAGAGCCTTCGGGTGATGGATCTGGTCTTGCTTTCAAAATCATTGATGATGCTTCCCGAGAAATGGCATGGATTAAAAGATGTTGAGCTGCGTTATCGACAGCGATATGTTGATTTGATCGCGAACCCGGATGTAAAAGAGCTGTTCATCAAACGAAGCAAGATCATTTCTTACATCCGTTCTTTTTTGGACAAGAGGAGGTTTTTGGAGGTCGAGACGCCGATGTTGCAGCCCTTAGCCGGCGGGGCACGCGGTAGACCTTTCAAAAGCACACACAACGCTTATGATATGGACGTGTATTTGAGGATCGCCCCGGAGCTTTACTTGAAGAGGTTGTTGGTGGGAGGGCTGGAAAAGGTCTATGAGCTCAATCGTAATTTTCGCAATGAAGGGATATCAACGAGGCATAATCCGGAATTCACGATGCTGGAAGTTTATGAGGCCTACAGTGATTTGGACGGGATGATGAAATTGACGGAAGAGTTGATAAGCTCATTGGTCCAAGAGATGACCGGATCTTATAAAATAACATATCAGGGGCGAGAGATCGACTTTACGCCTCCCTGGGGGAGAAAATCTTTCGCGGATATCGTTAAGGAAAAATTTGATATCGATCCGGAAGATAGCGCGGATACTTTATTGGGCAAGGTCAAGTCCAAGAAAGGCGGCAAGATCAGCATCGATAAATTAACGCGGTCCGCGGTGATGAAGATCGTCGAAGATCTGTTGGAGGAGGATGCCGTTGATAATCCTGTTTTTATAACTGATTATTTTACATTTTTATGCCCTTTGGCGAAGGCAAATCCGGAAAGGCCCGGACTGTCCGAGCGTTTTGAATTATTCATCACCGGGATGGAAGTGGGCAATGCGTATTCCGAGCTTAATGATCCTCAGGAGCAAAGGAAGAGGCTGATGGAAGACCTCGAAGATGACGTTGAGACGGGCAATCGGGTGATTGATGAAGATTTCCTGAACGCCTTAGAATATGGGATGCCTCCCGCGGGAGGGCTGGGGATAGGCGTGGACCGGCTGATCATGATCTTGACGAATGCCCCATCGATCCGGGACGTTATTTTATTTCCGCTTTTAAAACCACAACAAAAATGAACTACGAAAGCTGGATAAGTTATCGATATTTAACGGGTTCGAAAGGACGATTCCTTTCTTTCCTGAACTTCGTTTCGATTGCCGGGGTGGCGATAGGGGTCATGGCGTTGATCGTGGTGACCGGCGTTATGACGGGTTTCGGGAATAATATCCGCGAGAAGATCATCGGGACCACTCCGCATATTGTCATTGAGAGAGAGTCGGGGATCCATGATTACCAGCAGGTTATTCAGGAATTAGACGGGGTTGGGGACATCGCGGGGATTTCTCCCTACATCCAGGGGAATACTTTCTTGGAACAAGAGGGACAAGCCTTGGGCCTGCTGGTCCGGGGCATCGACCCCAGGACGGAAACAGGCGTCACGAAAATTAACCAATATTTGATTGCGGGAGATTTCAGCGGCTTATCGGGTGATGGCGTCGTTATCGGCTATGAATTAGCCCGCTATTTCGGGTTCGAGCTGGGTGATAAAATCACGCTGATCGCCCCCGGGTCAGGGGTCGCGGGACAAGGGTGGCGGTATACTCTGAACATTGTTGCGATATTCAAGTCGGGGATGGTCGATTACGACATGAACCTGGTTCTCTGCGATATCAACAAGGCCCAGGAGATGTTTAGTTTGCCGAGGGATGTTGCCACGGGGATCGGCATCCGGATCGACGACCCTTATCAGGCCAAAAAAATAAAACAGAAAATTGTAACGATCCTGGGATACAGTTTTTTAGTCAAGACATGGATCGATGTTAATCGGAATTTGTTTGAGGCCCTTTATCTGGAAAAATGGGGCCTGTTTATTGTTTTGGCCATGATGGTCATTGTCGCTTCGTTTAATATCATCAGCACATTAATTGTTACGGTAACCAGCAAGATACAGGACATCGGTATCCTCAAGTCCGTCGGGGTGCCCAGCCGCTCCATTAGGCGAATATTCATGAAACTCGGCCTGTTTATCGGTTCGATGGGGACTTTTTTAGGATTGGTGGGGGGATTTGCCCTAAGTTATATTCTAAAAACCTATATACGCGTCCCCGCGGAGATCTACTCGATAGAACACGTTCCGGTGGATCTCCAATTGCTCGACGTGCTTATTATCGTCGCAACCGCAATGGTGATAACTTATTTAGCGACTATTTATCCTGCGGTAAAAGCGGCCCATTTGCAGCCCGTGGAAGCGTTGAGATATGAATGAGAGAAGAATGCCCCATGCTTGAGGCGAAAAATTTACATAAGATTTACTCTCAGCGCGAGAATAAAATTCATGTTCTCAAGGGGATTGATCTGAAGATTCGGGAGGGGGAGGTCTTCACGATCATCGGCCCTTCCGGCGCGGGGAAATCGACCTTGCTGCATATCTTAGGCGGTTTAGACCGGCCGAGCGAAGGGCAGGTCTTTTTAGAAGGACAGGATCTTTATAGGTTAAGTGATGGGAAGTTGGCGGGTATCCGTAATCGGAGGATCGGGTTTGTCTTTCAGTTTTATCATCTCCTGTCCGAGTTCACGGCATTAGAAAATGTCATCTTGCCGGCTTTGATTAAAGGAGAGCTTAAGGAAGATGAAGCTTCGCTCCGGGCGCAGGGATTGCGATTGTTGGAAAGGGTTGGTCTAGGAGAGCGGGTCGGACATAAACCTCACCAACTTTCGGGAGGAGAACAGCAGAGAGTGGCTATCGCGCGCGCCTTGATTAATGATCCGCGGATAATATTTTGTGATGAACCGACCGGGAATTTGGACTCGCAGACCGGTCAAGGCATCGTGGAGTTGCTGATGGACCTGAATAAGAAAAATAAGCAGACGTTGGTGATCGTGACCCATGATGAAGCGATCGCCAAATTGTCACAGGTTACCCTTCGTTTGCGGGACGGGAGAATCAACGAGCCGGTTAATTAATTCTCAAATAAAAACAAAGAGGTGAGTACAATGAAAATTTATTTAGGCGGGAAATTGGTGGATAAGAAAGACGCTAAAATCTCCGTGTTTGATCATGCCCTGCTCTATGGGGACGGCACCTTCGAGGGGATCCGTTCCTATGACCGGCTGGTCTTTAAACTGCAGGAGCACATCGATAGGCTCTATGAAACAGCCCACACCCTGATGATCGATATCCCTTTGTCCAAAAAAGAAATGATCAAGGCGGTGATCGGCACCTTAAAGGAAAACAATTTAAAAGATGCTTATATCCGGCTGGTCGTGACTCGGGGAGAAGGGGATTTGGGATTGGACCCGCGAAAGTGCTACGGCAAACCGAACATCATTATCATCGCCGACAAGATCACCCTTTATCCTCAGGAACTTTATCAGAAAGGGCTGGAGATTATCACTGTTCCGACGGTCCGGAATCATCCGGAGGCCCTTAATCCTCAGCTTAAGACGATGAATTATCTCAATAATATTTTGGCGAAGATTGAGGCCAACAACTCCGGCTCCTCGGAAGCCATCATGCTTGACTCTCAAGGATATGTGGCCGAGTGTACCGGGGATAATCTTTTTATCGTTAAGAAAGGGACACTCTCGACGCCGTCCAACGGCCGCCTTAGGGGTATCACGCGGGACACGGTCCTGGAGCTGGCCGCCAAGATTAAGATTATGACCGAAGAGAGGCTGATGACCCGCCATGAAGTCTATAACGCGGATGAGTGTTTCTTGACCGGTACGGCCGCGGAAATTATTCCGGTGGCTAAGGTGGATGGCCGCATGATTGGAGACGGCAAGCCCGGGGAGATCACCAAAAAGATCATGAAACTCTTCAAAGAGGCGACACGCCGGGATGGGGTTAAATATTAATAGGCGACCCTCGCCAAAAATATGAAATACAAAGGGAGACCCTATGCAATGTGATATCTGTGGCAAAAAAAAGGCAACGGTCCACTTGACCGAGATTGTCGACGAGCAAATGACGGAGTTGCACTTATGCGAAGACTGTGCGCGGGAAAAAAGCGTGCAGATGGAGCAGCAATTCGGCCTGGCGGACCTTTTGGCGGGGTTGGCGGATTTTGGCAAACAAGTCAAAGGGGAAGACCGGGAGAAAATCCAGTGCCCTCATTGCGGGATGAGTTACGGGGATTTCCGCAAATTCGGACGTTTGGGCTGTAGTGAATGCTATTCTGCTTTTAAGGATCAGCTTGATATCCTTTTGAAAAAAATTCACGGCGCGAACCAGCATTTGGGCAAGTCGCCTTTGCAGGTCCCGGCCGCTGTCCCTGCCCCGGCCCAGAAGAGTTCTCCGGCGGCAAAAGATCTCCTGCAGGACTTAAAGGATGAATTGCAGAAAGCGATCCAGGCGGAAGATTTTGAGAAGGCCGCCGTTCTGCGGGATAAAGTCCACGAAATGGAAAAGAAGGAAAACAAAAAATGACCTTAGACGATTTTGTATATCATACCGGGGAATGGTTGAAAGGGACGGGGCCGCATGCCGACATTGTCATGTCGTCTCGCATCCGTTTGGCTCGGAATCTGGATAAGAAATTTTTTCCGAACAAGGCGCCCAAGAAAGAGCTTTTAGACATAGTTGAGGTCATTAAGAAGGCCTTTGATCAAATTGATTATTTTCGGGACTCTTTATTCCTGCGGATCGGCGAACTCGACAATGTCGATAAGAAATTTCTCATCGAAAGACATCTGATGAGCCATGAGCATGCCAATAATCCCGAAGGGAAAGCGCTCGTGATCTCTCAGGAAGAGGTCTTATCCGTCATGATCAACGAGGAAGACCATTTGAGGATCCAGGTGATGCATTCGGGTTTTAATCTCAAGGAGACTTGGGCGATCATGAATACCATCGATGATCAGATATCCGATAAGTTAGGTTATGCCTTTACGCCTAAATGGGGATACTTGACCGCTTGCCCGACGAACACGGGCACGGCCATGCGGGGGTCCGTTATGCTTCACCTGCCCGCTTTGGTGATGACCAGACAGATCAACAAGGTCTTGGCGGCTATTTCAAAATTGAATTTTGCAACACGGGGTTTTTATGGAGAAGGAACCCAGGCGATCGGTAATTTTTATCAGATATCGAATCAGTTGTCTTTGGGACATAGTGAGCAGGATATTATTGAGAACATCAATGGCCTTATTCACCAGGTGCTTGAACAGGAAGAGCAGGCTCGGCAGGCCTTGCTTGTTCAAAATCAGGCCATGTTAGAAGACAAGGTCTTTCGCTCTTTTGGTATCCTAAAGAACGCCCACATTATTTCCAGCCAAGAGACCGTGGAGCTTCTCTCAATGCTTCGGCTGGGGGTGGATGTCGGGATTATCAAAGATGTGGACAGAAAAAAAGTCAATGAGCTGTTTATTATCATCCAACCCGCCCATTTGCAAAAAATTGAAGGGAAGAAATTAACGATGGGTGCCCGGGATACGTTAAGAGCCGATCTGATTAGAAAGAAATTGAGTGTGGATAAACCAGGGTAGAAAAATTGATTCATGGCGGTTGGCAGTCTTTCAACAGCGACGGATATAACATGTTTTCTCAAATGGACTGTCGCCCCAATAGATGAGGAGGGTGCAAAATGTTTAATCGATTCACGGAAAGAGCTCGCAAAGTCATTGTCTTAGCCAAGGAAGAAGCCAGACGATTTAACCACGATTATATTGGGACGGAACATCTCTTGTTGGGATTGATCCGCGAAGGGGAAGGGGTCGCCTCCGCCGTTCTGCAAAAATTGGGTTTGGATCTGGAAACGATAAGAATAGAGGTGGAGAAATTAGTTCAGCCGGGGCCGCAAACGCAAGTGTTGGGAGATATCCCTTTTACCCCGCGCTCCAAGAAGGCGCTTGAGCTCTCCGCCGAGGAGGCGCGCGCCCTGGGGCATAATTATATCGGGACGGAACATCTTCTTCTGGGGTTGGTGAAGGAAGGCGAAGGGATGGCCTACCGGGTCCTGCTTAATCTCGGGCTGGACCTGAACAGGTTAAGAACTGAAATTATGGATTTGCTGGGAAACGGCATGACGAATTTTGCGACGCAAGAAACGGCCAAAGGAGGAAAGACCCCGGCCATCGACGCCTATGGCCGTAATTTGAACAAATTGGCGAAAGAGGGGAAATTGGATCCGGTTATCGGCCGGCAGAATGAAATCGAGCGCATTGTGCAAATTTTGAGCCGAAGGACAAAGAATAACCCTGTTCTTCTGGGAGAGGCTGGAGTTGGAAAGACCGCTATCGTGGAAGGGCTGGCCCAATTGATTGTCAAAGGAGAAGTCCCGGAAGTCCTGCGGGAAAAGAATATTATTGTCTTGGATCTGGCCCTGATGATCGCCGGGACAAAATATCGCGGCCAATTTGAGGAGAGGATCAAGGCGATCATGGATGAGATTAAGCGTTCGGGAAAAATCATCCTTTTCGTCGATGAATTGCACACTCTCGTGGGGGCCGGCGCGGCAGAGGGGGCGATAGACGCCGCGAACATCCTCAAGCCCGCTCTTTCTCGAGGAGAAATTCAGTGCGTGGGCGCGACGACGTTGGATGAATACCGCAAGCATATCGAAAAAGACGCGGCGCTGGAACGACGTTTTCAGACGATCATGGTGGAACCTCCTTCGGTTGAAGAGGCCATTCAGATCCTCAAAGGCCTGCGCGATAAATACGAAGCTCATCACCGCGTTAAGTTTTCCGATGAGGCCCTCGAGGCCTCCGTTCGGTTGTCGGATAGGTATATTTCCGGGCGCGCCCTACCGGATAAGGCGGTGGATATTTTAGATGAGGCCGGTTCAAAGGCGAGATTAAAGGCGATGGAAGTTCCTCCCGGGATTAAAGAGCTTGAGGCGAAGATCGATCAATTGAAGCAGGAGAAAGAAGCTTATATCAAGAGTCAGGATTTTGAGAAAGCGGCAAAGATGCGCGATCTGGAGCGTGAAACTCGCGATGAGCTTGAGAAGATCCGCAGTGAATGGGCTCAAAAGAGGGACAATGTGACGATCACGCTCGGAGAAGAAGATATTGCCAAAGTCATTGCTCAATGGACGAAGATACCGCTGGTTCGCCTGGAACAAAAAGAGAGCGAACGGTTGTTAAAGATGGAACAGCAGATGCAGCGGGTGGTGATCGGGCAGGAGGAGGCGATCAGTGCCATCGCCCGGGCGGTCAGACGTTCACGCGCGGGGATCAAGAATCCGCGCCGTCCGATAGGCTCGTTTATTTTTTTGGGCCCAACCGGCGTCGGAAAGACCCTGCTGGCACGTGTCTTATCGGAAAACATGTTTGGCGACGCCAATGCCTTGATTCAGATTGATATGTCGGAATACATGGATAAGTTTAATGTCTCGCGGCTTATCGGCGCTCCTCCCGGGTACGTGGGATATGAAGAGGGCGGGCAATTGACCGAGAAGGTAAGGCGTAAGCCGTATTCGGTTATCCTTTTGGATGAGGTGGAAAAGGCCCACCCGGATGTCTTCAATCTGCTTTTACAGGTTTTCGAGGATGGCCGTCTCACGGATAGTTTCGGACGGAAAGTGGATTTCCGCAATACCGTTATCATCATGACTTCTAACGTCGGCGCGGATCTTCTGCGGAACAAAGGGTCGCTGGGTTTTGTTTCTCCCAAGACCGACGCGAATTACACCGATATGAAAGATCGCTTGCTGGAAGAAGTCAAAAAGACTTTTAAGCCAGAGTTCTTGAATCGTATTGATGATATTATCGTTTTTAAATCTTTGACGCGGGAAAATCTTTTTCAGATCGTTGAGCTTGAGATCAAAGAGGTTGCGGGGCGCCTCCGAGAGAAAAGTTTGGGGATTGATCTCGACAAGGGGGCGCTGGAGCTTCTGGTCGAGAAAGGTTTTGATCCCGTTTTTGGCGCCCGACCGCTAAAGAGGACGATTCAGCGTTATATCGAGGATCCACTGTCCGAAGAAATCATCTCCGGCCGTTTCAAAGAAGGAAGCAAGATCAAAGTCGTGAGAGAAAAAGATTTTTTGGTCTTTAAATAGTTCTGTCTTTTTCGTTTAATGGATATCTATTCCTTTAATGCAGAAAAACTTTATCTGGTTTGCTATCTTTCTGGTTTTGTTTTGTCCGCGGATCTCTTCGGCTAAAACGATTTTTTCTTTTGCGGGCCAAGTAAATCTGTCCACGAAAGAGTATGATCTGGCCATTAATCTGAAAGAGCAGGGCGCTATCTCGGCACATGTCGCGGAGGCTGGAGACGATCAATATGAAATATCGGTCAAGATTGATCATTTAAAATTTTCGGCCATTGACGTGTCCACGGAGCTGAAAAGCCGCGTCGAGTTCAACAAAAAGAACGGTAAGCGGCACGTCGTATCCGGGAAGGTGGGGAGCCAGTATACCATTGTCAATTATAAACCGTTTTATGAGTTGTCCGGTTCTTTTGAAATCAAAGACAAGAAAATTTTCCTCAATTCTATTTCTCTCGGAGTGGTAGCCTGCCGAGGCTACATCAATCTTTTCTCGCCTCATTATCTTGATGTCACTCTTCAGCTGGCGTCGCTTCCCATGGAGGATTTTATTTCAATTTTTCTTTCGCAGGAAGAGGTGCCCTCCGCGGGATGGGTTACCGGCAAGATCCAGATGACCGGAGAAATGGAGCATATGCTGTTGAACGGGCAGTTGGTTGCCTATGACGGTTTCTTGGGGGATATGGCTTATGAGAGTATCGGACTGAATTTTACGGGAGTGAGACCGATCATCGCGATAAGTGATTCGAGTGTGATCCAGGCCGACGGGTTGATTTTTTCCTTGGAAGGGCCCATCAACCTTTCGGATAAGAAAAATCTTAACCGGCAAATTGATGCGCTGACGAAGTCCCCTTTGGTCAATGTCGGCGGGAAGGATTTGGAATGGACATTTAAGCGGATAAAAATGAAAGGGGGCAATGCCAAGACGGAATTGAAGTATTTGTTTAAGAAGGATGGGCGTACTGGCCAAGCCTCTTTGGAAGATTTGGATATGCTGGGATTGGAGCGCAGTATAGAATTTTAATTTTTAGGATTTTTTGAAGATCACGCGCATGAATATAAAAACAAAAACTATCTTCGTCTGTCAGAATTGCGGCGCCCAGTCTCCCCGGTGGTTGGGGCGGTGCTCTGAATGTGACAGCTGGAATTCTTTTGTCGAAGAGGCGGCCGCGAAACAGACTGCCGCCAGGAAGAACGGGGCGCTGTCGGAAGAGCAGCCTGTTTTATTGTCGGATGTGAAGACGGATCATGTGGGGCGTATCCGGACGGGCATTGAGGAGTTTGATCGTGTTTTAGGCGGGGGGATCGTTTGCGGATCGGTGATTTTGATCGGCGGCGACCCGGGGATCGGGAAGTCCACTCTTTCCTTACAGGTCGGTTGTTCTTTGAGCTCTCAGGGGAAACGTGTGTTATACATCAGCGGTGAGGAGTCAGTCAAACAAACGAAGCTCCGCGCCGATCGGCTCTGCCCCACGGAACAGAAATCTTTTTATATTGTCAACCAGGTTGACTTAAGCATTATCGTTGATTATGTGAACAGGATAAAACCGGACATCCTTATCGTGGACTCCATCCAGGTCGTCTATCAGCCCGATATGAGTTCGAGCCCGGGGAGTGTTAGTCAGGTGAGGGATTGTTCCTCGATGTTGACTCAGCTTGCCAAATCGCAGGGGATCGCGCTTTTTATCATCGGTCATGTTACGAAAGATGGGATGCTCGCGGGCCCCCGGGTCCTGGAGCACATTGTTGACACTGTCCTTTATTTTGAAGGGGAACGATATTCGGCCTATCGCATCCTGCGGACGACGAAAAACAGATTTGGTTCGACCAATGAAATCGGGGTCTTTGAAATGACCGCTTCGGGCTTAGCGGAGGTCTCGAATCCGTCGCAGATCTTTTTATCGGAAAGGCCGAAAAATTCTTCCGGATCAGTCGTCGTCCCTGTCTTGGAGGGGACCAGGCCTTTATTAGTCGAGATTCAGGGATTAGTCAGCCGGTCAAGTTTCGGTATCGTTAGGCAGAAATCCCAAGGTTTTGATCCTAATCGGCTGGCCCTGCTGGTCGCGGTCTTGGAGAAAAGGATCGGACTGAATCTGCAGGATAAGGATATTTTTCTAAACGTCGCGGGCGGCGTGAGGGTCATGGATCCGGCAGCTGATTTAGCCGTCGCGGTGGCGATTGCCTCTGCCTTGCTGGAAAAAGAAGTGGGTTTTGATGCGGTCTTCCTGGGAGAAGTTGGCTTGTCGGCTGAGATTCGCAGTGTCAGCCAGATCGCCACGCGCATCAACGAAGCGGAGAAATTAGGTTTTAAAAGGTGCATTATTCCCAAGAACAATCTGAAAGCAGGACATCTCCTCAAGAAAAGCAAGGTGGAGATCGTCCCGGTTGAGTCCGTCAAGGAAGCGTTGGAGCATTTATAGGCGAAATTTATCGATGATTTAATCCGGGAGAGAAGAAACTTCACTAAAGGAGCAGGACATGACTCTATTATTTATTCGCGGTTTCTTTCTAATAATAAGCAGTATTGTCGGCTATTATATCGGTTTAATCAATAACCAAGCTATCGTCGGGACAGGAGTGGGATGTCTGTGCGGCATTGTTTTGATCGTAGTCGAGACGAGTTTCCATCGGGTCTCCGTTCGGGGTCTGTCGAGCATGGTCTTCGGTTTGTTGCTGGGGGTTTTTATGGCACAGCTGATATCCAACATCCTGGCCCTGTTGCCGCTCGAGGATTATATCCAGTCGATATCCCGAGTAATCCTGACACTTGTCTTTTCTTATCTGGGGGCGGTGATGGCCTTGCGGGGGAAAGACGAATTTAACTTGATTATTCCTTATGTCCGTTTCAAACGGCAGGATGTCCGGGAGGAGATGATCCTGTTGGATACGAGCGCCATCATCGACGGAAGGATCGCGGATATCTATCGCACTGATTTTTTGGCTGGCCATTTGATTGTCCCCCGGTTTGTTTTGCAGGAAATGCAGAGGCTGTCCGACTCCAGCGATTCACTCAAGCGTCAACGCGGCCGCCGCGGCATGGAGATATTGCGCGCGATGCAGAAAGATTCTTCTATGGACGTCCGGATACAAGAAGAAGATTTTTCGGAAGAGCAGTCTGTGGATGACAAGCTGGTCCGTTTGGCAAAGATCTTGGAGGCAAGTATCTGCACGACGGATTATAATTTGAGCCGGGTGGCCACGATACAGGGTGTGTCCGTTTTGAATATCCATGATCTGGTCAATGCCGTTAAGGTGGTCATTTTTCCCGAGGAGGAACTGGACATTCGTTTGATTAAAGACGGCAAAGAGGCCGGACAGGCGATTGCCTACACGGATGACGGGACAATGATCGTGGTGAGCAATGCCCGACAATTCATCGGGCAGCGGAAGAAGGTCAAGGTCTCTTCGGTTTTGCAGACTCAGGCCGGCCGGATCATTTTTGCCAAATTGTTGGATGACCGATGAAGACACAAGCGATCATTCCTGCAGCCGGAATGGGGCTGAGATTGAAGGCCTCGAGCCCGAAACCTTTCATCCGTCTTCGGGGTAAGCCGATTTGTGTTTATGCCTTGGAGATGTTTCAGAAGAGTCCGCTGATTAACAGCGTCATCGTGGTAGCGCATGTGCGGTATTTGGAGAAGTTTAGACGGATCGCTCAGAAATATAAACTAGATAAGATAACCAAAATTGTCGCGGGCGGCGAAGAGAGACATCAATCGGTTTGCCGGGGGCTGGAGGCCTTAGACCCGGATACCGATTGTGTGGTCATCCATGATTCCGCCCGGCCGCTGATTACGACGAAAATCATCGACGGTGCCGTCAAGGCATGTTTCAGGCATCTTGCGGTTACGACGGCTGTTCCGGTTAAGCCGACCATCAAAGAGGTCCATCCCGGCGGAATGACGGTCAAAAGAACGCTCAAAAGAAGCCTGCTCTGGGAGACACAGACACCGCAGGTCTTCAAGAAAGAGATTATCGTCAAAGCCCATCGGCGGAGCCGGGATCGGCATCCGACGGATGATGCCGGCCTGGTGGAAGCAATGGGGATCAAGGTCAAGGTCATCCGGGGAGATTATCGGAATATCAAGATCACAACCAAAGAGGATTTATTGCTTGCCGCTGTCTTATTGGGCAGGAGAAAAGGCAGGGCCGATAGATGCCACAGAGGATAGGAATCGGTTATGACGTTCATCGTCTGGCGGAAGGGCGAAAACTTCTGTTAGGCGGCGTGGAGATCCCTTTCGGCAAAGGTTTAGAGGGGCATTCCGATGCGGATGTCTTATTGCATGCGGTTTGTGACGCCCTGCTCGGAGCCGTGGGAGAAGGGGATATCGGCGAGCATTTTCCCAACACCGATGAGCGGTATCGCGGCATCTCGAGCTTGTTGCTTCTTGGCAGAGTCAATGATCTGGTCCGCAGAAAGGGATATCGGGTGGTCAATGTCGATTCGGTTATCTTGGCGGAGGAACCGCATTTGAAAGATTACAAAAATAAAATGCGTTCCAACATAGCTCAATCTTTGGGAGTGGATGAGTCAGCTGTCAATGTCAAGGCGACCACCCAGGAAGGCCTGGGTTGTATCGGGCGGGGAGAGGGCCTGGCCGCATATGCTGTTGTTTTGTTAACTAAGGACGGCTAGTTCTCATTGATGAGGAACAGGAGCGTTACCGAGAAACTTTGTGTTTATGAAAATCAATAACCGTAGCCACTTGGGTGTAGTCACCGTACTGATAGGGCTTGTATTTCTACAGACTTCCGCTTACGCCGGATGGAGAAAAACACCTGGCCTGGCTGAAGATATCCCGGGAGAGCAGCAAGAAGATCCGCCCGAGAGTCCGCCGGTGGAGGGCCAGGAAAAAGAGTATGGCGCGAGTGGGGCGCTGCTTTTTGAACTCCGGCAAAGACTGAATGATGGCCGGAGGGAAACGGTAGCGTTGGCTTATTATGAAAACGGACAAGTGCGGGAAGAAAACCGATATGTTAACGGAATAAGGATGTCCAATAAGGTTTTCGATCCGGATGGTTCTTTGAAAAGTGAGTCTTTTTACCGGAACAACCAATTAGACGGGACCAGCAAGGAGTATTATCCTGACGGTCAGATCAGGGACGCGGCCCATTACCGTAACGGGAAGAAAGAGGGGATCAACCGCAGTTATTTCGAAGGAGGACGGTTATCTTCGGAGGAGTCTTATCGAAACGGCGGGAGGGACGGTCTCAGCAAGAGTTTTTATCCCGATGGTCGGCTGAAGTCGCAGATAACATACAAAAACGATAAAAGGCACGGCCCGTCGAAGGAATTCTTTGAGAATGGAGAGTTGCAAAGGGAAGGCCCTTATTTCTTGGGGGAAAAATCGGGACTTTTTAAAGAATATTTCCCATCCGGCGGGGTCAGGATTGAGGAAAACTATCAGAACGGTAAAAGGGACGGTTGGTACAAAGAATTTTATCCCGGCGGAGGAGACCAGCTGAATGTTCATTATCGGGACGGTGAGCGGCAAGGCGATTGTCGGGAATTTTATGAGAACGGCAATGTCCGCACTGAGGCGAATTATCAGCAGGGCAGGATCGCGGGCCCTTTTCGCCGGTATTATCCGGACGGCGGGGTCAAGGAAGAGATGGGGGTTCAGGATGGTTTTCTGGACGGAGAATATAAGGAATATTGGCCGGATGGGACCTTGCGTTATGCGGCTGTTTATCGGCAGGCCTTTCTGAATGGAACTTTGCGAATGTATGATCATGGCGTCTTAGAAAACGAGTGGAATCTTATCGGCAATCAGAAGGAAGGGGAAGGCCGGCGATATTATAATGACGGCACGGTGATGCGTCTGAAAGTTTACGCGCAGGATAAAATAATGAGCGCGGAAGAATATGATGAGCAGGGGCGATTGGTTTCAAGGCGGGAGTTCGCAGATTCCCCGGAGACGGGCAAACGCATTTTTCGGGATTATGATAAGCGGGGGAGAGAGATCGGCGGCGGAGTGATGACGGAGGCGGAATACGATAAGATACCGGAAGACAGCGCTTTGCAGGATTTTATGCAGGCACACACGGTGTGGATAAGATTTCCTTGAGGAGATTGCAGGTCTCCCCCAGGAGGCGATAATGATATCCTTGCTTAATTTAATCAAAGGAGAAGAAAATGATTATGTTCTTGTTTATTCTTTTAATCGTTTTGCTTTTTGTGTTGGCCTTCTTCCGGGAGGAGATTCAGGCCGCCAGAGAGCGTGATCCGGCGGCCCGGGGGATTCTGCAGGTCATTCTTCTTTATCCCGGTTTGCATGCCATCATCGGGTATCGTATCGCTCATGTCTTGTGGCGATTCAAAATTCCTTTTATCCCGCGGGCCATCTCGCAGATCTTTCGTTTCCTGACGAGCGTGGATATTCATCCCGGGGCCAAGATAGGTCGGGGTTTCTTCATCGACCATGGTTTGGGCGTGGTCATCGGCGAGACGACGGTTATCGGCGACAATGTTACTTTATTCCAGGGGGTGACCTTGGGAGGGACCGGGAAGGAGACGGGCAAGCGGCATCCCACATTAAGGGATAACATCGTGGTGGGTGCCGGGGCCAAGATCCTCGGCAACATTGAGATAGGTTCCAATTCCTATATCGGAGCCAACGCGGTTATTCTCAAGAATGTTCCTCCGAATGCGACAGTCGTCGGCGTTCCCGGGCATGTGACCAAACAGGACGGGAAGAGGATCGATTCTCTGATGGATCACGCGCATGTCTCTGATCCGGTTATGCAGCACATGGCGGATCTATTGAGAAGGATCAAAACCCTGGAAGATAAACTCAATCAAAAATAAAGAATTCTTATATGCCGGTCCAAATATACAATTCATTGACCAAGGCCAAAGAGCCGTTAAAACCGCTTAAGGATCAATTTATCAATATGTATTCCTGCGGGGTAACGGTCTATGATCAATGCCACATCGGCCACGCAAGGAGTTTGTATGTTATTGATGTGCTCCGGCGTTATCTGACCCATCGGGGTTTTCACATTCGTTTCGTCCGGAATATCACGGATATCGACGATAAAATTATTAATAAGGCGCGAGAGCTGAACAAAAGCTGGGACACGGTCGCGCAGGAGAATATCCGGGCTTATTATCGGGACCTGGAAGGGCTGGGGGTGGCCGTTGCGGATGTTGAGCCCAAAGCCACCGAGAATATTCCGGACATGATCAAGCATATCGAACAGCTTATTGCCGGCGGATTCGCTTATGTCGCGGACGGCGATGTGTATTTTAGCGTCCGTCGTTTTCAAGGGTACGGGAAGCTGTCGGGGCAAAGCATTGAAAAAATGCTGGAGGCAGTCCGTATTGAAAAAGATTCACGGAAAAAAGATCCGCTGGATTTTGCCTTATGGAAGAAATCGCAGGAGGGAGAGCCCTCTTGGGACAGCCCGTGGGGAAAAGGGCGCCCGGGCTGGCATATCGAGTGTTCAACCATGAGCCTAAAACATTTGAAGTGTGAGTCGCTGGATATTCATGCGGGAGGCCGGGACCTTATTTTTCCGCATCACGAAAATGAGATCGCTCAAGCGGAAGCGTTGACGGGGCGGCCCTTTGCCCGATATTGGATTCACCACGGGCTTTTGACGATTCATGGGCAAAAGATGTCCAAGTCGCTGGGAAATTTTGTCACGATCCAGGATGCCTTGAAGCAATATCCCTTGGACGATCTGAAGATGTTCTTTTTGTCCGCGCATTATGCCAGCGCTATTGATTTCACCGAGGAGAAGATGCGGGAAGCGCACAAGGCCATGGACCGTTTTGATGTGCTGTTCTGGAAAGCCTATAATATTATCGGCGACCGGGAGGTCCAGCCTTCCGATGCTGATTTCATTGAAAAACATCAAAGTGCTTTTCTGGAAGCCATGGATGATGATTTTAATACCCCGCGTGCCTTGGCTTGTCTTTTCGATTTGGTCAATGACACCAATAAATTTATTGATCAGGAAACGGATCATGCCGGTTACCGGGGGATTATTTATCGGGCGGTAGATACCATCGAACATCTGGCCCGAGAGATATTCGGTTTGTTCGCGAAAGAAACAGACAGAAATTTAAGCGAACGGGAAAAAGAGATGTTGGAGGAACGGCAGAAGGCCCGCGACCAGAAAGATTTTAAACGTTCCGATCAGCTGCGCGAAGAGTTGCGGGGACAAGGGATTGTCGTCGAGGATGGGAAGGATGGGCAGACATGGCGGTGGGCATGAGCGGAAAATTCATCACCTTTGAAGGCTCCGAGGGATCGGGAAAAAGCACGCAGGCCAGGCTGGTCTATGCTTATCTTAGAAAAAGGAAGGCGCCGGTCGTATTTATCCGTGAGCCGGGAGGAGTTTTGCTGAGTGAAACGATCCGGAAGATCCTCTTGGATGCCCGGCATAAGAACATGACCAATGAATGTGAGACCTTGCTTTACATGGCGGCCCGGGCACAATTGGTCGAGGAATTGATCGCCCCGGCCTTGAAACGGGGGGCGGTCGTTCTTTGCGACCGATTCTTGGATTCAACGTTCGCCTATCAGGGGTTCGGGAACGGCGTGAGTATGGATTTTATAAAAAAGATCGGTAAGGTCGTCACTCAAGGGATTCGGCCGGACTTGACTTTCGTTTTTGATATTGATACAAAAAAGGGTTTGTCCCGGACGGGAAAGATCAAGGATCGTATTGAACAAAGGGCCTTGGCCTATCATAACCGGGTCAGGGGCGGATACCGGCGGATGGCCGCAAACGAGCCCGGGCGGATTAAGCTGATCCGGGTCAACAAAACGAAGGAAGAGATCCAAGAAATCGTACGTGGGCATATCAATAGGCTTTTGGGGCTCAACCCCGGCCGTTTAAAATAATATTTTTCTCGGATGGGAAAAAAATATGGCTATGGTCGAAACGAAAGATCTGCCGCATGTTCCGGTTATCCAGCGTTTTGCGGTTTTGTTAAAGAATGACCGGATAGCCCATGCCTACCTTTTCATCGGGCCGACGGGGGTCGGTAAGTATGAAACGGCGCTGGCGATTGCCAAGCTGGTTTTCTGCGAAGGTCATTCCTCCGCAAAAGAGTTTTTTTGCGATCTCTGCCCGCCTTGTTGCAAGGTCCGGGACGGGAACCATCCGGATTTGCATGTTGTGAAAGGAGAGTACGGCCAGTCGATAAAGATTGCCGAGATCCGGGAATTAATCAGCCGGATGCAGCTTCGACCTTATGAAGCGAAAAAGAAAATCCTGATCATGCGCAACATTGAGAACCTGACGATGGAAAGCGGTAATGCCCTTTTGAAAACTTTGGAAGAGCCTTCCGCCAACAGCCTTATTCTATTGACATCGTCGGTGCCGGAGGAGATCTTGGATACGGTCAGGTCCCGTTGCCATGTGGTATACTTCGGGGTGTTGCCGCCTTCCCGGATCAGAGAGCGATTGGTTGAACAGTGTCGCGTAAAGAAAGAGACCGCGCATTTTCTTGCTTATCTCTCGGAGGGGTCCTGGGGGAAAGCCGTGGATTTGGGTGAGCAGGATATCTACGCGCGCAAAGACGCGATCATTGATTATTTCATCCGCCCGCAGAATGATGAAATTTTTCAAAAGACGATATTGGCGGACAAAGAAAAGACCAAGGAGAGTTTGGATGTTTTTCTCGGCTGGCTGCGTGATTTGATGTTGATCAAGGCGGGGGCGGCTGCTGACGATCTTATTAATAAAAACCGGATCGGGGATTTAAAGGCCATGGCGGAAGGTTTGCCTATGGATTCTCTTAACGATATCGTCGCCGAGATCGTGAAGGCCAAGAAGTGCCTCAATGATAATCTGAACGTCAAGATCGCGCTTAGTTTGATGCGGGAGAGAATTTTAATGAAATGAAATAAGTGGATGAAGCGTGGATTGTTTCATCTGTTTCGAGTAAAGGAGTCAAGATGGGGAAGATCATACAGGCCCAGGTGGGAGAAAATAGAGGGGTGGAATTCTTTGACTTAAATGGCGTTGAATGCAGCCGCGATGATACTGTTATCCTGGAAGTCGAGCGGGGCTTCGAGTTCGGCCGCGTGGTGTCCGACATCCAGGTGGAGAATGCGCAGGACGTTCAGAAGGTGGAAGGAAAGATCGTTCGCCGGGCGACGGAAGGAGATTTGCGCCAGATTGAAAATAACCGGATGAAGGCGTTGGAGGCCATGAATGTGTGCCTTCGCAAGATCACGGAACGAAAAGTTATTATGCATATTATTAAGTCGGAATATTCTTTCGACTGCAGTAAGATCATTTTTTTCTTCACGGCGGAAGGGCGGGTTGATTTCCGGGGGCTGGTGAAAGATTTGGCGAGAGTGTTCAGGGTGCGAATTGAATTAAGACAAATCGGCGTTCGGGATAAAGCCAGAGTTGTGGGAGGGTGTGGAATATGCGGCCGGGAATTATGCTGTTCATCGTACATGAAGGGTTTTCATCCCCTGTCCATAAAGATGGCCAAGGACCAGAATCTTCCGCTGAATCCTTCCCGGATCTCCGGTTCCTGCGGAAGAATAAAATGTTGCATGGCTTATGAATTTTTGGCCTACAAAGAGCTGGCGAGGTCTCTTCCCCGGGTTGGCGAGAAGATCAGCACCCCGGAGGGGAAGGGGAGAGTCGTTGACGTGAACATCCTAAAAAAGATCGTCAGTGTTGATCTGGGGGAAGGGCGTATTACCAAGATGCATTTCACGAAAAGTTACGGAAATTAGAACGGGATAACGGGAACGGAAGGGCGATGCCCATGTCATCAAAATATTACATCACGACACCGATTTATTATGTGAATGCTGTTCCGCATGTCGGTCACGCGTATACGACCGTTGTCGCTGACTGCCTGGCGCGGTATTGGCGGGCTCAAGGCCGTCGCGTCTATTTCCTGACGGGGACGGATGAGCATGGCCAGAAGATACAAAAGGCGGCCGAGGAATTAAATTTGACGCCGCTCGATTTTACGAACCGGATCTCTCCAAAATTTCAAGAGCTCTGGAGGGTCATGGAGATATCGAATGATGACTTTATCCGGACCACCGAGCCCAGGCATGTCGCCGCTGTTCAGGAGGTCCTCAATATCTTAAAGGCGAGCGACCATCTTTATGCGGGGGAATACGGCGGATGGTATTGCATCCCCTGTGAGACGTTTTGGATGGAAGGGCAGCTTCAGGGCGGGAAGTGCCCCGACTGCCAGCGTTCCGTTGAATACATTAAAGAGAAGAATTATTTTTTCCGGCTATCACGGTATCAAGATTGGCTGATCAAACATCTTCATGATCATCCCGATTTTATATTCCCCAAAACCCGTTACAACGAAGTGCTGAGTTTCCTGGAAAACAACAAGCTGGAGGACCTGTGCATCTCTCGTCCCCGTTCACGGCTCAGTTGGGGCATTCCGTTTCCTTTTGACAAAGA
>Ga0265297_10004131_pt1 | contig 24372 bp, 25 predicted proteins | sample Munlanlwell13791_FD_192502 | JGI IMG/M metagenome (GOLD analysis project Ga0265297, IMG submission 192502) | Leachate microbial communities from a municipal landfill in Southern Ontario, Canada - Leachate well 137-91 | ecosystem: Engineered > Solid waste > Landfill > Unclassified | place... | reverse complement strand
GCAAGGCAGGATATTTGAACTTTTCGACATTGTCTACGGCCAGGAAAAACAAAGGGTGGAAAGCAGGGAAAAATTAGGCAGACTCGTGGAGTGGATAAAACTGCCTAACGGGATAAAGATAGCTGTATTATTTGGTCATCCCGCGCTCCGAGAAGCTGCTTTTGAAGCAGGGGCAGCTGTAGTGGTTTGGACCCAGGACAAAGGAGGGGACAAATTCTATACAGGGATACAAAAGCACCGCGATGTCGACATCCACCTTAATGGAGTTGCTGCAAGCATCAGATGGGCCGAGTCAAAAGAGAGAGGAATCGACGCAAGCTCTTGGAACCTACAATATGTCGGCCTGAGCGAAAAATTGCCTTGGTTTCTCCATGACTCCGAAGCCCTGATTGTGAACGGAAGCCGGGGCTATCCCTTGAAGGAAAACGAGTATACGAAACTTAAGCCAAGACAAATTGTGGCGATAGTCAGAAATACTCTTTCCAAGCTTCCGCCTATTAATGCCAGTAACTAAAGCAAAGGCCATGGGGCCTAAAGGTCTCCTCTTTCGAGGAGACCTTTCTAATTGAATTTATTCTATCTTTCTGCTATATTAAATAAGTATTTTAGATATCTTTTATGAAAAATCTGCTTAAAAATTTTGCTTTCATTTTAATAATTTTACTTGTGGTTTCCAGCGTTTTTACCTTGTTCTCCCAGCCGACCAATAAAACCAAGGGACCTGTTCCTCTGAGTCAATTAGTATCAGAGATTAATCAAGATAAGGTTAAACAAGTTACGGTTTCAGGCGAAGAACTTCAGATAGTTTATAGAGATGATACGAAAGCCACCTCACAGAAAGAGGCTGGAGCTTCTTTGTCAGAATCTCTAATGAATTTTGGGGTTGATAAAGCAAAGCTTGCCAATATAGAGATCACAAATAAGGAAGCTAGCGATGTCTGGAGTTGGCTGGGACCGGTTTTATTCGTCGTGGTACCCTTAATACTTTTTGGTGTTTTTTTCTGGACAATGTTCAGGCAGGCAAAAACAGGAACCATGCAGGCTTTTGACTTTACCAAAGCTAAGGCAAGATTGTTCGGAGCCGAAGGTCACCCGAAAGAAAAGATCACTTTTGATGATGTGGCCGGGTTGAAAGAAGCGAAGGAGGAACTGAAGGAAGTTGTTGACTTTTTGAAGAACCCGAAGAAATTCTTAGCAATGGGAGCCAGAATTCCAAGAGGAGTTTTGCTTTTAGGTTCAGCTGGTATCGGAAAAACATTATTAGCCAGAGCAGTAGCTGGGGAAGCCAATGTTCCCTTTTTCCACATTTCAGGGTCAGAGTTTGTTGAGATGTTTGTTGGGGTCGGAGCGGGAAGAGTAAGAGACTTGTTCCTAACTGCTAAAAAGCACTCTCCTTCCATAATCTTTATAGATGAATTGGACGCCGTAGGAAGAACGAGAGGAGCTGGATTCGGAGGAGGACACGATGAAAGAGAACAAACCTTAAACCAAATTCTGGTGGAAATGGACGGATTTGAAAGAGAAACTAATGTTATTGTCATGGCGGCGACCAACAGAGGAGATGTTTTAGACCCCGCCCTATTAAGGCCGGGCAGGTTTGATAGAAAAGTCGTTTTAGATCTTCCTGACATAAATGACAGAGAGGCTATTCTAAAAATCCACTGCAAAGGGAAGCCTTTGTCCCCAAACGTCCATTTAAGAGAGGTTGCCGAAAGAACCCCGGGATTTTCTGGGGCAGACTTGGCGAATGTAGTTAACGAAGCTGCTATTTTAGCTGCCAGACGCAACAAACATCAAGTATCACAAAATGAATTATTGGAGTCAATTGAAAAAGTTCTACTGGGACCGGAAAGAAGAAGCCATGTTTTGTCTAAAAAAGAGAAAGAAATCGCGGCTTTTCACGAAGCCGGCCATGCATTAGTCTCTTCCTCCTTACCAGGAGCTGAACCAGTTAGAAAAATTTCCATTATTGCCAGAGGAATGGCTGCCGGCTATACTTTGAAAGTGCCTACCGAAGACAAAAAAATTAAAACAAAAACAGAATTTTTGGCTGAATTAGCTACTCTTTTGGGAGGATACTGCGCGGAACAGATAAAGTTTAATGATATAACGACCGGGGCCAGTAATGATTTAGAAAGAGCTTCTGATTTATCAAGAAAACTAGTTAAAGAGTTCGGTATGTCAAAATTAGGCCCTATTTCTTTCGAAGAAAAAAACGACATGGTATTCTTGGGAAGAGATGTCTCTGGACAAAGAAATTATTCTGAAGATGTTGCCGAAAAAATAGACAAAGAAGTGGAAAGGTTTATCAGAAACGCTGAAAAAACCGCTTTAAAAATTCTAACTAAAAAGAAAGTACAACTTGATAAACTTGCCAAAACCTTAGTAGAAAAAGAAACAATTGAAAGGGAAGAATACGAAAAATTGATCAAGCGCGCGTAGCTCAGTGGCAGAGCAAGGTCCTTATAAGGCCGAGGTCGCTGGTTCGAATCCAGCCGTGCGCACCAATGGGCGGTTAGCTCAGTTGGTAGAGCGCATACTTGACGTGTATGAGGTCAGAGGTTCGAGCCCTCTACCGCCCACATGGAATTCAAAACTATTTACGAAGACGAAGATGTTTTAGCTATAGACAAGCCTGCCGGGGTTAATTCTGACGACTTTGAAAAGAGAGTCCACAGACTTGATAAAGATACCTCCGGGGTATTGTTAATAGCGAAAAACGACAAAGCCCTTGAATTCCTGCAAAAGCAGTTCAAAGAGAGAAAAATAGTTAAAAAATACCTAGCTTTAGCGGTGGGAAGCCTTAAAAACGAAGAAGGAGAAATAGAAACCCTGCTCGGCCGGGCAAAAAGCGACAAAAGAAAACAGAAGGCTTATCTGTCCCGAGAGCCAGGGCCAGAGGGAAAAAGGTTGGCTATTACAAAATATAGAGTGTTGCAAAGATTTGAAAATTATGATTTGATTGAGCTTGAACCCAAAACCGGCAGAAAACACCAAATCAGAGCTCACCTTGTTTACCTCAATCATCCCTTAGCCGGAGATAAACTATATGGGTTTAAAAATCAGCCCTTACCCGAAGGACTAACCAGGCAATTCCTGCACGCCAGCTATCTGAAGATAACCTTGCCTAACGGGAGAACAATGGAATTCTCGTCGGAACTACCAGAAGAATTAAATAATGTTTTAAAAAACATATGACAAAAAAACTTAATACATATAATCTAGCTCAGTCGAAAAAAGATCTGCCGAACATCCGTTCCGGAGATACGGTTAAGGTTTCCCAGAAAATCAAAGAGGGAGACAAGGAGAGAATCCAAGACTTTATCGGGCTGGTTATTGCCAGAAAACACGGGAATGAGCTCGGAGGAACAATTACCGTCAGGAAGATCATCGCAGGAGTAGGAGTAGAAAAGATTTTCCCTATTCATTCACCGACAATCGTGAAGATAGAGGTTTTGGGCGAAGGAAAGGCAAGAAGGTCAAAGCTATATTATCTAAGATCGGCCAGAGGGAAAAGAGCTAAATTAAAGAGAAAGGACAAGGTTTCGGTCCCCGTAGAAGAAAAACCGGAAGTTTCAGCTGCGGAATAAGGTTTGCGCGGGTGCTGTAATTGGTAGCCAGGCTAGCTTGAGGTGCTAGTGCCGCAAGGCGTGGAGGTTCGAGTCCTCTCCCGCGCACTTCTAATAATGGACGATTAGCTCAGTGGTAGAGCGCTTCGTTTACACCGAAGAGGCCGCAGGTTCGAGCCCTGCATCGTCCACTATTATTGAGAAAACGACCAATTTCAGCTAAAATCAGTTATATGCCGTGGTAGCTCAGGCAGTAGAGCACAGCTCTGAAAAAGCTGGGGTCGTCAGTGCAAGTCTGACCCACGGCACAAATTTACAGCTAAAAGCTGCTTTTAGACGGAGATGCCCGCCAAAACCAGCTTAAAGCTGGCAGGCGGGCGTCGTATAACGGCCATTATGCAACCTTGCCAAGGTTGAGACGAGGGTTCGACTCCCTTCGCCCGCTCATTGGCTTTTCCCCTATAGCTATTGACAATCACCCTGGAATCTGATAGGGTGGAGGAACCCCCTGTAAAGGGGTTTTAAAATGATTATTGACTTTAAGCGCCCCTATTGGGGCCACAATATCTCAATCATCTTGATGCTGACCATGGCGATTATAGGGCTAACCCCGGTTTTTAACCACCTGGCCATTGAAGCTAACCAGCTTGACCAGGATTTAGGGTTGGATAAAGACTCTAAAATACAGGAAAATACCCTTATTGCCGTCTCAAACCCGAATGTCCCTGACCCAGATGTAGCCAGGAAGATAAATGTGGTTGTCACCGCCTACTCAAGTACAGTAGAGGAGACCGATGACACCCCCCATATTACCGCCCTAGGAACCCATGTAAGAGACGGTATTATAGCTAATAACAGCCTACCCTTTGGGACAAAGGTCAGGATACCAGAGCTATACGGGGATAAGGTATTTACGGTAGAGGACAGGATGAGCTGGAAAAAGGGAGATTACCACTTTGACATATGGTTCCCTTCCTACCAAGAAGCTAAGAACTTTGGCGCTGAATGGACATATATTGAAATTCTAAAAAGCTAAATAATTATATATAAAAGATTAAACAGAAAACACCTTCAAAAGGTGTTTTTTGTTTTAAGCTAGTACTTTTTCATTTAATCGCCAGCCTATTTTTGACGGATAATTTTGTTTTATATAGTTTCTCCTCTTTATCAATTTCCACTTTTCAAAAACTAAACGTTTCCGTGAAAGATACAAAGATGAATTATCTCCGTACATAAATTTAACCAATCTTTCACAATCGTCAATATAAAAATAAATGGAATACTGCGGAAGATTTTTATCTTTAGAAAATACTTTATGAATATTTTTACAAGGAATGCCCATTTCTCCGCAAAGTTGTCTATTAAATTTTTTAATAAAGGTGGGGCTCGAGCTGACGAATCCAGCCTTAATTTGTAAGGTTTTGTTAACCCTATAAATATAAACCGTCCCATCCCCATCAAAAAATCCCCTAACGAAATGGGGAAAATATTTCTTAGAAACTTCTATGAAGTTTAAATTGTGAGTCTTTCTCGGTAATATTCCTAAACTTATTAGATTTTGGCAAACTTCCTTGTTACTAATTTGGATCTGAAAATAAGATATTTTCTGAGAATTATATTTCCTACTTATAGGATAATTTGTTTCCAGAACATCTCTTATTTTTAACAAATGCTCCCTGTCCTTAGAAGTTATATTTAAAACATAACTACATTTTCTGTCTTTCCTCTTATGGATACAACCATCTGAGACAATATAACCTAAAATATAACTCATCTCCCTCGTCCAATTCTTAAAAAAATCCTGATTAATATATTTTCGCATATATGTGCCCGGGGAGGGAGTCGAACCCTCACGAGCTTACGCTCAGCAGATTTTAAGTCTGCACTGTCTTCCATTCCAGCACCCGGGCAGAATATTCCCCTTTGAGGCCAGGATGGGAATTGCACCCATGTATATTGGTTTTGCAGACCAATGCCTTAGCTACTTGGCTACCTGGCCGATATATTATCTTTTACCTCATTTTTCCTCGTTTTTCAACTTCTCCAAAATTTCCTCTATTTTTGCTGCTTCAACCGTTGTTTTCTCTTTTAAAAATCTGATCCTGGGAATCGGCCGCATTTTCAGTCTTTTATTCAAGAACTGCTGCAAAACGTAAATATTCTTATTCAGAATTTTAAATACCTCTTCTCCTCTATCCTCTGGTAAAACCGAAATCCAGACATTGCTTTCCTGAAGATTCGAATAAGTATCAACTCTGGTGACGGTTGCTAAAACGTCTACCGGGAATTCTACCTCCTTTAAAATTATCTGAGATATCTCCTTTTTTATCAAGGCGTTAACCCGAGGTATGCGCTCTGGCATTATAGTTCTCCTTTAACTTTTTCCTCAGTATAAATTACCAAAACATCTCCTACTTCAACTTTGGTATCCCCTTCATACATTATCCCGCATTCTTGGCCCTTCGCCACTTTATCAATATCTTTTTTGTCGCGCTGGAGATTAATCATCCTTCCTTTGCCTACGAGATTCTCCTGACTGACAACTTCTATGGAAGCTCCTTTCTTGACCTCGCCTTCAATCACCTTTCCGCCTACGATCTGACGATTTTTATCCGTTAAAAAGATCCCTAATATTTTAACTTTACCTAAGTCCGTCCTGACTGACTCTTTGGCCATAATCCTTTCCATAGAATTTCTCACTTCTTCAACTAGGTTGTAAATTACGTCTACAGATATTATCCTTATCTTTTCTCTTTCTGCCATTTGCCTGGCTACGGCATCGGTTTTCACCCTGAATCCTAATATTACCGCCTTGCCGGACCTGGCCGTCTTTATGTCCGATTCGTTTATATCTCCCACTTCTGATTTTAAAATACGCAACAATATCTTTTCCTGGGGAATTTCTTTTAGAACCTCGTCAATCGCCTCCATTGAACCAAGAAAATCAGCTTTTAAAATAACGTTTAGAACTCTCTGTCCCGGCTCCACATCCAGAACCGTGCTGTTGTCTATTTTCTTTTCGGCTTTGAGATTATTTTTTGCTTCTTCAACGCTGGGAAAAACTTTAAAATCTTCACCGACCCTGACAGCCCCTTCTAAACCCACTATACTGACTGGGTCAGAGGGGAGGGCTTGCTCAACGGAAATCCCCCGGAAGTTCTCTAAACTTTTAATCTTTCCGAAAGAAGAAAAAGTCCCTATAATATCTCCCACCCTCAATGTGCCTTTATCTGGTATTAAAGTTGCGACCGGGCCTCTTTGGTGGTTTAAATAAGATTCTATTACCACTCCTTCGGCCGGAACGGAAACCTCCATTTTTAGATTCTCCATCTCTCCTATCAACAATATCAACTCCAAAATCTCGTCCACTCCCTGGCCAGTTCTAGCAGAAACATTAACCGAAGGTATTTTACCTCCTAAAGATTCCACCTGAATATCCTCTTTTATTAATTCTTTCTTCACCTTCTCAGGATTAGCTTCTGGCCGGTCGGTTTTATTCAAGGCCACAATCAAAGGAACCTCGGCCAGTTTAATATGATAAATGGCCTCCTTTGTCTGGAGCTCCACCCCTTTACAGCTATCTACCACCAAAACGGCGATGTCGGCCACTTTAGCCCCTCTGGAGCGCATCTGAGAGAAAGCCTCGTGCCCTGGGGTATCAATAAAGGTGATTTTCTTGCCTTTATGTTCAATCTGATAGGCTCCAATATGCTGGGTTATGCCTCCAGACTCTTTTTCCGCAATATGGCTTTTCCTTATAAAATCCAGTATTGAAGTCTTGCCGGAATCAACGTGTCCCAGAATCACCGCTACCGGTGGCTTTTTTATTAAGTTTTGAGTTGTTTTTTTCATCTTTTGCCTTTTCTATTGCTTCTTTTTCTTCCTCAGATAAAAGATACTCTGACTGACCGGCCTTTATGGGTTTTCCGTAAACTCTGTTGCCTTCCCGCGTATAGTGGCTGGTGATTACTATTCCCGAGTCGTTCCCGTCCAAAAAAGCAGCAGAAAAACTCTGGTCTGAACCAACCTCTTTAAAAGGATTAAACCTAACAATGCCCATCTTTTGAATGGAAAATTTATTCTCTTTTTTTAAATTTTCTAATTCTTCAGAGATCTTTTTGAAGTTTTTCTTCAGATCGCTGAATTGGGACAAAATTTCTTTCATATCTTTCGGCTCCTTTTTGTTTTTGTTTAAAAAATTGAACATATATTTGACGCGGAGGCGGAAGGATTCGAACCTTCGATGCCATTGCTGACATAGCAGTTTTCGAAACTGCCCGATTCAACCGCTCTCGCACGCCTCCATTAAAATATTATACTGTGGACCCGATGGGACTTGAACCCACAACCTCTGCGATGCCATCGCAGCGCTACTGCCAGTTGAGCTACGGGCCCCCGTGTGCCCTTAGGAGGAGTCGAACCCCCATCTCATCCTTAGGACGGATTTGCTCTATCCATTGAGCTATAAGGGCGACATAGAAAAATTTTATCATTTTTTGCCCTTGCTGGCAATGTCCTTTATGATACAATTATATTAATACAATGACTATACAAGAAAAATCACCAATCGTTGAAATCGCCAAAAGAGTCTGTCCTTCAGTAATAACTATTGTAATTTCCAAAGATCTGCCTAAAATTGACGGATTTTTTCTGTTTCCCTACGCTGGGCAAGAGTTGGTTATGCCGAAAATGAATAACAAAAAAGAAAGAACTAAAATCGGGGGAGGCTCAGGTTTTATCATCTCCCCTGACGGCTATGTTTTAACCTGCAGCCATGTGGTAGGGGACCCTGAAGCCGATTATACCGTCATCGTCAGCCCAGAAAAGAAATATCCAGCCAAGGTTTTAGCAAAAGATCCTTTGGTCGATATAGCGATTTTAAAAATTACCAATAAAAAGTTTCCCTATTTGGAGTTGGGAGATTCAGATAAAATTGATTTGGGAGAACAGGTTTTAGCCATCGGAAATCCCCTGGGAGAGTTTGAAGACACGCTTTCAGCCGGTATTGTTTCCGGGCTAAGCCGGAAAATCACAGCTTTTGGAGGCCAATCTTTAAAAGCGACCAATCTAAAAGGATTAATCCAGACCGATGCGGCTATTAATCCTGGTAATTCGGGAGGACCATTGGTCAATATGGAAGGAAAGGCCATAGGCATTAATACGGCTATGATCGCAGGGGCTCAGAATATAGGCTTTGCCATCCCCGTAAACTACGCCAAAAGGATACTGGAAGAGGTTAAAAAATACGGAAAAATTAAAAGGCCTTTCTTAGGAGTAAGATATGTCATTCTTAACAAGGAACTCTCCCAGCATAATAAATTACCGGTAGATTACGGCGCATTGGTCGTAAGGGAACATCTGGGAGAAAGCGCAATAATAAAAGGATCCCCCGTAGATAAGGCTGGGCTGAAAGAATATGACATAATTCTGGAACTAAACGGAGAAAAAATCACTGAAGAAAACCCGATAACCGACATTCTCCAGAAATTTAAGATAAATGAAGAAATTAATCTAAAAATATTAAGGGAAGGGAAAGAGATAGGCATAAAAGCCAAATTGGAAGAGAAAAAATAAAAAACATAATCTAAAATAAAAATAGCCCTAAAAGGCTGTTTTTAATTTATATTGGACATGCTAGAGGACGATATTAGAACCTGTTTAGCAAAAAAATAATGCTCTGTATCGTTAGTCTAGCCGCAAAAAATAATAGGATCAAACTAAGTATTTTAAAAACGACGGGGACAAAATTACTTTTTACTAGAAAAGACCTAAAACGAGAAAAAAGAAAGGTTAAAAATATGGTTGCGAAAAGCCACCCTAATTCAAAAAATATTAAAAATAAAAAATGCCCTCCCGCAATTTTTTCTTTAAGCAAAAATGCTTGAGGGACACAAATTGTAATCCAAAAAATCCAGAATGGTCCATTAAAAACGGTTAAAAGAAATATCTTCTTAAAAGAGAAAATTTCACCCTCTCCCCCGAGTTCTTTAATTTTCCACACTTGTAATGCAAGCCAAATTAAAACTCCCGACCCGACAAGAGAAATGACGTAAAAAATTATTGGTGGAATATGTACTGAAAAGAATAAAAACAAAATAAAAACGGCGACGACACTCTCTGCAATCATTGCCATAAAAATGACACGCAGGCTTTTAAAAAATCCCTCTCTTAGGGTTTCTGTAAAAGAGGCCGTTAATATTGGTCCTGGGTTGGCTCCCCCGATAAGACCCAATATAAAAACGCTAAAAATTTGGATTAGAATTCCCATATTTATCATCCTACCAAAAAACCGCCTGGATGGCGATTAATCGGTTCTAATTACCCTAAAGGGGCGGCTAAATTTGGATTCAAATTATACCAGGGTCGGCTAGGGGACGATATTAGAACCTGTTTGGCATCCCAAGCCTCTGAAAGCCAAGTTTTATTGCGATAAGAACGGCTAACCCTGCTAATAGAATATAAAATGGGAAAACCAATAGAACAAGGTTAAAACTGCCTACGGCTACACACGCCAGAAAACCACTTATACTAACTAAAACCCAAGAACTTACGGTTTCTGTCTCTGGCTTCTCATAAGATTTAATAACCGTTAAAATCACACCAATTGCATCAATAAAAATAACTATAAATAATGCTATTGCAGCCTCTTTGGTTATATACCACAAAAATAAACCAATCCCTGCTCCGATTAATGCGACAATATCTCTTTTCATAAATCCGCCGATTCCGTATTTAATCGCAAGTATAAAAATAGAAAAATCTCCTATTGCCTGCACGCCAGTCATGACCAAAGAGTACGATGCTCCTTTTGCAAACTGAGAGAAAAACGCAATTGACCCAAGTATGGCCCAAATTAACCAAGAGATTCTTTCTGGTTTTGTTTTCTTCAGAAAAATATCTTTAATATAGGGCACAAACGATAGCAACATCGCAATCCCTGATAAATAACCAGCTATTTCTTTAATCATTTTCTTATCCTACCAAAAAACCGCCTGAATGGCGATTAATCGATTCTAATTACCCTAAAGGGGTGGCTAAATTTGGATTCAAATTATACCAGGGTCGGCTAGGGGACAATATTAGAACCTGTTTCAAGGAATAAGTTCGATTTTATTAATCTTCCATTCCTTGTTTATTAATATTAAAAAAACTTTTAATTTATGGTTTTTCCAAAACGATCCTTGATCCAAAAGACTAACAATTACTGTTGCGGTATTATCTTTAGTCTCTGTTTCTCCGATTTTGATATAAGTCCCGTCAGGATAATCAGAGGCTCCAATTATTAGATCATTTGATCCTGGCCCTAAAACTAATTTTTTATAACTTTCCTCTAGACCAACGCAATCATTCAAAACTTCATCAGCGGGTAAAAATTGGTTAAGTCGTTTTTCTATATAACAATTATAAAAATCAGAAACAACTTGTGCCGGAGTTACATCAATAAATTTAAAAGTAGAAAGCATTTTTTCGAAATTAGAATCAGCGGAAATCCCGCCGCTATCGTTTAAATAACTAATAGCCCATCTAAGGTTATTATAATAAAAATTTATAGTCGTTCGAGGATCGTCACCAATTTCATTCACTTCTGTCTCTATGGTCTTATTGGATGGAATCCCATTTAATACGAAATTTTTATCTATATTCCCATTATAATATTTATCATAAATCCAAATACTGAACCAAAACCAACCGTGAGTAAGAGTCTGAGGACAATCTTCTATTTTTTTATCAGAAAATAATATTTTGTTCGGTTGAACCCCAGCCAATTTCTCTTCACAATTTACTTCATTAGTAGCGTCGTGAACAAACCAATTGTTTGGATATTTTATCTCAAACCTATATTGCGTATTTGTATATGTTTCCCAACTAACGGTTTCATCGATTTTCGCGGGAGAGCATTCTACAAATTCACAATTAGGACCGGTCCGACCAACCGCAGAGCCGTCAGGACAAACTTTTGCTTCTAAAGCACAGACAACCGGCTCTTGCGCGTTCTTCGCTTCCTCTCTCAGCAACCATAAATATTGATAAGCTAAAATTCCGCCACCTAATATAACGGCAACTAAAACAATTATTAATACCCCAACTGGCGTAGATATTTTTTTATTCATAGTTTTAGATTAATTTATCCTACCAAAAAACCGCCTAAATGGCGATTAATCGGTTTTATTTACCCCTAGAGGGTATCAAAATTTAAGTTCAAATTATACCAGGGTGGCCTAGGGGATTCGAACCCCCGCTGAGAGTTCCACAAACTCTAGTGCTAACCACTACACTAAGGCCACCATAATTCTTTTTTGTGCCCCTAGCAGGAATCGAACCTACATGTCTAGTTTAGAAAACTAGTGTTCTGTCCATTGAACTATAGGGGCTTATTCAAACGTTCATATTCTACCTAAAAAACGCTACTTGGTCAATTATTTGGGGATAGCATTAAACGGATCAGAATATTTCTTTAAGTCAATTAATCTAAGCCTTTCTTCTTTTATCTGCCAAATCGTTAAAATATCCCTATAAGCCTCCTCTTTAAATTGCAGGCTCCCCTTGGAGATCGAAGGGCTCTCTTTTATTAAATTGTTGTATTTGTAGAAAACCAAAGCCCCGATAATCAAAGCCACGAAGAAAAGGCCTAAAAAGATTAAAAAGGCTTTGTCGGCCAAGGCTTTTGGAGATGCATGGAACGACACTTTGATATTTTTCAAACTAATTTTTTTGAACTTTGGCATAATTATTTAGCAAAAACTTTCATTGAAAGGTCTGAAGTGACTTTTCCTCCGGCCGCGCTAACGCTCAAACTTTGAATTTCTATTAAATAACTGCTATTTTCTAACCTTTCCAAAAATCTCGACAGGTCAGAAAAAGATCCCGAGTTCTTTATTTGGAATACGAAAAAAGGCCAGGCCACGCCTTTTTGACTGCTAAGAGCAGACGAAGACATACTAAGAGAAAGGCGATAGTCCCGGGAAGTGCTTTCCAAAAAATTAATGAAGCCCAAAGGCAAGTTTCTGTCTATTAACAGAGAAAGGGCCTTATCCAAATTAGGCCTAATTTGATTTTTAATCTCCTTAAAATCCTCGAAGTTTTTAGTTTCAGCATCTAAACTGGCTAGCTTTTCCTTCTGCAAGAGAATATCTTTAGAATATTTGTCCAGATCTGCGAATAACGGAAGAATCAAAAAAATTATGGAGGCCGCAGCCAACATAGCCGTTGCAGATATCGATAAAATGATTTTGGCTCTTGAATTCATACCAATTTATGACTTAAATTACTTTATAGTTTTAAAACTTACCGTAAAAGCAATATTAACCGGCTCAACCCAAATGGAGGACGGAAAGGAAATTTCTTTAAAGGACCCATTTTCCTCTAATTTTTCTTTGAACTCAAGCAGAGACTCTCTTGTCGTAGAAAGGCCTGAGATGGAAAATTTAGCCTTGTATTGACCTTCTTTGATAGACTCGAAGCTTAAAGAATTAAAACTTACTCCGGGAGGAACTGCCTTGATGACCTCACTTAAAATCTCAGACAAGCTATACTCTTTCCCGTAAAAAGAATCTAAATCCGTGATAATTTTATTTGAATTTTTTATGTCTTTTTCTAACTCCACGATTTGAGGATTATCAAACATCTTCTGGTCTAAAAGATTATTCTGGACCTCTAATTGGCTGAGAAGGTAAAACTTTAATGCAAATAGAATAAGGGCAAAGGAAAGCAGGGAAGACAAAATTACAATTCCAAAAATAACAGATAGTTTGAATCTTTCTTCTGATACGAGCTGATCTTTTTTTTGCTGTGGCAGCAAATTTATCATAACTATTTATTTTCCTTTATACCCCTTAAAGCAAGGCCTATAGCGGCAGTATATCTTAAAGAGTTTTCAAAAGACAGGCTGGCAGTTCCCTTTTTGCCTTCTGGAAAAACATTAATCCATGGGTTTCCAAGCTCAACCGGATTTTTCAATTCCAGAAGAAGAATTTCTGAAAGCCCTTTTAAATTAGCTCCTCCTCCGCAAAGTAAAACACTTGATCCTATTCCTTTGTTGCTGGGAGGAAGATGTTCGTGGGAGGCGTATGACCTGTAATAGTCCATGTGTCGCTTAATCTGTTGAACCAGATCAACTAAAGAAGGGACTAAAGCTTCAAAAACCTGCCCCTTGCCTTCTCCTGCTTCGCCACCTTCCGGTGACACTTTGGTTCTTTCTTCAAGACCATACTTTATCTTTAATTTTTCGGCATCCGCATAATTCACTCCCAAGCTTTTTTCTATAGCCTGGGTGAAAAGCTGGCTGGAAACTGGCACAGAAGAGGTGAATCTGACACAGGTACCTGAGAAAATAATGAAATTTGATCTTGTTTCTCCCATATCAATTATTAAAGTGGGCCTAGGAGAGATTTCATTTTTAATTAAAGCTCGGGATATGGACTGCGACTCTACTTCAAAAGCAATCGGATGAAGCCCGGCCATTTCCAAAGAATTCACATAAGAGTCTACTATTTTCTTTGGCAAAGCGACAATAAGAACATCAAGATGATCTAAATGATCCTGTAAAGGCTCTATAACCTGAAAATCCAGATACACCTCCTCAATCGGCAGGGGAATATAATTTTCCGCCTCATAAATAATAGCCGACTTTAAATCCTCTTCTGCCATTTTTGGCATCTGAATAACCTGTAAAAAAGCTTTCTCCTCCAGGAGAGAGACTACGACATGTTTCGTCTTCAACTTTTCTCCGTTAACGGATGCCACCGCCTTCTTTATTATTTCTGCCAGCTTCTTCTCGTCCTTAATCTCACCTTCTTTGATTATACCGGGTTTAATTTCCGCTTCTCCAAAAGAAGCAAGGGTTAAAGCTTTCCTTCTCTTTCTCAGCTTAATAATTTTCAAAGACAAGTCAGAGATATCTAACCCGAAAGCTTCTGGTTTTAAATTAAGAATTTCTAACATTTCTTTAAAAAATTAATATGCCCCTTCCCAGTGCTCGACCGTTACCATCGGAGAAAGCTCTACCGGTAAGTCTCCTCCCGGGGAAGAAGACAAACTGATAGCTTTCCACATTTTATAGTAATCATAGTTAATATTAAACCACTGCAAAAGACCCGTAAAGGATATCTTTCTCCCCAGCATGCCCCCTGTAAGATTAAACAGATTGGGCACTCCTGATAATTTTATTTCATCCAAGGCATAAATGACTCCGGTAACTGATATGTCTGTAAAAGAGGAATAAGGGCCGAAATTCAGCTTCCCTTTTGTGAAAAGACCTCCTGCCATCTCTTCTTCCGGCCCAATCGGAGATTCATTGATAGTTATCTGACTGTTTCCGCAATGGGTTTGAGAGTCTTTTGTCCAACATAGGCTTTCTCCGATATTTACAATTCCTTCAGCGGCTAAGATGCCGTTAACAACCAACCTTCTGTTTCCTTTTAAATCAATATGGCCTGTGACATAAGTGACTTTATTATTCAAGGTTAAAGCGCCGCCATCGCCAACCGACCATAAAAGATCTTCAAACTGCGAAGAGGTATAAAGAGAGCCTAGCGCCTGAGCCCGACTCTTAAGAGACACTACGGAAGCTGAGTCAAAATCAACCGATGGCATGGCTATTGAATCTGGCGGACATTGGCCTCCGCATTCAGCTGAGGGACTACAGATGTCCCTTGAGCATATGGCCTGGTAAACAGCGACCTGCTCCTGGCCGATAACATTCTCTCTCGCAAAAACTTTTCCCTCTAAAGTTTCTGTATCAGGGTCATCGTAAATCTCAGCCCTACTTGAATCTTTAAAGAGTAGGGTATTGTTGCAAAAAAGGTTTCCGTCCTGAATTTTTAGATTGGAGTCTGTAATGTCTATATTGCCGCTTGCCCCACCGGTGAAAAATGGGCTGCCCCCCGTGTCTACAACCGTGTTTATCGCTTTAAAAACTCCGACCTTCACCACTCGCTGGGATTTTTTACCACCCGCCATTTCAACGGTAGAAGTAGCTGTAATCTCTCCCTCCCCACATCTAGTATTATTAATACTAACCACCGTGCTGCCACCAGGCATCAAATAATCAGTGCCAGTGTCGAAGGTGGCCGAAAATGTGTTGCAATCCGGGCATTCCGCTGTAGTAGAAGTGAAACAAGTTTTCCAGGGCAAACCACCGTCGAGAACAGTATCATCATTTTTTAATTTCCAAATAACTTCATCGATACCCGCTTCAGCAAGATAGTAAGCATTACTCCCTGCCTCCTGGCTTTTTACAATTTTAGATTCGGCAATATTAAAAGACAAGAAATAGGTTCCCAGAACCAACAAAATTCCCAAAGATAAAAGGGCTATAACAACTATGGCGCCGTTTTTCTTTTGATTTATCATTTTAAAAATTAAAGATTTCTTCCTAAGACTTTGGTTGAAAAATCCATCTTCTTATTCCCTTTCTCCAATTCAATAAAAATATCTACCACCCTTGATCCCCAGAATTTCAAAACGGTAACATACTCTCCTATTATTCTCGGACTCTCCACGCTAGTTGTCGCCATGACTTCTCCGGAAGGAGGAGTAGCATTCCATAACACATAAGTGCTGGTATCGTTAGCGCTGCCAGACAAAGAGTAGTAGTAGCCAATAACCTCTCTTTTTACTGTTTTATCCGTACTGTCGCTGAAATAACGGATGTAATGGATATAGCTTAAATCGTGACCGTCTTCGAACTCAATGCTGCTCGTGGCATTTTCTTCGGTGTCTGGCAAATCGGTAACCATATCTTTTGCCTGGCGGATTTCTCTGGTCATCCTCTCTAAAATCACTCTGCCGTTCTGCAAAACTTCTACGGCTGACTCTCCTTCTAAAGAAGCCCTTTGGCTCAGGACATAACTTGAATAAACCGCCCCTAAAACCAAAAAAACGAAAACCATGCTTATCAGCAGCTCAGATAAGGTGAAACCTGACGACGAATTGAAAAAAAATTTTCTCATTTATTAACAACTAAAGTAGTTATGTTTAAATTTATTTCTGGAGCGCCAAGCAGAGATTTCCAATACAAAACAACATTTACCCTTTTAATGCCAGTTTCAGGGCAATTAGGGGACAAGGCTGAGCCGTTAGGATCATAACAGGTCACCTCTGTTACTCTTTTATAGCGGGGAAAGACAGAAATAGAGCCGTAGGCTTCTGTTTCTTCCCCAATAACAATTTCGTCGTATGACTTTGAAATAGTTTCTTCTATTTTCGCCTGAGCCAACTGGGAAGCCACAGAAGAAAGCTGGGAAGAGTTTCCTATTTTTGCACCCAAAGGAAAAGACGACAAAACGCCGGAAATTGCTACCGTTAAAATAAAAACTGCCACCAGTAATTCTATTAAAGTGAAACCATCCGTCTTTTTAAACATTAAAATTATTAATTTCCTTTCTTAATTTTTACGAAGCCTGACGGGCTGACCTCTATAATTAAAATTACTCCTTTATTATTTATTAAAGAGACACTTCCTTCTTCTTTAACCGATCCGTAAGGATTATATTTTATCTCGTTATCGGCAAAACCGGACACTTCGTAGAAGTCCAGTTTTTCTGAAAGCTCTTTTGTCTCAATAATTTCTTCCGGGCTACCGTATTTAATCAGCTGATATTCGCGAGTAGTTGTAGATATACGAATGCCGTATTCAACTTGCTCAGTGACAGACATCTGTTGGCAATATCTTAGGTTTGAAGCCAATTCCCTCGCAGTCCCGCTCAACTCCAGATTAGGAGCAAACGTCCTGAAAGCCGGAATGGCGATTAAAGACAAAACTCCGATAATAAAGATTGAGACAAGAAGCTCTGCTACGGTGAAAGCTTTCATAATTTATTTTATTCCTCCAAGCATGCTATACATCGGTTGGATCATAGACACCGCGAAAAAACCTACCGCAACTCCTATAATCACCATCAAAACAGGCTCTATAATAGAAGCCATGTTTTTAGCTATGTTGCTTACCTCGTCCTCAAGGAAAACGGCGAGTTTGGCTAGAACAGACGCGGTCTCTCCTGTTTCCTCTCCCACTTCAACCATTTGTATTACAGTGCCAGGAAAAATGTTGTCGTAAGGTCTTAGAGCTTCAGATAATTTTCCTCCCTTTTTTATTCTTTCCGCCGCCTCAAGAATGGCGTTTCTATAATAGACATTGCCCAAAGTATCAGAAACAACTTCCAAGGCCCTTAGAATAGGAACCCCTGCGGCTATCAAAGAACTTAAATTTCTTACCATTGCCGCAGAATTAGTTTTCCTCACAATCGGGGAAATAACAGGAATACTTATCGTAATTTTATCCACTATCTTTTTGCCCAGTTTAGTTTTAGCGGCTCTGAAAAGAACGAAGATAACAGTAGCTACCGCCAAAAGAAATATATACCATTTCTGACTCAGAAAATCAGCGAAACCGATTATAAACTGGGTTGCGGCTGGCAGTTCTATCTCCAATTCTTCAAAAACCTTTGATAGCTCCGGGACGACCGTAATCATCATTAAAACTCCTATACCCAACATCGCGCACAATATCACTGTGGGATACATCATCGCTCCCCTTATTTTTGATTTAAGCTCATTCTCTTTTTCCATCTGGAGAGCCAGGGTTTTTAAAACTTCGTCCAGGGTCCCCGATTCTTCTCCAACCTTAACCATGCTTTGGAATATTTTAGAAAAGATAGATGGGTACTTAGATAAATTTTCAGAAAAAGTTTTTCCTTTAGATATTTGCTCCCTTATATCCCAAAGAGCTTTTCTGAACGTGCTGTTTTTCGCTTGAGAGGCGAGAGTTTCTATTGCTCTTGGTAAAGGAGCGCCGGCATTAATCATTATCTGAAGATTTCTGGTGAAAAACATCTTTTCTGCCAGAGGGACACTATTCAAAAAGGGAATAGATATTTCAAATTTCCTTTTTTCCCTCTTTAATTCCGGGTTCGCCCGAACTAAAATCAGGCCCTCGCTCCTTAAAGATCTTGCCAGCTGGTGCATGTCTTTCGCTTCCAGCTCCCCGGATTTCTCTTCACCAGCTAAAGATTTAGCCGTGTATGAATAGTGCGGCATAATTATTCGACTATCACTCGAAGAATTTCTTCTATTGTCGTCACTCCCTGAGCTGCTTTGACGAAACCGTCTTCAATCATCGTCACCATTCCCTCTTTCTGGGCCTGGTCTTGAATCTGGTCCGAAGTCGCCTGCTTAACGATTAATTCTTTAATCGACTCTGTAACCGGTAGTACTTCATATATCCCGACCCGGCCGCTGTATCCCTCGGGGTTTGCTTTAGTTGCTTTAGGACGATAAAATTCAATATCCTTAAGAGTGCTCTTTGGTTTTACGGCCTTTTCATCCTTTAAAATTTTGAGAATTTTTTCCAAATCACAATACTTAGCTAAGTTTTTTAATTCAGATTCTTTTAAAAAATACTTTTCTCTCTCACCGCAAAGTTTTCTGACCAGCCTTTGGGCCACAATACAGGCTACTGTTGAAGAAATTAAAAATGGTTCGCATTTCATATCAATCAAACGGGGGATAGAGCCAGCTGCCGAATTAGTATGCAGGGTGGACAAAACCAAATGGCCAGTTAAAGCGGCGTTAATAGCCAAAGAAGCTGTCTCGCTGTCTCTGATTTCCCCTACCATGATAATATCCGGGTCCTGACGAACTAGCGACCTTAAACCAGCTGCGAAAGTTAATCCTATTTTAGGATTAACCTGAGTTTGGTTGATTCTTGGCATCTGATATTCAATAGGATCCTCAACGGTTGATATATTTACCCCTGGCGTATTCAGAATTTCCATCATTGAATACAAAGTCGTGGTTTTACCAGAGCCCGTGGGACCGGTGACCAAAATCATTCCTACTGGCTTTCTTAAATTATCCTGGGTTATCTCAAGGGCCTGGCTCCTTAACCCTAAACCTTCCAAAGTATAGGCTTTGGCGGTTTCTGGCAAAAGTCTCATCACTATTTTCTCGCCATCAAAAACGGGCAAAATAGAGACACGGACAGAATATTTATAATCCTCTGTTTCTATTTTGAAACGACCGTCCTGCGGCAAACGCCGTTCATCCAGCTTTAAATTAGAGAGTACTTTTATTCTGGCGACGATGCCGGAGGCTGAAATTCTTGGCAGAGTCATTGCCTCTCTTAAAATACCGTCTATCCTGTATCTGACTGAAACCTCTTTTTCCATGGGCTCGACGTGAACATCGGAAGCCCTTTGCAGAATAGCGTGTTTCAGCAAGGTATCTACTATTTTAATAACCGGGAGCTCTTCAGCTGCTTTTTGAAGATCGGCCCTTTCTAATTTTTCTGTCAGCCCCTCTTCTACGTCTCTTTTGATACCACCCGCTTCTTTTTTTATTATCTCCCCGAATTCCACTTCCAAAGTTTTCTGATATTGCCTTAAAATATTTTTAATACTTTCAGGAGTGGTTAATCTCGGCAAAATTCTCAAAGGAGTCGTTTTTTTAATAAATTCAACAGTCCTGAGATCTTCAGGGTCCAGCATGGCCACTTCCAAATCATTCCCGTTTTTTCTGAAAGAGACTATATTATTACTTCTGGCAATCGGCTCCGGAATAATTTTTAAAATCTCGGGAGACACAACCTCCTTATCTAAATTAACGAAAGGAATTCCTAAAATATATGCTTCCAACTTAATTAATTCTTCCTGCGGGATTAAGCCATCAGAAATCAAAACGTCTTCAACCTTCTGGTAGGAAGCTTCTGCTTTGGCGAAAGAATCGTCAAACTGCTTTTCGGAGATTAGATTAGCATCGAGTAAAAAGGCTTTTAATCGCTGAGGTTCTACTCTCATAAAGCTGTATTTATATTTTATAACTATTCCGGAAGAATATCTCTGACCTTTTGTACTATTTCTCCCAGGCTATATTGGGCCTTAACCAAATAACCCTTGGCTCCGAGCTCAATAGCTTTTTCTATCTCTGCCATGCCCTCTAGATTAGTCAAAATAATTACTGGGATGTCTTTTGTTTCTTCTACTTCTTTTAGACCCTTTAAAACTTCTAAACCATGGAGCTTGGGGAGAATCAGGTCTAATAAGATAAGATCTGGCTTTTTCTCCTTGGCTAAACTCAACCCTATTTCCCCGTCTAACGCGGAAATTACCTCGTAACCCGCCTGGCCCAGAACCTCTCCGAAGGTTTTCTGAAGAGCCGACTCGTCTTCAATAAATAATATTTTTTTCATACTTTTAAAATTATTTCTTATTAATGGGCAGGGTAAACCAAAATGTCGACCCCTTGTTTTCCTCTGATTTAAAACCTATTTTACCCCCCGATTTTTCAACAATGGCTTTTGCTATATATAGCCCCAAGCCCGATCCCTGCGTCTGATGCCTCAAAGCGTTTTTTGATCTGAAAAATTTTTGAAAAATAAACTTCTGATCTTCTTTAGGTATGCCGACACCATCATCTTTTATCTCAAAAAGAGTATGATTCTTAACATTCTCCAGTTTTATCGAAATAGCCCCTTTCCCTTTTACGTACCTGATAGCGTTACCTAAAAGATTTTCAACCACTAAACGTATCTGAGAAGGATCGGCGAAAACTTTAGACAAGGATTTATCAGGTTTGAAGGTTACCTCGATATTCGACGCCATTATGAGGGGACGAAAAAAATTTATCAGCTCTTCTGTCAATTCCGCTAAGGAGAATCCGCTGTTTTTTATCGGCAGCTTTGCCGTTTCTATTTTTGAGACAATCAATAAGTCTGAAATGAGTTCTGTCATCCTGTCTGAGTTTTCTTTCAATATTTTGTAATATTCTAGCTCTTTTTCCGAAATTGAATTGATTTTCCCAGACATTAATAGCTCAATAGACCATTTAAGGTTAGAAAGCGGAGACCTTAACTGATGAGAAACAATGCTGACGAATTCTGATTTCATGCGGGAGGCTTCAGCCAGTCTTTCAAAGCTTTGAGTTATTATGGTTGAAATGATAAATAAGACAACCGCTAAAATGAGAACTAATAAAGCCACCGTATAGGGGTCGTTGATATACTTAGTCCCTATCGTATAGGTGAGCAAAGCTGATATGATTATCACTACCCCCATTACTATAAAAAGAAACTGGGGATGCTGCCAAATAGATATGCCGTATTTCTTGCATTGGCCTTGTATATCAAATTGACTGAGAATATTTTCAAAATTCATTGTTTAATTATACCATACGGAAAGATTGACCAAAAGTGCAAATTTTACTAAAATTAAACCCATCGGGGAGTAGTGTAACGGTAGCACGAGTCCTTTGGGAGGATTTAGTTCGGGTTCAAATCCCGGCTCCCCGACATGCGGGCGTCGTATAGCGGCATTACCCGACTTTTCCAAAGTCGTGATAGGGGTTCGACTCCCCTCGCCCGCTCAAACAGAAAACGGCTTTAAAGGCCGTTTTCTTGTTGAATAATTTTACTTAGCGTATTCCACCACCCTGGTTTCCCTGATAACGCTGACCTTAATCTCTCCCGGATATTTTAATTCCTCCTGTATCCTGCTGGCAATCTCTTTGGCTAATTTTTTAGCCGATAAATCATCAATTTCTTCCGGTTTTACAAAAACTCTTATCTCCCTGCCAGCCTGTAAAGCCCAGGCCTTTTCCACCCCAGTAAAGGATGTAGCAATATTCTCTAAATCTCCCAATCTCTTTAAATAATTATCCAGAGTGTCTTTCCTGGCCCCTGGCCTAGCTCCTGAAATCTGGTCAGCAACCTGCACTATAATCGACTCCAAGGTTTCGTACGGATAATCCTCATGGTGAGATTTCATGGCCGTGATGACTTCCGGCTCCATCTTAAATTTTTCCAAAACTTTGATCCCTATATCCACGTGAGATCCTTCAACCTGCTGATCAATAGCTTTTCCTATATCGTGTAAAAGTCCTGCCTTCTTACAAACCTGAGCATTTGCTCCTATTTCTGAAGCTAAAGCTTGCGACAAAAGAGACACTTCAATTGAATGGAGCAGAACGTTCTGTCCATAACTAGTCCTGAATCTTAACCTTCCCAACAATTGAATCAGTTTTTGGTCGAGCCCTAAAATACCGACCTCGTAAATAGCTGCTTCCCCAGCTTCCTTTATCTGTTTAAGAATCTCTTTTTGAGCTTCTGCCACTTTTTCCTCTATTCTTACCGGCTGGATTCTGCCGTCATGAATTAATTTTTCTAAAGCAAGCCTGGCGATTTGACGTCGGGTGGAATCAAAACCGGAGATAGTCACGGTTTCTGGAGTTTCGTCCACTATCACTTCCGTCCCTGTCAGTTTTTCCAAGGTTCTTATATTCCTACCTTCTTTACCGATAATCCTTCCTTTTATTTCCTCGTTGGGAAGAGAAATCGTGGTAGTGGTCGTTTCCTGAGCCTGGTCTATAGCACATTTTTGGATGGCTGTAGCCAGAATTTCTTTTGCCTTTTTATCAAATTGAGAGGCTCCTTCCTTTTCCAATTTTCTTATCCTTTCCAGAACGTCTTTCTGATATTCTTTCTCAAGATTTTCAAAAAGCTCTATTTTTGCCTGATCCTTGGATAAACCAGAAACTCTTTCTAAGCCGTCTATAGCTTCCTGTCTCAACTTTTCTATGCTTTCCTTTATTTGCTTAAGCTTTTCTACTTTCTCATTGAAATCTTTTTGAGACGTATCGAAATCGGATATTTTTTTGTCTAAAAGATCCTCTCTCTTAAGCAAAAGCTGCTCGGTCTGAAGGAGGACCCTTTTTCTCTGATCCTCTTCTTTTTTTACCGAGTCTATAACTTGGAGCGATTTTTGTTTGGCCTCAGAAATTATATTTTGCGCATCTTCTTTGGCCTTCTGAATTTTCTTTTGAAGAATTTGTTCTATAGTGCCAGCCCTCTTTTTGGCAATCGACTGACGGGCATAATAGCCGAGAATAGAGCCCGTAGCAAGCAAAACCATTCCCAATGCTAATAGGATTAATTGATTCATAAATTAAGCTGAAATCTTTGTAGTTTAACATATTAAAAGATATGTTTATGCTAAAATTCCAAAAATTCTGGTTATTTTCTATATTTAAATTCTATCAAATATTTAGTGAAAAGTCAAACTCCGCCTTTTGGGCGGAGATAAAAACTAATATTCAGGAATAGCCTATCCTCCCAAAGACCCTTTGACTATAGCGGGAATTGCTTTGGCCAACAGAAGAATGACTAAAGCGACGACAGTCCAGGTTATTATGGTCTTTGCCTTGGCTAATTTGTCAGGGTCTCCAGCCGAAGTCATCATTATTATGGCTGCATAAATAATCAGCAAAGGACCCAGGACTATGCCGAAGATGAAGAAAAAATTGATAAGATTATTGATTAGCTCCCAAAGGCTCCCTGCTTTCAGCGGAGCAATTATCGGCTCTTCCTGGCCTCCTCCGCCCCCGCCGCAATCACTGCAATTTTCTGAGGTTTCCTCGGGCGCATCGCAAACTCCGTCGTTATCACAACTCGGAGGCGGCTCCTGCGCGGTAGAGAAAGAATAAGCGGGAGAGGAATCCAAGAGTGCGCTATTCTCGTTATAGGCTACTACGTCCCAAGTATAGTTCTCTCCGTATTCTGGCCTGGCGTTCTCTTGCAGCTCGGTGAAATACAAATTACAAACTCCTGATTGGCAGGCGCTTGTAGGTACATTGTCTTGCAAAAGAAAGGACGAACTTATCCTTAAAACATATCTGTCGGCTCCGGCCACCGGCTGCCACTGGAAACTACCGTTAAGAGGAACTCCCGCAGCTCCTGAGGAAGGAGAAATCAACTGTATGCTGGCAAAACAAAAACTGCCGAGAGAAAGAGTAAGAATTACAATTCCGAGGGTTA
>Ga0265297_10004130_pt1 | contig 24372 bp, 24 predicted proteins | sample Munlanlwell13791_FD_192502 | JGI IMG/M metagenome (GOLD analysis project Ga0265297, IMG submission 192502) | Leachate microbial communities from a municipal landfill in Southern Ontario, Canada - Leachate well 137-91 | ecosystem: Engineered > Solid waste > Landfill > Unclassified | place... | reverse complement strand
GGCCGTAAGGCTTTCGAGGGACTCGGAATCCAATTCAAACCTTGCCGTGCCTTCATTGGACCTTGCGCCCCGGTAATAAAATGTTACGCTATTGATCGTTCCGGTCTCGGAGGTTTGATCAAAGGTGAAAATTTCGCCAGTATCAACCAAGTTGCTAAACAGGTTTGTGCTGTCGCTGGCGTCGCGGACCAGTGCGTAATGGTTGGAACCGGATGAGGGAACCGCCGTGTTTGGCCCTGCATCGGTCAGAGGTCTTAATGTTACGGTCGCCATTCGTTGTTCTCCTTACGCGGGAACCGCAAAGTTCTTTGAAAAATCGCCGTAATACGTTGTTCCTGTGTATAGCAGGGTTACAATGTCGATGGAGTTCCCGTCCGTGCTCAACGTCGGGGCAAGCCCGCCGGACCAGTAGATCGTCGGCCATGTCTCGATGGTCCGGTTGCCCGTTTCATCCTGGATGAGTATGATTCGATACACCTGCCCGGAAATGGGATGGGAGAATGTCACCGTCCTGTTCTCACCCGCAAGCGTGACATATTGGGTCGTGCCGTTGGTCCAATCCACAGCAATCGTCGCGCCGTCCGAGAGTCCATAAGCCGATGCGCCCATGATTTTGGGGGATTTGAGAACAGAAAATTCCGACCCGTAGATAATGATATTTTTGCCGGATGCGGATGTTGCAAAGGTATAATCCGGCGTATCGCCCGTATCGTATTCAAACTCCACCTTCGCCACGGCGACGCAAAAGTCGGTTCCTGTTCGGGTATAAGTGCTGCTGTCCTCTAAAAGCATATAGCCGCTTGCCGTTTCCGTTTCCCCCGTCGGACAAAGCGTCAAATCCCCCACATTGCTCAACCCCCACACAATGCACTCATCCGAAGCTGACCAGATCGCATAAACGAAGGCGGGATAACTGGACCCGTTCGCGCTCGCATACCCCCAATAGCCCGTGGCATCCGCAAGCGTGAATGCCGCTTCCCCGCTTAACTCAGCCTGATCCCTGGTCCGCATTGTGTATCCTGTCCCGTTCGGGATATGCACCTTGATCGGCGTGTTTGCCGTCGGCGCAACGCCCGTGGACGACTCGAATATCTCAAGGCAGTTTACACTCGTCGTGTTGCGGATCACCTTCAGGCCGCTGACCAGCAGGGACACGGAATCATCCGGCCATGTCGGAAACCATGCCCTCATGTCCGTATAAGTTGTCTGCTCCCCGTCGGCGCATACGATGATCCACAGCGGGATTCTTTCGGACGTGAACGACGTTGCGGAGGCATACACACTGCCGTCCGCCGCGACTTCAACGTAATTCGTCGCATCATCCGTGAGCGTAACCGTGCCGTCCTCTACTGTCGTCACTTCGTTATCCGTTCGGATATTGCCGCCGTAATAACCCCATGTCAGACCCGTTGTCGTGGATGCTTTCGTGCTGAATATCTGCGCCATCGTCCTCGCGCTGGATACATTCGTATAGATTTCGGCAAGCGCATCCTCCACGTTCGTTGCAGCCATATTGTCGGCGGAATCGTAAACGCCGATCAGCGACGCGCCCTTGCCGGATGTTGCCGCCGCGTAGTCCGTCGCCATGTTGTTGCATTTCTGGAACGCCGACTTGATCGTGTCCTTCGTCGCGCCTGTGAATACTATCGGGGTGATTGCCATTGCCCTGCCTCCCAAATAAAAAAGCCGGTAACCCCTTGTGGGAAAATACCGGCCTTAAATAGTGCTCAGTCTATGTCGTTCTATCTATTCCGTGGCGACCTCATCGTAGAGGACATCCGAGCCGTCGCAGTAATAATCTACGTTGTCGCAATAGAAGATTTCACAGTTCGCCAAGATGATCCGCCCAAACAACTTGTCGTAATAGGTTGTGGTCATTGCAATTTTCCCCCTGATAAAACCTCATTGTAAAACTGGATCGCCTGAATGAGCGTATCCTGATTTTCCTTATTCAACCCGTTTGTAAATATCGCCTGCTCCTGCTTGTTCAGGCCGCTTAACGGGTGCATGGCCTTCAGGGAATCAGTCATACCCTGCTTGATCTGTTCCTTTGTCCGCCCCTGCTGTGCCGCCACGGAAACATATTCCGTAAAGTATTTTGAGAATGCCTGTTTGTCTCCATATTTCATCGACAATTTCATATTGTATAGCGCATCGCCTGCCGGGGTGAGCCAAAAACCTTCGGACGTTTTGCCCAACTTTTTCAGAAAGTCATTCTTCAGGTCGAATACCGTGCGATATGCCGATTCACCGGGGTTTATCGTGTAAATGAACGTGTTCTTCAGGGATTCCTTGTAGCCGCGAGAAGGCTTCCCGGCCATTAGGATATATTCATTTTCAAGGCCGAAAGAACGTGCAATATGGAGGTATCGGTCACGGATGGTTCCCGGCTTAAAGATGTCGGGAAAAGCCGATTTACGCGACAAAAGTTCTCCCGTCAGTTTTGTGAACGGAACCCCGCCGCCGATGACCTTGTTCACCGGGGCTTCCATCGTTTTCTTCGCCTGATCCTGTAATGCCTCTTTTATTGTCTTGTCGCCGTTCAGGTATTCCCCCACGATGCGTGGCGCATAGTCCAGCCCGAACCATGAAATAAAGTCATCCAGCGTTCCCATTCGGTTAAAGTATTGGATGTCGCCCTTTTCATCCCTTCCGAGAATAATATGGGGCTTTGTCCTTACGTCAACCGGGAGTTGCTTTTCCTCTTCGGGAAACATAGTGTTGTTATAGACGGCAAGCATGGATGCGAAGGCCGACATCTTGATTGCCAGTGATCCTATTTTACGTGCAGCGGTGATGGTGGTTGCTCCGAGTTTCTTGCCGATGGTTGTGGATAGCTCCCCGTCGTTGGCCGCATTTTTGAATAACTGGATATATCGCTTAAAATTGACTTCCTGCCATGACCAGAACGGGATTGCCCTTTCCCGAATGGTCTGACCCGCAACGGAAACGCGGTCATACGCGCCGAGCAAGTCATTGGACAACCAGAACGCTTTGTCGTCAATATCCCGCAAACTATTTATCATCTCCGGCTTCGACGCTCCGTATTTCAGAGGATTGCCGCCGTTTTTAACAAGCTGTTCCTTAAAATCCAGAAAGTTCGCATACCGCAAAATGGATTCGCGGAAGTCGGTCGTGTATCGCGCAATCTGCCAATACTTCTTAAATAGATTCGCAGATCCACCCCTTTGCTCATAAAGTCGGGAGAACATCCACATCGGTTTAAGCGAATCCATCTCCTGTGCTTGCAATGTGGAGGACATCCCGCCGCGTTCAAACCACTTTGCCATGTCTTCCGTCATGGGCTTCATGCCGAAATATACATCCCCTAATTCCTTAACAGCTTGCGGGACTTTTCGGAACCCGGATGCGTTGCCCAAAAAGGTCGCTTCCGCGTCGCCCGTGAGGTTGCGGGTATTGTATTTGAAATACCTTCGGGGCTGAATTAGTTGCCATTTCTTCCACCCCGTCATAATTTTCTTGTCAAGTGTGGAAAGCATTCCCGTTGAGCGTTCCCTTGTAAGGTTATTCAGCGTATCCGCCACTTCCTGCCTGACGACCCATTCCTTCCGCTTCCCGCCTACTGCAATGGCTTCCCTGAATATATCCGTCCCACTGCCGAGAATTTCATCAATGTCGCCCTCCATGATCTTGGCTGCGGTTTTCTCATCTACCGTGAGGACGGGATGGAACACGCTCCCCTCTTTCGGTTGCCATGTCGTGTATCCTTCGGGTATGGCCTTATGCCAATCGTCAACCCCCGCTTCTTTCGCCTGTGCTTTAATCTTTTCCGCTATATCTTCGCCCGCCTTGATCTTCGTCAGCGTCTTTGCCGTTTCCGCATCGTGAAGCATCTGCGCCATGATCTGGTGCTCTGCTTCGAGGTAGTCGGTATTGTAGAGATTGGCTGCACCCTCCCGACCCTTCATGTATCCCTTTTGCGGGGCACGCAACCTCTTCCCGGTTCCGAAAATCCCGTTACTCTCGACGTAATCCAACACTTGATGCCGATAATAGTTCTCTCTGAACATATCCTCGACATTGGACTTGTAAGGCTTCATGGCCTCGATGTATTCGGCTTTGACTTGCTCCCACATCGCCGTTCGCTTCTCCAACGCCTGCGCTATTTTGGGGTTGGCCTGGATCAACGCATCCAGTTTTCCCTTTTCGGCGGTTAGGGAATCCGGCGTGAACTTGAACGGCAATTCCTTTTCATTCGCATACAGGCCGCGATTGTAGTCGGATACAAGGTCATCCAGAACCACCTTGCGATTGAACAGGTCATATTCCGCCCTGTTGAGGCCGGAGAGCGTTTCGCCTATGTTTCGTGTGGTCCTGTCCGCGACAACATCTTTCTGCTTTTCAAGCCGTTTCAAGTCGAAAACGAGTTGAGCGTTTTCCTTTTTGTTGGCAAGATGTTCAAAGTCGCGGGTGAACCTGTGGCCGATTTCGGTTGCCACGACCTTTATTTTCGTGCCGATGGTATCCGGCTTTATACCCTTTGCGGATTGGAACAGCTTTTCCGTTTCCGGTTCCGCAAAGGTGTATGCCGGCTTTGTTTCTTTTTTGCCTATATCAAGGCCGACCTTCCCCGCCTGTCTCTGTGCCGCTTGCTCTTTTGCGAGAAGGTCGAGGCCGCCTGTCGGCGCCATGTTCGTTGTGGCTTTTTCAGCGGATGCTGAAACAGGCTTTTCCGGTGAAACAACCTCATCGCCTTTTGTCAGAAATTCCTCCGCACTCACGGTTGCCTTCGGAGCGGCCTTCCCCGCTGTTCCCGTAGCGGCTTCAGCAGACACCTTCGCCTCTGGCGTAATGCTTTCCATGACGCCCTTCGTCTGCCGTTTAGCAGAGGCTTCCGCCAACGGTTTCGCGGACACGGCTTTTGCCACTCCCTTTGCCCCGGCCTTCGCCAATGCTGGAACTTCCGAACCGCCGCCGGTGATCCATCCCAACGCCTCGCGTCCCGCAACCAGCCCCTTGCTTACCAATCCCCCTGCCGCTTTTGCCCCTGCAACACCCCCCATAGCAAGCGCAGAGATAGGGTCTTGGAAGAAACCGGGATCGCCCGTAGGAACTTCCCGGCGAATCATCTTCCCTTCCGGCGTGAACTCGACTTCCTTTTCCGGGCCGTATTCCCCCCCGATATGGCCCATCGTGATAAAATCAAGCACCTTGTCCTTTGTGGTGCGTTCAGAAAGAAATTCCTCCGCGCTCTCGCTTTCCTTAGACTCAAGGAACGCAATCGCGCTTTCTTTCCTCGGTTCGGATTCTAAAAACTGTAACGCATCCATCATTTATAGCCGAAATTTGATTGGAGGATCTTCGCCGCCGCTTCCTTCGTGATCTTCTTGTTCCGATACGCATCCCTTACTTCGTCTGCCGTCTTGTAGGACGTTTGTATCTGTGGCTTCCCGCCCTTATCCGTTCCCGCATCCTTTAACGGCTTTATCGCCCCTTTCGGAGCAAATTGTGACACATAGTCGCGTTCCGTTTTCAGGGAGTCGATCGCCTGTGTGATGGCTTCCGGGTCTTTGGATTCAAGCAATGCCGCTAATTGCGGGTTTTGTATCGCCATTGCGGTGTCGAATTTACCGGATGATTGCAACCTTGCAATGGTGGCGTCAATCGTCGAAATACGGGAAAGTGCCTGCTTGGGGGTGTATTCCGGCTTTTCGGGTTTTTCAACCGGCTTTTGAGGAATAATATCCCTGTAAACCCCTTCCTGTGCCGGAGTCAGCTTTTTCCCCGCCGCTTTATCCGCAATCAGTTGTTCCTTCGTCTGCCCCGGTGTCACTTTCTCCGGGGACATCATGGTTTTCAGGGTATCTTTTTTGAAGGATTCCGCATCGTCATACATCTTTTTGACAATCGTGGGGTCCATCTTGCCGTTGATTGCCAGTTTAACAATCGTATCCTGCTTCTTTGCCAGAACCTTTACCAGTCCGCTGTAATCCTTTGCCTCGACACACTTTTGGGCTTCCTTGTCCCAATCGGTGATTTCATTCAGTTTGTATGCCGTATAGACATCTTCGGCCTTCTGCCCCGTCTGCAATGCCGTGAGAACGGATTTCGGGACGCCGGTTTCCTTTGCAATGTATTCGACGCTCTGCGCCATGCTTTGCTGAAATTCAGCAGACTGTGAACCGCCAGTGATAGCGTCGTTTACGGCAAGAAGTTTCTCGGTTTTCGTCAATCCTTGGAGAGCTTCGTTCGCTTTCTTCCATCCGGAATCAAAGGCATCTGATTTCGCTTTTTTATTTTCAATCTCCTTGCCTATGATGTCCAATTCCGTTTTGCGCTTCTCCTGCTCATTCTTTTGCGCCGAACGTAAAGCCCGTGAATTGGCATCCTGAACAAGATTCCACGGGATTCTTCCGCTGTATCCGGTCGCCATCCCGGCTTCGGCGTTCTTGTCCATCTGCCCGACTTCAATATCGCGCATCTTCTGCTGTTCCTGTAAGGCCAGCTTTGCCGCTTCCGCCTCTGCCTTCTTTCGCGCATCTTCCCGCTTGTCGAATCCCGTAACGAGGCTCGTCGCTACATCCGATATAACGTCACCCTGATACACGGGATAGCCGTGATAACTCGACCACGTGGCCATGACAGCCTCCTATAACTTATAAGTTGCTATACCAGTTGCCAAACCAGTTGGACCCTAAAACGGTTCCTAACCCTTTAGCAAAATCTCCCCACAAACTATAAGCACTTGCCGTATTCGCCGCATTAGCCTGCATCCCGGCGACTGCCAATGCCGTGGCCGCATTCATGTCGATCCCGTAGGTGCTCGTATTTGCCGACAACTGCGCCTGCCAATTTGCGGCATTCGCATATAGACCCGCAACGCCAAGGGACGTGGATGCGTTGAGATTCGCAATATCCCATGAAGTTTCCGCTTCGAGGTTCGCAATGTCCCATGCGCTCGCAAGCTGCGCCTCCGCAATGGCCTGATTGCTGGCAAGTCCCGCAATGGCGAGAACGGAATTGAGGCCCAAAGCAAGATTGCTGATATTGCTCTGCGCCGCCGTTTCGTATGCGTTCTGCCCGATTCCCAGAAGGTTCGCCTCGCGCTGGATAAACTGGTTCGCCTTGTTTTGCATATAACCGAGCTGGCTGGTGTCAAGGCTGGATATGACGGAAGCCGCCGCGTTGGAGTAGGCTTTTAAGTTCTCGCTGGCAATCTCCTTCATCATGTTCCGGCCAACCGTTCCGTTCAATACGCCCCGGTTGACCAGATCGACAATCGCCGCGTCAAGGTCTTCTGCCGTGACTTCCGCAAGCTCGTCTTTTAGGATTTGCAGCGAGTTTGATTCTATCTCATCAAATAAAGCCTTCTCTTCGTCGGACAACTGCCCCGTTGCCGCGCCTTCCGCACGCGCCGCTTCCAGATCCGTCAGAGCGTTTGCCGCATAGGAAAGGCTCTGTTTGGCATACTCAAACGCCTGCTTCTCTGTCGCCTCCTGTTCGGGGCTTTTCGCATTCGCAAGCATCTCCTTGACCATAGCCTCATAGGAACTAAGGCCGCTGCTGGTCCTGATGCCGTAACTTGTGCCGCCCCCGCCTCCGCCCCCGCCGCTACTGGAAGAACTGCCGGACCAATCGCCGCCGGACTCTTCGCTTGCCGCCGCGTCCTGCTTGTATTTCCGGCCCTCATTCGCCCCGCTGCGGACATAATGCTCTTTCAGAAATTCCGTAAGCGACGGGACTTCCGTAATCGACCGGCCCCAATAGTCGGAATAGACGTTCGGGTTGTCCTTGATTTCGTTGTAAAACGTGACAAGATCCGGGTTCAGGTATTCGTAGGTCGTAACGTCGAAGTCCGTAGGCAGCGCGGATTCATCATATCCAATAGCCATAATTCACCTCACACAATCTCAATCCGTTCCTTGACATCCCAGGAGATAGATGATGGATAAAATACAAAGTTTTCCCCAAGCGTTTCATGCGTCCACTTGACGGCCAACGCCTTCCCCGACACGCCGAGAAGCCGTATATCTTTCCGCTTCAATCCCGTCCCCGGCCATGAGGAAACCGTCTGGGCGGACAGGTCCGTGTAATTGGTCGAATCCCTGATCTCTTCCGAGTCCATGATGTCCGTGGCATAGGATGGGGTCATGGTCAGCGTTGTCTTTGTCGGCAGAATGCAGGTGGACATTTGCTGAAAATGCTTCCGCCACTCGTAGCAATCCGGGTTGGTCACATCGCCGTCATCGTCGCGTTCAAGACCCGCACAGGTGATTGTAAAATACCTCTTGATTGCCACACCGGAATCGTCGTTCGTGTTCATGTCCAGTTGTCGCACATAGCCGTCATAATATCCGGCGTAAATGTCGCTGATAGACCCGTTCATCCGACCGCCGAAACATTCGATGTTCATGTCCGACATCGGATACACGGCGTATCGTTCCGTATCCTTCATAAATTTGTAATCCAAGACAAAGACAAGGTGCGTCGTGGCGGATGTCGGGATCGTCACCCATAACTGTTGTTTTTTCTTGTAATGGTAGAAGTGCGAATAATAGAGAAGGTCTTTGTCGGCTACCGACTCGATATATTCCCGAAAGTGGGGAATGACCGACGCGGTTTCAACATCCCCGTATTCCTGTATGCCGCTTAACCTCTTAATGTCGAAACCGTCCAGAAACAGCAGATCATTCCCCACCTGTTCGATGGCCCAAGGCGACGTGAACCCGACCGAATCCCCGCCCTTGCAGTATATCGGCTTAATGCTCAACTTCGTTGCGGCAGTCGGGTTTGTTGAACTGTATAGCTTATACATCGTGTTTTTCTTGCCGATGATGAGCCAGTCGAAATAGCCCCTGATGCCGATGATCGGATCGCCCTCGTCGCCCACGATCTGCTCCACAATCCCCGCATCGGTGCTGTTCGTCGTCCAGTCCGTAGGGTCGGAAACGCAGCATCCCGTCAGGGTGGCAAGGTCGGTCGAATCCCCGCCAAGCCACACGCGATTGGACCATACCGCAATCGACTTCCCCTTGGGCGGGGAACCGGCAAGATCGCCGTAGGTGGAGGTGTCTGTGATATACTGCGGATTATCAGATCCCTCGTTGATCATGATGGCCTTTTCCCCAAATGTCACCCACTGCGCTTTTTTAGCGGACGTGAGGGTAAACAGGGGTGTCATGGTCTGTGTGTCCGTGTCGAGATAGCCGACAATGTTTCCGTAATTCGCAAGCAGGAGGGATGTATCTCCGTTCAGAAATTCATGGAATGACTTTACGGGATAGTTGAGTTTATTTCCGTGCATCTTCCCCGTCCCGCCCCGTCCGGTCAAAAGCGAATTGCTCAACGGTATGACATTAGCCGCGTCCGCAAGGGCAGTGTCCTGAAGCTGTGCTGGGGGCGTGCTATAATCAACCCCATACAGAAAAGGCCCGAACATCTTCTTTGGCATGGATCACCCGTAATAATCGGTTTTCTTCATCCGCACCGGAATCGTCTGCTGTTTCGTATTTAATTCATTGTCGAGCTGAATCAACGCCTGAATCTGCTGCTCGTAATGCATCCTTAATTCGCTCCTCTTCTGAGCGTCGGAAAGCAATTCCATCGCGCCGTAATAGATCCCCCCGCACTCCAATGCATATTCAAACTGGCTCCATATCGGATCGACGGAAGAGGATAGATCGGCGGGAAACGCGGAATAAAGCAGGGAAATCTTGTAAGCCCCATCGGGAACGGGATAGAACCTGAACACCCACAACTTATTTGTCGCATCGTAATCAAAGCAGAACTGCGACGGCTTGCCCGTTTCCCGGTAGGTGTAGTTTATGTAATACTCCGTCGCGTCGGTCATGGACCCCGTGGAAAGAACCGTGATCGTTCCGGCGACGTAATCCATCTCGTAATCCGTGTCCCGCGTGTAGGTCGTCGTTCCATCCTCATCGTCGGTCACGACTTCCGTGTATTGGACAATCGCGGGATAGCCAAGCTCAACGGCGGTGTCATGATCCGAAGTGAACGCTTCATTCTCAATGAACGTGCCGCCCACCGTGCGCTGAAACTCTTCCGGGGTGATCTGGTCGATCACGTCATCGTTCGTTTCATCCTTGACGGTCAGAAATCCAGCGAAGTCGTCCGGCCCCTGATAGGTCTGCTGGCCGATGGTCGTTTCAAAAATGCTCTTCACACGCAAGGACTTGAAGCGGTATCGCAGGAAAATTTCACGCTTTGCGCGATTAGCCCATCTTAGGGCATAGGCCAGAAAAGCCGTATCGCTTAAATTTTGGCCTTCGCCAAGGGCATAGAGGATATTCTGCTCGATGCTGGTTGTGCTCATCTTTGCGACCTTAACCTTTCAACGCTTCTCAATTCCGGGTTGGATGGGTCGAGTTTTGCCGCAAGGTGGTTGAACCGGAACATGGCGCGTTTCAATTCCGGGTTCTTTTGCAGGGCCATTTCCGCCTTCACCGCCTCTTCAAATTTCTGGTGCTTCGTGTGCGGATCATCCCCCCTCGGATACCGCTGATAGAACATCGACGCCTTCGGCATATTCTCCTTCAGTTTTTCGGCAAGCTGCTTGTATTCCTTGTATGCCTTGTTCGCCGCCTCTCCCCTCAATGCCCGCGGGGTATGCCGTTCAAGCCACTGCTGCTTTTTCAGGATTTCGGCCTTGAATGCCGTTTCATCCTGTATGCGCGGGCTTTTGGTAAACAGCCGCTTGTCGTTCTCCAACATCGTTTCCAATTCGCGAATGTCGTTCTTGACGGCCCGAATCTGCGCGTCCGAAGCAAACACCGTTTCAGGCAATGCTTTGCTCTTCTTTTTCCTCATCCCCTCGCCTCCAATTCTTTTTCAAATAGGGTGTCTGATACCTGCTGTCATTCAGCACAAGAAACATCCCGTATCTGGCCGCTATGTCCTTTCGGTATCCTTCCTCCTTGTATGCCGCAAGCGGCTTGCTGTCCCGAACAATCCTCAAATCGTGAATGACATACTTCCCGGCCTTGATCTTCGGGCTGGTATCCTTCAGCCGTTCGTAATTGCCTTTGGATATGTCATCCCTTCCGTCCGTGCTTCGCCTCTTCTCCAGAGGGATCGCCACTCCGCACTTCGGACAGAAGGTTTCAATCTGTTCCTTGTAATCCTTCACGGCCCGTTTCCACCATCCCGGTTTCACTTCCCATCCCGCCTTGATGTCAAACAGGATGCTCATCGCCGCCGCAACCTCACAGAAAAACGCCCCGTTCGGATTGATCGACGCGCTCCAGCATCTTTGCAGCCAGCAGTGGTCGTAGATGTACCATTGGTCATCCTCGAATCCCTTGAACACCTCTTCCCCGGCCACCAGCGCGGGGCAATGGTAAATGTCATCCCGCGAATGGTCGTTGATGAAGATGTTTCCGAAGGTGCTGCATATCTCTTCCCGGTAGTGCTCCTTCCCTTCCGGCAGGCAGGTCCACAGCCCCGCCTTCTCAAACGGAACCTTCTCCCGAAACACCTTGCAGATTTCAGAGAACTGCGGATGCAAAAGCGGCTCCCCGCCCATCACGCCAATCATGTGCAGAAACCCTTTAAGCGAATCCACACCTTCCGCAACCTGCTCAACGGGCATGAAAAACGGTTTCTCCACATGGCCGACAAACCTCGTGCAATTCGAGCATTGATTGATACAGGCGTTCGTCAGCTCGATTTGCACCGTCTCCATATCCCGAATGCACCGCATCTTACCCCCCCAGTTTCGGACATTTCAAACCCCATTTTTTCAGGGCTTCCTTCATCTTCACCGCTTTCTCTTCCGGGCCGCACAGGTAGTCGTGCCAGATGTATCCGATCTGAATCCCGTATGGCTCCAGAACCTTCATGGCCGTGGTATGCTTCAAGCCGTATCGGGCAATGTTCCGGCTTACGAGATAGTCGTCCAGAAGATGTTCTCGCGTGACCCCGGTTTTCGACTCCAACACCGCCGGAAAGATTTGGTCTATTGCGTATTCCATCGGCACGTCCAGCGGATGCCACAAATCCAAACACCAGTCGGACGCTACCGCAAACCAGTTGCATCCGCCGATGTATCGCCCGTCCCTCAGAAACGGCTCGTCATACCGCCAACGGATAGGCGCAAAGTCCTTCCCGTGGAAACATACCGTATCCTTATTCAACAGGGTCGTGATGTCGGGATAGTCCGGGTGGATCAGCGTGTCCGCATCAAAGAAGATGTTCCAGTCGTTTCGCATCAGCCTGCCGAGATCGTAAATCTGGAACTTCTCATATGCGGGCGGCTTGTCCGGGTTTTTCCTCGCTGTGATTTCAAAGAACTCCGCGCCGATCTTGTGCGCGTATGCCTTGATGTATGGGAACGTGATTTCCGTGACTTCCGGCGCGAAATTATCCACGTTCACCGTGAATATCGTTTTTTTGAGCTTCATCCCCCTCCCCCTCGTTTTTCATTAGCCTGCTGCTGCAAGCCTTTTCATCTCCTGCGCCATCTTTTCAGCCCACAACTGCCTTCGGTCGTAGCCGTAAAGCAGCCCGTCCCTCGACTTGAGGATCACCGACAAAGATCCGTGGACGTTTACCTTGATCCCCCGGCCCATCGCCATCCCGGTCCAGAACTCGACCCCAGGCTTTTGGTAGGCGTATTCCCCGAAAGTGGCCATATTCACGCCATACATGTCTATGGCGCGATAGCCGCGATAGATCGCAAGGGCAAGGGCGTAATCGACGGTATTGGTGAAATAGTCCGTCCCGAAGTGACCGATGATGTCGTCGATGGGATAGGTTGCAAGGTCGATGTAGGGAATGGCATGATCCAAACAGTATTGTCTTGCCGCGTCCGCTTCCCTCGCCTGCTCATCCCCCCATCGCCCATCATCATATACGTTCATGTCGATGGTCAGCGATACGGGGCGGCGCAAACACAGTTGCGTAATCCCCCAACTCTCGCCTTCCATCGGAGCCTTCTCCCATCCGGCCCCTTTGCCGATGATCGAAACGCTACCACCTTTCATGCACAACCACCTTCGCGGCGGGAATGGAAGCGGTCACGACTCTTCCTTCGTACATCCCGCAGTCGGACCATCCAGCCTTCTTGTCGAATTTCTCGTATGTATGGGGAAGGGCGAAGCCGAGACAGCAGAATTTCCCGTCCCTCTTTGCCTTTTCTTCCGCCCAATGAAGCATCGCTCGGCCAAGCCCCTGCCATTGCGGATGACAGTGTAGTGCGGCAACCCCGTACACATCCCGCATCACACCGTCTATTTCGACCGTTTTATCCAGCAGTTCCATTGTAACGACAATCTTCATTTTCCCTCCCAATGTGGGGCGGTTTACCCGCCGCCCCGTCTGGGTTAATGGTTAGGTGGATGACAGTGTTATCGGAACGATTGTGCCAGACTCATCAATGGCATTGCTCACATAGTTCTCGATACACCCGCAACTACCGGGATCAATGATTGCAGCCGGCGCAGTCGCATACAGACCCGTGACGCTGTTATAGGCAATCATCCCGGTACATGCCACGCCAAGATGAATCCCGTTGGTAGCGGCGGAGGTATCATCGTTATAGATGATATTGTGGGCAATGAGGATGCTGAGACTTGCAGCCCCCTCTCCGACAATGGCGGCGTCCGCGCAATCCCCGTAAAATTCACATCCGATAATCCGTGTGCGATGTGCATCATCAAGCCTGATGTGCTGATCCGCACCGGCGGTTGCGTTCTCCGCATAGAACTTGCACCCGATGATTTGGCAATCATCGTAAGCGTCAACGTCAATGGCCTGAACGAAGTCATAGGTCGTTGTTCCGCCATAATAGAAAACGCAATCCTTGATGGTGCAATGGTTCGCATTCACATCAACCCCGGTGGCTACCGCACTGACACCGGCATGAAAGCGGATGTTTTCAATGGTGATGTTATCCGCCCCAATCTCAATCTCACTGCCCGTGGCACTAAAGGTCAGTGTCGGCACAAGCGACCCCTTGCCCAAGCCGACGATTGTGATGCCCGCCACGTTAGGGACCAGAGTGGTTGCCGATGCAATCGTTTCCGTATGGCCGGGAAGGACGACGATCACATCCCCGTTGTTTGCCGTGCATTTGCCGATTGCGCTGTTAATCGTCGCAAGCGGATTTGCGGGGTCGGTCCCCGGATTGCTTGCGCTACCCGTGCCGGAATCGACAAAGAAATAATCTCCAAGCGTTACCGGAATCCCGCCGGACCCGACCTGCGGAATGCCCAAGCTCGTTACCCCGTGTGGAAAATTTGTCCAACCCATATCTCTTCCCTTTCTTTCAGGACCATTGCCCTGTCTTGTTTCGCCCTCATGCAATGGTGGGCGGGATCGAACCGCCCTTTACCCGTCAGCGAATCGGCGGGGGCTTTTGAGCATTACCCCCGCCGTCCGGTTGGTTTAGGCCACAAGATGGCCATAGATAAACCGCCAATCAGCCGACCCTACGCCGAAGCGCATATAGACCGACCATTTGGCCATCATCGTGTCGAAATCCCGGTCGTTCTTGAACTCTGGTTTCACCCTGTCGATCCAGTAAAGGAACTGTTTGATGAGACCGGAGTCAATGAAGAACCAGCTTTTCGAGTCCGTCAGACGCCGCCACACGGCCAGCTTGTACCGGCCATAGTGGAAGTTTTGGTTGTTGTTCGCCGTATCCACCTTGCCCTTGGAATTGATGATCTCGTATGCCGTTTCCTCCAGGTTCACCGGAACCAGAAGGGTGTCGTAATTGACATCCGCGATCTCGCCGCGATCGTTGAAGATCGAAGTGAGGCCGATTCTCCGGGTGGCCTCCACGGAAACCGCAGACAGCGCGGAAGTTCCCGCATTGTCGATGGTCGTGGAATCGTCCGGGGAATAGGGGTGGGAAGAAGAACACAGCGCAACGCCGTCGGCATTGTCGGTGGAGGTGAATGCGGTATTAAACACCGCCGCAGCCGCCTTCTCCCGCGTCCTTGCGACCGAAACGGCCAACTGCGCCGGTTTCTGGTCCATGATGCCGAACAGATCGTCGTCGGCCAGCTTACGTTCCACCTTGAACCCCAAAGCGTATTCGGGGAACGTGATGGTCTTGTCGTAGAGCTGACTGAAACTATCGTAGGTGATCGACCCGTCAAAGGTCGGAATGTCCCCCATGCCGCCGATTCCGGAAACCCTGTAATCGGCCCCGGAACTCTGCGACATGACCTTGAAGAGCATGGGAATCATCGACTCGTCGATGGCTTCCTTATACTCCGACTGATAGATTTTTCGGAACCTCGCATCAAGGAGGTCTCCGAAATTCTCACTGATTGCTACATTCGGAAGAGACATTGTTTAACCTCCTTGTTAGGCAGTGGTTTCGAGACCATGAACCCAAATGTTTGATAACGTCAACGCGCCGTTCGCGCTTTTGGGAGTGATGACGAAGTGATGATAGAACCTCGCATTGGGGATTTTCAGCCCCGCGTGCTTCGCGAAGTCCAGTCTCTGCTTCTGCATCCCCGGAGCCTCGATCCAGGTGGAAAGCCCCTGAACACTAAGCGTCCGAGACGAGGATGCGATTTCCGACTTGAGGCCGGTATAGGTCGCATCCAGAAGCAGGAGATTGGTGCAGGGCGGAGCGACATAGATGAAGTCGTCCGCCGCGGCCACGTCGTAGTTCAGATTCGGCAGTAGCTGTGCCGAGGCCGTGGTTGCGGTATCGTCGATATAGTAGAGATAATCCTTATTCGACCCGTTGAGGAAATACACCCAACCGCCGATAGGCTCATCCTGAACCACTGTAATCGTCAGATCGTCGGTTCCGGCGGTTCCCGTCGCCGCCGTGTCATAGTTTGCCGTTCCCGCAAGATCCGCAGCGGAGTATTCCGCTTCGATCACCGAAGAGGGGAAAATCGGCGTGACCTTCCGATAACGGCACGAATACGTCCCGTTATCCGGTAGGTAGTTCCCGCTGGTTCCGTGCTCTTCCTCCAGAATGCCAGCGATGTTTTCCAGCGCGGTAGTTTCCCCCGCAAACGTGAAGAATTTCCCATGATCGACATCATCAAAGTCCATCATCTTCACGAGCGAACCCTTATAGCGTTTGGTAGTGGAATCTGCGGCGAGTTCGCCGTTATACCAAAGCTCTATCGTGGGAGGGCATACGTTACCGGCAATTAAATCGCGCACAACACGCATAGAAGCCTCCTTATCGTCTCCAATTCAAAATGTTTTTTGTCCCGCAGAACGGACATCGGGCGGACAGCAGGTCGGGTGTAACAACCGGGTCATACACATAGCGCGTGGTGGTGCATCCTGCTTTACAGCCCGCGCGGGCAGACCCGTCCGCCTTGATTGTCCCGTCGGCGCGGAAAGTCCACACAGGCGGTTCCGAATCCACGGTAGAAGTTACCGCGATCCTCTGATGTGAAATCCTCGACTTGCCGCCGGTTATGTCTCTGCTCGCATCGCAGAGGAACCCGCATCGCTTGCATTTCACCTTGGAATCGCTTCTCATTGCGGCCATCGTGTCCTCGCATTGAGGGGATGCCTCCCTTTATTTATTGAGCAGCACCGAATACTTGGAGCGTAGCGTCTGCAACTGAGAAAGTTGGCTGTAAAGTTTCTCGTATGCGGTCGCCGCTGCAATCTCCGGCGTTGCCCCTTTTTCCAGATATTTCATCGCAAGGGCTTTCATCCGGTCCTTGATCTCTTCGTAGCCCGGAAGGACGCTCAAGTTGTCCATCGCCCTCGCCAGTTTCGCCTTCGCGGTAGCCGATTCGGTAAATTCCTTGCCGAGTTCCACCGCGCCCTTGAGGTCCACAATTTGTAGCTTTTCCGAAATCTGATCCTGCATGGACTTCAGATCTTCGGAAATGGACTCCTGCGCGTCGGAATCGGAAACATCGTAGTTAAGCGATTTAAGCAGGCTGGCTGTTTCAGATTCGGTGCTGTCCGTAGTTGTGTCCGAGGTTGTTTTAATGCTGCCGTCTTCGTTTAACGTTCCGCCTTCCGTCTCATCCGCCTGCTCGTTGAATTTGCCCTTTGTCCACTTTGTTTCCCCGGCACCTTCAATGTCCGCCGTGCCGAAATCCGTCGGGTTTGCGGCAATCGCGGCGGACTGTTCTTCGGGTGTCATATCGGCAAAGCCGAATCCGCTTTTGGCCTCTTTTCCCATCATCCCAGTAACGGCGGAGGGGACCGCCGCACCGATTAGTCCTGTCAGTCCGCCGGTTGCAAACGCAGAAGCAAGGGCCAGGGCGGGCATTCCGTAGGTCGCGATTGCGGATAAGGCGTCCACCGGGGACATCGACGTGAGGGCGTCCATCACATTTTCCATCATCGAATTTTTGGAGTGCGCCATTTCCGCAATGGAGGTGAAGGAATCCAGTCCGTAAGACCCCATTGTTGAGCCAAATTCCTTATCGGCCTGTTCCTGCTCGACAGAGGACATGGATCCGTATCCGCTCGACATTCCCGATGACGGGTCGCTGTTTCCTTCGCCCATCGAGGACGCATCCGCCGGGCCGCCCATAGAATCGCCTGCATCCGAATCCCAATACTCCCGAAGCCCTGTTCTCGGATTGACGCTCCCCTTCCCGCCCAACGCCTGTAAAATCGCGGCCTCACGCGGGTTGATGTGGGCAACCATCGTGTCGCCGTAACGTCCCTGTCTGCCTAAGTATTCAGACCAGTCCATCGCTTACAGTCCGTATTTCTCCCGAATGCCGGGGTCCATCGCGGCGACCCATTCCTTTTCATCCTTGAACAGCCCCGCGCCGATGTCCCTCTGCGCCGCCGCCTTCAGATTCGGCGGAAGAACCAACGTCTTTTGCCGTGGCGTAGGCCGACCGCCGCTCAACATCCCCAAATTCCTATCCCCGCTTCCCCCCGCCATCTTGTCCTCCAGATAACGCGCCTTCGCTTCCGTGTAGGCATGTTCAACCGCAGCCTGCGCGGGCCATCCCTGCCCAACCTTGATTTGCGCGATCTTCCCCATGTCTTCCGCAACGTCCTTGTAGTAGGGCTTGTCGATGTATGCGGTCATCATCCGCGCCGTTTCTACCTTCTGCGCCTGCGTGATGTTCTGTTTCACCCTGCCCTGAAATTCCATCACGTCGCGCACCGCCTCCACGACATTCCCCGCGAAAATCTTCTCCTGTAACTTCTCGTTGAACGCCTTCATTGCGTCATCCGTTGCCGCGCTTGGAATGGGCGATGCCGGTTGCTGCTGCCTCTCCTGCACCGTCTGTTTCAATAACGGTACGATGTCATCGTTCAGTTGCTTCTTGACGATCCGACCCAACCAGCTTCCGAGATATTGCTTCTGCTTTTCGTCAAATGGTTCCTTTTCCCCTCCCGCTTCTTCCGTGGGGGGCTGTCCTGCCTGTCCCGTAGGTTGCTGTTCTCCTTCGGGCAGGGCCGCTTGTGCTCCGGTATCCTGCTCCTCTGCCATGTTGCTTCTCCCTTTCCCCAATAAAAAAGCCGGAAAGCAGCGTAATTGCTGCAATTCCGGCCCTAAATGGTGCTCGGTATGTCTGTTCTTTACTTCCTTACTTGGTCGCTTCTTTTGCCGCCGCCTTTTGCGGCTCGTCCACCTTGATCGAAATGGACACGGTAATCATCCGCAAGTCCGGCTTGTGCTCCATCTCCACCTTCTGCCATAGGTCGTATTTGCGCCGAAAAGCGTCAATCTCCCGAACGATGGCCAGCGCCGATTCCCTTTTCATTGCTTTTGGCCCATAAGTTGCATAGCTTCAATCCACAACGTCATGATCGACTTGATCTGACGGACAATCAGACAAGTCTGGCACGAGCACTTGTCCGCCTCCGGCGAGGAAATCAGTTGAAGGTTCAACTGCTTCACCCGCTTCTCCCATCCGTCAAACAAGACCTTCCCCGGCCCATTGTAAAAGGAGGACAGTTCCTTTCTCCGCTGTTCCCGTCTTGCCTTGTAGTAGGGAAGGTTTTCCGGCTTGTTTGGGTCCGGAGTCTGTTCCAGCTCTTCACCGTAGAGCACCTTCCACAAGAGGGCAATCGCATTGGTCTCATCAGCCATTCATTCCCCCCCGCATCCCCTCAATCTGTTTCTGCCTCATTCCCGCCTGCGCCTGTCCCATCGGAACGCCCGACTGGTTCGCCTGCTTGTTCCCCATCACCTTCTGAAGCATCTGCAACTGTCCGGCTTCCCCGGATGGTTCAAAATAATTCTCATCCAGCATTTGCGCTTCCATCGGCATATCGCGGTTGCGGAAAATGTTTGCCAATAGTTTGTTGACGATCTTCGGCGTGTTTGGGTTGTTGATTGTGGAAACAACCTGGATCAGTTGCAAATCCTGCTGAATCTCCGTATCCTTCTGCACGTCGAGTTTCACGCCTGCCGCCGCCGGCCGATAGTGGTAAATATCCTCCCATTCCCCGCCGATCATCGGCTCCCCGATAATCGCCTTGATGGTCAGCGGATGTGCAAACTTCTTGGCAAAGGCCAAATCCATCTGCGCGGATGGGATCAACGCCGTCTGCTCGATCATCTTCACAAGGAAATCCAACCGCCCCATCGAAAACTGCGCGTTCAAGCTGGATGTTGTAGCCTTGTTTTCTTTCCCCTGCCCCTGCACGGTCTGGTTCACCGGCTGAATGAGCTGCATCTGCGCGTCGATATAGACAAGCTCCTGCCACGCATCGCGTGTGATATTCGACGGCTCCTTGAACATGAACACTTCAGCGGGATTGCCGCCGACAAGCCATCTTTGCTGCGGCGCATACTGGATCGTGTCCCAATCCACGATGCCGAACTTGTTGACCATGACCGGGGGCATGAGGTTCTGCCATATCTGGTCCATCATCCCGTTCACAAGATCGTTGTTCGCGGTCTGCAAGTCCTTCACCGGCTCGATCAGCCCCATCGGGTTCCAGCGTTCCTCGTCAAGATAGAGCTGCATATCAATGTAGTTGATCTGGTCGTAGGGGTTCGGCTCCCATCGAATCAGCGTGTTCCCGGCGTCCGTCTTGGCTACCGTGACGATCATGTGCTTCATCTGGTAGTCTTCCACGTCCTTGTTTAGAACGGGAATATAATCCCCCTCAAACTTGATCACCGGAACCAGCCCCACACGCTCGTAAACCTCAACGTCCGTGTAAACCTCGGAATCAGGAGGACAGTCAAGACCATCCAGTGACAGAGCAGCAGAATGGTCCTGACTGTGGTCGTCGGGGAGGGGAGCCGACGACCGTGGAATCCGGTCCAGATTTTCATACTTGATTTCAGACAACCTCAGGGAATCCAGATCGGTAAGTGAACGGTGGATCACAAACCGTCCATGCCGACAGCTCTGCCCCGGCTGTAAATTCCAATCGACGACAATATCCTTGTTGTTGACCACCTGATTGACCGGCCAATCCTCAAGGGGAATGGTGACGGTGTATTTCTTGTTTTCGCGCTTGTATGACACCTCGCCCGCGACATTCACCGTGTCTGGGATGTCCACGGCCAGGTCCTGCGACACCTTGTCCAATTTCTGATGCCAGCCCTTTTTGACAAACCCGACGCCGTTTAGCGCGGCGCGAAGCAGCCATAGGGTCATGGTCGTGAAGTAGGTGACGTGGCTCTTGTCCTGGGTGCATTGCATCGTGTTCCAGAACTCGATCAGCTTTTCCCGCTGCCACGCCCCTTTCCGGTCGAAGCTCTGCACGGCGACGATGGGCGACGCGCCGAATATCTTTGCCATGAGATATGGTATTGCCGTCCAAATGATCTGAAACACCTTGTTAATGACCACATTGGACTGCCATTCGTAATTCTTCGTCGGCCTCTCCCCGCGAATCATGTCGTAGATGTCGTCATACAAGGCGTTCATCTCATAGACATGGCTCTGCCCCATTTCCCATTCGTCCAGAACAAAGCGGCAAATCTCGTCGTGCCAGCGGGGAATCGGCTCTTCCTGCGGCTCTGCCGGAACTTCCGCCGTCATCTCGTCAAGATAGGCTTCCTTCTCGCCCGTTGCAGGCGCAGACGCGTCAATCATCTCTTCACGGTTTTCGTTCATCTCTTGCCCTTCTTGCGTTTACCGTCCCGTTATCGAAGCAGGCTTATAGGTCCGGAAATTCGGCCTATTCCGCATATAATCCGCCGCATGAATGATACGAGAATCCTTTGCAAACGCCTCCAGAACCATCGGATCGTGGCTGTTTTTCTGCTGCGGGACGGGTTTGGGATCGTTGACGGCACGGCTTCCGGCGGTTCCCCACTCTCCATAGCACCAATTAAGCAGGGAGCGATGAAAGTTAGGAGCCGTATCGCAGACCCACAGAGTAGGTAAGTGTCGGACGATGCCGCGATCCCTAATGGCATTGTTAAAAGGAGCCTGACACTTTCGGGCGTTTTTGAATCGGGCGGATATTTCATCCCGTCCGAGGGTTCCCTTTGTGTCCCATCCGCAAAAATAAGCCCCTGTTCCAATTCGATCATCTTCCTTCAACCTATGAAATTCCCGGTTCAAATCCTCCACAACGCTGTATCCGGTGTTCGGCTGCTTCTTCGTCGCCAGCGGGTCGATCAAATCAACGCTGTAATAGTAGCCCTCCGAGTTTCGCGCTATGTGCTTCGTGATCTCCCCGGTCGTGAAACTGTTCGGCCCGTCAATCGGCGGATGAAATTCCCGCCACAGAAACCACTCGTTCTTCGGGCTGACCGACATCCATCCCACGCTCCACGGCGTCCTCGATTCGTGATAGTCGATCCCCCGGCAATGAAACCAGTCATACGGAATCCCGTTCGGGAAATACTTCTTGAACGGGATGTAGCAAATAGACGGATCGTATGACTTGAACACCCGCCCGGAAATCGACTTGAAGATCCCGTAACGTCGCAAGGCCAACACGTCCGGGTCGTCAATGGCTTCAAAGAGCGAATCAATTACCGCCTTGTCCAGAATCGGATTGTCGTCCGTAGCCATCTGGATGCAGGCAATGTCCTTCCCGGTGTTTCGCTTCTCCTCCCGCGCCAGCCCGTATTTCTCAACCACGCTCTTTGTTCGAAAAACATAACTGGCCTGCTGGTAAACCTCATCAAATAAATAACTGTTACCGGAGATGGATACGGTTCCGTTCCTTCGGACAACGATCGTCCCGTTCTCTACGGTCGGACACCAGATGAACCCGTCATAGTCCTCTTCGGTAATCTTTACCGACTTGACATGGGTGTTCGGCCAGAACCGTTCGCTGTTCGCATAGATGTTGATCTTGTCAAAGACCTTGCCCCGCTTCTCATCCACCCATCGTATCTTGTGCGAGAGCTTGCCAAGCAACGTGGCAATCAACTGAATCCCGTCAATCAATCCCTCGTTGCCGATCTGTCCGACATTCATCCCTCCGCAATCGGTCACGTATCCATCCCCGTCCATGATCGCATCCAAAAGGATGGAGAGTTGTCGGGATGACAAGGAACAGATAAAATCCTGATTCGGGGATTTGCCGTCCACAACGGAACGAAGCCGCTTCCTTAAATCCCTTGTGATGGACCATCGCCGGATCGTTCCACTACCACACCACAGTTTCCCGTCTATCACCTTGTCCCCATACGGAAAATCGTCAACCCGAACATTGTCCCCGAACCCGCTCAACAGTTCGTCCAACTTCCTGCATTTTTGGGGGTATGCCGTAACGGACTGATATATCGCGGTGTCTGTATTATTTGTCCCGTCAGAGCATAGCCATCCGACAATAGATATGAACCTATCGTCATATTCGGGGTTGTCATCCGGGGACAACACATTTTCAGAGAGCCGTTTGATGATGTGCTTTGAATTTAACTTCTGCGTTTCCTCCAGGTAAAGATCGTTCCGGCGGCGATCATTGCACACCACCCACCGATGATTCTTCGTCACAAGAAAATCAAAAGAGCCGTTCTTGAGCCTTGCCATTGGGCCGCAATGCCGATAGATGCGAAACCCTTGCAACGGCTCCCACTCCATTCTGTCTCGCTCGATGCTGTATGTCCATGCCTCGTCATCTATGGAAATCTCGTTCCCGCGCTTCCAGCCTCGGCGCGTCAGCAATTCCGTTTCTTCATCGAAACATAAAGGGTTGGTCGCCGTACATGAGAAAACTTCGTCGCCCCCCGTTTCCATCAAACGCATCCGGCACTCTTCCCGCTTCTCCTTCGGCGTCTCCTCATCGTGCCATACGCTGTCCACGCTGATCTTCCCCAAATCCTGCATCTCCTGCTTGGAAGATCGAAACTCAAACACCGTCTTGCCATGCACGGGACTTTTCACAACCAGCGTCGTCGTCCTTGCCGTGATGTCCTGCAAGATCATCTCCGGGGGAATCAACTTCCGAAGCTCGATATACTGTGCGTTGTCCTGGGAATCCACATCCCCCGTCCCCGGCAACGTCGAGGAAATGCACCGGATCTTCTTCGCCAATCTGTTCTTCTCGTCGCAAAACGAAATCCCCAACAACCTCTTGATGTAAATGTAGGCTATCGTGCTCGTCTTCCCGCCACGGTTCCCGGCAAACAAACCCACCGTCTTATGAGGAAGGCGATCCAGAACCCTGGCCGCTTCCGACTCCACAAAATGCCTCGTCCTGTCCTTCCACCTTTGATAAAGAGCCGCAACCGCCTGCTGATTCGATGTCAGCTCAACAGCCACCCGGACCCCCCGCCAGCTTCCTCTCGTCCACTATCCCGCCCATCTCTATCTCTTCAGAAGGAACCGCCGCCAATGGAGTCAACTTGTCGTCCATGAATACGTGGTAGCTCTTCCCCTCCTCCACCATGATCCTGAAGCACACCGCGTCCGGTATGATGACAACCTTCCCATCCTTCAAGATAAGCCCAAACGCCACCAGCAAAACAAGAACCGCCAACCCCAATCGCCGGAACATCTCAACCCGTCCCTTCACCCCCGCCGTCAACAACCCCGTGACTCCGCATGTGACCCCTCAACCCAAATTCATTCTTCAATACCTTCCCGCATTCCGGACACACGAAACCCCGCTTCTCCCCATGCAACTCCACTACCGCAGCATCCTCCACAACCGCCTTGTGTAATACCCCCCTGCCCTTCGCCTCCTCAATCCGCCTCCTCGCTTCCTCTACCGAAATCTCCCTGCCCGAACCCCCCTCCTTCCCCCCAATGCCCCGCAAATGCTTCGGCATAAACACGCACCCGCACTTCCGACATACCCAAAACTCCTCCACACCCCCCTGATCAAAACGCACTACCCCAAACTGAACACCAGGCCCCGTTACCCTGCATACCGGACATATCCCCCCAATAACCTCCCCCCTACTCAATAACTCCATATCAATCCCCCCTCTACTCAAGTATTCCCAAAATCCCAAAACCCCTTTTTACCCCCGTGTGTTACGGGCAATTACTACGTTCCCCCCCAGGGGCCCCGCGCCCCGGTCCCCCCCCGGCCCATCACATATCGTTG
>Ga0265297_10004129_pt1 | contig 24378 bp, 17 predicted proteins | sample Munlanlwell13791_FD_192502 | JGI IMG/M metagenome (GOLD analysis project Ga0265297, IMG submission 192502) | Leachate microbial communities from a municipal landfill in Southern Ontario, Canada - Leachate well 137-91 | ecosystem: Engineered > Solid waste > Landfill > Unclassified | place... | reverse complement strand
GTTAATAATTCAATTCTCTGTATCTCCAGGGATGCCAAAGGGAATTTGTGGATAGGCACCCGCCAGGGATTGAACCTGCTAATTGAGGAGCGGATCAATATTCAGGGGTATAAATCGATGCTTGGCGACAACCGCTATCTTAATAACAGCGAAATTTACTCTTTTTGGGTAGACCCATCAGGAAAAATCTGGATCGGGACCGAGAACGGGGGAATTAACATCCTTGACAGGAAGACAGGGCTTTTCAGCTATCTGGTACCCATGAAGAACAACCCGAATTCGCTCTCGAGTAACTGTATCAAGGCGATTGTCGACGATGGGAATGGTAATATCTGGATTGGCACTTTCCTTGGTGGCCTCGACCTGTACAATAGTAAAACAGGGACTTTTAAACATTTCAAAAATGATCCCTCTAATCCTGGCAGTTTGTCCGACAACAGGGTATGGTCCTTGTTGCACGACAGCAATGGCGATATATGGGTGGGCACCTCCAGGGGGGTGGATAAATACAACCCGGTAACCGGCGAATTCCTCCACTACCTCAATCTTGTCGATGGTCAGCAGGTCAACTGGCTGGCGGAAGACCGCGACCATTCTCTTTGGATTGGCGCATCAGAGATGGTTGTTTACAATCCCCAAAATAAAAAAATAGTACGACTGAACGAAACCACCAGGTTTATGCTGGAAGATTCCAAACATCGGTTTTGGATTACAACGCTGAATCATGGTATTGCACTCTATTCAAAAGAAAGCGGCGCAATCAAATATTACACCGAAAAGAACGGTCTGGCCAACAATCAGGCATTGTCCATTCTTGAAGATGATGAGCATTTTTTGTGGATCAGTACCACCAACGGCCTTTCCAAGTTTGATCCTGAGAAGGAACGTTTTCACAATTTTTCGACAAAAAACGGCTTTCAGAACGATCAGTTTACCTATGGCGCCGCCTACAAACTTCCTTCCGGGGAACTGATTTTTGGAGGCATTTCGGGATTCAATATTTTTGATCCAGCCAAAATTAAGTCGAGTGACTATTTCGCACCCATTGTCTTTACCGATTTGAAAATATCCAACAAAAGTGTGCCCATCAGTGAAAATGGGAAAGGGGTTCTCAATAAAAGCATCTCTGAAACAAATCACATCAAATTAAATTATGAACAAAATTCGGTGGAGCTTGAGTTTGCCTCACTTGATTTCGCCAACATCATGGGGATTCAATATTCTTACTACCTCGAAGGGTTCGATACCGGTTGGAAAGATCCATCGGATAAGCGACTGGCCACCTACACCAATCTTAATCCCGGACAATATACTTTTAGGGTAAAGACCGTTTCCATCGACAGGCAAGAGAGCAACATCGGTCCGGTTCTCACCATTGAGGTTCTTCCGCCGGTATGGCAAACCTGGTGGTTCAGGATCCTGCTGTTTCTTACGGTGCTTGGATTGCTCTATTGGCTCATCACTTTTTTGCAGAACCGCGAAAAGCTGAAGCACAATCTTGTTTTTGAAAAGCTAAGGGCGAAGAAACTGCACGAGCTTGACATGATGAAACTGAGGTTCTACACCAATATTTCACATGAGATACGTACCCCTCTTACCCTGATCCTTGGTCCGCTTGAAAAGTTGAGAAACCATACCATTCCTGAGTCTGAAGTTCCTGGTCATCTGGAGATCATGCACCGAAATGCCAATCAGCTTCATGAATTGATCAACCAGCTTCTCGACTTCAGGAAGATGGAAAGCGGTAACCTGAAGCTGTTACTCAAAAGGGGAGACATGGTCTCATTTATCTCGGGGATCGTAAGTTCTTTTGGAAAATTCGCGGAAGAGAAGGAGATTGACCTGAGGTTCAATTCTTTGAAAAAGGAGATCATCGCCAATTTCGATGAAGACAAAGTGGCAAAAATCATGAACAACCTCTTGTCCAACGCCTTCAAATTCACCTCCAAAGGTGGAAAAATTACGGTGAACTTATCGTTGGTTTTTGATACGGAGGATCAAGATTCCGGCAATGAGTCTACCGAGAAACGGATGATCGAAATAACCGTCAAAGACACAGGAATTGGAATCTCCGAAACCAATCTCGAGAAAATTTTCAATCGTTTCTTTCAGGTCGACCAGTTTTCTTCACAAACCGGTACGGGTATCGGTCTGGCATTGACCAAAGAGCTGGTTAAACTTCACAATGGAAAGATCTTCGTTACCAGCAAACAGGGGAAAAGTTCCAAATTCACCGTTCAATTGCCCTACGATGATCCAAAGATCCTGGCGTTATCAGGTGATCCTGAAATCGTTGAAACGATCGGCGAAGCAACGCGGGCAACTATTACAGAGGATCACATTAATGAACTTGCCATCGAAGGCCAAAAAATCATGCTGATCGTGGATGACAATGCCGATGTTCGCTATTTCATCAAATCACATTTCTCGTCAAGCTATCACATCCTAGAGGCCAGGGACGGACAGGAGGGATGGGCCATGGCACTAAAAACCATCCCGAACATCATCATCAGTGATATATTGATGCCTGATGTTGATGGATTTGAATTCTGTCGCAGGATAAGGAAAGACGAGCGTACTTCGCATATACCAATTCTGCTTCTCACCGCACTCGGGTCGCGTGAACATGAATTGGAAGGATTGAGCCTGGGGGCTGACGACTACATAACCAAACCGTTTGATCTCGTAATTCTTCAGACCAAAGTTGAGAATATTTTGTCTGTAAGGCAATCGTTGAAACAAAAATATTCGGGAGAGATGTTCCTGCAACCACGGAATATCATCCTAAGCTCTCCCGATGAACGGTTCCTCCAAAAGGCCATCAATGTCGTTGAAAACAACATCTCGGATCCGGATCTTGACATCGACCGGTTTGCCACTGAAATCGGTGTAAGCCGGATGCAACTCTACCGCAAACTTCATGCAATGACCGAAATGACGGTCAAGGAGTTTATTAGGGATATCAGGCTGAAGAGGGCTGCGCAGTTGTTGGTGCAGAAAAAAATGAATGTGTCGGAAGTGGCCTATGCTGTTGGGTTCAAAGATTTGTCGCACTTCCGGAAAAGCTTCAAACAGGAGTTTAACATGAGCGCTTCAGAGTACATGGAGAAGCACGCTGCAGGGCAGGAATAGGGATTCTGTTAAACGCTCTGTTCAGGGGAATTTCTAAACTCAATTATCTGTCTAAATTGCTGTTATTCTGAAATATGGAGTGCTCTCCATTTTTTGGGATACCTTTTTTTGCCTCATTTTTGGGAAGTGTAGCCCGCACCCGATACGCCTGACCCTCCTATTTGATATGATTTTATCCACTTTTAGGAAGCTGATGGCTTAATTTTACGGCTCCAAACACCAGAAAATTGATGAAAGAGACAAGCAGGAAACTTAAAAGAGTGAACTGGATGATCGTGGGGATGACAGCTATTATTACGATCATTTTAATGTTTTTGATTTTCACCATTTTTTAGGGGGGAGGATTAATTGAACTAACAAACTTATTTGAATAAACCATGAAGAAAAATTGGATTTTGGTCCAGTTATTGCTGGTCATTAGCATTGGTAGGCTCTCCGCGCAGGAGTTGAAAATTGACGGAGTCAAAATGGCCGTAAGGATGGCCAACTCCGAAATCAAGCAATTCCCCGACCCCTGGACTGTTGACTTTAACCCCAAACCTGTCTGGAACTATACGCAAGGCTTGATTGCCCAATCGATGGTGCGGTTGTGGAAGGTAACCCATCAGCAGAACTATTATGCCTATGCGGAAAAGTACGCAATCCATTTTATAGATTCGGCTGGGTCTATCCTGGGGTACAAACCCGATGAGCACAACATCGATGCGGTGAACTCCGGCAAATTCCTTTTCGATATTTACGACACAACTAAGGATGACCGTTATAAGAGGGCCATTATATTCCTCAGGGACCAACTAAAGGAACAGCCCCGTACCAGTGAAGGCGGATTCTGGCACAAGTTAAGATATCCCAACCAGATGTGGTTGGATGGTTTGTACATGGGCTCCCCCTTTTATGCGCAGTATGCTGCAAAATTCAACGAGACGGCTGCTTTTGATGATGTTGTGAATCAGTTTGTCACCGTTCACAAACATACCTACAATGCCACTATTGGATTGAATTACCATGGTTGGGATGAAAGCAAAGTTCAAAAATGGGCGGATCCGCAAACGGGCTGTTCCCCTAATTTTTGGAGCAGGGCAGAGGGCTGGTACGCAATGGCATTGGTAGATGTACTTGATTTTTTACCTCAGGACCATCCCGGTAGGGCCCAATTGTTGGATATCTTGAAACAGGTGGCCGCTGGAATAAAAAAATGGCAGGACCCTTCCACTGGATTGTGGTATCAGGTTCTCGACCAGGGGAACCGGCAAGGTAACTATTTTGAAGCTTCTGGCTCCTCAATGTTTGTTTATGCCCTGTTTAAGGCCGTACGGAAAGGGTACATTGACAAGGAATACAAAGAGATTGCGCGCAAGGGATACGAAGGAATAGTCAAAAAGCTTATACGCGAGAATAATAATGGAACCATCAGTCTTACAAGATGTTGCTCAGTAGCAGGCTTAGGCGGAACCCCCTACAGAAGCGGAACTTATGAATACTACATTGGAGAGCCGGTACGCGACAACGATCCCAAAGGGGTCGGGCCTTTTATCATGGCTTCATTGGAGTACAATCCATACTGGCCCATTAGCATGAGCCCATTTTCGGATAGCAGGAATCATTGGTATGGTATAAAAGATGGAGGGAATATTGTTAACCCGATTGCCAATCAACCGGTCTATTCTGAGTCGGAAATCACAAAAATAGCTGATAATATCCTCCTGTATCAGCGAAACAACGGTGGCTGGCCTAAGAATTATGATATGCAGGCAATTCTAACCGGAGAGCAGATTGAACAATTGATCACAGCCAAAGGTTTGGACCATACCACTTTCGATAATTCGACTACTTACACACATGTCCAATATCTTGCCCAGGTCTATACCAAAACATCCATCGAAAAGTACAAGGATGCCTGCCTGAGGGGTCTGAAATTTATACTCAAGGCACAGTACCCCAATGGAGGTTGGCCACAGTATTACCCGTTGGAAACGAAGAATTACAGCAGTCACATTACTTTCAATGATGGCGCCTACATAGGGGTAATGGAAACTTTGAAAAAAATCAATGATAATGATCCCATGTTTGCTTTCATTGGAAACGACATGAGGAAAGCGGTTAAAAACGCGTTCGACAAAGGTTTGGAGTGCATACTGAAGTGTCAGATAGTTAGCAACGGCAGGTTAACCGCGTGGTGCCAGCAACACAACGAATTTGACCTGAAGCCTGCCTGGGCCAGGGCCTATGAAATGCCAAGCATCTGCAATGCGGAGAGTGCCCAGATTGCACTTTTCCTGATGAGCTTGGACAATCCTGATAAGAGGGTCATTGGGGCAGTTCAAAGTGCCGTTAAATGGTTCAATGAATCAAAGATTTACAATACACGGATTAAAGAAGTTTCCGCCCCTCCCGAAAAATCCCAATGGAGAACCAGTACCATCGATAAAATCGCAGTGGTCGATTCCACTGCCCCTCCCATTTGGACCCGTTATTATGAACTTGAAACGGAGCGGCCACTCTTCAGTGACCGAAACAGTAAGATGCTCTACTCATTGACTGAGGTTAGCCGTGAACGCCGGAGCGGATATAGCTGGTACACCTATGCCCCTCAGACTGCTTTGGACAAATATCCTGTATGGCAAAAAAAGTGGGCGACTGAAAAGAATGTTTTAGAAAAATAACTTCGGTTCCATTCGTGCAATCCATTGTGGTTACCCGTTTCTCAATTATCCCGCTATTTGGGAAATATAACCCGCAGATGGTACGTATGTAGCCTTTCAATGATACGTTAAAATAGACCTTTTATGACTCATGTGAGTAATTTTATGATCACTTATGAAGGGATTTTCATGTTACCTCCGTGACGTTGAATTGAATGCACATTGTGTTTATTGCGACAATTAGGATAAGTGTAAAAGCTGAAATAAAACCAAATAAAAAATCAAATGAATGAATTAAGTAACTGTAAAACAGTGGAAAACTCTGGCTATCAAAGCCTCAGTTTAAGGATCAGTATTGTTGTCATGCTAATGTTTTTTTCAACATTGGGAATGGCACAACTCCTGTCAGTGAAGGGTAAAGTGGCTGAGACGGAGACAGGTCTTCCAATTCCCGGTGCTAACGTAGTGCTGAAAGGTACTACAACGGGGGTTATTACCGATATCAATGGTAATTTCATTCTGTCCGTACCTGCAAAGGGGACGCTGGTGTTCTCTTTTATTGGCTTTAAATCGCAAGAAGTGCCCGTTGCCGGCAAAAAGGAGATCAATGTATCCCTAACTGCCGAGACAATCGGGCTCGAAGAAGTCGTAGCCATTGGATATGGAACTGTTAAAAAGAGGGACATTACCGGCTCAGTTTCCTCTGTTAAGGGAGATGATCTGAAAACGGTTCCAGTGGCAAGCGCTGCTGAAGCGCTTACCGGTAAACTGGCGGGGGTTCAGGTAACTTCAACTGAAGGCTCACCCGACGCGGAAATGAAGATCCGGGTGCGTGGCGGTGGATCCATTACCCAGGATAACTCACCCTTGTTTATTGTGGATGGATTTCCGGTAAACAATATTTCAAGCATTGCCCCTTCCGATATACAGTCTATCGATGTTCTGAAAGATGCTTCGTCAACTGCCATCTATGGATCGCGGGGCGCAAATGGGGTTATCATTGTGACGACCAAAGTTGGCCAAAAGGGAAAGGTTTCTGTCACCTATGATGCTTATTTCGGGTTCAAGAAAATAGCCAAAGAGATGAATGTACTGCCAACGGAAGACTATGTCAAATGGCAATATGAATACGCTGTACTGGACAATACCAATGGGGATGTCAGTTCCTATGAAAAATATTTTGGTTCCTACCAGGACATGGACTTGTATGCCGGGAAGAAGGGGAACAACTGGCAGGATCAGGTTTATGGCCGTATTGGGGAGGTCTTCAACCATGATTTAGGCATTCGTGGTGGGTCAGAAAAACTAACCTATTCATTTAATTATTCCCACATTGGAGAGAAAGCGATTATGATCGGGTCAAATTTTAAGCGTGATAATTTATCGCTAAAACTCAATCACAATCCCAATGATAAAGTTCAGATTGCCCTTTCATTTCGTTATTCAAATACGGATATCAACGGTGGTGGAGCCAATGAACAAAGGGAAGTGTCATCTGCTGATTCAAGGTTAAAGCATAGCGTTACCTATACTCCGATTCCATTGGCCGGACTAACATCTGACGCTACCGATCAGGAAGTGTCCAGTTATTTGGTAAATCCCATTGTCGCAGTTAACGACAACGATCGGAGGCAAAACCAGAAGAACTTTAACCTTGCTGGGAGCTTTTCATGGGAATTAGTAAAAAACCTTCAGTTGAAATCAGAAGTTGGTCTGGACAATTATTACTACAACGACAGCCGGTTTTATGGTTTAACAACTTATTATGTATCAAATACCCCTGCTGCCGAGAACCAGGGCAAGCCAGCCATTACTTTAGCCAATCAGAAGCAGGAACGTATTAGGAACACCAATACACTAAGTTATGATTTTAATAAGTATTTTAATGAAAATCATAGAATTAAGCTTTTGTTGGGAGAGGAGATGATCCAAACAAAAAATAATCTGCTCACCTCTGTGGTACATGGGTTCCCCAAACTGTTTACCTCCGATCAGGCATTTAAACTCACATCCCAGGGTGTTCCTCAGGCTACGGATAACAATTACAGTCCGGATGATAAATTGCTCTCCTTTTTTGGCCGTTTAAATTACGACTATAAGAACAAATATCTATTGTCTGCAACAGTACGCGCCGATGGATCGAGTAAATTTTCGAAGGGGCACAAATGGGGATATTTCCCATCGGCTGCAGCTGCCTGGAGAATCTCCCAGGAAAATTTTATGCAAGGTTCATCCATGTGGTTAAATGATTTAAAATTAAGGTTCAGTTATGGTTTGGCAGGCAATAACAATATTCCTTCCGGTCAGATGACACAATCATTTGTATCCGGTACTACTGCCTGGATCAATGGGGTTACTAATTTTTGGTCGGCATCTAAAACCATGGCCAATCCCGATTTGAAATGGGAGACCACGCATACCAGAAACCTTGGTTTGGATTTTGTCCTTTTTAAAAATCGTTTGAACGTGACACTTGAGGCTTATCTAAATACAACAAAAGACCTTCTGATTGAATTTCCGGTTGCTGGAACAGGTTATGACACGCAATTCCGAAACATGGGTGAAACTGAAAACAGAGGGTTGGAATTGTCGCTTAACTGGATAGCCGTTAACAAGAAAGATTATGGGTTGAGTTTCAATTTCAACGTTGGTTTCAACAAAAATAAGATCAAATCTCTAGGGGTTATGAAAGATTTTGGCGCTGAAACAGGTTGGGCCTCCACCGAGATTGGCACTGATTTCTGGATCGCATCAGGAGGTTCGGTCGGTAAAATGTACGGTTACAGGTCTGATGGAAGATATGAGGTATCCGATTTTTCAGGTTATGATGCAGGATTAAAGAAATGGATATTGAATGATGGGGTAGCCGACGCATCAGGAATCATTGGGACGCTTTCTCCAGGTATGGTCAAACTTAAAAACCTGGTTGGCGATGACAATAAAATAACCATAGACGACCGAACGATTATCGGTGATGCAAATCCGGTTCACACCGGAGGTTTTACCATCAATGGCAATGCGCATGGATTTGATTTGTCGGCAGTTCTAAATTGGAGTGTAGGCAATGATGTCTATAATGCCAACAAGATTGAGTATGCAACTGCTACACAGAAATATCAATACCGGAACATGATCGATATGATGGCCGATGGCAAAAGATGGACAAACATTGATGTGGCAACAGGCACCCGCGTGACTGATCCAACAGTTTTAGCCGGAATGAATGCCGGTACAACAATGTGGTCACCATATATGAGCAAATACGTTTTCAGTGATTGGGCGGTAGAAGATGGCTCATTCCTTCGCTTGAGCACTTTGACATTGGGCTATACCATACCCACCATATTGACCCAAAAGCTTCAAATTCAAAACCTGAGGTTTTATGTTACCGGATACAACGTGCTCTTACTTACAAATTATTCAGGGTTCGATCCAGAGGTGTCAACGCGAAGGAAAACCGCACTTACGCCAGGGGTTGATTATTCTGCATACCCAAGAAGCAGGCAAATTGTTTTCGGAGTAAATCTTAATTTTTAACCTGAGTTATATTGCTGAATATGAAAAAAATAACATATATAATCGGAATGGTTGTTGCAGTCGCAATGATATCATGCAATGACTATCTGGAAGCGCCTACGAAGTCTTCCATTGATGAAATGGTCATTTTCTCGACCCCCGACTTAGCCAAGGGGGCGGTCGATGGCATCAAAGTCCCATTCGGCGAAACAAATTCCTATCGTGGAAGGTTCTTGCCCTGGTATGGGATGAATACGGACATTGAATGGTACAATTCTTCGGAATTGGTTGGCGATGGAAGTGCAGATCTGGCTGTTTACTCCATTACTCCAAGTAACAGTCAAATGAACTCTTCAAACAATGCCTGGGCCATGATGTACTCGGGTATCGAGCGGGCAAATATTTGTATTAAGGGAATAAGGACATACGGTAATCCTAAACCAGGGACAGAATTGGGACAAATGCTTGGAGAAGCTTTGACATTAAGGGCTGTCTATTATTCAGATCTTTTAAAGGCCTGGGGGGATGTAATTCCAAGATTTGATCCCATTACTACCGAGACACTTTATCTTGGAAAAGTTAGTCGCGATATCATCTACAAACAACTGATCGCAGATCTGGGAGAAGCATCCGAACTTGTCGCCTGGCCAAATGCAACCAGCGCTACTGTTGAACACATCAACAAAGCTTTTGTCAAGGGATTACGCGCCCGACTCTGTTTGGCAGCAAGCGGCTACTCCCAGTATCCCGATGGAATTCGCAGAAGTACGGATCCTGAATTGTCGGTAGCCAAAATGTATGCGATTGCCAATCAGGAGTGTCTGGATGTTATCAATAGCGGAACATGTAAACTGGAACCCTCTTTTGAAACAGTTTTCAAAAAGAATTGTCAGGATAATGTCGCTGCCGGTGGTGAAACCCTTTGGGAGATACCATTTTCGGACGGGCGCGGCCGCATGTTATTTACCTTCGCCATCAAGCACAACAGTATTGACCAGTATACCGGCCAGGCCAAAGGCGGAACCGCAGGCCCAGTTCCATCACTGTTTTATGATTATGACGTAAAAGATACCCGCCGGGATGTGACCACTGTTCCGTATGAATGGGGAAAAGCTGTCAATGGAATTGCCAAGCAGCAATTGCTTACGCTGAAAAAATGGAGTTTTGGTAAATTCCGGTACGAATGGATGAACCGGATTGTAACTTCAACGAATGATGATGGTGTAAACAAACTTTACATGCGTTATGCTGAGGTAGTGTTGATGGCTGCTGAAATTTCCAATGAATTGCAGGGGCCTGCCGCCGCAGCGCCCTATTTGAAAATGATCCGACAAAGGGCTTTTGCATCAGGCGACTGGTCAACAAAAGTAGATGGTTATGTGAACGCATTAACCACAAAAGATGCCATGTTCAATGCCATCGTTGAGGAGCATAAACTGGAATTTTGTGGTGAAATGGTGCGGAAACAGGCCTTAATCCGCTGGAATTTACTGAAAACCAAATTGGACGAGGCTAAAGCCAAGATGTATGCGCTTAGGGACAGGACCGGAGCGTATGCCGATGTACCCGCAAAGCTTTATTACAAATATGCGGCAAATGGCGAATCACTTGTAATTTATGGTCTTAACAGGGGTGAAACGTTGGATAAGTCGGCAGAATATGATTACAACACTGCCTGGATCGGTCCGACCCTGCTGATAAATTCCAAAATTGATGCAATTTATGCCAAGAATCCGGATCAATATCAGTTCTGGCCTATCTGGCAAGTATTCCTGGATTCGAGCAATGGAACTTTGACAAATGACTATGGATACTAATAAATCGAAACACATGAAAAGTAATCTAAAAAATATAGGATTTATGGTTGGGTTGATCTCTTTGATTCTTGTCTCCTGCAAGGACAAAATCGACCCAATAGTTGAACAACTTGATTATGCCAGGGTTTTTAAGCCAATTAGCCTGACTGCCAAGATAAAGAACAAAACAACCGTCGAATTGGCCTGGACCGTTGGTAAGGATGCTTCTTCTTATGTAATCGAATTCAGTGAAGATAGTTTGAAATTTTCCGCAATCGTTAAAACGGTAACAGTTGCCCCGGATAAGATTCCTGTCAGCGTTGTGCTGGACGGCCAAACACAGTATTCTGCCCGGATTAAGGGGGTCAGTGCAAGCGGGGTACCGGATTCAAAATGGTCAGCCATTGCTTTTAAGACAGATGCAGAAAATATCTTTTCCACGCTCGCAGGGACAGATATCCAGGCTACCAGCGTGACACTTAAATGGCCTGCAGGCAGTGATGTTACCAATTTCGTGATTACCCCCGGAAATGTACAGAGAACGATTACAGCTCTGGAAAAAGCAGCAGGTGTTGCTACAATTACTGGTCTTACGGGTGAGACAGATTATACCGTTAAACTGTTTAAAGGAACCAAACAAAGAGGAGTGGTAACCTTTAAAACATTGATTGATCTGGGAGGCGCTACGGCGGTATATCCTGCTGATAATTTGAGCACTGTTATCGCAAATGCAAATGCCGGTGATGCACTTGTTTTATTTCCGGGTAATTATGTTGCATATTCCGGAGCAATTACCATCAACAAATCAATTTCGATCAAAGGGCTCTATCCCTACAACAAACCCATTGTTCATGTGAAGTTTGTTTTAGAAAGCGGTGTGCAAAGTGTTGATATTAAAGATCTTGAAATGAATGGGAATTATACGGACCCGCTAACCGGTTTACCGGCGATCCTTGACCACGCATTCCAGTACAATACAACGCTTGTCAATTATGGGACGCTCAACGTTACCGGTTGTAGAATTCACGACTTTGACAAATCATTGTTCACCGGTTCATCAAGCATCGTTTCAAAAATTGTATCTATTTCAATGACAGACTGTATCGTTACCAATATACTAACAAATTCCGCCGATTGTATCGATTTTCGTGCCGGCTATGTTGTAAGTCTGAAACTGAAGAACAGTACATTTAACAATTGTGCCCCTGCGCGTGATTTTGTCAGGTTAGACAATACAGCAGCCACTTTCCCGGGGTTGGTCAGCAACGTTGAAATTGACCACTGTACCCTCTATGCAGTATCTAATAAAACATCCTCAAGAATATTGTATGTTCGTTTTGCAACCAATACATTAAAAGTTACGAATTCGATAATTGCAGGTACCCTTGGTTATTATACCAATCAGACTCTTTCTGCTCAACCGGAATGCTCCGGCAACAATTACTTTAATGCACCTGGCTTCATTACCGGTGGCTCAACCGTTAGTGGGGCAAAGTTTGACCTTTCAACCAGTTATACCCTGTTGGATCCTGGGTTTACCAATGCTGCCATTGGGAATTTTACGGTTACCAATCAAACCGTAAATGACAGTGGCGTTGGCGATCCCCGATGGTAATACAAATAAAGGAAGCTATCTGATTGGTAACAGTTGATCTAAAAGTTGAAATAGTTACATCGTTTAAGATCTGAAGATTCCGTACGGACGGTGCGGAACTTCAGATTCTTTTTCTGCTTTTATAAACCCTATTACACTTGGGTAAGATAAACTGCAATCCGGACGAACCCATCATTGTTGTTACCGTTACGGCAGCAAAATAATTTCAAGAATCAGGCATTTGGTTTATGCCGGGTAATACCTTTGACAGCAGTCCATTGAAACGTGTATGAAACGATGGGAAAAAAAATAAAAATATTGGGTACGGTCCTATTGGTTTTGGTTTCTGTACTGGCAAACTATGCTCAATATAATGGCTTGCCTGCTTTCCCGGGCGCGGAAGGAGAAGGGAAATTTACCACCGGAGGAAGGGGTGGAAAAGTTATTTATGTTACCAACCTGAATGATGATGCACTCCCTGGTTCCTTGCGTTATGCTTTGAATCAGACTGGGCCCCGCTATATTTTGTTTAAAATTTCCAGGACCATACAGTTGAAATCAAAACTCAACATTGCCAAAGGGGATGTTACGATCGCCGGTCAGTCTGGTGGCTACCATCACCGAAAACCAGTTAACGGATGGTTTGTATACGTCGGTAGCAGATAACCCAAAAATAAATGGAGATTAGAATTTTCAGATGGATGGTACCACAGGTATTCTGCATGTTAACCTTCAGTATAAGATCAAATTGATCAGGGTACATGCGCTTTCTGGAGCAGATGTTAAGGACCAAAATGGTTACGATACCAGCGCTGATATATTTCTGAACGACTTAAGACCGGGAATTTATATCGTTTCAGTGACTGATGTTAACAGGGTGATGTACGCGCATAAAATTGTAAAATAAACTAAAATTGATATGAGAAGAGCTTCTAAATCGTTTCTTGCTTTAATTGCAGTTATCCTCTTATCTTCTGCAACCATTGCCCAGTCTGATTCACAAAAGGGGAAAAACCCCGATTGGTACAAGGGTATTGAATTTACAATGCCTATTGTCAAAGAACCTGTTATTCCTGCCAATTCAGTTTCTATTGTAGAATTTGGTGCCATCAGTGGCGGACAAGCGCTCTGCACTGATGCCTTCGTGAAAGCCATTGGCGCCCTTTCAAAAAAGGGTGGAGGACGGGTTGTGGTGCCTCGGGGCACCTGGTTTACAGGCCCTATCACTTTGAAAAGCAACATTGAACTCTACACCGAAGCTGGTGCGTTGATCCTTTTTTCTCCTGATAAAAATCTATATCCGCTGGTCAGCACCAATTTTGAAGGTTACAATACTTACCGATGTGCATCTCCGGTAAACGGCAGAAATCTCGAAAATGTTGCCATCACCGGCAAGGGTGTCCTGGATGGCTCAGGCGATGCCTGGAGATCAGTTAAGAAGGAAAAATTGACAGAAGCTCAATGGAAAAAGCTCGTTGCATCGGGAGGACTGTTGAGCGAAAATGGTAAAACCTGGTACCCATCCGAGCAATTCAGGGCAGGTGAAAAGATTGCCGAAATGAACGTGCCACGCCAGCTTAAAACGCAGGCTGAATTTGAAAAAATTCGTGATTTTCTCAGGCCTGTGATGATCAGTTTGGTCTCCTGCAAGAAGGTGCTGATTGATGGGCCCACTTTTCAGAATTCGCCTGCATGGTGTATTCATCCACTACTATGTGAGGACTTAACAGTTCGCAATACAACGGTAAAGAATCCATGGTATTCTCAAAACGGGGATGGGATCGACATCGAGTCGTGTAAAAACAGTCTGGTTTACGATAGCAATTTTGATGTTGGCGACGATGCCATCTGCATCAAATCAGGAAAAGACAAAGAGGGCCGCGACCGAGGCATCGCCACCGAGAATCTAATCATCAAAAATTGCGTGGTTTACCATGGTCATGGCGGCGTGACCGTTGGCAGCGAGATGTCGGGCGGTGTAAAAAACATGCACGTTTCCAACTGCACCTTTATCGGGACTGATGTTGGATTACGTTTCAAAAGTAACCGCGGAAGGGGAGGGGTAGTGGAAAATATTTTTATCTCGAATATTGAAATGATTAACATTCCGGCACAAGCCATCTCTTTCGATCTGTTCTATGGAGGTAAATCTGCATCGGAAGCACTGGACGATGGTGATACAGACAAGGAGACGGCCATTCCAGCTGTTTCGGAAGGAACCCCCCAATTCAAAAATATTACCATCAGGGATATCAATTGCAAAGGTGCCCTTCAGGGGATTTTTCTAAAGGGGTTGCCTGAGATGAACCTGGGGAATATTACATTTGAGAACATCCGCATGGAGTCTAATATTGGACTGACATGCGCCGATGCAAATGGAATCAAGATCAGGAATTTGTCGCTGTCGACTAAAAAGATACCAGCGCTAGATTTTAAAAATAGCCGCAATGTTGTGTTGGATGGGTTTAAATATCCGGCTACCTCAAATCTGTTGTTCCATTTTTCCGGGTCAAAAACAGAAAACGTGAAGTTGATAAATTTGGGAATAATCGAACCTGGTAAGCAGTTGACCGTGGAAAAGGAGGTACCGGCGAATGCAGTTCAGTTGATCAAATAGATCATCTCATTCTGTTCGAGGATTCCCTCACGACCAATTCGGTGGGAAGAACGATGGTTTTGAATGATCGATCCTTGTGTTCTATTTGTTGTAATATCAGTTCTGCTGCCTTCTGTCCCATCAAAAATCCGGGTTGTGCAATCGTCGAAATGGAGGGTGAAACCACTTTTGAGAAAGGTTCGTTACTAAATCCGACAATCCCGAAATCCTCTGGAATCCTAATCCCTCTATCTCGGAGGTATATCATTGAACTTAGCGCGGTTGTATCGTTGCCACAGAAAATAGCATCAGGCGGTACTGGCAAGTTCATCAGTTGCTGAACAGCATCTTTCCCATCTTCACTTGTCAGGGAATTGGTAACGACCAGTGACTCGTCATAAGAAATACCATTTTTCAATAGTGCCTCAAAGTATCCTTTTTTTCGATCTATGTATGTTTGCAGGTTTTGAGGGCCAGACATATGACCAATACGTTTATAGCCTTGATCGATCAGGTGCTGGGTAACCCTGAACCCTCCCATGAAATCGTCCACCACAATTTTATTGGTGTCGATCTCCGCCACGGTACGATCGAAAAATACCAATGGAACGTTCTTTTTTCGGAATGTTTTCAGGTGTTCATAATTGGTTGGTTGCATGGCGATGGAGATGATCAACCCGTCAACCCTATTGGCTAACATGGAGTGAACTATGGAAATCTCTTTGTTCGCAAGGTCGTTCGACTGGGAGATCACAACAGTGTAACCGGCTTTAAAGGCAACCTCTTCCACCCCACTGATGACTGCAGAGAAAAAATAACGGTTAATGAGCGGTACAACGATTCCAATGGTGTTCGATCTCTTGTTTCTAAGGTTGGAAGCCAGGGTATTTGGCCTGTAACCCACGCTGTTAGCTAAGGCAATTATTTTCTCCCTGGTTTTGAAACTTATTCGAGGATTGTTTTGCAATGCCCTGGAAACAGTTGATGCAGAGATGTTTAACTCTCTCGCAATGTCATGTATGGTCGGATCTGTTTTTTTATGCATTTCAATAATCAAAGAGATACAAATATGGTGAAATTTTCATTTTCATTTCAAATATACAAAATATTAATGCAATCGATTGCGCAATTGGAAATACTAATTATATTTGTCCTGCAAGAAAGTGCATAAAGGAAGTGCCTAAAGTATTTAAAGTGCCTAAAATGCCTAAAGTACTTATTTTGGCGCTGATCATTTTCCGGAGTCCATAACTTTAAATACTCTAGGCACTTTAAATACCTTAGGCACTTCCTTTGTTTGCTGAGAAAAATTCTAAACTTCATTAAATATTTCAGGCTATGACCATCCATTTCGAAGAGCGGTTCGCATCCCATCCTTCCGATGTTAAGCATTACGACACCCAACAACTCAGGGAGCATTTTCTGATTGAAAAAGTCATGGAAGCAGACAAAATTCATCTTGTCTATTCCCATTACGACCGTTACATTGCCGGAGGAGCAGTCCCGGTGACCGGCTCCCTAGAGCTGACCACCATTGAACCGCTCAAAGCACCCTTCTTTTGCTACCGCCGCGAGTTGGGAATCATCAATGTCGGAGGCAAAGGAACTGTAACAGTTGATGGAAAGGTTTATAGCATGGATTTCAAAGAGGCGCTTTACATTGGACAAGGATCGGAAAAGATTCTCTTTAGTTCAGAAAATGCGAATCAACCCGCCAGATATTACATGAATTCGGCTCCCGCACACAAGGAATTTCCAACGCGTCATATAACCCTTAAAGATGCCAATGTTCTTCAAATGGGATCGCAGCAGACATCTAACGAGCGACAAATCAATCAGTTATTGATTAGCAAGGTGGTCGAAACTTGTCAGTTGCAGATGGGAATGACAGAACTTCGGCCCGGAAGTGTCTGGAATACCATGCCTGCACACACCCATAGCCGCCGGATGGAGGTCTACTTTTATTTTAATGTACCCGATGGGCAGGCTATTTGCCATTTCATGGGCCAGCCGCAGGAAACACGCCACATCTGGATGGTCAACGAGCAGGCGGTTATCTCTCCCAACTGGTCTATCCACTCCGCCGCGGGGACTGCAAACTATATATTTATTTGGGGTATGGCCGGAGAAAATCTCGATTATGCCGATATGGATGTTGTTCAACCCAACCAACTTAGATAATTACAAATTAAAAATTACAGATTAAAAATTGGCTCTCCCATAATTTGTAATCTGTAATTTGTAATTTTTAATTGTTGTTAGATTCCCATTTTGCTTTAATAAAAAAACTATGAACGATTTATTTGATTTGTCAGGAAAGGTTGCCCTTATTACGGGTGGAACCCACGGTATTGGAATGGCCATAGCCAAGACGCTTGGAGCTGCCGGCGCCAAAATCTGCGTCAACGACCTGTCGGACGAGAAACTCGAAGCATGTAAAATAGAGTATGCCAAAGTTGGATTGGATGTTTTTACGCTCAATTTTGATGTTACCAACGAGGCGGCTGTCGACAAAGGAATCACCATCATCGAGAAAGAGGTTGGTCCGGTGGATATTTTGGTCAACAACGCCGGAATTATCAAACGTGTCCCCATTCTGGACATGGCTGTCAGCGATTTTAAGCTGGTGCTCGACATCGACCTGGTCGCACCATTGATCATTGCCAAACGCGTTGCTCCGGGAATGATTGCCCGTCGACAAGGTAAAATCATCAACATGTGCTCGATGATGAGCGTCTATGGCCGCAATTCGGTTTCAGCCTATGCATCGGCCAAGGGCGGTCTCAAACTGTTAACGGCCAACATGTGCTGCGAATGGGCGAAGTACAATGTGCAGATCAACGGGATTGGTCCGGGCTACATCGCTACGTCACAAACCGCAGATATCCGGTTGAATGGCCACCCTTTCAACGACCTGGTGATGACCCGTACCCCTGCCGGCCGCTGGGGCGAACCCGAAGATGTTGGCAATGCCGCACTATTTCTGGCCTCCAAAGCGAGCGACTTCGTGAACGGACATGTTCTCTATGTGGATGGCGGAATTTTGGCTAATTTTGGCTATGTCAAAGGCGAAAATGAATTAACCCTTTGAGACCTTTCCTGGTAAAGAAAACAATAACAAATATGGAAAAAGTCATCACTTTCGGCGAAGTCATGCTGCGCCTGGCAACCCCGGGGTTTGAACGGTTTGGCCAATCCGGAAATCTGAGCGCCACTTACGGAGGTGGAGAGGCCAATGTGGCCGTTTCGCTTGCCAATTACGGCATTGCCACCAAGTTCGTTACCCGATTGCCAAAAAATGAAATAGCGGATGCCTGCATCAGGGAGCTCCGTGGATTTGGTGTCGATACAACCGAAATTATCCGGGGTGGAGATCGCATGGGGATCTATTTTCTGGAAGCCGGTGCAGTAAGCAGGGCCAGCAAAGTCATCTACGATCGCACTGGCTCCTCAATTGCCGAGATCAAAACCGGCATGATTGACTGGAACAAGGTCTTTGAAGGCGCCACCTGGTTTCACTGGACTGGCATTACCCCGGCCATTTCCCAGGGAGCAGCCGATGTTTGCCTCCAGGCCATCCATGCCGCCAACGAACGGGGCATCATGGTCTCAACCGATCTCAATTACCGTAAGAACCTATGGAAATACGGCAAGCAGGCGCACGAGGTAATGCCTTTGCTGGTAGTTGGGTGCGACGTTATTTTGGGTAACGAGGAGGATGCTGCCATGGCGCTGAACATCCACCCTGATGGAGTGGATGTAACGGCTGGCCATGTTGAGGCCGATGCCTATCTTTCTGTTTCGCAAAAGGTAATGGCACAATTTCCCCGTTGCAAAGCCGTCATCACCACCCTGCGCGGATCGGTCAGCGCCAGCCACAACTCGTGGGGCGGAGTACTGTATGATGGAAAGAAATTGTACAAATCCGCAACCTATCAGATCACCCACATCGTCGACCGGGTTGGCGGGGGCGATTCATTCATGGGCGGATTAATCTATGGTTTGCTCACCTATCGGGATGATCTTCAGGCAGCACTGGATTTTGCGGTAGCTGCTTCTTGCCTTAAGCATACCATCTATGGCGACTACAACCGCGTTACCGTCTCCGAAGTCGAAAAGCTGATGGGAGGCGACTCCTCCGGCCGGGTATCCCGATAAATTGATGTGATGATTAGTAGATGTGGTGATGTGATGATTGGCATTTGAGATAAATTAATGAACAATTAATGAAAAGCTTACTTTTTAGGTGCAAGATTAAGTGCGTAAGTGCCTTCTTCAGCACATCAACTAATCAACTAATCAGCAAATCACCACATCTTTAATCTGTAATTTTTAATTTGTAATTGAAATACCATGGCCCGTTTCAAAAGATTAAAAGTCCTTAACACCGTCGTCGGGACAGGCATCGTCCCCCTGTATTACCACAAAGATGCGGTAATTGTAAAAAATGTCGTGAATGCCTGTTATGCCGGAGGAGCGAGGGTATTCGAATTCACCAACAGAGGGGATTTTGCCCACGAAGTCTTTGCCGAGGTGAACAAATGGTGCGCCGTTGAATGTCCAGAGATGATCATGGGTGTAGGCTCAGTGGTCGACGCTGCCACGGCAGCCCTGTACATCCAGTTGGGTGCCAACTTTATTGTCTCTCCAAGCCTGAACCCCGATATGGCAAAAGTGTGCAACCGGCGCAAAATTGCCTGGATGCCAGGCTGCGCTACACTTTCGGAGATCAACCTGGCCGAAGAGCTTGGCTGCGAGATTGTCAAGATCTTTCCTGGTAAGGAGGTGGGCGGACCCTCATTCGTCAAATCCATTCTGGCGCCATGTCCCTGGACGAGCATCATGCCCTCCGGCGGCGTTTCCCCCGACAGGGAAAACCTTGAAGCGTGGTTCAATGCAGGCGTTGCCTGTGTTGGGTTGGGATCGCAATTGACTCCGGCAGAAGTAATTGCCAGCGGAGACTACGGATTTATTGCACAAAAAGTCAGAGAAGCGATTGCGATAGTAGGGGAAATAAGAAATAGGAAATAAATTGAAATAGATTGAAAATAGGGGGATTGGGGAGGCTGTTTTCAATCACCACCCCCTTTTTCAATCTATTTCAATTTATTTCAATTTATTTCAATCTATTTCAATCTATTTCCTATTCCAATCTATTTCATTTTGCCTCTTGCATAATCAATTTTTTCTATATTTACTGTCAGCTATTTTTTTTCAAACTACTCACCTTTCAACATGTAACTTATGGAAAATGTAAATCAAAAGCGGCTCTTTGTAGCAAGTTGCCTTGCGTTATTGGTAACAGCGATGACCTTTGCCATTCGGGCAAAAATCGAAGGTGTATTTTCAACCGATTATGGATTAACCAAGGAGCAGATCGGATATGCCTTTGGTCCGGCTTTCTGGGGATTTGCAGTTGCCATGTTTTTGGGTGGTTTCATCATTGATATCGTCAAGACAAAAAATATCCTGAGGATGGCCTTTGGGCTGCACCTGGTTGGGATCGTTTTGCTGCTTTTCGCCAATAACATGATCTCTCTCTTTGTTGCCAATGTGTTCATCGGCTTGGGAAATGGAAGCGTGGAGGCGGCGTGTAATCCTCTGGTATCTACCTTATTCCCGGAAAAGAAGACCAAGATGCTGAATCGTTTTCATGTGTGGTTCCCAGGGGGAATTGTGATTGGAGGTGTGTTAGCCTGGTTACTGATGGATCTGATCGGACTACGCTGGGAGATTCTGGTTAGTCTCTTGTTTATTCCGTTGGCCATTTATGGATATATCTTCTGGGGACAGCAGATTCCTGAAACGGAACGGGTTTCAAGCGGTGTGACCTATAAGGAGATGCTGCGAAACGTGGGCGCTCCCTTTACCATCATTGCAACGGTCGTTTTGATGATCTTTTTTGCCTCTGTGCCCTCGCTGAAGATCAATTTCCAGAGCATCTACCCCTATATCGCGGTAGCGGTGATCCTGGTCATGGTCATCATCGAAGGGAGATTGGTTAACAAGATTTTCCTGCTATTTCCCCTGGTTTTGTTCTGTATGTTGCTGACTGCTTCCACCGAGCTGGGAACCACCCAGTGGATCAATGCCTTGTTGCAAACCAATGGGATAAGCCCGATGATTATCCTGGTGGTAGTGACTGGCATCATGGCCGTTGGAAGGTTTTTTGCCGGTGGGCTGGTCCATCGTTTGAATCCGACCGGAGTATTACTGAGCTCGGCAGTGATAGCTACGACAGGACTACTATTGCTGAGCGTGGCCAGCGGGGCAGCCATGACATTGTTATCCGCAGCAGTTTTTGCAGTTGGCGTTTGTTATTTCTGGCCAACCATGATCGGGGTGGCTTCCGAATACATTCCGCAAAGTGGCGCACTGGGAATGTCCATTCTCGGAGGGGCGGGATTTGTCGCTACATCGATGGTACTGCCCATCATGGGTAAGTCGATTGAGACTTCCGGACCGCAGATTACTTTGCGGAACATGTCCGTATTGCCGGTTATCCTGATCGTTGCCTTCATTGCCCTATCCATCATCATTAGGACGAAGTATGCTAAAAAAATAGCAAAATGACAGAGTAGTTGATGAAAATATTTTTAAATAGTTTGTTAAGTATTTGAAATTCAATATTTTATATCACTACTGTTTCGTTTAACGAGACAGTAGTGAGTTTTTAATAGGAATCTCAGAATATTTCGGTTAAAGGCTGATCAATTGGATGTTCACTATTTTCAGATTTAGAGACTGTTTAATTTTTTTTCCCCGTTGGACATTGATATCAATAGAAAAAAACGACGAATAAATCTATTGTCCGTTAGGACATTAACAGATAAAAGATTAATTCCCTACGGGAAATCTGGTTTAATGATGTGCCCTTTCTATTGACATATATCTCCTACGGAGAAAATTTAAACAGTCTCTTAATTAAGATTTGAATTATTCGGTTAAAGCAGCACTGTAATTTCGAGGATAAACATGAAAGCAAAGTTGGTATCCAGGTTGTTGACGATATTAAGGTTTATCAATAAGTCAAAGATACAACTTGAAAGTAAATCATTTACCTTGTAATTCCTGATAAATTCCTTAAATTTGAATGACTATGGAAGGTGAAATTAACGATACTGATTCAATTATCCTTTATTGGAGAACCTCTTCGGATCAGAATTATGCAACCCTGCAGAATCTAATGAAGACCAAAGAGTATCCATGGGCTTTGTTTATGGGGCATCTTGTCATTGAAAAATTGATAAAGGCTTTGTACGTTAAGAAGTTACAAAAGCATCCTCAGCTATCACATGATTTATTGAGATTATTTGAAAAAATTGATATTTCGCTTCCTTTGGGTTATGATGAATGGCTGGATAAGATTACTACCTTTAATTTGAATGCAAGGTATGACGATTACAAACAAAGTTTTCATAAACTTTGTACCGTTGATTTCACCAACGAATGGATCAATAAAATTGAAATATTAAGGCAATGGTTGATCAGGCAATTATAGATACTGCAAAACGATATATCCGGACCATTCCGAAGAATATGGAACTTAAGAGGGCCTATTTATTTGGCTCCTATGCCAAAGGTAAAGAGCATACGGATAGTGATATTGACATTGCTGTCGTGATTGGGCACATGGATGATTTCTTTTCGGTTCAGATGCAATTGATGCGTCTGAGAAGGTCGATAGATTTAAGAATCGAACCACATCCAATTTGGGAAGGGGATTTTAACATCCAAAATCCTTTCGCGTACGAAATTGAGCAAACAGGTATCGAACTGATGTAGAAATCCAATTTCTCCAGTTGTTATCTTTGAATTACATTAAAGAAAATTAGAATGGAAAGCAATTTATTCATCCTGCAAAGTGAAACCCCTGTTGTCGATTTGGGAGGAGGTCTCTCCCGCCAGATTTTTGGTTACAACGAAAATATTATGATGGTGAAGGTGATCTTTACCAAAGGCGCCATCGGGGTCATGCATACCCACCCGCATTCGCAAACCACCTTCTGTGCTTCCGGTACTTTTGATTTTACCATTGGGGAGGAGACCAAAACAATCAAAGAGGGAGATGCCACTTACGTACCCCAGGGAATGTTGCATGGTGTGGTCTGCCTGGAGGAAGGCGTATTGATCGATACTTTTAACCCGGCGAGGGAGGATTTTTTATAAAGAAGTGACTAAAGTGCCTAGAGTATTTAAAGTGCCTAAAGTACTTACGCCACATTGAGCATTTATTCGGAGTTCGCAACTTTAGGCACTCTAGGCACTTTAAATACTTTAGGCATTCGTTACGCTCCCCCTCAATTTTTAATGTTAAATTTTAGCCTTCAGTGAAAGTTTTTTTCATTTTAGGGGTTACCTTTTTCTTCATTTTGAGATAAATAGCAGAATAGGGGGAAGAAGATTTCCGGCAATGCATCCCTTAATTTCATAGCCGGACAAATTAATTCTACTGCTATGATGACCTACCGAAACCCTGAAATTAGTTTCGGGGATATTTCTGTTCAACCGCCACCCGTTATCGAGGTTGAGACCGCTTTACCTGCATTTGTTGGCTATACCGCAAAGGCTACCAGTAAAGTTTCAGGTGATTTGATCCTTGTGCCAACAAAGATCAGTTCCATGAAAGAGTTCGAGCGGTTGTTCGGCTTTCCTTTTGAGAACGAGATTACCATCACCATTCAGAAAAACATTGAAAACGAATTTTCTATTTTCTCCTTCCGGGAAGTGACCCTAAAATACCTGCTTTACTATAGTGTGAAGATCTATTTCGAGAACGGCGGGGGAGCCTGCTACATTCTTTCAGTCGATACATACCAAAATCCGCAGCAGGTATTGCTTAAACAACAATACGGTACTTCACATGCCGGATTACTTGATGGACTTTACAAACTCTCTGAAGTGGCGGATGTTTCGTTGATCGTCATTCCTGAAGCGGTTAAACTTTCAGCTTCTGAATATTCACAACTCGTCCGTGCTGCCTTGCTTCAGTGTCACAGTCTCGACAACAGGTTTGCCATTTTCGATCTCTATGAAGGCGATGTGCATCATCCTGATTTGTCCCATTGCATCGGTTTGTTTGGTAACCAGTATTTGAATTAC
>Ga0265297_10004128_pt1 | contig 24383 bp, 29 predicted proteins | sample Munlanlwell13791_FD_192502 | JGI IMG/M metagenome (GOLD analysis project Ga0265297, IMG submission 192502) | Leachate microbial communities from a municipal landfill in Southern Ontario, Canada - Leachate well 137-91 | ecosystem: Engineered > Solid waste > Landfill > Unclassified | place... | reverse complement strand
CGCCTGCCGCTGGGTGGTGGACTCGCCCTCGATGACGTTGTGGGGGTCGTCCACAATGATGCAATTATGAACAAGCACCCCACCGCAAAAGAAGTTGCAGTTGCCCTCGATCTGCAAGTTGTAGGTGGCTACTGCCTCCCCCACGTGGCGTATGGCCTTGATCTTCATGCGGCCCTCCTGTGCGACAAAGCGCACCGCATCCGCACCGTAGGCGTACGCATCACCGCTCGCATTCGTTCGGCATGGCGCCGCCGGTAATCGGGATCAGCCATCAGCTGTTTCATCTGGGCGCTTGCCCGTGCTTTGTATTCCGCTGACCCTTGCGCCTCTTTATGAACACGTGACATCATCTCACGGTAACCAGGCCGAGACCAAATGGCCCGCCGCCTGCGGGCACGCTCCTCAACAGACAATAAAACCTTGCGGTGGCATTTGGCGTTCGGCCGGAGGTGAACCTGCTTCTGATGCCGCCTGTACTTCGGGTTGTTCCAAAGGCGCTTAATCTGCATTGAGCGTTCAGCGCGCATACCCTCATTCCACACGACGCGCTGTATCTGGCGCTGCCTTTCCTTGTAAGCCGAAGTAGACATGGTCTTCCGCATAGCACGTATACGAATCTCCTCCGACATGCCGGACGGGTCAATAACGCCTTCGCCGCCAATCGTAGAATTGTATCCACGCGGGCGCAGGGTGTTCAGCTCATTGATGTACTCGACCTCCAGCCGTTTGGCTTCTGCCTCGGTGCCGCACTGGGCAACACAACCAACGCGGACTGACTCCGCCCCATACTTTCTGATCGCGCAGTGCAGAGTCAATCGCGACCCACGGAGCGCTGCCTGCGCATGACCCTTGAACCGCCGTGCCGCAGTGTGATGCGTAACCCCCACGTACTTCTTCCTGTTCGGGAACCGCAGTATGTAAACACTCCACGTCATAGCGTCTCACAATCGTCGCCCGACCTCAAATCCTTCGCCGTCACGTATCCTTTGCCCCATACAAAAACGGGGTGGTCTGCTGAGCAGCGGATCTTCCTGCCGTCCTCAAGTTCGATCTCGAGAATGGCCTTGCCGCGTCTCTTCTGCTTATTCTCTATACGGCGTAGTTCTGCTTTGTACGCGACGTGATTGAACGACCAGACGCGCCCGACATCTCTCTTGTCATCCACAATCTCACCTATCGGGACTGAACCGACTTCCGTGTCCACCGTTTGATCATACGGCAAGCAGTCCCCGCCCTCGCCTGTCAGCGCCCCCTCCACCGACGCCGCCAGCCGGACGCCGCCCCGGTTGTTCTCGAACCGGACCTTGTTGTTCACGTCCCCGCACAGCGACATGGCCGGTTGGAACTGCTGGAGGAGCGCCTGGTAGAACTTGGACTGGATCAGCCTGCGGCACTTGACGCTGTCCCTGACCGACAGCGACTGCGCGTAGGACGCCGCCAGGAACCGCTTGCCGGGCTCCCGCAGCCAGCACCACGCCGGGAAGTACACCGCCACGGCCAGGCTCTTCATGTGGCGAGGGGGCATGTTGATGATGAGGCGGCGCACCCCGCCCTCCTGCACGGCCTCCAGGTGCCGACAGATGACGCGGATGTGCCAGCCGTCTACAAACGGCTTCGGCTCAACCGCCCGCCAGCCCTGCCGGACAAACTCATGCAGGCTGCTGTAGGCTAGGAACCGGTTGGCCCTGTCCCGCTCCGTCCGCATCTCGGTCGGAGAGAGCTTTGTCAAGGATGTTTCTGTAGGCTTCAATCTCGTCCTTGGATAACTTCCCGAAGTCCACGGTCACCGACTGCTCGATAAACTTGCTGTCCACGTTCTCCCGCCGCTGGGTGTTGGCCCACCGCTGCGGGGCGCGGTTGGTCAGGTAGAACACCATCGCCCCCACGTCCGGCGGGGAGTGCCGGTGGTGCTCGGTGGTCTTGTGGGCGGGCACGTACACCCGCATCCCGTCGGCGGTGCGCCCGCTGATCTGGACGTCCTCCTCGGTGCGCTCCACGTAGTCGTAGCCGGTGGCCCGCTTCAGCAGGCTGGCCTCCACCTTCTGGGAGCAGTAGACGTCCTGGCCGTGGCGGATGGCGTAGCGGATGTCCTGGTCGGCGCGCATGGCGTTGTAGATGGTCTGCTGGGGGACGCCGAACAGCTTGGCCAGCTGCGGGACGCCCGCCCCCAGCTCGCTGCACGCGTAGAAGAACTTCTGGATGTACTCGTGGCCGATCATCCTCGGCCTGCCTGCTCCCAGCCTGTTCAGGCGGCGGGGCTGGTGCTGGGAGATGTATTCGGGCGGGTCGCGCTTGATTGTTCTGCGCAATGGGGTCAGGGCGGGTCGCAAATGAAGGGCCGGGTCCGACTCCCCTCCGCCGGACGTGTTCATGTTGCCGGTGCTGGTCCTCATTCCTCGGCCCCCATTTTCTGGATGGTTGTGTCTGTCAGGGCACACCTCCTTCTTTTGAGTGTATTTTAACGCAGGACAGGTTTGAAGTAAAATTATTTTTCAGAAAAAAGGGCCTGATCCCAATATAAGTTAATGTTTATGGAAATGAAACAACGGTAAAAAAAGATCAAAATAGTTGTTTACTTTTTAACTTGTTTAATATAAACTATTCTCATGAATCAATCAGACACCAACCTGCAGGGGCCGACCGCCGGAGGAAGCCGAGCCCCGACCGCGACCAAAACCAAAACCCTAACCAGAAGGAGACCGACAGATGAAAAATCAAAACACAGAGATGACCTTTGACCTAGCGCGGGAGTTGCTGACTAAGGCCGGCGTGAGTATCCACTGCCCGTCAGCGGGAGATGATGCTGCCAACGCCGCACACAAGGTCGGCAACTATCTTCTGGCTGCCGCTGCATACTTCATCGGCGCGGCGCAGTGCCTGGGCCATAGCCGCGCTGCCGTTATGGAGAGCCAATCCCGCCACGAGATGGAAATCGCGAACGGCAGACGGTGTTCAGGATGTGGTAACCTAATCCACGCAGACGGTGGCGGTTGCTGCTGCTTCCCTCCCGCCCAATGAACCCTAACCAGAAAGAAACCGAGACATGACCACACAACAAATCACAAGCCAGTTCCTACAGTTCGACCGCCTGCTCCACTCCCTCTCCCACCGCTGCGCCGCCCGGTGCGGCAGGCCGGAGGCGGAGGTCTACGGGCAGGCCTGCTACCTGTTCACCGTCGCCGCCAACAGCCACGACCCGGCCAGAGGCGAGTTCGGCCCGTACATGCACTCCTGCGTGCGCAACGGGCTGGCGTCGTGGGCGGTGAAGAACGACCTGCCGCCCGACCCGGACGGCCTGCCCGAGCCTTCGTACAGCCGCAACCCGGCCCGCGCCTTGGAGATCAAGGAGTGGCTGAGCGGGCTGACGGAAGAGTGCCGGGAGGTGGCGATGCTGGTGCTGAACGGGCCGACGGAGGCGCTGGAAATCGCAGGGCCGATGACTCCGAAGGCGGTGCGGGGGACGCTGGTGAAATACCTGCGACACAACAAAGGCTGGGCGTGGCCGAAGATATGGGGTACGCTCCAGGCCGTCAAGCGGGAGGTGGCAATGCTTTAGTGAATGAGGTTGATGCGGTATAATAGATTGAACCAGTTCAATTAACCCTAACCAGTAAGGAGATCGACAGATGAATTCAGTAATGACAGCAATGACAAACGAGATGCTAGCAGCCGCCGCCCCCTCCATCATGGCCGACCACGCCGACCCCGGCGTCAGCCGCCAGTACAAGCAGGTGCGCACCATCGACGTGGTGGACCTGATGCGCGGCGAGGGCTGGATGCCTGTGCGCGCCCGGCAGTTGAATGTCCGCAAGGACGAGCGCGTCGGGTTCTGCAAGCACGAGATCCGTTTTCAGCGGGAAGGCGACACCAGCCTGTCCAAGATGGGGGACGAGACCATTCAGGCCGTCCTGACCAACAGCCACGACAGGTCGAGCGTGTTCCACTTCATGCTGGGCGTGTTCCGGCTGGCCTGCTCGAACGGCCTGGTGGTGGCGCAGGGCATGTTCAACGAGATCAAGGTCCGGCACGTGGGGTTTGACCCCGCCGAGATCGGGGACGCGGCCCGGCGCATGGCCGAGGGCGGGCAGCTGGTCGCGGGCCACATCGGCGCGATGCGTGAGGCGATCCTGAACCGAGACGAGCAGATGGCGCTGGCCAAGTCGGCGAGCGTGCTGCTGTTTGACCCGGCAAAACTGGAGGACGGCAGCGTCGACTTCCATGAGGAAAATCTGTTGACTCCCCGGCGCGAAGCCGACAAAGGGGACGACCTATGGCGCACGTTCAACCGCGTGCAGGAGAACGTCACGCGGGGCGGCCTGCGGTACCACCGCGTCACCCCGTCAGATGCGTTTGTCGGGGCTGCCCACGCGGCCCGCGCCCGCACCCACGCGATCAAGTCCATTGACCGCGACATCCGGCTGAATCAGGCGCTGTGGACGCTGGCCGAAGAGATGCTGAAGATCAAGTCTGCCTAACTAGGCGCGCCGGTTCCGCCGGGTCCGGCAAAACAAAACCCGGTTCAATTGGAGGACTCTAACATGATTCCTGAAATGACAATAGTAGCGATGACACTATTTGCCGAGTGCCGGGGCGAGCCGCTGGAAGGCAAGATGGCGGTGGCCTCGGTGATCGTCAACCGACATGTGTGGAACAAAGTCTCCATGCGCGATGTCTGCCTCCGCCCGTACCAGTTCAGCTGCTGGAACGGGTACAAAGGCAAGCACGACATGATGCAGATGTACCGAGGCGGCCAGATGACTGGCCCTGCGTGGGAGGAGTGCAAGCTGGTAGCAAGGATGATCCTCGACGACACCTTGCCAGAGACCAAGTTCACCCACTACTACAACCCGCGCAAGGCCAAACCTGTCTGGGCGGCGAAACTGAAAAATGTCAAGACCATAGGACGGCACAGGTTTGGAACTCTCAAGAATGAAAACCGTTGATTACGCTGGCGAGAAGCTCGTCATAAGATTCTCCTATGACCCGGCGGTTGTGGCACAAGTGCGTTGCCTACCGCCGGGTCGCCGCTGGGTGCCAGAGTGGAAGGCGTGGGTCTGCCCCGCCGAGCTAGACGCTCTGACCCGCCTGCGGGAATGGGGTTTTGAAATTCTTCCAGACGCGCTGAAATGGGAGCGGGAGTTCCTGCAACCCGACAAACCGGCGGTGAAGCCGGTGGATACTGTACCAGGGCTTAAGGGCAAGCTGTACCCGTTCCAAGCGGCTGGCGTCGGCTTCTTGGAGAGTCGGGGCGGGCGAGGTCTGATAGCGGACGAGATGGGCCTCGGCAAGACTATCCAAGCCCTCGCATGGCTCCAGCTAAACCCCAGCGCCCTGCCTGCCGTGGTAGTTTGCCCGGCGTCGCTGAAGGGAAACTGGGAGGCAGAGTGTCGGAGATGGACGAGCATCAAACCGCAGCAATTATCTGGGCTCGTTCCAATGATTCCGGAATGCGCTCTCGAAAACAATACTCTGTACATCATCAACTACGATATCCTTGGCGCATGGCAGGTGACCATGCACAACATTCTGCGCACAGTAATCTTGGACGAGGTGCACTACGCCAAGAATAGCAAGACCAAACGCACGAAGGCGGTCAAGGCGCTCTGCAAGGGTAAGCAGCACGTCATCGCGCTGTCTGGGACGCCAATTATCAACCGTCCTGCCGAGTTCTTCACCGCCCTGAACATACTAGCCCCGGCCCAGTTCAGCAACTGGTGGCGGTATGTCCAGCGCTACTGCGACGCCAAGCACAACGGGTACGGCTGGGACACCACCGGGGCCAGCAACACCGACGAGCTGCACGAGCGGGCCGGCAGCGTGATGATCCGCCGCCTGAAGGCCGACGTGCTGAAAGACCTGCCCGACAAACAGCAGACCACCGTGCCGCTGACGCTGGAGCGCGGACAGGGAATGTATGACGCCGCCCTCCGGGAGGCGCAAGGGCGCTGGCAGGACGAGAAGCCCGACCCGCTTCAAGACATCACCCAGATTGCGCATCTGCGGCAAGCCGTTGTTGAGGACAAACTCGAAACCTGCTGCGAGTGGATTGACAATTTCCTAGAGTCGGGCAAGAAGCTAGTGGTGTGGGTCGTTCACCACAAGACAAGCGACCTGCTGAAAGAGCGCTATCAGCACAAAGCCCTGTTCCTTGACGGGCGGGTGGACGCCCGGTGTCGGTCGGCGCTGGTCGAGCGGTTCCAGACCGATTCATCTGTCCGAATGATAATCGCAAGCATTGATGTTGGCGGGATCGGCTTCACAATGACCGCCGCGCAAGACGCCGCCTTTCTAGAACTGCCGTGGACTCCGGGAGCGCTGGCGCAAGCCGAGGACCGCATCCACCGTATCGGACAGAAGGGCGCTGTGAACATCTACTACCTAATCGCGCCCGGCACACTGGAAACTGACATGGCCGAGCTGCTGGCTGAGAAACGCAAGGTGCTCAACGCAGTGCTGGATGGAAAAATGCCAGAGGACGAACTGTCCATCCTGCCGGAGCTGAAGCGTCGCCTTAAATCGCGATCTTAAATGAATATAACCCGCACCGTATAATAAGTGAAAGGAAGTTAAAAAATGTCACGACCTGACTCAAGTCGCTCCGTGCTTTGCACCTGGGCCATCCCTAATTTTCCGCGCCGACTCAAGGCGACCTACGGAGCCTACTGCCGGGCGAACCAGGTGTTTGTCTGCGACCACCTGGAATACCTGATTGCCAAAACCTTACGCGAGGCCAGGGTGGACATCCCGCCGCTCCGCAAGGATAACCATTTCATCCAGACCGTAAAGGTGCAATGATGCGACACAGGACTACCTTCCCCGCCAACTGCAACTTCCACGGCTGGTGGGTCAAATCTACAAAGGGGCGCGTCGCCCAGCTGATCCGTGATGGGCGGGACACACATGACGCCATCCTCTATCACCTGCGCTTCAACTCCGAGCACGTCGGCGACGGCAACGGCGTCTGGACCACCGAGAAGCTGGTGGAGTCTGGCTGCGTGATCCGCCTGACGCGGGAACAATTTGGATGACCCTAGACTTCATTCGCCTCATGGACGACAACGGCGTCGAGCACCGGGAGGGCGCCAACGGCTGGGAGCAAACGTACTGCCCTTTCTGCTACAAGAACGACGGTGTGATGGGCCTCGGCTGGAATCGCACGAGCGGGACGTTCAACTGTTTCAGATGCGGAAAGTTGGATCGCTGGGATACGGTGGCCAAGATGCTAGGGGCGTCCCTCAAAAAGGCCGGTGAAATCTGCCGACGATACGAAAGCCATATGAAATCCCATCCCGGCCTCTCCGACGCGCTACGGGCCATCCTACCCACCAAGAACAGCCTGAAAATACCCTATGGAACAGGCCCGATGGCGGCCCTGCACCGGGATTACCTCAAACAGCGGGGTTTTGACCCGGCTTTGCTGGAGGCAGAATGGGGTCTGCTAGGCACCGGGCCTCTGGGCGAGCACAAGTTCCGGATTGTCATTCCCGTGGAGCAGGGCGGGCGACAGGTTTGCTACCAGACCCGCGACGTGACCGGCAGGGCCAAGGCCAAGTACCTCTCCTGCCATGACGCTGACGCCGTCGTCCCGCTAAAGAGTTGCCTGTACGGATTGGACAAGTGCGCAGGCAACAACTGGGTCGTTATCACGGAAGGCCCGACGAAGGTCTGGCGGCTGGGGACCGGGGCCGTGGCTACGTTCGGGGCGACCGTGTCCGACGAGCAGGTGGCGGCGCTGAAGCGGTTCGAGCGTCGGGTGATAATCTTCGACCACGACGAGGCTGGTATGGACGGTGCGGCGAGGCTGGCCAACCAGCTGGCAGTGTTCGGCGGCCAGACTGAAGCGTTGTGGATACAAGGCGTACGAGACGTGGCCGAAGTAAACGACGGCGACGCCCTGCGGCTGATGCGGCACGTGGCTGAGAATAAATGAACGCCAGGAACGCACTATGAAATCTGAAACTGAAATTGTAAACAAGATCAGGCATGGGTTTTACCTGATGGAAAACGAGGTGCTGGATAAGTGGGTTAGGGTGATAGGGCCTGGCGCGTTTATGGTGTACAACCTGCTGCGCCGCTTCTGCAAGCCGGGAGAGGTGCAACCATTCCCGCAGGTGCGGGTTGAGGACTGGGCGGCTTGGCTCGGCATCTCCGGGGTCGCTTTCATGAAACACATAGCCACTCTGGGGCGCTGGGACTTGATAACAGTAAGCAGGAAAAACGCCAGAGCGAAATACACGTATGTAATCAACCCCGTCCCTAGCCTCCCAAAGAAGGCTCGGCAACAAGTGACACGATTCCCAGCCAACATTCGCTTTGGCGACCCATTGTGGGACGAGCCTATGTTCACACATAAACTTTTTTTGGGTAAAAAAAGTTTATGTGTGGCACCTAAAGAAAGTTTAAGTGTGGGAGGATTTACACCTAAAGAAAGTTTAGGACTATATAATACAGTAGAGGATAAAAATACAGTCAGTAATAAAACAAACCCGATTTCTGCAGCGATCGAAAAATATGTACGCCGCTGGTTCACCATCCAACAGGCAAACTTCCCATCACGGATTCCCAAGGTATCGCCCGCTCAGATTACACAGTCGGTGGCCACCGTGGAGGCGTTGGTCCGCCTGGATGGCTACACCCTCAAGCAGGTCATCAAGGCGATCATGTGGGTAGCCGACAAGGACTGCTGGTGGTGCGACAAGGTATTATCACTCGCCTCGTTGCGGCAGTGCCGGGTCAAAGGAGACGCCTCCAAGTTCGCCAAGATTTTTGCCGCTATGGAGAAAGAGGTGGGTCCGACGCGTTCAATTGCCTCTCGCCCTGACAATACGCCACTCCCGCCGCAGGAGCAGCAGGCGTACGCCCTCCTGACTCAGATCCTAGGTGAGGATGCCGTCCGCAAGGCCGACGTCCTGTCACAGGTAGCGGCCATGCGCAGGTTCCACGCCGACCTGTCTACCAAGTTCCCGAAGGCGGTGGAGCATCTGAAATGGGACAAGTTCTTCGCCGACTGGCTGGAGTTCCTGCGGGAGAAGCAGCCCACCTTCCCGCTTCGGGACGTCCGCCAACTCCGGATCGGCGACACGCGCTGGCGCGAATTTATTCAGAGGTGCGAGCACTGGTCGCAGTACAACTTCAGGACAGGAGTTTTTCAACCGTGACCCTCAAGATCCACCGACAGAAGACCGACGGCACCGTGGAGCGCAAGCTGCTGACCGGCATGATCGTTAGCGACAGGTTTCTCAAGGAGGCGTTGACCTTCTACGACCCGGACCTGGTGGAGACAAAATACGTCAGGACGGTGGCGGAGTGGTGCGCGCATTATCACCGGCGGTACGAGAAGGCCCCCGGCCTCCATATACGCGACATCTTCGACGGGCACGCCGCTAGAATGGATGAGGCGGAACGCGGGCTGGTGGCCGACCTGCTATCCGGCCTGTCCGAGGAGCACGAGCTGGCGCAGCAGATCAACGTGCCTTACCTGCTCGACCAGGCCGAGTCCTACTTCAAGACCCGCAGCCTGAACCAGCTGTTCGCCGAGGGGAGGACCCTGCTGCTGGACGGCGACGTGACCGGGGCGGAGGCGGCGCTGGGCAACTACAAGCGCGTGGGTCGCCCATCGTCTTTGGGCGAGAACCCGTTCAAGTCCGTGGACAGCATCAGCAACGCCTTCGAGCAGGGCGACCGTCCGCTGTTCACCTTCCCCGGCAGGCTGGGGTGGATGCTGAACGACGAGCTGTGCCGGGACAAGTTTTTGTCATTCATGGGGCCGGAGAAGCGGGGCAAGACCTGGTGGCTGAACGAGTGCGCCCTGCGCGCCGCCCGCGCCCGCGCCAACGTGGCCCTGTTCCAGGTCGGCGACATGAGCAAGGAGCAGATCATTGTGCGGCTGAGCATCCAGCTGGCCGGGCGCAGCAACAAGGGGCGGTACTGCGGCGAGCACGACGCCCCCACCTCCCCGCCAGAAGTGAAAGGGGAGCCGCCGACCTACGGCACCGTTCCCGCCTGCCGCCCGCTGGACTGGCGGGCCGCGTGGAAGACCGGGCAGAAGTTCCTGGGCCGCACGCGGGGCCGGGACTTCAAGTTGTCGGTCCACCCCAGCGATCAGCTCAGCGTGTCTGGGTTAAAGGCCATCCTCGACAACTGGGAGACGTTCGACGGGTTCGTGCCCGACGTGATTATCATTGACTACGCCGACAACATGGCCCCGGAGGACCGCAAGGAGGAGTTCCGCCACCAGCAGAACCGGACGTGGAAGCTGCTGCGGGGCCTGTCTCAGGAGCGACACTGCCTGGTGATCACCGCCACGCAGGCCAGCGCCGGCAGCTACGACCAGCAGACCCTGACCATGAAACACTTCAGCGAGGACAAGCGCAAATACGCCCACGTGACCGCCATGGTCGGGTTGAACCAGAGCGCCGACGAGAAGCGGGCGCGGCTGATGCGGTTGAACATGCTGGTGCAGCGCGAGGGCGAGTTCCACTCGGAGGAGGCCGTCACCGTTGCGCAGGATTTGTGGCGGGGCAGGCCGTTTTTGTTTTCATGGTGATCGGCTTAAATGAAATTGTCGGATTGCGTATAATAAATTGTCAGCGAAAACAGTATCACCAACCAAAGGAGGGATCGACATGAGTGCGAAGAAATCAAAGGAAAAAACGCCCGGCGGAGACTTGGTCGCGGCGGCGCGGGACATCAACGCAGTGCTGAAACCGGATCCGGCCATTGATCTGGAGTCAGCGACGCTTACGGACGAGATCGTCGAGCTGCTGCCCAGTATCAAGGAGGGCGATGCTCTGACGCCGGAGACCTGGGCTACGCTGAAGGTGCTGGGGTGGGGCAAGAAGGAATCTGAGAAAAAGCCGGGCATCCTGCCGGATAAGAAAAAAGACAAGTCTCCCAAGGAGAAAAAACCAGCCAAGATAGGCCGGCGGGAAGCCGTAATCCGGGCGTTTTGCAAGCACAAGGCCAAAAAACGTCATTTCACAACGGAGTCCATCATCGCGGAGGCGCACAAGATCGCAGTTTCCTGCGGAAACACTGACAAACCGCACCAGACGAAAAGCCAGGCGCTCGCCATCTTGGATGCTCTCCAATTGATCGGCGTCGTCACTGCCGACCCGAAAAATCCGAAGACACTGTGGTTCGCGTGAGTCCAATACAGATGAAACAGCAGTTATTAACGGATGAGAAATGGCCTACCGTACGGAAAATAAAAAAAGAAAAACCGTACGGTAGCCATTCTCCTTATGCTTGGGTGATTGAATTAGTGCATGGTTGCAATCTGCGCTGCGGTCACTGTTCATGCAGATTGTTACCTCTAAACGAATATCAGTATATGACAGAGGACGTGTGGCGCCACGCATGGTCAGTCATGAATGCTGTTTCGCCTTCCATACGAGCGGATATTTGCTTAGCAGGCGAGCCCACCTTGCATCCGAGTATCGTTCCCTTTCTTGAAATCGCGAGAGGACTTGCTCCCAAAAGCCAGATCCAGATCACCACCAACGGAACGATGCTCTTGAAAGGCGCGGTATTGTATAAAGACCTTCTCGACGCGGGAGCAAATATTATTTACACGGATATGTACGGACCGAAAAACGAGTTCAAAAGGCTAGCAGCCGAGTCTGGTTATCCTTTCTATGAATACTACTCTAAACCGGACAAGGCGCCTAGCCCCTGGACTTATTACGGGCCACATCTAAAATTGATCGTGCTGCAAGAACAGCCTGACAACTGGCCGAAATCTCGTTTTAAGGCAGGACTACTCGGTACATGGTACAACCATCTTGATTGGGATGCTGCAAAAAAGTATGGACTTTTTCCTGTCACGAATCCGCCAGCACGGCGTTGCAATCAACCATTCATCTATGTGCCAGTGCACGTGAGCGGCTCTTATCTGCTCTGCTGCCAGGACAACTGGGGCGAGACTGCAGGAAAATTTGGATCCGTTCTTGATGGAATAGATGGCTTTCGTGCTTACTGGTACGGGATGGAACTGCAGATGATACGGCGCAGGTTGCGGGCAAAAAACAGAAGGCTGACATCTTACTGCTCCAGGTGCAGCATAACTTTTTCTAGGTGCGACTACAAGCACTGGACAGATGCAGACGTGTCCCGCTGGTGGGATGGAGCAGCATGGCAATCTCTTCCAGATGAGAATGTGGTTCTGGCGCAGGGATTTGGATTGCAAATCTAACAATGAAACTGTTATTGATAGGACAAGCTCCAAACAGGGTGGGTGATCCATCCAAGCCGCTGGAAGGACGAATCGCGGTGCTGCTGTCGAGATTAGCAGGTGTCCCAGCAGAAGAGTATCTTGATAAAACAGAGCGAATAAACCTGCTCTGCCTTTGGCCAGGATCAGCCCCGCACGGAAAAGGAGATGCTTTCCCTCGCACACTGGCAGAAATCTCGGCCAGATCATTGCAGCCTGCGTTGCGCGGCCGCAAAATCATTTTTGTGGGAAAGGCAGTGGCAAAAACATTTCACGTGAAAGATACCCCGTACTGCACTTGGCAGGTGCACCATGGACTTGATTACTCATACGCCATTCTCCCGCACCCATCTGGAATAGTTCGGTGGTGGAATAGTAAGAAAAACAGGAAAAATGCCTCTGCATTTCTATCCCAAGCGTTGCGAAATAGGAGATAAATTATGATCATGAAAAAAGACATGTTGCTGAATCTGCTTGAGAAATTGTCTCCAGCACTTGCAAGAACCGATGTGGTGGAGCAGGCTACATTCTACGCATTCAAAAACGGGCGTGTGTGGAGTTTCAATAACGAGATAGCAATTAGTTGCAAGCTTCCAGACAGTGCACGCTGGCTAAAAGGCGCAGTTCCGGCGGAACCTCTTCTGAAACTTCTGCGACGCCTGCAAGAAGATGACGTGCAACTCGACACCACCGAGCGTGAGCTGCACTTGGTAGCTGGATCCACCAAAGCAGGAGTAGTATTGGAAGACGCAAAACTTCCAGTGCAAGACATACCAATCCCGCCTCCAGACAAGTGGGCGACTGTTCCCGATGGATTCGCAGGGGCGATGCAGCTGGCTGCAAAGTGCGCGGATAAGAAGAAAACAGCCGGCGTTCTTTCCAACGTGCACCTGACCGATAAGCAGGTGGTGGGATGCAACAACTTCCAGCTGACAGTGGCTGCGTTCCAAGAAAAATTGGAAATAGATCCGATCTTGCTGGAAGGGACTGCAGCTCTCTACGTCGCAGACTTCATGCCATCCTCAATATCGCAGCTGCCAGGATGGATATACTTTGCGTCCAGCGACGGAACGATGCTGTGCTGCAGAACAACTGCAGAAAATTATCCAGATGTGTCCAGATTGCTCCATGTGGAAGGAACGCGTGTCACTCTTCCGCAGGAACTATTCGGCATCCTGAATCGAGCCACTGCGCTGTCAGATGATGCCGTGTCTGTCTCTGCAAATGAGACGGTGATCAAAATCTCAGCACGCAGTGAATTTGGATGGTTCGAGGAATCAACACAGCTGCAAGAAAATCATAATGCATTCGCATTCATGGTGGATCCGGCCGTTTTATCAAATGCGCTTGCTCTGCACCAGACCATAACAGTGGGAAAGACGGCACTGCTGATGCGTGGCGCGGGATTCAGGCATGTCGTCGCATTGACATAAGGAGATATTATGGAACAAGAACAGCTAGAACAAGAACGGAGCGGATTTTTTGACTTGCTGAATGACCAGGAAATGTATTGGCAGCAGATGCCATCGTTTTATCAGGCCAATATGGAAGCATTCCAGAGCATCAAGATCCATTTTCCAACCAAGAAAGACAGAGACGATTTTGCAAAGCTTATTGGGAGATCAATCACACCAAGAACTCGCTATCTTTGGTTTCCAAAGAACACGGTGTTTGATGGTACCAATGTGCGATTCGTCAGCAGGCGGCCGCGCAATCCGCGATGCCCTGTTTATGTCATTTCCAAGGGGCGCTGGGAAACCAGGCTCACTGTAAAAGAGCTTGAATATCTGCATGTGCCGTACCACGTGGTGATCGAGCCGCAAGAATACGACCAGTATGCAGCAGTCATCGACCCGAAGAAAATACTCAAGCTGCCGTTCAGCAACCTCGGGAAAGGATCCATCCCGGCACGCAACTGGGTGTGGGAGCACGCTGTCAAGATGGGAGCAGCACGGCACTGGATACTCGACGACAACATCGGGCATTTTTATCGGCTACGTGACAATTATAAGGTGCGAGTAGCCGACGGAACCATCTTCTTCGCTGCAGAGGAATTCGTCGACCGTTTCGAGAATGTCGCGCTGGCCGGATTCAACTACCATATGTTCGCTCCCAGGAAAACCGTAATCCCGCCATACTACCTAAACACCCGCATCTATTCGTGCATCTTGATAAAGAATGACATCCCGTATAAGTGGCGTGGGCGGTACAACGAAGACACTGATCTGTCTCTGCGTGCCTTGAAGGATGGCTGGTGCACATTCCTGTTCAATGCATTTCTTGCCGAGAAGAAACCTACTATGTCCATGGTAGGTGGAAATACAGATGAGCTGTATAAAGATGATGGGCGAATGAAAATGGCGCAGTCACTTCTAGAGCAGCACCCAGATGTAACTATAATCAACCACAAGTGGGGTCGCTGGCAGCACCAAGTGGATTACAGGCCATTCAGAAAAAATAAGCCGATCATGCGCAAAAATCTATCCATCTCCGATGGCGATGATGATTACGAAATGGAACTGGTTGGACTGGATGAATAAATGAATATGGGTTTCTTCCAGATTCCTAAAACACCACGCGTATCTGCAAAGCAAACCCTGGCCACTTGCCCCTGCGGCCTACAAGCCACCTGTCGTAGCCCCAAGATGCTTCTGACCGGCGAGGGCCGGATGAAGATCATGGTATTGGCTGAAGCCCCAGGCGAGCAGGAAGATGCCAAGGGCACCCAGCTAATAGGCAAAGCAGGGCAGCTCTTACGCGACGCGCTGCGAACCCACAAGATAGACCTCGACCGGGACTGCCGCAAGACCAACGCCGTCCGCTGCCGCCCACCCGAGAATCGCCGGCCCACCCAGCAGGAGATAGCCGCCTGCGCCGGGCATGTATGGGAGGAGATTGAAAAAACCAAACCGAAGGTGCTCCTGCTTCTCGGACAGGTGGCCGTCGAGTCGTTCTTGCTTGGCCGCGTGACCGACGTGGACACCATCGGAAAGTGGCGGGGGTTGACCATCCCTGACCAGAAAGCCGGTTGCTGGGTGTGCCCGACGTTCCATCCCAGCTACATCCTGCGGAGCCGCGAGGGTCGGGCCATCCGAGGGAAGACCGAACCAGAGTTGACCGCCGAGGAGCGGGTGTTCAGAATAGATTTGATGAACGCGATCGACATGCTGGCGGTGCCGTTTCCGGCAGCACCCAAGCCCGAGTTTTGCCAGCGGTGGGAGGAGCTGGACAGCCGCACCCTCGCCATCGATTACGAGACCACCGGACTGAAGCCATACCGCCGGGGCCACAGGATCGCGTCTGTTGGGATCAGCGATGGTAAACTGGCCGTGGCCCATCCCATGACATCTGCGTTTGCCAAGACATGGAAGATCGTATTGTCATCCACCGACGTCAATAAGGTCGGGCACAACATCAAGTTCGAGCACCAGTGGGCGGCGAGATGTTTAGGGGTAGAGACGCGGGGCTGGGTATGGGACACGATGCTGGCCGCACACATGATTGATAATCGCCGGCACTTCTGCGGGCTGAAGCACCAGGTCTATGCCAACTTCGGCGTGACCACCTGGGCCAACGAGGTCGGCGGCGAGTTGAAAGCGGATGGCGCGCACGCCTTCAACTCCCTGAAAGACAATCCGCCATCCCGCGCCTTGCTGGAGTACAACGCGCTGGATGCCTTCTGGACCATGCGCCTGTACCGCCAGCAGAGAAAGGCGTTTTACAAATGAAGCCGCTCCCGCTCAACTTGGACGCGTACCAACTCATGCACGACGGGACGCTGGCCCTGGCCGACATAGAAGCCGCCGGGATACGAGTTGACGTAGAATACCTGAAGCGGAGCATGGGCAAACTGACCGAGCAGCTGGACGAGGCCGAGCGCGTCATCTGGAAGACCGGCGAGGCCCGAGAATGGAAATCCCTGTACAAGAAAAAGACCAACACCGACTCCACCACGCAACTGTCGGCGGTGCTGTTCAAACGGTTGGGGTACAAGCCGACCAAGGCGACGCGCAAGGGCAACGCGGCGGTGGACGACGAGGTGTTGCGGAAAATCGGGACGCCGTTCACCACCGCCATCCTCGCCAAGCGCAAGTTGACCAAGGTGCGCGACACCTATCTGACCGGTCTCCTGCGCGAGCAGGTGGACGGGGTGATCCATCCGTCGTTCAATTTGCATCTAGTCCAAACCTACCGCAGCAGCAGCGACGGGCCGAACTTCCAGAACGTCCCCGTGCGCGACCCGGAGCAGGGCGGGGTGATCCGGCAGGCCATCATCCCGCACACGCCGCAAGATCAACTGTGCGAGATCGATTACAGCGGGGCCGAGGTGCGAGTGGCTGCTTGTTACCACAAAGACCCGGCCATGATCACGTACATCGAAGATCCGACCAAGGACCTGCACCGGGACATGGCTTGTGAGTGCTACCTGCTCAAGCAGGAGCAGGTGACCAAGCCCATCCGCCACGCGGTCAAGGGAGGGTTCGTGTTCGCGGAGTTCTACGGGAGTTACTATGAAAATGTTGGCCCGTCTTTGTGGGCGGCGGCGAACGATCTGCCTTTGGGTTTGAACGACAATCTAATGCCGCTACGTGACTGGCTGATCCGACGGGGGCTTAGAACTGAAAATCAATTTACAGACCACATCGCGGCGGTCGAAACAAGATTCTGGGATGATCGATTTCCCATCTATGCCAAGTGGAAAAAGCAGTGGCATAAGGCGTATCTAGCGCGGGGATACTTCGACACGCTGACAGGCTTCCGCTGCCAAGGCCCGATGCGCCGGAACGAGTGCATCAACTACCCCGTTCAGGGGAGCGCGTTCCATTGCTTGCTCTGGAGTCTGATCCAACTGCACCGCTGGTTGACCGCCAACGAGATGAACAGCACCATCATCGGGCAAATACACGACTCGCTGATTCTCAATCTGGCGCCGGGAGAGGCCACAGCCGTGCTGACCAAGGCCCGGAAAATCATGTGTCACGACATCCGCCGGCACTGGCCTTGGATCATCGTGCCGCTGGATATCGAGGCCGAGATCGCTCCGCCGGGCAAGAGCTGGAACGACATGGAATCTATAAAATAGTGGTTTACTTTTTAGAGAGAGTATAATAATATGCATGGCAGAACTAGGGTAGCTCCCGAAAAGGCGGAAACCATTGTCGCTCTGTTCTGCCTTTTCTCAATGGCCACAACTAGAATGGGAGTTGTCATGCGCACCAAGATTTACGCTCTACGGGACGAGACGCGGTTCGTCCGCTACGTCGGCAAAACAATAAAACCACTAGAAGAACGATTACAGGGCCATATTCGGGATGCATTACAAGGCATCAAAAACCATCGCTGCCACTGGATCCGTTCTTTACTAAGTAAAAAAATAAAACCCATTATTGCACTGATTACAGAAGTAGATGGGGATGGTTGCGCCGCTGAAATCGCATATATTAGGTTTTTTAGAAAACATGGAATAAATCTCACAAATGGTACAGAAGGCGGTCAAGGCGGTGTTCCCACAGAGGCTACGAGAGAAAAAATACGCCGAGCGCTTGTAGGAAAACACGGCACACGTAGAGGAATGCACTGTTCGGAAGAACATAAAAGAAAAATAGGATTAGCAAATAAAGGGAAAAGAAGGACGAAAAAACAAATACAGGAAATGAGTCTAGTACGGCTTGGAAAAACGCCATGGAATAAAGGTAAAAAATTACTGCCTACACAATACAGACAAGGATACAAACACTCTCCTGTTACTCTTAGCAAACTCAGAGATGGGAGATTAAAAGGACGCACCCCCTGGAATAAAGGAATTCATTTATCTTTAGAACATCGTAAGCACTGTTCTGACGGCTATAAAAAATATCTTTTAACGCATATTCCAAATAGACTAGGAAAAAGAAAGATCAAATAATATGAGTCTTGCTACAAAATATAGACCCAAGCTACTCAAGGAAATTGCAGGGAACGCCCCTACAGTATCCGCCCTGCGTGCCCTGATGGAGCGCGAGGATATGCCGCACACCCTGCTGTTCACCGGGCCGAGCGGCTGCGGCAAGACCACGTTGGCTCGCATCGTGGCGGCTAGATTGAAATGCTCCGAGTACGACCTGCAGGAGATGAACACCGCCGACTTCCGGGGCATCGACACGGTCAGAGACGTCGTGCGTCAAATGCATCTATGCCCGATGAACGGCCCGGTGCGCGTGTTCCTGCTGGACGAGTGCCACAGCCTGACCAAGGACGCCCAGCACGCGCTGTTGAAGGCGCTTGAGGACACCCCGAAGCACGTGTACTTCCTGCTGGCCACCACTGACCCCGAGAAACTTCTGCCCACAATCAAAACCCGGTGCGTGACGTTTGAAGTAAAAGGACTGCGCGACTCGGAAATGCTTGGCTTGTTGAGCGGCGTCGTGGTGAAGGAAAAAGCAGAGGTGCCGGACGCCGTTCTGGAACAAATAACGCAAGACGCCCTGGGGTCGGCCCGCATGGCCCTGTCAGTCCTCGACAAGATTATCAATACGGACCCCGCCGCCATGCTGGAAGCGGCCAAGCAGCAAGCCGCCGCCCAGAGCGAGTCCATCAGCTTGTGCCGGGCGCTGATCGGAAAGAGGCCGTGGGGAGAGATCGCCCGGATACTGCGGGACCTCCAGCAAGACCCCGAACAAGTGCGGCGGGCTGTGATGGGCTACGCGCAAGCCGTGCTGCTCAAGAGTGACAATCCGCAGGCGGCGATGGTGTTGATGAGTTTCCGGCAACCTTTTTATGATACTGGAAAACCGGGTTTGACGTTGGCTTGCTACGAATCGGTTCTTAAATAAACTTCACGCAAACGGTATAATAAACCAAGGAGGCTTTCGATGGACAACTATCAGCAAGATATTAAGATCAACCCAGAGGCGTTGGATGTGGAGTGGTGCCGCCAGGCGCAGACGTTCTTCCGGTACGCCGAGCAGACCGCCAAGGCCCACGACAGGGCCGACCGACTCAAGGAACGGCTCGACGTGGTGGACGCCGGGCTTGGTCTGAAGATCCGCTCCTCCCCGGCGAGCTACGGGCTGGAGAAGGTGACGGAGGCCGGGGTGCAGGCCAGCATCCTGCTGAACCCGGAGCGTGCCGCCGTGGCGAAAGAGGTGGCCGACGCCGTGTACGAGCTGGAGGTGTTCCAAGCCGCCGTCCGCGCCCTCGATCAGAAGAAGGCGGCGCTGGAGAACCTGGTGCGGCTCCAGGGCCAGCAGTACTTCGCCGGGCCGTCGGTGCCGAGGGAGATCGGGGCAGAGTGGGCCAAGGACAAGGAGCGCGAGTCGGCGCGAAATCTGGTGAAAGAGGCGATGCGTGGCCAGCAGGTGCCGGAGTCTGCCGCTGGTACAAAGCGCAAGTTGAACCGCCAATGAGAGAGTTTCTGATAACCGTGGGCGTGTTGGTAATCGTGCCGATCTGGCTGTACGTGGTGGCCAGACTGGTTTCCTCCGCCGTAGTCCGCTCGTGGCTGGAGGTGAAGTTCGGGATCAGGGCGGGAAGAAAGCGCAAGGAGGATTGACAATGAGTCCTGAAATGAGCATGCGGGACCGCATCCGCAAGCGGGCCGACAGCCGCAAGACCCTCGGCGGTCTGTCCACGCTGGAACTGCCCGAGGGCGTCGAACTGTACAAGCCGGAAAAGGGCACGGTCGAGTTCGACATCCTGCCCTACCGGGTCAGCGTTGACACCCACCCGGAGGTCAAGAAGGGCGAGCTGTGGTACGAGCGGACGTACTTGGCTCACCGCAACGTCGGGCCGGAAGAGAAGTTCCTGATCTGCCCGCGCACGATCGGCAAGCAGTGCCCGATCTGTGAGGAGCACGCCCGGCTGAAGAAGGACCCGAACGCCGAGGAGGAAGTGGTGGACGGGCTGCGAGCCAAGGAGCGCGAGCTGTTCAACGTCGTGATGAAGGACGGGGACGGCGAAGTACTGATCCTCGACATCAGCACGTTCCTGTTCGGGCGCAAGTTGGAGGAGGAGATCCGCGAGGGCGACGAAGGCAACGCGGCCTTTGCCGAGCTGAAAGGCGGCAAGACGCTCAAGGTTCGCTGGGAGGCCAAGAGCGTGGGCACGCAGAAGTTCGTCGAGGCCGGACGGATCGACTTCCTGGACCGGGACGACATCGACAAGGCCGCGCTGGACGCCGTTGTGGACCTGGACGCGGCAATGAAAATCCTGCCCTACGAGGAGATCGAGAAGATCTTCCAGGCGGGCAGCGACGAGCCCGAGGCCGGACCGTCCGACGACGGTGAGAAGGATCGGGAAGAGCCGGAGGAGCGACCCGTGCGTCGAGTGATAGGCGGTGGGAGTCGTAAACCGGCCGGGCCGCCTGCGGACGATGACGATGATGACGACCAGTTGCCCGGATTGGGGAGATCGCCCGCACAGCAATCCCCGGCCGAGAGCGACAACGACTGTATCGCCTGCGACGGTACCGGCAAGACAAGCAAGGGCAAGACTTGCCCGGTCTGCAAAGGCACCGGCAAAGACCCCGACGCCGAAGGAGGGAAGTCCGCCGGGAAAGGGAGCGAACCTGAGAACGAGCCTCCGGCGAGGCCGGCGCGCCGGTTGATCAAGCGATAATTCCGGTCGGTGCGGTTGCCTGTGGCGGGAAACCCACCCGTAGAACAGGGTTGTACAGGGCCGCGCCTTCTGGTTAGGGACTCGCTTGTCGGCTCCGAGTATAAATAGAGCCGACGCATTTTTCGGGAAGTAGTTCAAATTAGGAATGGGGACGCCTAAATAGAACACCTTCGGTGACGAAGGAGGTTGGCAGAACCTGAAGAGATAGACGCGAACGCGGAACGTCGTGAAATCCTCTTTTTCTGATGCCTTTCCCGTCCACTTATAAGGATTAATAATGACAATCAGAACCATACACCGAGACCCACCGCTGACGGAGCAGATCGCCGCCCACGCTGCGCAAGAACCCGGCAAGGAAGACTCCCCGAATACGTTCATCTCCACCGGGGCGACCTTGTTGAACCTGGCCCTGTCGGATCGTCCTGACGGCGGCTTCCTACCAGGCAAGATTGTCAACGTCATCGGGGACAGTTCCAGCGGCAAGACGTTCCAGTGCCTGTCCCTGCTGGCCGAGGCGGCGCACAACCCGGAGCAGGATGACTACCTGCTCGTGTACGACGACGCCGAAGCCGCCAGCGAGTTCAATCTGGTGAAACTGTTCGGGCAGAAAACCGCCGAGCGCATCCTGCCGCCCAGTCTCGACCAAAACGACCCAAGCCACAGCCAGACCATGATGGATTTTCAATCGAGTGTGCGTCACCTGCTATCGGGCGACAAACCGTTCATCTACATCCAGGACAGCTTCGACGCCTTGACCACCGATGAGGAGTTGAAACATGCCGCCGACCTCCAGAAGGCGCACGACGCCGGCAAGGAGGCCAAGGGCACCTACGGCATGGAGAAGGCCAAGCAAGCCAGCATCCTGCTCCGGCTGATCGCGGCGGACATCAAGCGCACCAAGTCGCTGGTGGTGATAGTCTCGCAGACCCGCGACAACATCGATCCCATGAGTTTTCAGCGGCGCACGCGGGCAGGCGGCAAGGCTCTGTACTTCTACTGCTCGTACGAACTATGGCTGGCGGTGGCCGGAAAGATCACCACCAAGGTCAACGACCGCTCTCACGCGCTGGGCGTGACCAGCCGCGTCAAGATTTCCAAGAACAAATTCAACGGGAAGATACGGGAGGTGGACCTGCCGATCTACTACGACCTCGGGGTGGACGACGTTGGGGCGTGCGTGGACTACCTGCTGCAAGAGAAGTGGTGGTTGAAGTCAGGCACTGGTATCGTGACTGCCACAGAGCTGAAGATCGCCGCCACCCGCGCCAAACTCATCGCGCAGATTGAAGAAAGAGGTTTGATTGACCGGCTGCACAGCATCACGGCCCATTGCTGGAAATCGGTGGAGGCAAAACTGGACCTAGGGCGCAAGCGGAGGTACGAATGATCTGGTGCCCGAGATGCAAGTATAAGACGTCCCGCGCCATATTCCCCATGGGTCGCTGCCCGCAGTGCGGGGCCAGCGCCGGGCCGACAGAGGCGCTCACGCGCGACCCGTACGCCCCCAAGGAGCGCGCCCGTCATCAATCTACTGCACCGTCCAAGAAGTTTATATTTGACCAGAAGAACGGGTCTGATACTGACTCTGGCGAAGGTAGCGGAGCGATGCGGTCCAAGCCGATCAGCACCCTCTACGACATCAAGGGGCGGATATGACCAACTGTTGCCCAGAGCACCCAAAAAACGGAGGTACTTGCAAGCGGTGGCCCGCCGTCCATCATTTGTGTTGGTGTTTATGCGAACGATATTCCGCCGACGAGTCACAGCAAATAGACGCCGTGGTACACGAGAGGAGAACGCAGCATGAGCAGCGAAACCAAGACCACATACGACCCGGACCTTTCGGGACCTGTTGGCGCTAGTCGTCCTCCCCTGTACGTGGGGATAGACAACGGCGTCAGCGGGAGCATGGGATTCGTGCGAGACAGCGGCATCGGGTCGATGCGGATGATCCCCACTAGAAGCGAACTGTCATACACGAAAGCGAAGCGCAATATCACACGGGTCAACTGGGCAGTGTTGCGCGATGTCATCTATCAGGAGGTGGGAAAGAACCCGCCGTACGTCGTCCGCGTGTTCGTCGAGCGCCCGATGGTGAACCCCATGCGGTTCATGGCGACGGCGTCCGCCCTGCGCGCTTTGGAAGCCACCCTGATTGTGTTGGAGTGGTATAGATTTCCATTACAATACGTTGACAGCCGCGAGTGGCAGAAAGTGATGCTTCCGAGCGGCCTGAAAGGAGCCGACCAACTCAAGCGGGCCAGTCACGACATAGGGTGCCGCCTGTTCCCGGAGATGGCGGACGCGATCAAGAAGCACGGCGACGCCGACGGCCTTCTCATGGCGGAGTGGGCCAGGCGAGAACGGCGATGAAAAAGGAACTCAAGCATAAAAAGGCTCGGCGGAAGAAGACCATACCGCACGAGAATCTGCTTTCAAACGGCATGATCGGCTATACTACAACCACACACCTGGGTGGAAACACGATATCGCTTTACAGCGACGTATATCATACCTGCTGTGCCACTACCGCCGTTAATTTTTTAATGCCCACTACAAAACTTCCTGCCATATGCATCAGGCCACTAGTTGACCGCTTAGTTCGTACCGGGGTAATATCATGATCAAGACATTACATATCGCCAATTTCCAAAGCCACAAGGACACGCTAATCGAGTTTGATCCTGGCGTGAACATCATAGTGGGTGCCAGCGACAGCGGCAAGACCGCCATCATCCGCGCCCTCCGATGGCTGATAACTAATCGGCCCAGCGGCGACGCCTTTCGCAGTATGTGGGGCGGAGACACTTCCGTGATGATGGATAACATAACACGGGTGAAGGGCAAGAACAAGAATGGGTACACATATGACGAGAACGAGTATCAAGCGGCTGGCGCCGACGTGCCGGAATCTGTGGCGCAGGCGTTGAACTTCAGCGACCTGTCCTGGCAGGGACAAATGGACTCGCCCTTCCTGCTGTCGGCCAGTTCTGGCGAGGTGGCCCGTGCCCTGAATGAGGTGGCCGACCTGGACAAGATCGACTCCACCCTCTCCAATGCTAACCGGATGATCCGAGATAATCGAGCTGCTCTACTTGCGTCAGGCCAGCAGGTCAGCGCGATCCTGGCCGAGTTGACCCGGTTTGTCGGACTGGACAAGCGCCTCGCCCTGTGCGCCAAGCTGAAGGAGCAGGAACGCCGGGCCGACGCGCTGGAGGAACTGGCCGAGCGGGGCGACGCCTTACTGGCAGATGTTGGGCGGGCCGAGAATGAAAAGGCCAAGTTCAAGAACCTGTCGCAGGCCGAGGAGATGCTGAACGGCCTGATGGATATGGTGGGGCAGGTGCAGGACGCCGAGGCACAGGCGGAGAAGGCCCAGGTTGTGCTGGCTACGTTGGAGCGAAAGCAGTTCACGCTGGACGGGTTTGAGAAAGAGATCAACAAACTGGAGAAACAATGGAGCGCGAGATTTCCAGAGAAATGCCCCCTGTGCGGAAAATGAGATTCGACGCCGTCCTGGGTGCTGACTGCCACATCCGAGATGACTGCCCAGCGTGCCGCGACCCCGGCGAGTTCT
>Ga0265297_10004127_pt1 | contig 24384 bp, 25 predicted proteins | sample Munlanlwell13791_FD_192502 | JGI IMG/M metagenome (GOLD analysis project Ga0265297, IMG submission 192502) | Leachate microbial communities from a municipal landfill in Southern Ontario, Canada - Leachate well 137-91 | ecosystem: Engineered > Solid waste > Landfill > Unclassified | place... | reverse complement strand
GCTCTTGAGCGCACCCAAGAGCTGATCTATATGCTGCATGAGCTATACGACCAACAGCGCATTCCTCCGCTGCCTATTTTTGTCGATAGCCCACTGGCTACTTCTGTTACTGAAATTTTCCGCCACCACCCTGAATGTTTTGACGAAGAGACTGATGACAAATTCCTTAATTTTTTTGATGACCCTTTCAAATTCGAGCGGGTCATCTATACCCGTGATCTAAACGAATCCAAGTCCATCAATGACAAACACGGGCCGATGATTATCATCTCTGCTTCTGGCATGTGCGAATTCGGCCGCATCCTCCACCACCTAAAGAACAACATTGAGGATCCGCGCAATTTGGTTTTGGTCGTCGGCTTCATGGCGGAAAACACTTTGGGCCGCCGGATTAAAGACGGTGAGAAGCAGGTTAAAATCTTTGGCGAGCAGTACAAGATGAAAGCCGAAGTAGTAGCGATCGATTATTTCTCCGCCCACGCTGGGCAAACCGACCTTGTTTCTTACATCACGGCCATCCAACCAAAAAAACAGATCTTCATCGTCCATGGCGAAGAAGATGCCAGCACTACCCTGAAAAAAAAGCTAGAAGAGGCTGGCATCCAAGCCGACATCTCGATACCAATGATGGGAGACGAAGTGGAAATATAAAAATATATTCTTATGGACAGCTTAGAAAAAGAAATTCTTCTGATCAAAGAGCGAAACAAAAAAGTGGAAATGGATAAAGACTGGGAAACCAGCCTATTTAGAAAAGTGCTTATCGCAATATTAACTTATCTTGTGATAGTCATATTCTTTGTATTCGCCGGTCTACCAAATCCGTTTGTAGGCGCCATCATTCCGGCCATTGGCTTCGTCTTATCAACACTGTCTCTATCGGTATTCAAAAAAATCTGGGTCAGATACTTCTATAAAAAACAGGGAAACCAAACCAAATAGAAAATATTACCGATTCCTATGTTTATCTATATTCTACTTGTATCGATCGCCGCCTTAATCCAAATCGCTACCATCTATCTGCTCCGCCAGCAGATCCTGCAAAGCCTTCTTTGGGCTATCCCTCTTATTATCGTCTGCCAGCTATTATTTCTCTACAGTTATTCCAAGGCGCCGAAGTTCCTCCTCATTTGGTTCATCACCACCGCCATTACCAATAGCCTAGCGTTTCTTGTTGGCTATTTTGTCTGGAAAGAACAAGTAAGTTGGTATAATCTAGTTGGAGTGGGTATTATCCTTCTGGGTATATTTTTATTAAGATTTTGATCAGACGCGGGCCCGTAGCTCAGTGGTTAGAGCAGTCGGCTCATAACCGATTGGTCGTAGGTTCGATCCCTACCGGGCCCACCATGTCGACATGGGTTTCACCTATTATTAAGAATTTATAAATGACTTGGGTAATTGGGATTTCAACTGCGTTTGGATATGGCATTGTACTTTCGGATATATGTGTTACGTATGAGAAAGATGGGAAACAAGAAACTATTAATGCCCTGCAAAAAGCATATCCCCTTGGACCATTTATCATAGGAGGGTTTGCCGGATCAGTTGACATTGGGTTACGAATGCTCCGTCATTTACATGAATTTCTTAGGATCCCTAAAAGCGAAGGCGATTATGCGTGGAAAGTAGATTGGGTAGCTAAAAATTGGCAGCCAATGGCACAAAAGATATTTAATAAGTATCCAAGAAATGAACAAGCAGCTGGCTCCCATCTGCTTATTTTAGGAGCACATCCAACCGAAGATGTTGGTATCCCAGGAGAAGCAAAAGTACACATCGCAGTTCTCAAATCACCAAATTTCGACCCAATAATAAGAGAAGATGACTTCTTAGTAATTGAAAGTATTGGGACAGGTGCCGAAGCTTATAAAACCAAACTTGAGATAATTCTTAAAAACCCTTTTGATATTGCGCAAATGGAGGTTAACAACCCGGGCGGCATGGGGCAAGTTTTAAAAAGCCTTTTAACCGATTGTTTAAAAAAGAATCCCGTTACTGGTATTAGCGAACACTTACATACATTTTTAGTAAGAAGAGGCGAAATTATATGTGGTAATAATGACTATCATGAATGGTGCCAAGACGGAACAGAATTCCAATTTGAGATGCCACCTTTAGCGAAAAGCCACAAAGAATTATTAGAAATTCTTAAAACAAAAAACGGGAAAGCCATTTTGATTGCTTAGTCCAAGAGAATAACATCATGCCCATCCCTTCCACCTTCCGCACCGCTGTCTACGATCTCGTCCGACAAATCCCAAAAGGCCGGGTGATGACTTACGGCCAAGTGGCGGCTTTTTTGGGCTATCCGCGCGCCGCCCAATATGTCGGCTGGTGCCTGCATTGGGCCGATATGAGCAAAGTCCCCTGCCAACGGGTGGTTAACCGCTTTGGCCGGCTAGCCGCCGGCTATACCACCGGCGGGCAGATTGCCCACAAGCACGACTTGCTGTGCGAAGGAATAAAAGTCAGAAAAGATTACACGATTGATCTGGATAAATATATCTGGCATCCGGATAAAAAAATCCTGCCCAAACTGTCCGCCCAAACCCGCCAACTCATCAGACGAATACCTTTCGCATAAACACTCCTGCATACTCCTTATCGCCCTACAACCTGTTATCTTTTGTATATTATTCATTACTCACTATTTACTATTCCTCCCCCATTTGCTATCATATATACAAGGATATCGTCAGCATATCCTAGTTTTTTAATGCTTAAAAAATAAAATTATGCAACCAGGATTTCAGGCGGCTATCAGCCAGCTTTGCGAGGAAAAAGGCATCGATCGGGAGACTGTACTACAGACCGTCGAGGCCGCGCTAGTTACTGCCTACCGCAAAGACTTCGGCAACCGCAACCAACGGATCACTGTCGACCTTGATGATAAGACTGAGATGTGGACTGTCTATCTAGAAAAAGAGGTGGCCAAAAAAGTCGGCGAAGAAGAGCAAGATGAAAGCGGCAAAGTGACTGCCGGCCCCGATGTCCAAATCGAGCTTAAGGAAGCCCAAAAGATCAAACCGAATATCAAGGTTGGCGATATTCTACGGATAGATGTCACTCCGGTCGGCTTCGGCCGCATCGCCGCCCAGAGCGCCAAGCAGGTGATCATCCAGCGTATCAAAGAAGCGGAAAACCAAGTCATTTACGAATACTACAAAGAGCGCGAAGATGAGATTATTCCCGCCATTGTGCAAAGAGTGGAAGGCGAGCGCGTCCTTCTGGAAATGGAGAAAACCATCGGTATCCTAGAGAAAGACAAGCAAATCCCTAACGAGAAATACAGGAATGGCCAACGTCTGCGGGTCTATATCGAGAAAGTGGAAGATAGTCCCAAGGGGCCGCAGATTGTTATTTCTCGGACACACTCTCGCTTCATTCGCCGCCTGCTGGAGCTAGAAGTGCCGGAAGTATATGAAGGCATGGTTGAAATCAAATCAATTGCCAGAGAGCCCGGCGTCCGCACCAAGATCGCCGTATCATCTAATGATGACAATATCGATCCAGTCGGCTCTTGCGTCGGCCAGCGTGGCATCCGCATCCAAAACATCATGAATGAAATCGGCGGTGAATATGTCGATATCATCGAGTGGGACCAAGACACCCGCAAATATATCACTCGCGCTTTGGCTCCCGCCAAGATAACCAAACTAGTCATCGACGAAGTAGAAAAACACGCCTATGTTTTCGTCGAGGAAGATGAGCGCAGCCTGGCCATCGGCAAAAAGGGCCAAAATGTCCGCCTCGCTTCCAAGCTGGCTGGCCTAGAAATCGACATCATCAGCTTGTCCGATCTACCACAATATGAAGACAAAATCAAAGAGATTGAAGAAAGCAATAGACAGTTGCGCACAGAGGCCAGCGAGATAGCAGAAATGGCAGAAGAAGCCGAAGAAGCAGTCCCCGCAAACGAAGCTATTGAAGTTCGCCCCGAAGAAATATCGGAAAGCTCTCTTACCAAGCTAGACCTACCCAAAACATTGATCAAAAAACTGGAAGCAGCTGATATCAGCTTCGACAAACTGAAAGAGATGGACCAAAAAGCTATCGAGGCCGTTCCCGGCATCGGCAAAAAGAGCGCAGAAAAGATTCTAGCAGCTATTAAAGGCTAATTTAATGCCAACCGATTACCATAAAATTGCTAAATACCTGATGGAGATCTCCATGATGGGACGACGCAAGCATGCCGGGCTGTATTTGGGAGGAACGGATCTGCCAGAAAATCTGGCTACTCATAGCTTCAGAGCGGCCCACATCGGTTATATATTGGCCAAACTAGAAAAAGCAGACCCGCAAAAGACAGCTCTGATTTGTCTGATTCATGACAACGCAGAAGCTCGCATCGGCGACAGAAACTTTGTGGCCATGCAATATCTTGATATTCCCGGAATAGAAGAAAAAGCCTACAAAGATCAGGTAAGAAATCTCCCTGCCCCTATTGCCGGCGAGTTCCTTTCTCTTTTTCGGGAATTTGAGAAAAGCAAAGAAGGCATCATCGCCCGAGATGCAGATCGGCTTGACCGAGCACTCAAGGTCAAAGAGCTAATAGACAATGGCAATAAACAATACCAAATATGGATTGATAATACTAAAAAGCTACTTCTAACCAAGTCGGCCAAAAAAGTTTTACAGGCCATAGAGCATACTTTGATCACTGATTGGTGGAAAGATATGGGAGATAAAACCTGTAAGGAATTGTCTGAACTTTAACAAATAACCCCCTATACCATGCGCTTTAATCTCAAATGCCTGCACTGCCAGTTAACTGATGAACAAAAAAGTTATACAGAAGAGAAAATCGCCAAAGCCACTAAATTTGCCCAACGCGCGCAAGATGAATCCGCTATCATCGAGGCTGCCGTCAGTGAGCAAAGCACCAAAAGCGAAGACCAGCGCTTCAAAGCAGAGATCACCATTCAGATTCCTCATGCCATTATCCGAGCTGAGAAACAAGCAGCGACCGTACAGGCTGCTGTCGATGAGGCCAGTGAAAAAATCGGCCGCCAGATTAGCCGCTATAAAGAGCGGCAGCATCACCGCAGTAATGTAGGCGAATGGCTAGACACCCCACCAGAAGACGAAGATGAGATGAAAGCGGAAAGCGCGCCAGGAATTATTAAGCGCAAGCGCTTCTCTAATAGCAAACCGATGACCGAGGACGAAGCCATCGAGCTAATGGAGCTATCCGGCCACGACTTTTTTATGTTTAACAATGTTGCTACCCAAAGATTTTCTGTCGTCTATAGAAGGAAAGATGGCAACTATGGGCTGCTAGAACCCAAGGTCGGTGCCGAGCAGTAAGTTTATCTAACCCATATCCATGGCTACTGTTGATGTTCTTATCAAGGGATATGAAACCAAAACCGCCGAAGGCAAAGATTGTTATAGCTCCACTACTACTTTGATAAAAAGCGACGGAAAATCTATTGTTGTTGATCCCGGGCAGGCGGACCCTGCTATCTTGATCATCGCCTTAGAAAAGCACGGCCTCAAGCCAGAAGATATCGACTATGTTTTTTTGACCCATAGTCATCTCGACCATAGCAAAAATACCGCCATCTTTCCCAATGCAAAAGTGGTTGACGCTTGGGGTATCAGAAATCATGATATTGAAGACTCGCACGGCGGCGATGGATATGAACTATTGCCACAAGTAAAAATCATCACCACACCCGGCCACAGCCACGACCACGCCTCCCTACTTGTAGAAACTGACCAAGGCCGCGTTTTGGTCGGCGGCGATCTTTATTGGCACAGTGATTTCACGCCAGCGGAAGACCCATACGCGTGGGACCAGAAAGAACTAGAGAAAAGCCGCCGAAAAGCTTTGGCCATGGCTGATTTTCTCATCCCCGGCCATGACGATATAACCAAAATACCAGATGAACAAAAAAATTGATCAATACCTGCTCATTATTCTAACCATCATCATTCCTACATACTTGGTTAGATTTTCCGTTTTTGGTATCCCAACCACCCTGCTGGAAATACTAATCTATTTGGCCGCCATTTTCATCATCGGCAAAAAGCTTATTACCCACCAGCATCTATCTGCTCCCTCTTGGAAATACGTTCTGCCAGTTTCTCTTTTCTTTTTGGCCGGCGTTACCAGCGTCATCCGAGACCCAAACCCCCTTCTGGCCCTCGGCTATCTCAAGGGTTTTATCTTCGACCCTCTACTCTTTGCTTTTTTGGTTTACAACACCTTCAGCAAAGAAAACATCTATCTACTTTTTGAGAGCTTAATTATTTCCGCAACCATTCTCGGCGTCATCTCTCTGGCCTCTTTTCAATTCGGCCGCCTCACTGGCTTTTTCGAAAGCGCTAATTACTTAGCCTTTTATCTAGCTCCACCGCTTCTGTATCTGGTTTTCTACCAACAAAAAAAGCTATGGCGTTTCCCCCTGCTGGTCGTTCTGATTATTATGCTGCTTCTAACCAGATCTTACGGCGCCATATTATCCGTCTTGGTAATTTCTGCTGCCGGCTTCCATTCGATCATCCCCGACCTGAAGAAGAAAATGGCCGTCCTGCTGGGAGCAGTTATTATCCTAGCGGCTTTTGTTGCTACCCAGCTGCCGACAGAAAAATTCCAGACATTTCTGAAAACCGGCGTCCGCAGCTCCACTTCCGTCCGCATGGAAGTTTACCAGATAAGCACTAGCCTACTGAAAAATAACTGGCCACTTGGTGTAGGTTTGCGCAATTATGAAGCAACTTATCTGCAACATGCGCCGGATATTTTAGGCCGGCCACCGCTGGAGTGGGTGATGTTGCACCCACATAACATCTATCTGGCCATCTGGCTGTTCATGGGCATAGCTGGATTGATTGCTTTTGTCTGGCTAGTCATAGCAGTTATAAAAAACGACCTGCAAAAAGCCAACCTGCCCTATCTAGCCATGCTGCTCTATTTTCTGGTCCACGGCCTGATCGACACCCCATTTTTCAAAAACGATGTGGGGATAGTTTTCTTCTTGATCATCACCACCCTGATTCTATCCACACAAAAGAATCTGCCAAATAAACAAGGCTCATAAACTTTATTCTTCCTTCTGTCTTAATTCTTTTCTCTCACGCACAAACTCCATCAGCTGCTCCTTGTCCCGATTAAGAATCCGATCATTTTTGATTCCGTATTTCTTCATAATTTTCTGCGTCCCGCCATCCTCAAACATTTCAGTAAATGTATGCCCGTCCGATCCCTCCACCAAACGCAGCTTGGGATTTTCTTTGGCATAAATCATCAATACTTCCAATTCGTGTTGGTTAACTTTATCTAAACTTATATAGCGGTTATTCAGTTCGATTGCTATTCCCTTATCCACACATAAATCCAAAACCTTGGCCATATCTAAAGCAACCTTTTCAAGATATGGATGCGCCACAATATCAATAGGATGTTTTTTTATCGCTTCTATCATTGCTATGGTCTCTTCTTCTTTACCCCAATCTTCTGGCCTAGAATCTCTATAACAGTGACTGCCAATTGCCAATATATCAAGTCTCTTATAATCCTTGGGGAGTACATCAATATCTCCTTTTTGGGGGATCAGGTTAGCCTCCATCCCTCGCCAAAATATGATCCCATCAATCTCTGCGGGGAACCTCACTGAATCATTACTAAACCACATACCATGGGAATCATTGGCAAAATACCCCAGGGCTGGCCCATGCTCGGTAATGCAAAACCCCTTGGCCTTTTTCTTCTTGGCAATGCTGACAATTTCCAAAAGCGAGTGCAGGCCATCGCTCATCAAGCTGTGAATATGTAAATCGTAAGGAATCATACTTTTTTGGTTAAAATCCTGCCAACATCGGCCCCAAAACCGCCAGCAACATCGCTGCCACGATGATAATTACTATCACAACCAACATAGAGCTATTATTCTTCTTACCCACTGACCTCTCCGTAAACTGTAATCGTCTCCGTCGTCTCAGCTACCACACCAGTTGTGTCAGTTACCTTGAGAATAACAGTATAAGTGCCGGGATTTTGGAAAATATGGGTAGGCGCTTTGCGTGTGGAAGTCGGGGTGCCGTCAGCAAAATCCCAGTAGTAGCTGACAATCGCCCCTTCTGATTCAGCGGCATCAAAATAAATTTTTAGCGGCGCGTCACCAGCTTTGTGATTGACGGATATTCTCGCCACTGGGTTGGGGTAATTGACCGCCACCGAGGCTGTGCCAGTGCCCTTTTTCCCATCGTTATCATAGGCCTCCACTTTCACCGTATAAACGCCAGCCTTGGTATATTGATGGGCGATCTGCGCTCCATTTAGCCGAATCACCTTGTCGCCGAAATCCCATTTGTAAGAAATGATGCTGCCGTCCATATCATAAGAACCCGAAGCGTCGAAGCTGACTGTGCCGCCCGGCTGGATAGATACAGGATCAGGATCAGTAGATATTACGACGACGGGCGCTGTTTTTTCCTTGCTCTGGGCTATCACTTCCAAAGTTTTCTTGGCGCTGTTGCCGCTATTGTCCAAAACGGTTAATTCCACTTTATATTTCCCCGGCTGCTCAAATGTGTGTTCAACACTCTGCCCTGTCTCCGGCTCCGATTTGTCGCCAAAGACCCAAGAGAAAGAAACGATATTGCCATCCGGATCGCTGGACTGCCCACCATCAAAATTTATTTTCAAAGGCACCTGCCCTTCCGGCTTCTCTGGATCAGTAGTAATAGTAGCTTTCGGCTGCTCATTTTCCTCCAAAACCCTTACTTCTTTTTGGTCGCGCCCTTTAAGCCCCTTATCATCGGTAACTTCCAAAGACATAGTATACTTACCCGATGTCTTGTAAGTATGATTAGCTGTTTGTCCCTGCTCTTTGGGTGAACCATCACCAAAATCCCATTCATATTTTTGGATGCTGCCATCCGAATCTGAAGATTGGGTGCCACTAAGTTTAGCTGTCAGCGGCGCTAACCCCTCCAAAAGCTCCGGTGTACTAGAAATCACTGCTTTGGGCGAGCCTTCTTGGCCAACACTGATGGTGATCTTTTTGCTGGCAGTTTCATTATTGTTGTCGGTGACCTTTAACTCCACCTCATATATACCCTGCTGAGTAAAACTGTGGCTAGCCTTTACTGACTGTGATTTAGCTTCTGGAGAGAGCGGATCATTCCAAATCCACTCATAGCCAGTGATCGTGCCATTGGGGTCTTTAGAATTGCTGGCATCAAAATTAACCGTCAGCGGCGCATCACCAGAAGTAACATCAGCAGTCACCTCCGGCAGCGGCAAAACATTGTTGATGATCACCCGCGCTGCAGCTTGCACCTTGGTACCATCTTGCTTCTCACCAACCACTTTAGCTGTGAAATTGCCGACCTTGGTATAGGTATAAGTCACTGGATTGCCAGTGCCTGACTTGCTGTCACCAAAATCCCAAGTGAAGTAGACTATATCGCTGCCCAAACCCTTGGCATCAAAATTAACCGTAAATGGCGCCGACCCCATGGCCGGCGAAGGAGTAGTCACTATCGGCGGTGTGACAGGAGTCGGCTTCTTGCCCGTACTAGCCGACACGATGATAGCAATTATCACCACTAATACTAATCCCGCCGCAGCTAAAGCTAGCGGCCTTTTCTTTTTGTCTCTGAAAGCCCCTATCAATGCTCCGATAATTCTACTGGCCTTTTTGGGCGAGCTGGAAGCTGGCCCCGCTGGCGAAACTGACGGCTGCCTTACTTCTTCCACTGCTTGCTGGGTTTGCTGCACCACCTCGCTGACAGGAGCCCCCTGGGCCTGCTCTACTTGCTGTTCGACTACCGACGGCTCTGGCTGATTGTAAACTTGCTCAGGAGTTTCTGTCCCCGTCTGCTCTGGCTGCACGACAAAACCTTCTTCTTGGCTTTCAACCACATCAGAAGATGAGCCGTCGCCAGCGCCTTCAGCAACCACTTGCGTAGCCGCTTCGGCAGTTTCTGCTTCTACATTATCGGTTGCCTGCCCGCCACCCGGAAATGGCACTTCTTGGCCGGGATCTTTAGCTTCACTATTTTCCGTTGTCTCATTATCCAACGAATTATTTTCTTCTTCTGGCATTGTTCAATATGGTTAAAAAGATTAATTAGCAACCGTAATGGCGAATTGCTGCTTATATTCTACATTGTCCTGACCCCTGACTGTCAAGCTGGGATGATATAAACCGGGTTGACTATAGGTGGCTTGAAAACTGGTTTGGCTTGGCCCACGCGAAATATCGCCACTGCCATATACATCATCATTCTTGTCCCAGACATATTCTTTGATTTTACTGCTATCAGTAACTCGCGTGCTGAAAGCAACAGTTAGTGGTTTGCTGCCGCTGATAACATAGTTCTGTTGAGGGCGGCTGGTGTCCACAAAAACTGTGGTGCCAGCGGCAGAAAACCCCTGATTATCCTTGCCAGCATCAACAGAATTATCTGCACCTGTGTCGCTATTCGATAGGCTCGGATCAACCGTCACCGAAAATGGCTTGGTCCGTGTGATGCCATTGGCACCGCCCCAATTTACTGTCACCTGTCCATCAAATTCAGTCTTAATGCTGGCCTGATAAGAAATGCTGGCCACCTGACTGTTTTGGCCTGGCAATTCATTATCATTATCATCATAACCAATCATATTGTCATTACTGTCTTCCAAAATATTGCGATCCCAACTGACCTTACTCAGATTCTCAACCGGCGGCTTAATTTCTAACGCCAAGTGCACCACTTGGCCTGGCGCGACTGGTTTGTTATCCTTTATGATTCTCACGATCTGGAAGTTATAAGGGCTACCCGATCCTCCTCCGCCTCCGCTATCCGCACTAGAGCTAGGCGGCGCATCGAACGGCACCCGCATCACCCATCTGACGATAGCATAAGACAGAGCAATTATAATCAGACCAATAACCGCAAAGGTAATGGCGCTTTTGCCTTTCTTAAAATTGTCCTCATTGCCGGCTGCCGTCAGGATCAAAATACCGCCATATATCAAAACTATGAAAGCGGCTAAACCAACCAAGGAAAGCACCCAATTGGTGATTTGGATAATCAAAGGCACAAGTTCCCCTTGGGGAAGTGAGTCGTCATACGCATTTGTAGGCACGCCCAACTTCCCACTCGGCACATCGTTCGCTTGCGCCACCGGCATATTAGCCAGCGATGAATTTGTTTTTATGGAAATACTGGGCAGCACCAAAAGTGCTAGCGCACAGAACGATAAAACGAAGATTTTAATTGCTGTTTTCATGTTTAAAAATTAGATAGCTTTAATAACCGTATTGACGATCGCATAGGCCGAAATAATCAAAATCAAACCGATGATCGCTCCAGTCAGTATCTTTTTGGCCTTGTCCACACCACCGCCACCCACTTCCCCTAGTATGTAGAGATAGCCAGCATAAATAATCACCGCGATCGCCACCGCGCCCACAAACCCCAAAACCCAGTTGGTCCACCCGACAATCATCACCAGAAGCGAATCTTCGTGCGATACCCCTTCAAAATCATCGCTCGGCTTGTCCAGCCCATCACCAGTGTACGGCACATCTTCAGGGCTAACCTCCCCTGTTTGCGAAGCAATCAGTCTCATCTCCTTGGCTTCCGATAAACGAACTGTTGCCTGACTACCTGCCGCTGCCGCACCCGAAATCCCTGCCATCATACCGAAACCCACTATGCCAGCCAGAAACCAAGTCGCTATTTGCTTAATTAGAGTTTTTTTCATATTGATAGATTATATAGTAAGAGGATAAACAGTGGTAACGGAGCGCTCAACCGCCTACGGCGGATTCGCTTGACGGGCTCGCCTCCTCCATAGGCGGACAGGTACGGCGAGACAGAAAGCTTTGCTTTCTGGACACAACAGATATTTTTATTTTTGGCAGGCGAGACCCGCAGGGGCGAGCCTTCTGTCAGCTATCCACCGAAAGTGGATAGCGCTCTGTTAAACCTGTTATACCTGTTCTATCCTTATAATCCTTATTTTCTTTATCATCGTTATCATCCTTCTTCTTACACTTTCCCCGCTATCACCGTGTTGACCACAGTGTAGGAGACAATGATAATAATCAAGCCGATGACCACCTCCGTCAGAATCTTGCGCGCTCTTTCGGTCTGGCTGTCATTGCCCATGGCCGTCACATAGAGCACGCCGCCATATATCAGCATAACTACTGCCAGTGTCGCCAAAATCCCCAAAACGAAGTTAGTCACGCCCACCACATTACTGACCGCGATGCTGATATTCGCTCCCTGAGTAAATTCACCGGATGTTTTATCGACCCGGCCATAAACCGCCGCCACGATTGGCATCGCCAGATTGATCAAAATCAAACCGATAGTGGTATAAGTCAGTGTATTCTTAGCCCCCTTCATCGCATCTTCGTTGCCACCAGCCGTCACCAGCCGCACGCCCGCATAGATGATCACCGCCACCGCGATTGTACTGACCACTACCAAGAAGAAGTTCATCGTATTGATGATCTGCACATTAGCGTCGGTAGCCATCTTTGTAAAATCGATCTGTTCAAACCCATATGTACCAGCAGCACCACCGCTAGCTCCGCCCTGAATAGTAGTTAAATACTTAGTGTAAAACAGGTTGACGATCGGTACAGAAAGCAAAACCACTACCAAGCCGATCACCGACCACATCAGATTGCCCTTTTCCTTCTTGATCACCTCGTCATTGCCACCAGCTGTCACCAGTTTGAACCCGGAAAGCACAATGATAAATACCGCCAACGCGCCTAAAATAATTCTAATCCCCGGGATAAGCGTGTCTTGAATCAGCCCACCAATCTGTGTCGTCACACTCCCATCTCCGTATAAATAGCCCTGGAAAGTGGTAATTTGTGTTGCATCATCCCCTTTCAAAATATTGCTTGCCGGATTATTCAACACATCACTGATCGCACCATTGTAAATAATCTTATTGATCATTGGCGCTGCGGCAATAATCACCAGCAAGCCAACAATGCTCCACATCAGCGCTGTTTTTTCTTTTTTGATCACCTCATCATTGCCACCCGCTGTCACCAGCTTGATCCCACTAAAAATAATCATAAACACCGCCATACCCCCGGCAATGATATATATCGCTGGCAGCACGCCGCCGACAAACAACTTACTCACCAGATTAGGAATAATACCCTGTACGCCTGTCCCAGAATACAACACAGCCTCCAAAGTAGGCGCCTCCCCTCCTCCCATCCCCGCCAAATCGATAGCATTCTTCGCCGTAAAAAACTGGGTAACCACCACATTGGAAGCAATGATCACTACTAGGCCGGCCACTGCCCACAAAAGCTGTGTTTTATGCTTCTTCATCGCTTCTTCATTTGCGCCGTCCACCACCATCCGCAAGCCAGTGATCGCGATCATGATCACCGCCACCGCTCCCGCGATCCGGTAAACCATACTGATTGCCGTTGTTTTCATAAATGTACTCATGTTATTGCCCCATGTTTCAGCAAAATTATCTGCCAAAAGACCAGCCGGCACCTGATAGACTTTCTCCACCACTGTCCCAGCTATCAAGACAATCAGCAAACCCAAAACCGCCCAAAGCAGATAATCCTTTTGCTTTTTGATCTCCTCTTCATTGCCACCAGCCGTCACCAGCCGGAAGCCGGAAATCACGATAAATAGCGTGGCTACTGCCGCCGCTATATAATACAAAGTTGCCAGTGCATAATCTTGAATCAACTTACTAACCCCCTCGCCAATTAATTGGCCCATTGTCTGGTCAGCTCCCGGCGTCTTCTCCAGAATCGTTTTAATTTCATTGATTCCTGTCTTGGCCAACAACACCATTACCAGCCCGATAACCGCCCAAAGCAGATAAGATTTCTGTTTTTTTAGCTCTTCTTCATTACCACCGGCCGTCACCATTCGAAATCCAGACAAAATAATGAACAAAGTGGCCACCGCCGCAGCTATGTAATACAAAGTATTGATCGCATAATTTGTAATCAGGTCTCCAGCCAATACACCGATTTGGCCCGCATCTCCAGATCGTAGCGCTCTGACGATGTCCGGTACCACATTGCCAGCTATGAAAACAATGCCTAAGCCGATTACCGCCCACATTAGGTTTTTCTTTTGCGTTTTGATCACATCGTCATTTCCTTCTGCTGTTATCAGCCGAAAGCCAGAAATCATGATAAACAAAATCGCCACCGCCGTGGCGATCGACATAATTAAATTGGTAGCAAAGGTAATTACTTGTCTGGCTTGCGCTGCCGCATCACCACCAGTAGTCACGATCTCCGGCAAACCGATGTTCGCATCGGTTAATCCCGCATCTACCGGATTACCTGCCGCTTGCGCCACATATACCGCGCTGCTTCCTTCATGCGAATCAACTTTCTGAAACACACCAAAATTGACCGCACTGTTAAGTACAACCAATAACACTAGAAAAACCGCGAAATTAATCAGCTTTTTCCAGATACTTTGGTTTTTGTTTATCATCGGCTTTACTGCTAAATCTTTCTTTATATTTTAGCAGATTTCACCGCAAAAATAAAGCGAAAAGAAGGATGTTTTGACTAAGAACTTCGAACAAAGAAAAATGTGTCATCCCCAGCCTTCGCTTTGCGACGAGCAAGCACCAGCCTTCGCTCTACGAGCTTCGGCTGGCACAGCCAGCCATAGTTTCAACGACGGACACAGCCAAGCGAGTAGCTAAGCGAAGTGCAGTCCTCTGTAGCTCGCCGTAGGCGAGCAGAGGAGGACTATTCAGGGCAAAGCTATGGCTGGCAAGCCTCCTACTACTAGTCGAGGATCTGTGAACTTAGGACAATGATTATTCTTGGTTTACCGCTGAATAAAGCCAGTCTATGTACTATATCTATAGACTATTAACTATTCTTGGGTAGCCCGCGAGCCCCCTCCTTCGCCAACCGTGCTCCGCCATAGCGGCTACGCGACGGCGAGGGCTTCGGTGGGCAGGCCTGCTCGTGGGAAGGACAAATTAAATTTTGTGCTGTCGGATTCTCTTATCCGACAGCTTCTAAAAAATCAACCACTTCAGAAGGTGGGGTTGCGCAACACCGCCTTCTCCGGACATTTCCGTTCCCAACTGTCAGTTAACTGTTTCTGGTTTCTAGTTCGATTTGCCGCAGGCAAATCGCATAAACTCCTCACTCTTCATCTCTTCGTTAAAATACTTTCCCCGAAAATGCCGTACTATTTTTTGCAAAACATCTTTCTCCAGCTCACTTAGTTGCCGGCTCCGCAAAATATCCAGCTGCCCACTGCTCAGATCCCGCCCCACGCCCGGATTAAGCCTGATCAGATTCTCTCTTCCTGTAGCGCACTTCTCACACCAAATTCTCTCTTCCGACAAATTCAGGCAGCAAACTTCTTTTAACTCTGTGCGGCAAGACGCACACCGATCCCAGGAAAGCCCCCAGCCCAATATCTGCCACAAAGACAGCAAAAAGAAGTAGCGCACCACATCTGCCTCACAATATTTTTTGTCCAATGCCTCTAAGCTCCCGCGCAAAAGGTGGTAAGAAGCCACTTGCGGCGCCCCATCTGGCAGCAGCTTAGTCAATGTCTCCAGCAAGAAATAAGCCACAGAGGCGCTCTGTAAATCATTTTCTAAGCCGCTATATACCTCTTTAGCCACCGCTCCCGTCAGCGCATAGAAGCTCCTCCCCTCGGCCAGCTCAAGCTCCACTACCCGGAAAAAATCAATCTGTGACCTTAGCTTAGCTTGCGGCCGGCGAATCCCGCGCGCCTTGACCGCCACCTTGCCGAATTTTTTTGTGAAGAAAACAAAAACCCGGTCTGCGTCACCGAGATCAAACCAAGCAAGCAACATTCCTTCCGTTTTGTGAGATCTGCTGCGCACTGCTCTTAGAGATTAGTTTCTTTCATGTAGCGCCAGGTCGCCAGATAGCTGCTGACCGCCCCCAAAATCACACCCACCAACAGCGTAAACAAGAAAAACACCAAAAACTGCTGCCACATAAAAGCAGCTAAGCTAGCCGCTTGCCCCCGGAAAATCAAAGCAAAAATCGACTCTGGCCGATAGCCAACCACGATATTGTCCAGATAAGAGCTGATCTGCGGCGAGATATAGTAAATCGCCGGGTAAAAAATCACCAGAGAAATAAGCATACCCGCCACCCCATACCACATCCCTTCTAGGATAAATGGCAGACGAATAAAGCCGTAATCAGCGCCAACTAACCGCATTATCTCTATCTCATCTCGTCGCGAATAAATCGTAATCCGAATAGTATTGAGAATAATAAAGAAAGCTACTACCAAGAAAAACACGCTTAGAACCAAGCCAAAACGCCTAATCGCTTCCGTGATATTGATTAGCTGCTCAGTGCGGTGCTTGTATTCAACATCGCTTTGCACCTGATTGATGTCTAAAAAGCGGTAATAGCGCTCCAAAAAAGTAATAACCTGCGGATGATATTTTGGATCAGTGCTTAAGATAGCAATCCTTGCTGGCAGAGGGTTACCAACCTCTTCATCGATCACAATGTCCCCATGTCTTTTCTTGAAATTTTCCAATGCCTCCTCCTTCGATATATAGCGAGCATCTCTAACAAAATCTAGCTTCTTCAGCTCACTGACAATTTTTCCCACATCCCCTTCGCCAGCTGCCGGAAGTACGTCAACAGAAATATCAATCTGCTGGTTTATCAAGGTAATAGCTGTATCAGTGATCAGATTAGTTGTCAGCATGATACTGACACTCAATATCGTTAACACCATCACCGCCACCGTCGCCACCGTCAAAAAGCCATTGCGCAAAAAATTAAGAAGTGAATTCTTGATAACCTGACGCCAAATCATGGTTTTTGCAGATTAAAAATCAAATAGCAAAGAAGACAAAAGGCTAATGGCAGGTCAGTCAGGGTATTAAAAGTAGCTGCAGTAAGCCAAAATGCTACCAATTTAGCAGCACCAACAAGCAATAGATAAAAGAAAGCAGTAGCCTGCACCCAAACAATCAGCTGCCGAGAGCCACGATAGTGCAGGCGGCGCCAAAACGAAGGTAAGCTGCTACCAAAATAAATCACGAAAAACAGGCTGGTCATATAAAGCAAAACCGGCGTAACCGCAGCCAAACTGCCCAGACGCCCTATCGTCAAAACTAGGTAATAGATCGCCGTAAAAAACAAAACAGTCCCGCTAAACAAACGAAGATCACTACCCCACCCTTCTTTTTTCTGGCTGACAACCACGGCTGGCTGCCCCTCAGTAGACGGCCACAGCGAAAAAACCTTTAAACCAAAATCACTCTGCAGCCTTTGGTTAGCCGCTTGCTCACTAGCGGCTTCTATCGTCCCCTTGACCACCCCACCATCCGTCCCCTGAGCTTTGAAATTGAAGAGCCCTGCCACTCCTTCCCTCTCCCCTTTGTTTTCCTCTATCTTTTGCACCGTCAGCCCCATGCTTGCCAGCTTTTCCCTTGCTGCCGTTTCTGATTCAGCACCAATAACCCCCTGGAATTTTTGGCCGCCTTTATTTAAAACTTCATAAAAATAAAACATACTTTAGATTTTAGCCGACAAACAGAAAAAAGGAAAGCCGAATAAGAAAGGATGATAAAGATAGGGTAGTAAAGCAGCGAATAGTTAAACAGTAAAACAAGCTACGGATAATAGATATACATAATGCTAATTTCTTTTAGACAGACAAAACCGCCAACCATTTCTCAACTCTCCTTAAGAAGGCGGGATTCACCAATCCCGCCTTCTTTTTCATCACCAACCGTTCCTCTGCAGGCGCGAATAGCCATTCGCGCCTTCTTCGTCATATACCCTTATCTTCCGGCAATCTTGAACAAATATATTATTCGCAATTATCACTTTTCACTTGACAAGTGTATAGATGATAGATTATAGTGAAATTGGAAAGCATGATCATTAGAAATCTATCAACAATATTGCAGATGGGGGTGTCGGCACTCTCTTCTGCGTAGCCGAGGATGATCATCCTCGGCTACAAACAGTATTCCTGTGCTGTCAGGTTCTCCTACCCGCCAGCAAACGTCGACACCAAATTAACAGAAAAAGGCAACAGGTTACAGGCTACCGGTAACGGTAAACCAACAATCTACAGCTATAATCTGTAACCAGTAACCAGTCGCCCGTCACCCCAACTATTTCCTGTATTACAATTTGAACTTTATCCCTATCTGTCAAAGAATCAGCGATTAACCATTATACAAGCCAAGACCATCGGCAAAAAACATTGCCAATCCGTCAATGCCCCCCCAAAAAATATCAATCCACCGCAGCGAAACTGAACAAAACCAACAATCACCTTGTAGGCGAGACGCCGACGTCTCGCCTACGTAGCCAAGGATGATCATCCTTGGCTACAAAATACCCATCCTATCCTCATCTTCTCTCGCGGGTTCAAGTTTGTAACTTGAACCCATCGTTTGATTATTGTTTGGCAGATGTTTCTTGGCTTCCCGCTGAGTAAAGTCATCTCCAAAAAAACCCAAAAATCTCAATTATCTCAATTATCTCAAATATCCCACCAGAAAAACCCGTGTGACAGAATTTTTTCTAAGTCTTTTAGTCAACTTTGGCTAATCTCAGCCGCAAACCCCTGAATTTCCCATGCCAATTCGTCAACATTTCTTACCAAAACTAATCGATTTCGACCTAATTTACCCCCAAAAAAAATCCCCCGGGCAACCCGACACCCCCGTTTCACCGTTATATCTGTTTATCGCCCCTCAAAAGCTCTTCTATCTCCGCCACACGCTCAGCCGAATGGTCATAACAAAAACGCAAAACAGGCACCCTTCTCAATTCAACAGTATGCATCAAAATATCACGGAAATGATGGGCTTTCCGAGACAGCAAGCCCAAAAGACGCTCCTGCATATCCTCGTCACCCAATACCGAAATCCAAACTCGGCAAAAAGAGCTATTCTTACTCACTTCCACCTTAGTAATCGTCAATTTACACAAGTCAGGGTCGTCAATTTCCCGCCAGATAATTGCTCCCAGCTGTTGATAAATCAAGTGGTTAAACTGTTCTTGCTTCCTGCTCATGGCAGTAAAAACTAAAGCCAACTTTTCTTTTTTAAAGCATCTCTAGCCGCTTCTTCTTCTGCAGCCTGCTTGCTGCTGCCCTTCCCCTGGCCGGCCAGATCATCACCGATCTTAACCCCCATCAAAAAAGTCTTATCATGATCAGGCCCCTCATCGGCCAAAAGTTCATAAACAGGGGTAACCCCCAGCTCCTCTTGAGCCATCTCCTGCAGCTGCGACTTGGCATCAATATGCAAGCCAGCCGCCAAGATGTCATCCAGCCTGCTAAGCACATGGCGATCAATAAAATCTTTAGCTTTTTCATATCCCTGGTCCAGATATAGCGCTCCGATGAAAGCCTCCAGCGTATTAGCCAAAATATAATCTTTGTCACGTCCCCCCGTTTTCTCTTCACCACGCGAAAGCTTAAGCAAAGATCCAAAATCAAGTTCTTTAGCCACTGCAGCCAAGTTTTCCTTGCGCACCAGCGCCGCCCGCCATGATGTCAGCTCACCTTCCAGCTTATCTGGGAAATTATCATAAAGATAAGTTGTAGAAACTAGCTCCAAAACCGCGTCACCCAAAAACTCCAACCGCTCATTATGCTCATTAACATCCTTACTCTCATTGACAAAGCTGCGGTGCACAAAAGCCAGGTCATAAAGACCCTTGTCCCGCGTTTTGTAGCCGATCTGTTTCTGCAGGTCTTCCAGCGTCATTTCTTTTCTATTGATTGATAAATATTGTGAAGCACTCCGTTGATAAACTTCGCACCACTTTCCGTGCCATATTCCTTAGCGATCTCTACTGCTTCGTTGATCACCACTACCGCCGGCGTCTTTTCTTTTCCCTTGTCATATTTTATTTCAAAAATACCAATATAAAGCAGCAACCGGTCAATCGCATTGATCTGGTCCACTGGCCGTTCTGGCGCAAAATCTTCAATGTCCTTCTCTATTTTCTTCTTGCTCTGCCCCATCCCCTTGATCAGATGCCGAATAAAGTCCCAGTTCTTTTCCGTCGGCCGTAGATCAAAACGCTCCACATTTTCCTGCACCAATTGCTCTGCTGATTTATCCCAGTCCATATCGCGAAATTCCGCGTTAAAAAGCGCTTGCATCAAAGCTATTCTCGCCATGTGACGGGATATCGCCATAGCCGTTAAGCCTTAACTTTTTTGACAGTCTTGGGTGCCATAACTTCCGGAGCCTTAATCACTTCGCGCCCGTTATATGTACCACAGTTTTGGCAGGCACGATGCGGAATAATTCTTTCTCCACACTTCGGACAAGAAGCATTGCTGATCAGAGAGCTCAGGCGTTTGGAAACTTTGCTCACCCAAGCACCATGGCGCTGCTTGCCCTGAAATTTAGGATGACGACGTTTGGGAGTTGGTTTTTTGGCCATTTACTAAAAACTTAATTTTATTGTTAGCCCTCCTATTCTAAGACAAAAAGTATTGTCGTGTCAAAGAAGAAGGATGATAAAGACAATAAAGAACATAAAGATTATAAGGATAAGACAGATAGCATACCCGAAAACATGGGTCTTCAAAACCAGTATTCCGTGCTGTCGGATTCTATTATCCGACAGCAGCCGTCAGACAAGAGAGTCTGACGACACATAATCCTCCTTATCCTTCACATCCTTCGTGTCCTTCAAATCTTTCATATCCTTTACATCCTTTCCCTTGACATCTGTTGACATAAAAGTGTATAATGTCATGATAATAAATAATCTACTATATGGAAAAACCTAAATCTTACGGCGCTAACCCCAAACAACAGTTTTCTGAGCTGCTAAAGCATAGCCACGATATTTTGATCGTCACCCATGAAAAACCAGACGGTGACGCCCTCGGTGGTATGCTGGGGCTTTATCTGGCTCTACTGAAGCTGGGCAAAAATGTCACAGCTATTTCTTCTGACCCAGCACCCGACGCTTATTCTTTCTTACCGACAATCGACGCCATCAATACCCAATTTCGCGCCCAAAAAGATTTCATCGTTACGATCGACACCACCAAGACCAAAATAGACACTCTCAAATATTCAGCCGAAGATAATAAGGTGAATATCGTTGTTACGCCACAAAACGGTAATCTAACCGAGAAGGATGTCAGCTTCTCTTATCATATATCCAAATACGACCTGATTGTCGCTGTCGATGCTGCCAACCTCGAATTGATCGGCAAGATATACGAAGAAAACCGCGACCTGTTTAGCTCTGTGCCAGTGGTCAATATCGACCATCATCCCACTGGTGACTACTATGGTAAGATCAATATCGTTGACCCTAAGGCTTCTTCTGCTTGCGAAGTGCTGACTTCAATCCTTGAGGCAATCAGCCCAGCGCAAAATCTCATCGACGAAGATGTTGCCACCTGCTTGCTGGCAGGGATCATCACCGATACCGACAGTTTCCAGCTACCCAACACCTCCCCCAAGACCCTATCGATCGCCGCTTCCCTACTCGGCAAGGGCGGACGACAAGGCGATATTATCAAAAACATTTATAAAACTCGCAGCCTCTCCTCTCTGAAGCTCTGGGGCCGCATTCTCTCCAACATCCAATTTGATAATCAGTACAAAATCGTCTGGTCTTACTTCTCTAAAGAAGACATGGCAGCCACTGATGCCAGCGAAGATGAGAAGGGCGGGATCATCCAGCAGATGCTGATGAGCGTGCCCACTTCCGAAATTGCCATTTTATTAAACGAGCAGCCAGACGGAGTGGTCAAGGGATCAATCCGCACTATAAAACCCGAAATCGACGGTGCCAAGATCGCCGGCATCTGGGGCGGCGGCGGACACATCCAAGCTGCTGGGTTTAAGGTCCAAGGTAAGTCTCTACAGGAGGCGGAGCAAGAGGTACTAGAGGTTTGCCGCGACTACCAAAAGAAAAGAAAGCCAGATAGTAAGCCGGGCAGTGGCGTGGCAATGCCGCTAAGCAAAGAAAAAGAAGCAAAGATTGTTGCGCCGACTGTCAAAAAGCCAGCAGAGAAAGCCTAGATTGGTCTGAAGCAACTAGCACTGGCAGTTGTTTTTTGAGCAACACTTATTTATAATTACCTCTGCTTAATGTTGGGGCGGTTAGCTCAGTTGGCTAGAGCGTCTGCTTGACGTGCAGGAGGTCAGAGGTTCGAGCCCTCTACCGCCCACCAGACTAAGAACCTTCACCCGTAGGGTGAAGGTTCTTAGTCTGTGGTTGCGGGCGAGAGGCGAGAACCGTAGAATTAACTACGGTGCCTTTAGTCGTAAATCAAAATAAATAATATGTCCAGATAAAATCGCCCAGCCCGCTAGACCAGAAATAGCCAAAATCCGCATCAGCGCAGCAAAATCTGTCACATCCGTCGGAAATCACGGCTTCTTGTATTTCCCCTCCCCATCTGCTAGTTTGCATTACAGTGGTTTCTAACCGCTAAATCTAGAAAAGGGAGGATCGGCTATGCCGCCGAAAGAGATCAGGTCAGACCAAGTGCTTCTTTTCATACGCGCAGTCGACCCAGAAACCGGCGATTGGATCGATGTCATCCTGCGGGGTGACGACCTGAAGAAGTTTCTGGAGACACAGACAAGCGGGGCAGATGGGGCTATCCATACAACCGCCCCACATGAAGACCCCAAACAACAAGGCCGCGGCCATGTCTCCCTCGAGATTGGAGATAAGGGCCAAATCATCGCCACCGTGGAGATACCCGAGAAACCGGCCGCCGAGAAGCCGGCGGCATAACACGGCATCTCGCCGAAAGGCACCCCGAAGCCGCGCTCTGCGCGGCTTTCCATTTGCGAATAAAACGAACGAGAGCATGACACAATAAAGCCGTGTAGTTTTGTTCAGCGACAAACCAAAAACAGCTGCATGACAAAAAACCCAAACGCCTGGTTCAATTTACAAAAAGCAACCCGCGGAAGTTCTTGGTTCTTTGTTCAAAGTTCTTGGTTAAAACATTCTTAAAATCCTTATTTCTGGATTACCGCTTCGCCTTGAAACTGCACAACCGATCCGTTGTTTTGGGGCTTTTGGATCTCCACATTGCCAGCGGACCCAGGGAAATCGCTGCGCTTAGAATCGTCTGCTTCTGGCTTCTCAACCAGCTGATTGATTTTCTGCATCCGGCTTAGGTGTGGTTCGCCCAGGTCTTTCTCGCCTACCTCTGGTAAAGGCTTTTCTTTAAGGTAATTAGGGTCCTGTAGCCGATCCTTGAGTGCGTTGAGCTCTTTGATGGTGCGCGGGCCGATATAGGTAATCTGGCGAGCCGCGTCATACTCAGCGAAGCCCTTGAGGTGCTGAAATTTGATCACCGCTTGTTCGGTCTCATAGCCAATTTTACCAGTCGGCAACCTACGCAGCAAGCCACGCTCGTACAATATCCGCTGAGCAATAAATTTCTGGTCGGGCGGCGACCCATCATTGATTTCCTTCACATTATCCTTCAGGTTGGGATATTTCTTGGCGAACTCGTCTGGAGACAAAAGCGGGTCGTTTAGCTGGCGCACTTTGCGCAATTTCCAAGTCTTAACCGTATGGATGTTAACCACGCTCTCTTCGTCACAAATCATCAAAGGATCTTTACACTGAGCTGGTGGCTCGATATTGGCCGCGTCAAAGTTGATTTTTTGCATATTAGTCTCTGGGTCAGTGCTATCCAGATGAATTTGGTAAGTGCTTTCCTTCTGGATGATTTCTTCTTTACTGTAGATATCTTCTTGAGCATGACCGATGGCTAGAGAAAACAAAAACAAAGCGACCAGAACGGCCAGAGTAATCGAAACATCAATATATCTTTTCATTTTGGTTTTGGTTAGATTAGTTTATCCAATCTAGATATACCACATCTGGATTTTTTGTGCAAATAATTTATACACAATTGTAGTCTATCAACTTGGAATAAAAAACAAGTTCTTGCTAAACTTGTTTTTGGATACAAAAAGGAGTGATGAAAATGATTGTTCAATTTGCGCCACCGCATGGGGTCCATCGTGACAAAATAACTGCCGCCATTATCGCTGGAAATGGTGGAAAAAACCCACCTTGCCCTGATTGCGGCAAACCCATGTCTCCTGTGGACAACTTTGGTGGGTTTAGCTGTAGATGCGATGGTTCATCAAAACCTGATCCCAAGTTAATCGGCGAACAAGAAGCCTTCAGGTTCGGGCAGTAGCCTGAGCCTTTTTGCTTTTTATTTAGCCACGAATTTATCAACAAAATTTTTCAGTATCTTAACTCCAGCGTCAGTCTGCCTGACTTCACTAAGCAGCTGCCGTGAATCGAGCCCCATCATCTCGTTTCCCTCCCGATTGCGATAAATAACCTTTTTCATGTTTAGGTCGTCCCACTCAGGATGAAATTGGACAGTGCGGATACTGCC
>Ga0265297_10004126_pt1 | contig 24386 bp, 17 predicted proteins | sample Munlanlwell13791_FD_192502 | JGI IMG/M metagenome (GOLD analysis project Ga0265297, IMG submission 192502) | Leachate microbial communities from a municipal landfill in Southern Ontario, Canada - Leachate well 137-91 | ecosystem: Engineered > Solid waste > Landfill > Unclassified | place... | reverse complement strand
ATGTGCAGGCCGCCGAAGTCCGGCAAACCGCTCTCCGGGTCGATCATTCTTCTCCAGTTGTTTTTATTCGCCCTCATTAAAAGCCGCCAGTTGTTGGCGCCCACACCCCAACCCACCATATGGGCCGTGTATTCCGTCAAATCGTAAACATGGTGTGTCGGCGGCAGTTCGTCATTTTCATTAACGTCTTCCCAGAACCGCGGCTCCATGCCCCGGATTTCCTCTTTCTCCACAAGGTCGTACCAGTTCGCCACTTCGTCCTCGGTAAAGCGCCGCATCTTTGGCGCCGGCATACCTCCCGCGCCTTCTTTTTTCTCCTTGGGGGGAGGCGCTATCATAGCAATAACACTGCCGCTGGCAATGGCGACAACTTCAGCCCTCTGGTTCCGGTATATACGGTTGCCCTGGCTAAGGAATTGTATGGGCGTTTTCTCTCTGGTTAAATCTATAACACCGGTGGGGATATCCACTACGGTGAATGAATCGCCTTCTCGTATCGTTTTGAACCATTCGGCTTTACATCCGGCGTCCATGCCGCCCATGATGTACTCCGGTTCTTTATTTCTCCTGATGCCCGCGCCGGTAAAGCCGGCAATAGCGCTAAGAAACAGGGGAGGTGCGATGATACCGCCGTAGTAACTTTTTCTGGCGTATTCATGGTTGCGGTAGAGTGGATTAAGGTCGCCGGTAGCGTTGCAGAAAGCCCTAATGGCGTCTTCGGTAGCTACGCGGCGCTCCATCAAGTACCCTCCGAACTCGTCAACGGTGAACGGCTGCATCTTGCCTACATCCATGGTTGCTTCCAGCCCAAGCCTTATCTTGTCACGGACGCCCTGGTCGGCTTTGGCTTCTTCTATTTCTTTTTCCGTTAAATATCTCGCCATTTTTTCATTCCCCCTAAAGGTTTGTAGTTTAAAATCATGTTAATTAATAACAAGGAGAGTTTTCTTATTCCAATGCTCCCTCGATTACCAACTCGGCAATTTCCTCATCCGACATGCCGAGGATTTCCCTCAATACATATTCATTATGCTCGCCCTGTAAAGGCGCGCGCTTTATTTCATAGGGTGATTTCGATAATAGAAAATCAGGACGCAATGCGTGGTATTCGCCAACCTCCGGGTGCTTTAGATTCCAGTATAGGTGGCGGTGCTTTAGTTGCGGGTCTTTGTCCTGGAGATCCTGGCCGTTCTGCAGCACCCCCGCTGCCACACCAGCCGCTTGCATCAGATGCATCACGTCTTCGGCTGAATAGTTCATGGTCCACTCATTCACCAGCTTGTCCAGTTCGTCTTCGTTTTCTTTTCTTGCCAGCAGAGTGCTGAATTTAACGTCCTGCGTCCAATCCGGGTTGCCGATTACCTTACAGAAACTATTCCATTCCTTATCGGTGAATACGGCAATCGCGCACCATCGGTCTACGCCCTGGCATTGGTAAGCCCCGTGCGGTGCCGCATAACTCAAGCGGTTTCCCTCCCTATCGGTAACGCGTCTATTTACCAGGTAATCCAGCAACACCGGAGCCATAAAGTGTACGCTGGTTTCATATTGTGCCAGGTCGAGGTATTGCCCCTTGCCCGTTCGGCGCCGGTAATCCAGCGCCGCGATGATTGCCAGTACGGTAAAACGTGGCCCGATAAAGTCGGTATATGCCCCCGAAGGCCCCACCGGCAGCTTATCCGGCCATCCCGTAATTTGGTTAAAACCCGATAGCGCGGTTAACATTGGGCCCAGCCCCGGATGCGCCGCATAAGGTCCCGTCTGCCCCATCATGCAGGAACTTAACATGATGATGCCGGGGTTTATCTTTTTTAATTCTTCATAACCCAGCCCTATCCTCGTAATAGTGCCCCCGGAAAAATTCTCGACGACGATGTCCGCCCAGGCGGCCAGCTTTTTCGCCGTTTCCAATCCCTTGGGATTCCTTATATTAAGTAATATGCTGTACTTGCCTGTGTTCCACTGATTAAAACAGCCGCTTCTATTAAAACCCACGACGTTATCCTTGAAAGGCCCCCCGATGCGTGTTCCGTCAGGATGGCTAGTACTCTCTATCTTTACCACTTCCGCCCCGTAATCCGATAGTACCTTGGTGGCTATTGGACCGGCCGCCGCCCAGGTGAAGTCAAGCACCTTTATTCCTCTAAATAATTGTTTCGCCATCTTTACACTTTCATCACTAACGTTTAAATAACCTTGGCGTTTTTCAAGACGATAAGTTCCTCTTGAGATAGCCCCAACTCTTTTTCATATACTTCCCGGTTATGCTCGCCGATGAGGGGCGCCCGGCGCGTTATCTTGACGGGCGTCTCCGAAGCCATGACGAAAGCCCCGGGATATTGAATATTGATACCTAGCTCAGTGTGCCTGAGTTCCGTCCAATAACCGCGGGCGGCCAGTTGTTCGCTTTCTTTAATATCGGCAGTAGTGGACACGGGGTAAACCTGGACGCGGTATTTAACACCCATTTCCAGGAGTTCTTTTTTAGTGAACATCTTAAAAAATTTTTTAATCGGTTCTTCAATGCGGTCAACAATATCCTGCTTCGTTGTCCCGAAACTGAAATTTTCCCAGTCAAGTTTAAAAAGAAAATTGTCTTCTACTCCCTTGCTTTTCATTAACTTGAAAAGCGGGCAGTTATTACGCTTGGCGTGTGCACCTGTGGAGATAGAAAAGATAACATACCCGTCCTTGCAGGGCCAAAGCCGCGATACATGAACCTTTCCGAAAGATACACGTTCGTTTCTTTTTAAAAGTTCTTTATTGGTGTCCCACATCATGGTGGACATCTGATGCGATACTTGGGCTACGCACTCTTGGACTGAAACGTCTACATGCTGCCCTTCGCCGTTAAGCCCTCGGTAATATAGCGCTGCTACCGCCCCCACCGATGCTTGTACCGCAGCATGCATACGCGATTGAGAATGATGGCTGACTCTAACTGGCGGCCGGTCGGCATCACCCGATAAATACATTTCTCCGCCCATCGCCCAGGTAACGATATCGGACGCCTTGTAATCTTTATAAGGCCCGCTTTGCCCAAACGGAGTGATGGATACCATCACTATGCCGGAATTTAGTTTCTCTAGATCTTCATAGCCGATACCCAATCCGTCCAGATAGCCAGTCGGGAAAGACTCGATGACGCAGTCGGCGCGTTTCACCAGATTCTTGAATATTTCTCGTCCCTCGGTTGTTTCCAAGTTTAGGGTTACCCCTTTTTTACTGGTATTGAACGCAAACCAGAACAGACTTTTTTCGGGGTCTATATCGTCTTGATAGAACGGCCCGATTTTCCTGGCGTTACAGCCTCCTGGAGATTCTATCTTAATAACATCGGCGCCAAGGTCTCCCAACAACTTGCCGGCGAGTAGCTCCTCTTCATCGGTCAGGTCCAGGATTCGATATGTATCGAGCATGCCTTGCATTTTGTTCCCGTCCTCCAGACAGCTTAAGTTGACATTGCTATGGTATATTCACTAGTTTATAGAAGTATTGATAGTTTAATTAGTATAATGGTACTCAATCAACTATAATGACATAATTATTCCATTATAATTTCATCCTATCGGTTTGTCAAATATTTTATATTAATTTTTCCTATAATAACATTTTTCCCCGCAGGAACCTAAACAAAAAAGCAAAAAACCAAAAATTGCTTTGCTCATTTAGAACCGGCTAAGGTGGCAAAATTGGCGTAAATACCTTAGAATGAAGCTAATTTAAACGGTCGATTAACATCCGATACCGGAACTATCATTAGAGTAATAATACAAAAACGTAATGAAAGAAAAGTACATAAAATACACCAATAATGTAAAGAATATCATGCCTGATAACCTATATTATTATAAAAAAGAAAAAACCAATGTTTTTACATCCTATCTTGACAAGTTATGGTATAATACATGAGATAATGAAAAAAATATTCCAAAATCAGTCGAATTACGTACCAGTTTTCCCTTTTAATCAATGAGGATGTAGAAAAATTGCTGTAATAACCTTTTTATCGGCACAGTAGCCTTTACTTGGAGTTGAGTAATGATTTCCTATATTATACGTCGTCTTATACAAGCAATATTTGTGCTATTTATAGTAAGCTTGCTGGTATTCTTTGCCATGCGCATCCTCCCCGGAGACCCGATTCTAATGTATCTCAGCCGGGAACAGATTGACTCGCTTACTCCGGAACAAATTGAAGCCACACGCATTGAGTTCGGACTGGATAGGCCGCTAATCGTTCAGTACGGCAGCTGGGTATCCGATATCTTCCACGGAAACTTCGGAACGTCGTTGTTTTACCGCGATAACGTCGGTAAGCTTTTGGCTCAGCGTCTCCCTATCACCCTCCACCTGGGATTAGTATCGTTTATTTTAGCCACCATCATTGGTATATTAGCAGGCATCATCTCCGCCCTGAAACGCGGCACGATAATCGATACGATATTAACGGTAGTCGCCAACCTCGGGATAACTCTGCCTATTTTCTGGCTGGGTATATTACTAATATATGCCTTTGGAGTTAAGTTGGACTGGCTCCCGGTCTTTGGTTATACCTCACCGTTTGAGGATTTTTGGCTGAATACACGGCAAATAATAATGCCAGTAATCTGTCTGTCGGCTTTCACCATCGGTGCTTTAGCCCGTCAAACCCGGTCGAGCATATTGGAAGTCATTCAGCAGGACTATGTCCGGACCGCCTGGTCAAAAGGTCTGCCCGAGCGCCGTATCGTTTTCCGGCATGTGCTGAAAAACGGCCTGATCCCAATTATCACATTAGTAGGCGTCCACTTAAGCCAGATAATCGGCGGTTCGGTACTTATTGAAACAGTGTTTAATATCTCTGGCATGGGACGGTTAGCCGTCGAATCCCTATTCAGTTTGGACTATGTTGTCGTTCAAGCTGTTACGCTGTTAATTGCGATTATGGTAGTAACGGTAAACCTGCTTGTTGATATTTCGTATTGCTGGCTAGACCCCAGGATACGATTTTCCTAATGGAGCATAAATAACATGTCCAAAAACGACGCAGCAGTAACGGAATTTAAAGAAGAAACTCCTCATGTTAGTGAGTTTCGGCGTATCGCTAAGATATTTCTAGGTCGTAAAATAGTGGTGTTCGGCCTGGTCATTATCTTGTTAACGATAATATGTGCTATTTTTGCCCCATGGATTGCTCCTTACGATCCCTACGAACTGGACATGACTCATTCCGTAATGTCGCCTAGTTGGCAGCATATCCTGGGTACCGATTCTTTAGGTAGGGATATATTAAGCCGCATCATCTTCGGTACCAGAACCTCCTTACTTGTGGGTATCATCGCCGTCGGCATCGCCAGTTTAACCGGTATGACTTTGGGTTTATTAGCCGGATATTTCAGTGGCTGGGTACATATGCTAATCATGCGTTTTACCGATTCCTTAATGGCCGTTCCTATGATATTGTTGGCGTTGGTTATGGCCACATTGTTAGGTGGTGGCCTTAAAAATGTGATGATAGCCCTTGGTATCGGCATGATGGCGGTATATACGCGTTTGATGTGTGCTCAGGTTCTCGCCGTTAAAGAAAATGATTACATCATGGCGCAAAAAGCTATCGGCGCCAGCAATATACGTATTATCTTACGGCACATTCTGCCCAACTGCTTCCCGCCATTGATTGTGCTGGTGACTTTAATGATGGGCAGCGCCATTTTGGCTGAAGCCGGTTTAAGTTTCCTCGGTATCGGGTTGGAGCCAGGCAATACCGCCTGGGGTGCGATGGTGAGTGATGGCTACCGCTACCTTCTCACTACCCCAATGTTGTCTTTCGCGCCTGGCGTGGCGATTATGCTGCTTGTCTTTGCTTTTAATATGGTGGGCGATGGCTTAAGAGACGCCCTTGACCCCAAACTACGAGGAGCTTTCTAGAAATATCCTAGCAACCAAATAAGGTCGAAAGATAATTTAGTTATGACTAATTGAGAGAGGAGGTGATAAAACTAATATCAGTTAATTGCTTAACCATCCGTCGATGTTTAAAGTTTTTTGTTAAAAAAGGAGAGCAACTAATGAAGAAATTTCTACCAATCTTGACATTCCTGATGATTTTCATCCTGGTTCTTAGTGGTTGTACGACCACTGATACCACGACCTCTACTTCCACTACCTCCACTTCCACCACAACTTCAACCTCAACGTCGTCCGAGCCGCAGTATGGTGGTGTGCTGACTATCATTGACATCGAGTTCATCTCGAGCCCCTTTGGCTACATGCCTGAAGAAATGTACAATGCCGACACCTTCATTCTCCCTTGTGTTGAGAGTTTCTTTAACTTCGACAATCAAGGTAACCCCATCGGTGAGCTTGCCACCAGCTGGGAATTTGCTGACGACTATTCCTCCCTAACGTTCCACTTGAGAGAAGGCGTCACCTTCCATGACGGTTCTGCCTTCAACGCTGAAGCTGCAAAATGGAACCTCGACCTAATGCTTACTAAAGGCGATACTGGCACCGATGTCTGGGAACAAATTGTCATTGTTGACGAATACACCCTACGCATCGATCTCAAAGGATTCAATTGTCTGGTATTATCCAATATTCCCCACCTCACTCGCTGTACTTCGCCAACTGCTTTCGAAACTCTGGGCATCGAAGGTGTCAGGTACAATCCCATCGGCACCGGCCCCTTCAAGTTCAAAGAATATAAAGAAGGCGAATCTGTAGAGTACGAAAGATACGATGCTTATTGGGGTGGCAAGCCCTATTTAGATGGCGTCAAGTTCATCTATATCAAAGACCGCACCACCGCCGAACTGGCTCTTCAGGGCGGCGAAGCCAACGGTTTGCATTGTATCACCAGTGCCCACCTTAGCGCCCGCACCCTGGGTCTACTGGGCTACCAGATAATTCAGCCTCCTTCTTCGTACGCTACTCTCTACTTCGATACCAAGAGTGAAGACTCAATCTTCAATGACCAGAGAGTCCGTGAAGCTGTAGAATACGCCATTAACCGTGAACAGATTTCGGAGACCTGTGGTTATGGTTACTGGTTCGCTATGAACCAGTGTGCCGTTCCTACCGAAAACGGCTATATTGCTAACTTTGAAGGTCGCGAATATAGTCCTGAAAAAGCCAAAGCGCTCCTTGCAGAAACAGGCTTAACGAATATCCGGACCACCATCTACGTGCCGAATCATATGTCCGGCGACCATATGGTAGCCATCCAGTCTTACCTGAGCGCTGTCGGTATTGACGCTTCCATTGAAGTAATCACTTCGGCTCGCTGGATGGAACTCCAGTACGGCCCCGGCGGCTTTAACGGTATCCTCTATTCCCCCTACGGCTCGTCTGATGTTGATTCCACCGTTCACCTCAACCGCTGTTATGGGCTTAAAGCCTCTTCCAGATTATCCAACAGACCTCCGGAAGGCATGGCAGAAATTGTCGCTCAACTCCTCGTCGAACCCGACCTGGCCAAACGCGGCGTGCTTTGCCGTGAAGCCACCCTTCTTTTCTGGGAGCAGTGCACCAAAGTCGCTCTTTGGAATCAGCCGGCAATGTATGCCTTTGACCAGACGGTCCACGACACCGGCATCACAGAATGGTATCTTCCCTTCCAGTTCAACTGGAACAAAGTTTGGATGAGTCAGTAAGAAAAAATTAGATTTTTCCTTGTTCCTTAAAGAGTGGGAAATGCCCGTAGATCAAGTTTACGGGCATTTCCTTTTAACTGTATAGAAATGGCAAAGTTATACATCAGAGACTAAAAGTAGGATAGAAATGAATCGGCCATTTCATTAAGAGAGTTATCTTGTATGATTACTCTCTTTCATTGAAATAATCACGTAAGTGCTCGGAAACAATGTTGGCGCTTTTCTTTAGTTCTTCGATGAGATAAGACACCTTAGGCAAAGCTCTGTTGCCATACCCCACGATGCTGATACACGCCGGGAAAATATAGTTGGTAACCGGGGCGGATAAAGCCAAAGCTCCTTCTGTCCTTTCGCCGGAATGGATAATGTATCCTTGTTGCCTGATGAGTCTAAGTTCGTACATCAGCTGTTCTTTGTTAGCAATAAAAGAATCTGGGAAATCGTACCGTTCCAGATTTTTGAGGACTATTTCCAATTCGGTATCGGATAATTGCGATAGTAGTACCTTGGGAGTAGCATGTACTGGGAACATCATACCGGTGATATTGGTGCCGAAGGCTACTCTTAAAACATGTTTGCTTTGAATTTCGTGTATTAATATGCCTTGAAAACCCACTGCGATATTCAGGGTTACTGTCTCTTCGGAAACTTCCGCCAGGCGTTTCATTTCATCGTTAGCGAAAGTAATTAACAGCTTATGCGTGGTTAAAGGATTTGATGCTAATTGCCCAATTAAGGGACCAATGTAATAACGATGCTTTATGGCGTCGCACACAACCAGTTTGGATTGTTCGAGGGTTTTAAGTAATCTATGCACTGTGGACATGCTAAGGTTGCATTGACTGGCGATATCGTTGACGGTGTCATAACCTTTACTAAGACAGCTAAGTATATTGGTGGCACGATAAACAGAATTAAAGGCTATTTTGCTTTTTGGATCGTGCTCTTTTTTTAAAGTGGAATTTTTATTCCGCGTTCGCATAGATATATTATAACATAGCTTTCTTTAACATTGAAGAGGAGTATGCTGTTGGCATGTTAACCCTGGTTAACCCGTGTAGAACTTGGGAAATATTGAGGCGTTCTAGTTAGTCTTTAATTTTGATATTAAGCTAGTAATAAACTGGACTTTTATTCATCATGTTAAAAAAGGAAGTGTCTAGATTCCCTGAAATATGAAATGCTGTTTTATCAAGATAATTATCTGGAAAAAGCCGTTTGCGATGGTGGGTGGTAGTGAGTATTAGGTAAAAACTTGTTAACCTTAGATCAAATTATGACTAGCATTTTCCTTACTCTAAATCGATGACGCCTCAACGCAAGTAAAATTTCGTTATATCCGGCTATTAAATATTAATAAGTTTTTAACAATCTGTTGTTATATTTAATCGGGATTGTTGTATTTCACCGAACGCTATCAACTATTTCAGTCTAATGATGTAATATAAATTCTCTATACCTACAAAGAAGAGGTGATAACGATGAAGTATCTTAAGCTGGCAGCGATACTGTTAACCTTTGGCGCCTTCTGTGTTTTACTGCCGGGATGCGGCGCCGACACATCATCTACGCAGCAAACGGTAACGGTACAGCGTGGCAATATAACCACGCAAATAACTAGCGCCGGTAATCTGGAATATGCCGATACGGAAGACCTGGCCTTTAAAGTAGATTGCCAGGTGACCGAGGTATTGGTGAAGGCTGGTGATACCGTTAAAGAGGGGGATGTGTTGTGTCGTTTTGACGAAACATCATGGCATGGAGGTATAAGCTCTTTGGTTAGTCTGGCGGCGGCCGCTTCACATGACGTTACTACCGCCCAACTCGGTGTTTTACAGGCGCAACAGGATTTGGCTTTAGCGCAACAGGGAGTCGAAGACGCCAATAACACGATAATCTCCTTACGTATTGACTACCTACAAGCTCAGCTCGATTTGCAAACCGCTGAAGATAATTTGATAAAGATCAAGAATTCCAGCTCCGATCCAACAGAGATTGAGATGGCGGAGTTGGAAGTGGAGCTGGCTCAAGGGCAATTAAGTTCCGCCGAGGCCAACTTAAATGCGGCGATGACCTATGGGATACAGATTGCGCTGGCGGCGGTTGACGATGCCGAAGCGACGCTGGAGAGCGCCCAAGCTGCTGTGAATGAAGCACAAGCGTCCTTGGATAAAGCCAACAAGAACCTGAATGATGCAGAAAACCCCGGCCCGCAGATTACAGCCCCGATTGACGGATTGATTACCAGCGTCAATATGGTTGACAACCAGGAAGTGAATATCGGCGATGTGGCGTTTACCATCGCTGATCCGGCTAAGTTCGAAGCTTCGATTATGGTTAGCGAGCAGAACATTCTTAAGATCAAACAGGGTGGGCAAGCCACCGTACAAGTGGAAGTACTGAGCGGGGTTAGCATCCCGGCTACTGTAAGCTTTGTAGCGCCAATAGCGACGATAAGTTCCAGCGTGGTGAACTACGAAGTGAAGGTCGAATTAACATTGGATTCATCAATGTCCTCAAACCAGATGCCTACGGGAGATTTTCCGGGTTTCGACAACCCCTCTGGTGAACTGCCGTCATTAGGTGATGACAATACATTACCCGACAGAGGCGACTTAACACAAGAACAAATAGACCAGATGCAACAGTTGCAGCAAGCGAACCTAGATGCATTAGCCGATGTGCAGCTCGTCGAAGGCATGACGGTCACTGTAAGCATCATCACCTCACAGGCGGTTGATGTGCTGATAGTGCTTACCCAGGCTATTACCAGCGAGGGAGGACAAAATACTGTCCAGGTAATGGTTGACGGTGTGGCTGAGACCCGCGTCGTAGAAATCGGAATCAGTAACACCCAATACACACAGATAATCAGCGGCCTTGAAGAAGGCGAAGAGGTGCTGGTGGACTTAACCAGTTCTAGCTCCGCTGCCAGTTCTAGTTCCAGTTCCGGCATTCAGCAGGGACCTGGAAGCAGCACAGGAGGTTTCTTCTTTGGCGGCTAAAACTGATATGATTCGTCTCCAGAATATCACTAAAGTCTATCCCATAGGCAAGCGGGAATTGACGGTGCTTAAAGGAATTACCCTGAATATTACCCAGGGCGAGATGGTCGCCATTATGGGGGCATCCGGCTCGGGTAAGACAACGCTGCTTAATCTACTGGGCTGCTTAGATAAGCCAACATCAGGCACTTATTGTTTTGAAGGTAAAGAAGTCAACGGGCTTACCGGCGAGGAGTTGGCACGAATCAGGGGGCAGAAAATCGGCTTTATCTTTCAGACCTTTAACTTGCTCTCACGGATTACGGCTTTAGCCAACGTAGAATTAGGTATGACCTATGCAGGCGGGGTTAATCACGAACGCGCCAAAGAAGCCCTCGCCAGGGTCGGGTTGACGGCGCGGGCTAACCATCGCCCTATAGAACTATCGGGCGGCGAGCAACAAAGAGTCGCCATTGCAAGAGCTATGGTTAAAAATCCCGCCTTGTTGTTAGCCGATGAACCAACTGGGCAGCTTGATAGCCAATCTGGCGCTGATATAATCTCCGTCCTTAAAGAAATGCACGCCGAACGGAATATCACTTTGCTGGTGGTGACTCACGACATTAATATCGCACGCAACTGCCAGCGGATAATCCATATTAAAGACGGCGAGGTTGTAACGGAAGAAGACTTATGAAAAAAAGGTTAAAGGATATCAGAATAATCTGGTCAACCGTATGGCTGGGCATCAGTACGCACAAACTGCGTAGTTTTTTGACGATGCTTGGCATTGTCATTGGTGTAGCTTCAGTCATCGTCCTAATGTCTATCGGCAATGGTTCAAAAGAAAATATTTTAAACCGCATCGGCAGTTTGGGCGTCAATCTGGTTACCGTCAGTCCGGGGGCTGTCAGCTTTGGCGGCGTGCGCGGTATGCCAAGCCAGACCTCGACCCTTACTTTAGAGGATGCTGAAGCTATCAGCGAGTTGCCCTATGTTAACACCGTAGCTGCATCTTATTCGAGTTCGATGCAGTTGATTGCCAGCGGCAACAATATGTATGGCAGTGTCAATGGCGTAACTACCGATTATTTGAAGGTTAATAATCTTAACATCTCCAGCGGCCGCACATTTACCGAATTTGAGTATAACCAGGGGGCAGCCGTAGCTATTTTAGGCACAAATGTAAAAGAGACGCTGTTCCCTGATACTGACCCGCTTCAACAGCAATTACGCATGGGTAACATTATTCTAACGGTTATCGGAGTGCTCTCCAGTGAAGGTGATTCGTTCGGTTCCGCCGACAACTCTATTTTGGTGCCGCTAACGACGATGCAGCAAACAGTGGCACAGCCGCGTACCGCCAATGGAGGGCATGGCGTATCCACAATATCGTTGGAAATAGCCGACCAGAGTTATGCCGACGTCGTTAACGACGAAATTACCAGCCTGCTGCGCATCAGGCACGAGATAAGCGCTAATGGTGAAGACGACTTCAGCATCAGCTCAATGGCGGAACTGGTAGAGACCGTTTCAGAAACCGCTAACACCTTAACCCTGCTGTTGGGCGCAGTTGCTGCCATATCACTTTTAGTCGGCGGTATTGGCGTTATGAATATTATGCTGGTATCGGTTCTGGAGAGAACCAGGGAGATAGGCATACGTAAAGCACTGGGCGCCAGAGACCGTGATATTTGGACCCAGTTCCTCACCGAAGCGGCTATCTTAACGCTGGCCGGCGGAATCATCGGCGTTATCTTTGGGTGCGTGGTCTCGATAATCGTTTCTCATGTGGCGGCGATAAATACGTTAATCAGTCCGGCTATCATAATTATGGCGGTATCGGTATCGGTGGCTATCGGGCTGTTCTTCGGCTTCTATCCCGCCTGGAATGCGTCACGCCTCGATCCCATTGAAGCCTTGCGTTCGGAATAAAGTGGCAGAAGGCACACCAGGAAAAGATATTGACATTGCCTGAATCTGTTATGTATTAATGAAAAAGACAACACATAAGCTATGGGGTGTAGTTTTAGCCGTTGCGCTGGTTGCAGCGTTGTTCGTTGATATCCCGGATGCGTCAGCGGATGCCCAGTCGTTTTCTTACGCCGCATTGCCTTCCGACCCTACCGCCGTCACCGCACCGGGCGTGGAGATTTACGACTTCGCGGTGGCAGCCACCAACGAACTAGTTATCTATGCTGCAACCAGCGCCAATGCGCTTAAATCCAACGACCAGGGACGCACGTGGACCAAAATCTATACCGGGCCTGCCGGCAGTGATGCCACTGGCGAGTTAGTCGTTGTCGCACCTGATAACGCGAATGTCGTTGCCTACGCCTCCAACGTTGATTTGCATGTTAGAGTCTCGCTTGATGGGGGAATATCTTTCTACGACATCGGTATTCCGTCTGACACAGCGGGTAATCCAACCGTCCGCATATATGATATTGATATCTCCAGAGAATTCACCGACGCATACGGCAACACCTATCGTTATGTAGGTATAGCCGGTACAGATAGCGTCGCAGGTCCGGGGAACGCCGCTTTTTATTTTTACAAAGTAGGCGCTTACGTGGCTGCACAATGGAAGGACGCTGTAGTGGACTTCCCGAGTTCACCGGCAGGCTACACAGATAACGATGCCTGCTTCTTCGCGGTGAAATTTTCTCCGACTTTTCAAATTGACAGCATCGTTTACTTATTAAGCCAGGATAGTACAGGCCCCATTGAGCTGCATGTTTGCAGTCTCAACGTCGATGTATATTTCGATGCCAGCATTTCTATCTTTTTATGGTACGACCAAGCCGCCACCGGCGGCACCTATGTAATCCAAAACCCCGTTGCCCCGGTGGCCAAAGGGCAGATTATCTTCGATCCTGAATATTCCGCAGCTTATTACGGCCTTTTTTCCAGAAAAGCCTATTGCTCCGTTGCAACGACAGCAGCTAACAACGGCGGAGCTTTTAGTATCAGCGAGAATGAAAGTGGTCAACCAGGCATCGGGGCTTCGGTAAGCAATACATCCATCTGGAGTATTGCTTTAAGTGAAGATGGCTCGATACTTTTAGCGGCGGCTTCGCACGACAACACGGTTTATGGAGGCGATGGGGTTGCGGTAAAGCGTATCGGTGGCGGAACTACCGCGCTTGGCGGCGTTACCACCACCACAGATAATATGACCATTGCCTACGCAGGTCCTTGGGTACTGTGTGCCAAAGCTAGCGATATGGGCGCTTTTGCTATATCTACAGATGACGGAGCAACTTTCAATGATATTTCGCTGATAAACACGACGCTGGAAAATATTAACGACCAGGTAATTGAAGCAACGACCGGCAACGAACATTATATCGTTTCCAGTGGTCATTCAGTTATTGGTGGTGTTGCCCTGACAGACCATACGTCAGTCTGGTACTGGGACGGCGAATATTGGGAGAGAATATTCGTCCGTGCCGACACTGACCAATACATTATCCGGGCATCGCCGGAGAATTTTGGCGTTGTTTATATGGGTGATACGAGTAATTCTTTAATCTACTATACGGAAACCCACGGCAAAGCCGACTGGCGGTGGCGCACCGTTCCGCCGCCGGCTTCAACTCTGGTTGATATGGAAGTGGTAGATAATGCCAGTCTGTATATTGCTGTAAATAACGGCGGTACCGGTTACGTTTGTCTACTCTCTTACACCGGTTTATACTGGAACGCCATCCCGGTGTTTGGCAGCGGCACGGCTATTGCCAGCATCACGCTAGTCTCGGCGGATGAAGTTATCGCCGGCAGCCAGACCGGACAGGTCGCTTATACGGCTACGGGCGGCAACACGCCCAGCGAGTGGACACTGATAGCTCCTGGTATTATCGGCACCAATGTCTATACCGATGCGGTCAGTTTGACTCCCGGCGATATAGTCTATGCTGTATCCAGCACCGGTCCCGCTACGTTGTGGGCGTATACGATCGGTTCGGACGCCAGTGAATGGACGGATGTTTACACCAGCGGTTTAGGAGGTGTTTCTCCCCATTCCCTAGACGTGATAATTCTTGGTGAGGGCGTTGCGCAGTGCATTTACTACTTAAGCGGCGATGGCGCGGGGGCTGCGGCCAATATCGAACTGGCGCGCTCCTTTACCGCGGACGCATTTGATGGCGGCTGGGGCGCTGTACAGGGTATTTATGAAGGCGGGCAGTATCCTAACGCTCTGCAGGGGAGTGCTGATGCGTACGGCAATTCAGGCAATCAGATATGGTTTATAGATACGTATGGCTCAAACCGTTGGCCTACCTCGATGAAGGGGTGGGGTGAGATACCGGCGATTTATCCTCAAATTATCGCCTTTACCGATGTACTTGCGGCGTATGTTGTCCCGCCTGCTTTAACCTCGCCGATTGATAAATACATCATTCAGGTTAATGGAGAAACCGGCATCGCTTATGATGTCTCTCTCCAGTGGACACAGTCCGTTACCGGATTACCCAGTCTCTATACCTACCAGTTGCAGATTGCTTTGGATTCTAATTTCACAACTGTCGTAATTGATGTAAACGGCGCTACCTCTCCTACGGTTATCGGCCCATGGGCTGGATCTCCATTTACCCTTGTATATCAACCCGGTGAAATCTATTACTGGAGAATCAGAGTAACCGCTCCGTTTGTTTCAGCCTGGTCTGAGTACCGCGAACTGGATGTCCAAGCCATTGCTTATCCCGCGCCTGACCTCTATGTTCCGGCTAATGGCGGCACAGTCAACTCAAATACCGTAAGTTTCTCATGGTCGCCGATGAGCGGCACTGCGGTTTCCAGCGCCATTACTACTACCTACACTGTCTGGGTCGGCACCGACCCAGACTTTGCCACTGGCACCTACGCCGCGTACAATGTTACCGACACCACCAGTATGGCTCTTACCTTGGCCGATGGTCGCTACTATTGGAGAGTTTGCACACAGATTGACCCTCATACCAACTGGTCTATGACAGCTTGGTTCGACGTTGATACTGCCCCACCAGTTACGGAAACTGAAACTTTAGTCGTCCCGACCAGCGCCAACTCCGTCACGGTTCAGTCAGATAACGTCACCATTGAACGGGACAGTTTTGTTTTCATCTGGGCTATTATCATTATCGGGGTGGTCATGGTGATTATCATCATCGTCCTGATTTTCGTCAAAGGCAAGCGCAGATGATTTTGGGGATATAGTAGAATGATTTCTGATTTATAGATAAAAAATTACAAGGTTGTTAATGACCTCATAGTGGAAAGTTGGTTTGAAATAGTCTGGTAGTGCTATTTTATACAGAATGTAGAAATATTGAAACATTCTATACATAGTGAAAAAACTAAAGGAACTATTTCAGTTCTGCCTATTGGGACCCCTGGTGGAGATAGGGGGATTCGAACCCCCGACCTCCGCGATGCGAACGCGGCGCTCTCCCAGCTGAGCTATATCCCCGTGATGACAAGATTATTATAGCATATCCGGGCTAGCGCTCGATGCGTTTTATTTGATAGCGCAGTATGCCCGCCGGCACGTTAATTTCTACCGTATCGCCATCGCAGTGCCCCAGCAGCGCCTTGCCCAGCGGAGAGATAAAAGATATTTTACCTTTATTGGGGTTGACCTCGCGCGGGTCAACGATTATATAGAGGCATTCCTCGCCGGTAGCCAGGTCGCAAACGAGGATGCTGTCCCCCAGCCCCGATTTCTTGGTCGGCTCTTTATTCCCTTGGAGAATGTTCGCCGACTTTAAGGTTTGTTCCAGTTCTTTAATTCTGCCTTCAACATGCCCGCGCTCTTCTCTAGCGGCGTGAAAGGGTGTGTTTTCTCTGAAGTCTTTATCAGCCGCGGCGCGCTGTATCTCCCCGACCAACTCCTCGCTCTTCTTTTTGAGCTTTTGCAGCTCCTCCGTCATCTCGTCATAGCGCTGCTGTGACAGGTTGGCGGCTTCGGGCAGATTCCTGGCGTTTGCCGCGGTCTTGCCTTTTTTGGTTTTCAGGTGCGTCGCCAGGTTGGTGGTGCTCCAGCCGGCTTTCTTGGCGTAGGCGAGGAAGGCGCGCAGGGCGGCGACCTTTTTTTCGTAGTCAATGTCCGAGACATTCAGTTGGTCGGAATAACTGGCGACGGCTGGACCGGCCAGTGTCGAAAATAAACTGTCCCAGCCGTACCATCTTGCGAATCTGTATATCTCCGGCTGGCTGGCGTCGCGGCCTTTGGTGGAAAGCTTGCCCAGGTAAAGCGTCGTCGCCTCGCCCAGGCTGGGGATGTGGTCGGATTTATTCATTCTCTCTCCCTGAAATTTTCTTTATCATTCTAAACAAATTAGCTTTTACGGTCAATCCTAAAAGGAGCTTTTATGATTTTATATTTTAGTAAACTCTTGATGGTCTTGCTGTGCCAATCAAAAGAAATGTCTTTGGCCTTGAGCAGCGCTTCGTCAATGCCGCCGGACTTTATCATCTTGAAAAGTTGGTCAATTTGTCCTTCATTTAACCGCTCGAAGAACTTACGTGCCCAGTATCCCGTCCTTAGTTCCCGGCCCAATTTCCGCCGCCACGCTTTTTCGTAGCCGGCAAGCCTTTTCGCTGAAAGGTCGTTATCTTCCAACGCCCGGTGTAAAACGTCTGCCGCTATTTCTGCACCGATTAGCCCGTAATAGATGCCCCCGCCGGTGGTAGGCTTTACCTGCCCCGCCGCGTCGCCCACCGCCACCATGCGTTCGGCATAAGTGCGGGTGGGGGGCTTTAAGGGGACGCCGCCGTAGTGAATTTGGACGTCGGCGGACTTAATCTTACCCTGCTCCTCCAGTGGCTTGAGCCATTTTTTAAAAAGCGGCACGGCTTCGGCACGCGCCAGCAGGCCCGCCCGGGCTTTATCTTTTGTTGTTGGTACCAGCCAGGCAAAAAAGCCCGGTGCCATATTTCCAAAGTACACCTCTACTTCATTGAGTCCGGGGGCCGATACATCGGCTTGTGCCCCCGCCGCGTAATCGTTATATTCCCCCAGTCCCAGCTTTTTATTCAATCCGGGCGCAAAGCCGCCGGCAACAACGATGGCTCTGGCTTGAATTTTGTCTCCATCAGCGACCGTCACAGTGGTGCAATCTCTGTTAACGGCGGCACCGGTCACTTTGCTGTTGAAGCGGTACCCCGCCCCGGCTTGCTGTGCCCGTTCCATCATTGATTTATCAAACGCCGACCTATCCAGAATGGCGGCTTGTGGTTCCGGGCGGTGGATGTGAATCTTGTTGCCGGCGGGGGAGTAAAGCGTGGCGCTGTTGGCTTGCCTTAAGATGACCTTTTTATCTATCTTAAAGGTATCTACGCATTCCTGCCCGACGATGCCGGTGCAACAGAATTTTTGCCCCACACTGGAGTTTTTATCTAAAACTAAAACGCTGTGGTCCTTTTCCGCCAGGCGGCGTGCGGTATGGCTGCCCGCCGGCCCGCCCCCGATTACGATAACGTCGTGCATGAATGCTCCATTTACCTGTATTTTAAGTCGTTTTTAACCTAATCTCAAACCTGCTACGAATAAAAGTCACAGATTTGCGCTGGGGTGCTTGGCGAATGGCGTAGAACATGATAAAATAGGTAGGTTAGTGCTCTAGATTGGAAAATCTGTGGCGCGGAAAAAAGTTAATAAAAAACTTACTCTCGAAGAATTCCTCGAAAAAAAGAAAGTCATTCTAACCGCTCTGGCATTTGCCTCCGAAGACAACATCTTCCTCCAAGCGAGTACTGACGCCTTTGGTTCTGCTGCCACCGATTGTTATTCCCCTTCCCAATTTGATTCCATTATTGTTATCGACGATGATAACGTTGTAGCTGGATAATCAACACCCAAAATCCATGATTGCAGGTGATTGAGAGATAAACCTAACGGAAAAAAGGAGTGAGTGTAAAGTGAGTAAAGACAAAAAAGAAAAAGAAAATAAGGAGGGCATCCTAGGGCAGATATCCGACCAGGCAATTACCTCCATGATGGAGGAAAACCGGGTCTTCCAGCCGCCTAAGGAATTCTCCGAGAAAGCCGCCATTAAAAGCATGGCGGAATATAAAGCCCTCTACGATGCTTCTGTCAAAGACCCGGATGCGTTCTGGGGTAAATGGGCGGAGGAACTGGAGTGGTACAAGAAGTGGGATAAATACGAAATCGCCGATTTCAAAAATAAGCCGGAGGTCCGGCACTTTGTCGGCGGCAAAATCAACGTTAGCGTAAATTGCGTTGACCGCCACGCCAAATCCTACCGCAAAGATAAAATAGCCCTTCTCTGGCAGGGCGAACCGGAAGACGATGTCAGAACCTTCACCTACGAGCAGCTTCTAAAAGAGGTCTGTAAGTTCGCCAACGTCCTTAAAAAGATGGGCATCAAGAAAGGCGACACCGTTTCCATCTACCTGCCGATGATTCCCGAGCTGGCGATTGCCATGCTCGCCTGCGTCCGCATCGGCGCCATCCACAGCGTAGTCTTCGGCGGCTTTAGCGCCGAGGCTCTGCGCGATAGAATCCAAGACTGTAAGTCCAAACTGCTCATCACCGCCGACGGCTACTGGCGAAGCGGCAAACAGATTCAGAGCAAAGCCGGCGCCGATACTGCCGTCAGTGCCTGCCCCACCATTAAAAACGTCATCATCGTTAAACGCCTTGGCATTGACATCAATGTTCAAGCCGGGCGCGATGCCTGGTGGCACGAACTTATGGCCGCCCCCGGTATCACCGACCAGTGCGAGCCGGAGCAGATGGAAGCCGACGAACCGCTCTTCGTCCTCTACACCAGCGGCAGCACCGGTAAACCCAAGGGCGTCCTGCACACCCAGGCAGGCTACCTCCTCCACTGCTACTTGAGCATGAAGTGGATTTTCGATATCAAAGATGAAGATATCTATATGTGCACCGCCGACGTCGGCTGGATTACCGGCCACAGCTACATTGTTTACGGCCCCTTCTCCGCCGGCGCCACCAGCCTGATGTACGAGAGTGTCCCGACCTACCCCGCCTCCGACAGGTTCTGGCACATCGTGGAAAAATTCAAGGTCAGCGTTTTCTATACCGCCCCCACCGTCATCCGTTCGCTGATGCGCGAAGGCGAAGAGCCGGTCAACAAACACGACCTCTCCAGCCTGCGCCTCCTCGGCTCCGTTGGTGAGCCCATCAACCCTGAGGCGTGGATGTGGTACTACCGCGTTATCGGTAAAGAAAAATGCCCCATTGTTGACACCTGGTGGCAGACCGAAACCGGCGGCATCCTGATTACCCCCCTCCCCGGCGCTATGGCAATTAAGCCCGGCTCTGCCTCTTTACCCTTCCCGGGCGTTCAGCCCATTATCCTCGACGAAGAAGGCAAAGAAGTCGGCCAGAACGAAGGCGGCTGGCTCTGCATCAAGAAACCCTGGCCCGGCATGATGCGCACCATCTGGGGCGACGCTGCCAGGTTCAAGGAAACCTATTTCAGCAAGTTCCCCGGCTATTACTGCACCGGCGACGGCGCGCGCACGGATAAAGACGGCTACTACTGGCTGATGGGCCGTATCGACGACGTAATCAAGGTCTCCGGCCACCGCATCGGCACCGCCGAGGTGGAAAGCAGCCTCGTCTCCCATCCCAAGGTTGCCGAATCCGCCGTTGTGCCTATGCCCCACGCGCTTAAGGGCGAAGGCATCTACGCTTACGTTACCCTTAAGACTGGTGAAACGCCCAGCCCCGAACTGGAGCAGGAACTTAAAGTCCACGTCCGCCAGAAAATCGGCCCCATTGCCACGCCGGACGTTATCCAGTTCGCTGACGGCTTACCCAAGACCCGCAGCGGCAAGATTATGCGCCGTATTCTGGTGAAAATCGCGGCCGGCAGCACCGATAATCTCGGTGACACTTCTACCCTTGCCGACCCATCGGTCGTGCAGACCCTGTTGGCGGGTAAGAAATAAGCGAAAAGTGTAATTGAGTGGCCGGAGCGGATTTTCCTTCCGGCCATTAAATCATATATACTGGATTATCTTAGATTGCATATGAGGTGAGTATAAACTAGCGGCATTATTTATGTGAACACAACAAAATAAAACAAGGAGGACGTATTTCGTTATGGAACATGGACCCGCAACGGAATGGCGAGTGGAGAAGTCGCGTGCTTATAAAACAAAGCTCGGACTGATAATGTTCGCCATCTACACACCAATCTACCTAGCCTTCATTATTATCAGTGTTGTTAGCCCATCCTTCATGGGCATAGACGTAGGCAGTCTCAATGTTGCCATCGTCTATGGTTTCGGAATCATTATCTTGGCCATCATCCAGGCTATCATCTACAACATCATTTGTTCCCGTAAGGAAAAACTAGATCATGTTGAGACGAAAGGGGATGGCAAGTAATGAATTACGAAATCTCCCCTTTGGCTATTGCCATATTCGTATTATTTATCCTTTCGGTGCTCTTTATCTCCTGGTGGTTCTCCCGTCGCGCTAAATCGGCGCACGGCTACTACGCTGCCGGCGGCAATATCCACTGGAGTGTTAACGGTATAGCCTTCGCCGGCGACTATTTGTCGGCAGCATCGTTCCTCGGTATCGCCGGTATGATTTCCATTTACGGCTATGACGGATTTCTATATTCGATAGGATATCTGGCCGGCTGGATGGTGGCGTTATTCGTCGTCGCCGAGCCTTTGAAGAGACTGGGCAAGTACACCTTCGCCGACGCCATCGATGCCAAATTCAAATCTCCCGGCATTGTGCTGGCGGCGGCCATAAGTACGCTGGTCGTCTCCCTCTTCTACCTAATTCCCCAGATGGTGGGCGCCGGTACTTTAGTTACCCCCCTTCTCGGCCTCCCCTTTGAAGCTGGCGTTATCATCGTCGGTTGTATCGTCATCATCATCGTCGCCACTGCCGGTATGGCATCCACTACCTGGGTGCAGTTCATCAAGGGCGGCTTGCTGGTAATCTTTACACTGGTGCTGGTGATAATGCTGCTTGTCAGGGGCTTTTCCACCACCCCGGCGGAAGAAGGCTCGCCACTGAACGACCTGGTCACCGTCGAGCTTTCCGATGCTACCGTCGGCAATATTACCCCGGCGGATGCTTCTTACCTCAAACTCGATGAGTTCACTGTTAACAGTAAGACCTTTGTTAAGATGTCGCAGGACGGTATCGTTAACTATTGGTATCTTGATGAAGGTGTGCTGACCCAGGCGCAGTCGATTGTTGACCAGCCCACCGGCCCCGATCTGTACAACGGTTATCCCAAGGAAGACGGGGGGTTTTACCAGATAGGTCACATGAGTGAAATTAACGGGCAAACCAATATCGAAACCGGGCCGGTTGATCCCTTGACCTTCTTTGGTGACATTAAAGAAAGCACCATCATCAGGTGGGGTACCCAAAAAATCACCGATGGTGAAAATGCGGTAACGATTTACTACCAGATACCCACCGAAGGCTCCTCCGTCTTAATACCGGGTGAGAAATTCAAGATTGACCCCGCCAAGGGCGCCACCACCGCCGACCAGATTAACTTTATCTCTTTGCTTATCTCGCTCTTCCTGGGTACGGCGGCGTTGCCCCATATACTCATCCGCTACTACACGGTGCCGAGTCCGGCCTTCGCACGTAAGTCCACGATTGTTGCTGTGGCGGCTATTGGTTTGTTTTACCTGTTAACCCTCTATCTGGGCCTGGGTGCTATGACCAACGGCGTTGTTGACCTTACCAACGATAACATGTCGGCGCCTCTGTTGGCCCGCTCCTTCGGCATCGGCATCTTCGCCATCATTTCGGCCATCGCTTTCACGACGATTCTAGGCACCGTCAGCGGTCTTATCGTGGCTGCTTCCGGCGCGGTTGCTAATGACCTTATTAACAAGTTCATGAAAATCAACCTCAGCGACAGCAAGATAGTAATGGCCGGTAGGATTACCGCTGTCATTGTGGGTGTTGTCGCCATGGTGCTGGGGGTCGCCTTTAAACACATGAACGTATCCTACTTGGTAGGATGGGCGTTTACGGTAGCGGCTTCAGCCAACTTGCCTTCCATCATCATGATTCTCTTCTGGAAGCGCACAACATCCAAGGGCGTTATCGCCTCCATTGCGGTCGGCCTTATCTCCTCGCTGGTGATGATTCTCCTCGCGCCGGATACCTACAGTCAGGTGTATGGCCTGGCTGCCTCCAGCGCTCCTATGCCCATCAGCCAGCCGGCAATCATCTCGGTACCTTTGAGCTTCATCACCTTGGTGGTCGTTTCGCTCTTGACTAAAAAAGACAGTATCCCCGATGCCGAAATTGTCGCCAAGTCTAAAGCTTAAATAGCTGAAACGCCGTACCTGATTTTTAACAGTCGGGTACGGCGTTTTCTTTTGTCAGTTTTTCTTTGTTTCCAACTTGCTAACAGATACAGGCTGGTTGTATCATTGGGACTGGAGCGTTATTTTTATGACCAGCGATTTAGTTCCCCCCGGCCTTACTTACCTCGCCGATAATATTTTGACCCGGCAGAACATCCTAGGCGTCAGCAAAGAGCAGGGTTCCAAGTGGGCGCATAAACTCAACCTCCCCACCCAGGGCGAGACCATATTCTTTGCTGGCTGCGGCTACCAATTCTCGGCGCAGCTGGAAAAGCTGATGTCTTTAGCGCGCGGTGTTGATAAAACCGTCATCGGCGCCGAGCTCCCCATGCGTTTTGCCCGCTTTCAAAAGAAGTTGCACGTCAACCTTCCCGTCATTTACAGCAACGTCCTTTCCCTCGGCGGCGTATCTGAAGTCAAGCCTTTAGTCGCCGCTGTAAAAGTGCTGAATAAAATGGGCATCCAGCCTGCTTACCTGGGCAAAAACGAGCCATGCTGCGGGGCGACGCTTTATCACGCCGGTATGCAGGATAAGTTTGCCGAGAACGCCAATAAAGCCTACAAATCTTTAAAAGACGCCGGCGTAAAAAATATTATCAGCGTCGTGCCTTACTGCACCCACGCTCTGCAAAAGCTTTTCCCTGCCTTCGTTAAGGATTACGACATTGAGGTGCGGCATTTCCTGGACATCGTGGCGGAGAAGATATCCCTCTTTCAGCTCCGTTATCCCCACCCCGTCCGCGTCACCTACCACGACCCCTGCCAGATGGTGCGCTATATGAACTTAATCGAAGAGCCGCGGCGCATCCTGCGCGCTATAGGAAACGTCACTCTGGTTGAACCGGAATGGACGAAGAGTGAATACGCTACCTGCTGCGGCGGCGGGGGCGGCTTTGAAACCGTCTTCCCGGAATTGAGTGAGGTGCTGGCGGTCAACCGCGTCACCGAGCTTATGGAGACCAAGCCGGATATTATCGTGACCCACTGTCCCGGCTGCATCATGCAGCTTAAGGACGGGCTGCATAAACTAAAGGTTGAGGGCGTTGAGGTGTTTGACTTAATGGAGGTCGTCGCCACGGCGATGGAAGCATGAAAAAGCAATCGGGCTTTAAAACCTATCGGGATGAAATTTATACCGCTGCTCATAACGACCGGCTAAGACTGGCTTTATCCCGCGCCGTTAAAAGCTTCCGCAGCAATGTTAAAAACGCTTTGGCTAAGTTTCCCCACACCGTAGAGCTGGCGGACGAAGTCCAGAAGATTAAGGAAAAAGCCATCCCGAATATGGAAAAGCTTACCCGCCAGGCAATCACCGCCATCGAGGCGAACCAGGGTAAGGGCTATATTGCCCGCACGCCGGAAGAGGCTTTAAAGATTATCTCCGACCTTGTTGGGACGAAGAAGCTCATCGTTAAGGGCAAGTCCATGACCG
>Ga0265297_10004125_pt1 | contig 24386 bp, 23 predicted proteins | sample Munlanlwell13791_FD_192502 | JGI IMG/M metagenome (GOLD analysis project Ga0265297, IMG submission 192502) | Leachate microbial communities from a municipal landfill in Southern Ontario, Canada - Leachate well 137-91 | ecosystem: Engineered > Solid waste > Landfill > Unclassified | place... | reverse complement strand
ATATGTTAAAGAATTTAAAAATCGAGAAACCCATCTATTATTAGCATAAATTTCGTTAAAAGGGCTTTTAGAATTACTTATAACATGTATATTTTTTATAATTGTTGGTTCATCGTCAAAAAAAAAACCGTAAAATAATGATGGATAATAAATTATTGAAGATATTATGCCTAAAAAAATTGGTGGCAGAGTAACTTGCCACCAACGAAATTTAAGACTAGGCATTTTTTACTTCTACTGGTTTATTTTCAGGTCCTGCAATTTTTTTCAAATAACCCTTGAGTTCGCTAACTTTTATGCTATTGTTGCTAGTTTTGAGTTTGTCTTGTAATTCAAGTCTTGCTAATTCTTGTTTTGCATTGTTTTTAAAATCTTCTGGAGCTTGAGTATTTAAAAGATCGGTTAAATATTTTTTAGCTTCATCTTGTTTGTTAAGTTGTTCCAAACAATTTGCAATTTTAAAATGAGCTAGTGCTAAGCTTTCAGGAAGAGTAGTAATTTTTTGAAAGCATTTTAAGGCATTTTGAAAATCATTTTTTAAAAATAAAGTTTCTCCTAAATTAAATAGATATTTGCCTTCTAAAGGGTGATCTTGTGTTAATTTATAATAAAGATTTTCTGCTTTATCATAATCTTTTGTCATAAAATAAGAATTTGCCAAATTAAATAAAATTTGGGGATTAGAGATTCCTCTTTTCAAAATAGTTTCAAAAGCTTTTACTGCCTCATCAAATTTTTTTGTTTTTATGCTTATTTGTCCTAATGTAAAAAATCCTTCAGGAGTATCTAGATCACCTTGTGTAGCTTTTTTAAAATATTGCCATGCCGTTTCATCATCTTTTTTTTCTACATATAATCTGCCCAAATTGTAAAAAGCTTTTCCGTAATATGGTCTAAGTTCTATAGCTTTTAATAAAGCCTTTTCGGCATCTTGATAGTTTTGTTTTTTTAATAGAAGTGTACCGATATTGTTATATGCTTCAGGATAATTAGCATGTATATTTATTGCGCCTTTGAATGCTGCTATTGCTTTATCAATTTCATTTTTCATTGAATAAGCAACACCAATATTGCTGTATGGATCGGCATAATGCTCGTCTAGTTTGATAGCAATTTTATAATGCTCTATTGCCAAATCTACTTTGCCTTCTTCACATAAAGAAACACCTAAATTATTGTGACCTCTGGCTTTTAAGGGAGATTTTTTAACAATATCAAACCAAAAAGCCGAAGAGGAACTCCAAACCTTATTTCTAATAATTGTGCTATAACCTATGGGTAAAATAAAAATTAATAATAATGCTAATTGATGAGAATATTTATTTGCAGGAATATTGAGTTGAATATTTGTTAAAAGATTTGTTATATATTTAATTAAATAAGCAAAACTTGTACCTAAAATGAACATCAAACCTGCTGAGGCAAGATATGTTTTGTAATCGCATACTAATTCTGGAGATGGTATTATGCTTGTTCTGGGGGCCATTGTTATAAAAAACCACAATAAACCAAAAGAAATAAAACCGTAAGTTTTTTTTATGAGCATATAAATGGAAGTAAAAATTAAGCTCATAATAATAAAAAATGGGAAAAAAACGTTAGGTTGAAAAAAACTTTCAGAAAGCACCCAATCGTATTCAACGCAGATACTAAATGGCCATATGAACATAGTTATATAGTGTAATAAAACTTTAAATTGTGATAATAAGAAATATGATGCAGTTATTGTATCATAAGCATGTGGTGTGATAATATTGCCTCTGTTGTTACCGGTAGATAGTTGCAATTTTATTGCTTTAATAAAAAAATTAAAATCTATGTATCTGAATAGTATTATTAAAAATATTAAGGCAAAACCTAGATACAAAAAAAATCTTTTTTTAAAATTTGTCCATTCACCTTGTGATATAAAAAACCAATCAACCAAAAGAATTAAAAATGGAATTACTACGCAAATTTCTTTTGTTCCGCATGATAAAACTGCGACGATCATACTTAGTAAAATAAGTAAAGATCTATAAAAAATGTTTTGAGTTTTAAATGCTTTGACGAAAAATAAAACAGTTGTAAGAATAAATAAGGAAGCTAGACCTTCTAATCTTGCTTGTATAACGTAAGATACAGTTTGAGTTTGAACTGGATGTAATAAAAAAAGTGCTGCAGTTGAGAATGCTACAAGCAAAGAATTTTTATTTAAAAAATTTTCTTTTTTTAAAAATTTACATAAATCTAAAATTAAAAAAAACAAAATTAAGCCGGATAACACATGAATAATTAAGTTAAAACTTCTATAATAAAATGGATCAAAAAGACCTATTTTGTAATTTAAATTATTTAACCAGTCACTCATCCATCTAGAGTGAGTAGTCCATCTGCTTAATGGATTATCCATACGAATTACAAATTTTTTTGTGATATTTGCAATATCATCAAATTGAAAGGGATATCTTAGTGATGGAAAATAAAATAATGTTGTCAAAATTGTTAAAATAAATACTGGGATAACATTTTGTAAAAAAATTAATTTATCTATATAATTTATAGAATAATTTTTGGAAATCTTCTTACTCATAACTTTCTCCTATTCGAAATTTTTGATTGTTATTTTTATAGTCTATTACAAAATAAAAATATGTGAATATATTCAAAAATATCAAAATCAAATAAAAATTGTTATTATAATTTGATAGCAGTTTTTTATTAATTAGAAAGAGTATTTTATGAATAAACAGTTTTTAGATTTATTAAATTATTTAGCAATAATTTTTCCCGCATTTTTGTTAGTTTTTACAATTAGAGGTTTTTTTAAAGCTTTGACTTCAAAACTTATGGGAGATAATACTGCACAGCAAGATGGGTTTTTAAGTCTTAATCCACTTATTCACATAAATTTTTTTGGATTAATAACAACACTTTTTATTTTTATCTTTCTTTCTATTTTTTTGCTTGATGGCGCCTCACGGCCAATGCTAATAATTTTTTTAGTTTTACTAGGTGTTAGATGGACAAATCCTGTTATAATTAACGAAAATAATTTTAAAAATTATACTTTAGGTGTAATTTTTACAACGATATCTGGGGCTTTGGGGAGCTTTTTTTTGGCTTTAGTTTTTTTATATATTTTTAAATATTTTCCAGTTCAGATTTTTCCCAATTATGTTTTTTTAACTTTTAGTGAAATTTTTGGAGCAACAATAGAATTGGCCGTATTTTTTGGAGTTTTAGACTTAATTCCAATTCCACCATTTGATGGAGGGCGTTTATTAGAATTTGTTTTGCCTAGGTCTTGGCATAATGTTATTACTTGGTTGCATGATTATTCTATTTATATATTATTGGCACTATTTATACTTCCCGGTGTAAGTGACATATTTTTTAGTTTTATTTATTTATTAAGCTTTTTTATAAAAAGAATTTTATTCTTTCTAGTTTTTTAAAAAATTTTTAAAAACTATATTAAAGGGATTTTATGGATAGTAAAGCTTTTTTAGATTTTTTATATAGTGTGGCCATAATATTACCAGCTTTTTTAATAGCCTTATCTTTTCATGAGTTTGCACATGCTTTTATGTCTAATTTATTGGGTGATGATACTGCCAAAAAAATGGGCAGATTAACATTAAATCCATTTGCGCATTTAGACCTTGTTGGTACAATATTTTTGATTTTATTTCGTATTGGTTGGGCAAAACCGGTTCAATTTGATGCTAGAAATTTTAAATATCCGCGATTATATTCAGTTTTGACAGCGTTGGCTGGGCCTTTTACTAATTTAGTATTAGCACTTTTTATTTTTATATTAATAAAATATTTTCCCGTTAGTTATTTTCCAGAGGCTGTTAATAAAAGTTTTTTACAGGTTTTTGAACTTACAGCATATATAAACGTTATGCTTGGTGTTTTTAATTTATTACCAATTCCCCCATTAGATGGTAGTCATATTATAATTGCTTTTCTTTATAAGAAATATCCAAATATTGTAATTTGGTTATATAAATATTCTTTTTTTATTTTGATATTTTTATTTTTAATGCCAATTACAAGATATTGGTTAGTAAATCTTATATTTGTAGTTTACAATTTTTTAAGAAATTTAGTTTTTTAATTTATTAATTTAGGTTTATTTATGAATAATAATTTAAAAGAAACACTTAAAACTTTAAAAAGTGGCACAGTTCAAGTTTTACCAGAAGAAGACTTTTTAAAAAAATTATCAAATGGCAAAAAGCTTAAAATTAAATTAGGAATGGATCCTACGGCACCAGATTTACATTTGGGGCATGCAGTAGTTTTAAGTAAATTAAGACAATTTCAATTTTTAGGTCATGAAATTATATTTTTAATTGGAGATTTTACTGCACGAATAGGTGATCCTACAGGTAAATCTAAAACTAGACCACCATTATCTGAAGAACAAATAAAAAAAAATTCTGAGACATATTTAAATCAAGTTGGCAAAATTTTAGATATTACAAAAACTAAAGTTTGTTACAATTCTGAATGGCTTTCAAAATTATCATTTGCAGATGTTATTAAATTGGCAGGAAAAGTTACTCTTGCTCGTTTAATAGAAAGAGAAGATTTTGCAAAAAGAATGAAAGAAAATGAAGCTATAGGATTTCACGAACTTTTTTATCCAATTTTGCAAGGTTATGATTCAGTATTTCTTAAAGCTGATATAGAACTTGGGGGGACAGATCAAACCTTTAATTTATTGATGGGTAGATTTTTACAAGAACAGTTTGATCAAGAGCCTCAGGTTATTATTACAGTCCCAATTTTAGAAGGTCTTGATGGTGTGCAAAAAATGTCCAAAAGTTTAGGTAATTATGTTGGCCTTTGGGAGGCAGCAGACCAGGCTTATGGTAAATTAATGTCAATTTCTGATGAATTAATGTGGCGTTATTATTTATTATTATTAGATAAAACAGAAGATCAAATTGAGCAAATGCAATTAGATGTTAAAACTGAAAAACTTCATCCTATGAATCTCAAAAAACAAATGGCGCATGATATTATTAAAAAATTTTGGTCAGAACAAGAAGCAAAATTTGCACAAGAAAAATTTGAATCCCTTTTTCAGAAAAAAGATTATTCAGTTGCAACAGAAATTGAAATGCCAAAAGATAATAGTAACCCAATTTGGATAGTAGATTTATTAAAGTTATTAGGTGTTGTCACAACTTCTTCACAAGTAAAAAGACTTTTACAAGAAGGTGCTGTTTTTATAGATGGCCAAGAAATAAAAGATTTGAAAGCAGAAATTTATTGGACACAGGGTCAAATAATAAAAGTTGGAAAACACAAAATTTTTAAAATTAAATAAGCTTAATGCATGGCGTATTTAAGGGCTTAATATATGTTTAATAATAGAATTGCAGCTTCTGCAATAATAATAAATGATAATAAAGTTTTGCTAAACAGATGTTCTCTTGGACCAAATGGAACAAGTTTTCTTCTTGGCCCAGGCGGCGGCATTGAAATTGAAGAAAACTTAATTCACGGTTTAATTAGAGAAGTTAGAGAAGAAACTGGACTTAATATTAATGTACAAAAAATGCTTCTTGTCGAAGATTTGCTTTCTAATAAATATAGAATGTTAAAATTTTGGTTTCTTTGTGATTTTATTGGTGGTGAACTAATAAAAACGGAAGAAGCTGAGATAGAGGGCATTATTGATGTAAATTGGTATTCTAGAGAGCAGCTTGTGCATGAAATTGTTTATCCAGAAATTTTAAAAGAAATAGCTTGGGAAGAGTTTTTAAAAAAAACTTGGCAAACAAAATATTTGGATTTGAAAAAAGCTGATTTTTAAAATTAAATAATTTTTTTAAAAAAACTATTTAATTTTAAATGGGGAGAGAGTAATGAGCGAAATTCGTATTGGAAGATATACAATCGAAATTTCTAATGAAAACAAAATCTTATTTCCTAAAAACAAAATTACAAAATTAGATTTAATTAATTATTATAAGAACATAAGCTCATTAATGTTGCCTTATACAAAAAATCATGCAATTAGCATGTTACGATATCCAAATGGAATTGATGGTGAGGGCTTTTATCAAAAAGAAGCAGGTGGATATTTTCCTGCTTGGATCAAAACAAAAAACTTAAAAAAAACTGATGGATATACCAATTATGTTGTAATTAATAATATTGCAACACTTGTTTATTTAGCTAATCAAGCATGTATTACTCCTCATCTTTGGTTAAGTAAAATTGATAAGCCTCAATACCCTGATCGCATAATTTTTGACTTAGATCCATCAGGTAAAGATTTTTCAATGGTTCAAGATGGTGCAATGATCTTAAAAAAAAGATTAGAACAATTAGGCTTTGTTCCATTTGCAATGACAACCGGTTCTCGTGGAATTCATGTTATAGTTCCAATAAAACGTAATCATGATTTTGATTTTGTTCGTAATTTTTTACATAACTTAGTTAAATCATTAGTAGAAAAACATAAAAATTTATTTACATTAGAAATGCGGAAAGAAAAAAGAGAAAAATTTGTTTTTATAGATATACTGCGCAATGCTTATGGACAAACTGGAGTTGCGCCTTATGGAGTACGTCCTAAAGAAAACGCTCCTGTTGCAACACCAATTTCTTGGAAAGAAGTTCAAGATAAATCTTTAAGACCAGATAAATACACAATAAAAAATATTTTTGCAAGATTAGAAAAAGTTCAAGATCCATGGAGAGGATTTTTTAAAAATGCCAAAAGTATCAAAAAAAACAGATAAATTAAAAGAATATAAAGAACATAGAGATTTAAAATATTCTACAGAACCTTCAGGAAAAAGTAAGTCTAAAAAATTAAAGCATCCTATTTATGTTGTTCAAGAACATCATGCTACGCACCTACATTATGATTTACGGTTAGAATTTGGAGGAGTTCTTAAATCTTGGGCGATTCCCAAAGGCATTCCAATTGAACATGGTGAAAAAAGATTAGCTGTGCCTACGGATGATCACCCTCTTGATTACGCGACTTTTCAAGGCGTAATTCCAGAAGGACATTATGGTGCAGGAACTGTAATTATTTGGGATTTTGGAACTTATCAAAATTTAAAATCAAAAGATATGCAAGAATGTTATGATGAAGGTAAAATTGAAATTTTTATTGATGGTGAAAAAATTCAAGGAAATTATGCCTTGATTCGAACAAAGTTAATTAAGGGTAACAAATATAATTGGATTATTTTAAAAATGAAAAATTAATATGATTTTATTAAAAAATTTAAAAACTAATTTTGTAAAATTAACAAAAAATTTGGGTCCGGGTTTTGTTACAGGTGCATCTGATAATGATCCATCCGGTATAGGTACATATTCTATTGCAGGAGCACAATATGGATTATTATGTCTATGGTTAATTCCATTTTTACTTCCATTTATGATTGCTATTCAGGAAATGTGTTCAAGAATAGGAGTTGTTACTCGTAAAGGTTTGACTGCTAATATTAAAGAAAATTTTCCAAAACCAATTTTATATTGTGCAGTATTGATTTTGCTTTTTGCTAATATTTTTAACATTGGAGCTAATTTAGCAATTATGGCAGAAGCTATAAAATTACTATTTGGAGGAAAACTTATTTTTTGGATGATTTTTTTAACTTTAACTATTACATTTATGGAGATATTTATTAGATATAGAGATTATTCTAGAATTTTAGTATTTTTTTCACTTTTTTTATTAGTTTATGTTGCAACGGCATTTACAGTTAATCAAAATTGGCTTGATATTTTTAAATTTACTTTTTTTCCTAAATTTAATTTTTCTAAGGGTTTTATTTTTGTTGCAACAGGGTTTATAGGAACAACAATATCACCATACTTGTTTTTTTGGCAGCCATCTCAAGAAATAGAGGATTTGAATGATGATAATAATTTAAAAAATTTAGAAAATTTAAAAAAAACAATTAAAAAAAAACGTACCAAAACTGCTATTGGTATGGCTTTTTCTCAAATTATAACCTTTTTTATAATTATAACTTGTTTTTCTACATTACATAAAAATGGCATTACAAAAATTGAGAATGCAGCTCAAGCTGCAAGTGCATTAAAACCATTAGCAGGAGATTTTGCTTTTATATTTTTTACTTTAGGAATTTTAGGCGCAGGTTTTTTGGGAGTTTCAGTGCTTGCAGGTTCGGCAGCATATGCATTAGCTGAAACATTTAATTTTAAACAAGGGCTTTCTTATAAATTTAGAGAAGCTAAATTTTTTTATTCTATAATAGCCGTATCAACTTTTATTGGGTTTTTCATTAATTTTATAGGAATAAACCCTATAAAGGCACTTTTTTATGCGGCAATAATAAATGGAATATCAACAGTACCCTTTATTATTATAATATTGATTTTAGCAAATAAGAAAAAAGTGATGGCCGAATATAAAAATAAATTTATATCAAATTTTTTGGGAATAGCGACGTTTTTTTTAATGTTTTTATCGGCGCTTTTGATTTTTTGGCAAATAATTTTTTAGCTTAAAAAGATATATTTTATAAATTAATTATTTTTCTTAATAATTCCAACTTTATTAACAATTAAAAGATCCTGTTTAATCCACGTTAAATTAATTGGATACATTATAACTTGATGGTTGCCTAACATTTGTGCTAAGTAAGCAAATCCCGATGTTGATCGTATCAAACAATCAAACTGAGTCATTGCAAAATAATCTTGTAAAATATTTGTATTATGTTTGTTATAATTAAATTCAATATTAGATAAATTAACCGCTTTTTTAATTTGTTTTTTTAATATTTTTGGATTTTTATCATCTGTAAAAATATGAACATATATGGGTTGATGATTAAAAATACTAGAAAGTTTTTGAATCTGTTCAATATAATACTGTTCTGGCGGAAATTTTTCCGGCCATTTTTGATCAGAGAATTTTTTTTCAGTTAAAATCTTAGCATCAACATTTGTGTTATTTTTTAAAATAAGTTTAAAATTATTTTTATTCTTTTCAGAAACCCCCATTAAATCTATTTCTTTATATTCTATGTTATATTTAGATGTATCATAATATTGCTTAGATTTAAGTTCGGGATCAAAACCTCCACCTTTTCTTATATGTACTGCAACAGTAATTTTATCTTTTGGTAAAGTTAATTTTTTTATTTTATCTTTTGGTTGCAACATATTTTTTAAATTTTTTGCAAAATCTGGATTTTGCAGCATTAATTCATACAATAATGAACTGAACCATGCTGTCTGGCTATAATCTATATTAACCTTTAAATGTTCATGCATTTTTGTACTTATTCTGACAATAAAAAGTGTTGGTATTTTTGAATTTGTTTTTAAAGCATTAATAATGTCATTTTCTGTGCGAACTTTTATGTAACGACCAAATATTGTGTATAAAATTGGATAAAGATAATATTTTAATTCTGAGCAGTGCTTTTCTTCATGAAAAAGTCTTAATTTGTCTGATTTTTCAAAAGTGACTAAAAAAAAAGGTATTTTGTATTTATAAGATAGCCATTTAGTTTTGCTATATATTATTATTTGATCTCCAAAACGGTCTCTTGAAGTTCTGTTTATAATTGCAAGTTTTGGACAGGTTAAATTAAAAATTATAAAGCCTATAGCATATATTGCTATTAGAAGAATAAGAATTAAAAATATTTTAAATTTAAATTTAGATTTACAAAAGGATAACATATTTGATTTTTTGTTGGATAGAACCTTAATTGGCCATGCCAGGCGTAGCTACGTAGTAGCAAAGACTGGCGGGGCTAACGAGACTCGAACTCGCGACCTTCCGCGTGACAGGCGGACGCTCTAACCAAGCTGAGCTATAGCCCCTAAAATTAAATTATTTCAATTAAATTCTTGTAAAGAATATAATAATTGCAATTTATGAACATATTGCCAAAAATAATGGGTATTGGCAAGTTTTTTTGATAGAAATTAAACAAAAATAATAAAAAAGAGCGTAATTTTTTAATAAAAGAGATATTTTAATTGAAGCTTCACTAAAATTTATGCAGCTTTTCCCATATTTTGCATGATTTGATCTATGAATTCTTCTGCGGTAAGGGAATCTGTATTAATCATGAAAACAGGCAAGTTGTGAAATGATTTTAGATAAAATTTAATTCTATTTTTTTGAGCAATATTTTCTTGCTCAATGATCGTATCGACGATGACATTTTTTCCATTTTGATACAATTTTTTTATTTTTTTATACATATGCTGATCTATATTTTCCAATTCTAAATCTTGGCAACCATTTTCTAGTAAAGTATCTAAATGTAATTCAAGTTCAATAGCAAAGATAGGGCGTTGTTTATATTTAGAAATAAATTTTTTATTTACTATATCAAAAATTGTTTGATTAAATGAAACAATCGAGGTTGAACCTTCAGCTTCTAATTTAGACAAAAGTGTTTGAATTATTGCAGATTTATTGGCAGATGAAGCCCCATTCAAGAATATTATTCTGTTGGCAAAATTATTGGAAGTAATAAGAAATAGAATACTTGTTAAAAAAAGATTTTTTAATAATAACATAATCTCCCCCCCAAAATTACTTTGTTTTTTATTTATTAAAATTTAACATAAAGTTTTATATAAATGCTATTAAACGCTTTTTTTCTATTTTTATTTTATAAAGTCTAAAGTCTGCTCTTATGTCTTTGTCTAAATAAGATTAAGGCATATACAAAATAAAAACTTAAGTAATATGTGAAGGTAAAGTTATTGATTGAAGTTTTGGGCATTTTTCTGTAAGTATTCGAATTCCATTGGCACTGATGCGATTACATCCAAAAAGATTAATTTTAATAATAGCAGGGTAATATTCTGCTATCAATTCTAAGGTTTTATCAGTGATCAATGCATAAGCAATATTGATATATTTAAATTTTTTTAATGTATGATTAATATTTAGACAGTTTATAATGATTTCAAATCTTCCATCGGTAAGATCATTGCATTCAGTAAAACTTAATTCGTCTGGATTTTCAAGTAATTTTTTGAACATATTAATTATGCTATCTTTAAATTCTTTACTTATTGATTTTATATATTCGCAATTGCGCTCATCATCATCTTCTTCCATACTAAATGTTTTTTGAATAACTAAAGTAGTTATTAATACAAATAAAAGTAGCATTTTTTTTTCCATAATTTCTCCCATTTAAAATTTTTATAGTTTTAAATTTAGTATGCAACTTTTTTGTTGATTAAATAAATATTTAAATATTTGTGTTTTGTTTTCATGTTTTATTACTATATAAAATATGATTGTAACAATTTATAGTTTATCTTTATTATAAAAATAGGAGCTTAGTATGGAAAAATTGTATAGATCAAGAACAGATAAAAAGATAGCAGGTGTTTGTGGAGGCTTAGCAAAATATTTTGATGTTGATCCTGTTATTATAAGGCTTGTTTGGTTATTATTTGTGCTTTTTGGAGGCTCTGGACTAATTATTTATATTATTGCATGGATAATTATTCCATTAGAACCCGCATATATGCAAAGCTAATAGCTTATTTATAAAATTTAATGGGAACGATTATTACAATAATCGTTCCCATATTTATTTAGTTTGTTTTTTTAATGACTATGAGAAGTAGATGCATGTGGTGAGATATTTATGGTTTGTAACATATGATTTTGTACAATATATGGATATGGGCGCATCATTTCATTAATTTAAATTAAGAAAGATAAAATTGTGTAAGAATAATTTTAGTTAAGGAGAGTCATGACGAAATTATGGTGGAATCTTTCAAGTGAAGAAATTGTGCACATTCTAAAAACTGATATTCAGGTAGGTCTTACATCTGATCAGGTATCTAAGCGTCTTGAAGAATATGGTTTAAACAAATTGCCTGAGAAAAAAAGATTTTCTATTTTATTTCTCTTTTTAAATCAGTTTTCAAGTTTTATAATTTGGGTGTTAATTGGAGCATTAATTATTTCAGGTTTCCTTGGCGAATGGATAAATGCATTAGCAATAGGAATTATTGTTATTATTAATGCTATTATTGGCTTTTTTCAAGAATATAGAGCAGAACGATCATTAGAATTTTTAAAGAAATTAACTAAACCAATATCTAAAATAATTAGAGATGGAGTTTTGCAATCTATTGCTTCAGAAGGTTTTGATTTATACGAAAATATTTCCATTTCAACTTCGCCATACGAAATTCTTATAAATGTTTGTTAGGAAAATTATATTTTTAATTATAGTTGAATATGGAAAAGGACGATGAAAATCCAGCTACGTGGTTTTATTCATGTAGGATTAGAGAAAATATAAGTAGAGTTTTTAAGGCGGATCAAATTTCAAATATTATTAATATAAATGGGATGCAAAAAATAAGGGTTCCGAAAAAATATCTTTATCATATCCCAGGCACGCCTGAAACATTAACTGACGAAAATTATTTAATTATTGCTGAAAAAATAGATCTTGATACGCATGGATTAGCATTTATAAATGCTACAAAAGAACAAATAAGTAATTTTGTAACAATAATGTTGGAAAGTGGTAATACTGATAATGCTGATGGCAATATTGAAATGGATAAAAATGGAAATTTAGTGTTAATTGATACAGATAATATTTGGTTTTTTATGCTAAAAGTTAATCAATTAACTTTACCAGAGCTTTGTGAATTATCGTTTTATTGTGCACAAAAAATTAAAAATATTTTTCTAAATATTTCACAATTTAATGAAATTTTTAGAAATTTTTATATATCTTTTATTGAACCAATTTTAGAAAAAAATTATGAAAACTTAGAGTCATTAATGCGAGTTATTAATCTTTATAGAGAAATTAGCATTCTAGGTGCAATAATGACAGATATTAATGTTTATGGTAATTCTATGGTCATTGAAGAAAAAAAAGATATTTTGAAAAATATTTTTCAAAAATGGGTTGATCGCATTTCTATTTCTTATTTTTTAAATGAAGATTCTAGATATTCTTTAAATCAATTTTTTCAAGAATATCTTAATAATGAAGAAAATTTTAGAAACTAAACTTAAAAAATTTATTCTAAAATTTTCTTTTCTAATTCTGGCAAAAGCTTTTGACAATCGCCTTGAATTAAAAAATCTTCATTGCCTAAATAAGAAGGTTGTTCTAAATCAATTGCAACTATAATACCGGTTGGATTGTTTGCTTTGTACCAGCCTAAAAAGCCTCGGTCATCATAACTTAATGCTATGCATATTATGCAATCTATTGCTTTTAAATCATCAATTGTTACATTAGCCCTTAACCATGGGCCAGAGATATGTAGAGCTTTTATTCCTAAATGTTCTTGTAATAAATCAAAATTTTCAGTTAAAATTTGTGCTTTTTTATATAAAGCAATATTTTTTAAAGCATTGTGTGCTGGTGTTGCTTGGCTAGTAAATGCTTTATCACAGAATTCTTTGAAAATTTTTTTATTATTATTTTCATTTTTTATAATGTTTTGATAACAGTTATCATTTTTTGTAATTCCCAAAGCATCCATAAGTGGTTGCATTGTCCATATTCCAGCGGCAGCTGAAATTCCTGCTCCGGTATAAAAAGTAACAGTTTTTGTTTTTACTAAATTACATAATTCGTTGAGAGTAAGATTTTTAGGTTTTTGATTTTTTAAAATGAGACGTTCATTTATGCAATACGGCTCTTCGTCGGTTTCGGTTTTGTTAGATTTAACTTGTTGTTCTTGTTTTATTTCTACAACCCCCTCATTATAAATAAAGGTGACATTATTATTACCCCGTGACCAGGATGCGCCCCAGCCATGTTTAAGGTTTTCTTTTTCAAAATTTTTAATTTCTTGTTCAGAAAGTTTTTCTGGTTCTTGCAGTAATATACTGGCATGTATAAAAATATTGAAATTTATAAAAAATAGGTATATAAAAAATTTTTTTAAAATTTGCATATTAATTTTGGTTATTTTTACGAATACAAAATCCACTATTTGGAGATGTTTACTGAGTAAATTCAAAATTTTCTGATACATAAGGATCATTTATGTCCCATTCTCCAATAGATTTTATAACCATTGGTTTATATAAATCATTTGACCCAATAATAATTAATTTAAAAATAAATATTTTTTTTAATCCCGTGTTAGTTGTAAATAAATGATATTGAAGTTTTTCTGGATTTTCTTTTTCTTGTTGTCTTTCGCAAGAGCCATTTGACGCATTACGAAATCCACCTGACCATAACCCATCAGACCAGAATATTATAGGATCAGGATCCTGTTTATAATTTTCTAAAGCCCACCTTAAAGTTTTTAAAACTTTTTTTGAGGCATCTTCTTGTTCTTCTTGCATGCACAAGATATAATTTGAGGCACTAAAAATTGACATTAATAAAATTAATAAAAAAATTTTTCTTAAAAAATTCATATTAACTCCTAATTTAAATAAATTTTTTATTTAGGGTTATTTTGTAAAAAATAATTATGTTTAGCAAGATAATTTTTAAATAAGAAAAAAATTTAAAAACCGCCTATAGCATTATAGATACAATCTGGTACGATTTGTAATGCAAATTTTACTAATATTTGGCGCTTAGAAATATAAGCAATTTTCTTTTTATTTTTTATAGCCTTAAAAATTTGTTGGCTAGCTTTTTCAAGTGGTGTGACCCAATAGGTTTCTGGCATTTCACTATACTTTATATCTGTATCAACCCATCCAGGCATGATGTCTGTTATATATACAGGAATCTTGTTTTGAATCATGTAATTTCTAATACCCTCTAAATATGTTGAAATAAAAGCTTTTGCGCCAGAATAGACAGGGCACTTAGCATCTCCCCTTACAGCAGAAATTGAAGAAATACCAACAAGATGTCCTGATTTTTGTTTTGCAAAAAACTCTACTGCAACATCTGCTATATTCCAAAAACCCGTAAGTGTAACAGCCATTGTTTCTTTATCAAGTTCATGCTTATTATTTTTTTTAAGATCCTCATTACATGCAACAGAAATCAGTATTAAATCTAAACCTCCCATATCCTCAATTAATTCGACAAGTTCTTTTCTTGCATTATCAAATTTAGAAACATCTATTTGCTTTATATATGTTTTAGTTGAAATTTCTTTTTGCAGAGATTCAAGCAAATTTATACGACGTGCGACAAGCCCAACTTCATATCCGCCTTCTGTTGCCAGAAGTTTAGCAACCTGTCGTCCAATGCCAGAAGATGCACCGATAACAATTGCTCGTTTAATAGCATTTTTATTTTGTGAAATATTTTGATTATTTTGTATTGAAGTATCTTGTAAAATTTTTTGTGTATCTAATGAATTTTTTAGCGCATCGGCTTTATAAGACATTAATAAAAAGAATAATAACAAAAGTGATAACTTTTTTTTCATGACTCTCCCCTAAAACTTAATAAATAAAACCAAAGCTCTTATCCCAACAGATTTATTTATAATATTAATAATTATTTTTAATAATAAATGTTACAAAATAAACACTATTATTTTATGTGAAAAAATATTTTTATATAAATAGATTTGTTTTTTAAATAAAAATGCAAAATATAAATCGCAATTTTATAAAAATATATCTAAATTTTAAGATATCTTTGAATTTTAACCATAAATAAACTAAAATATGTCTGAATTTCGACCATGAAAATATGAAAATATGTCTGAATTTTGACCATGGAGTAAAAAATGAAGCGTTTTGTTGATTATTTTTTAATTAAATGGAAATCAAGCCCGCTACGTAAACCTCTTTTAATTAGAGGTGCAAGGCAAGTTGGTAAAACTTATACCGCTAGAGAATTTGGTAAAACATTCGATTCTTTTATTGAATTAAATTTGGAATTAGAGCAAGATGCTAGAGAAATTTTTGAAAAAAGTCTTGATCCAAACTTTATTATTCAAAAAATTTCAGCTCTTACTGGCAAACGCATTATTCCTGGTCAAACTCTTCTTTTTTTAGATGAAATTCAATTAGTTCCTCAAGCAGTTACAGCCTTAAGATATTTTTATGAAATGATGCCCGAATTACATGTTATTGCAGCGGGGTCTTTATTAGATTTTGCTATTAAAACTGTGGGAATGCCTGTAGGAAGAGTTTCTTCTTTGTATATGCATCCGTTATCTTTTATTGAATTTTTAAGTGCAATAGGGTCAGGTATCATTATTGAAGAAGTTTTGAATCATGAATTAAAAGATGAAATGTTACAAGTTTTGCACAACAAATTCCTTGATTTAGTTGGACAATATTTGGCAATAGGTGGTATGCCACAAGCTGTGGCTTGTTGGAAAAATTTTCAAGATATGCATCTTTGCGCAGAAATTCCCAATACCTTGATAAGTACTTATAGGCAAGATTTTGAAAAATATGCGCAAAAGTATCAAATAAAATATCTCAATGTTTTGTTTAATAATATACCACATCAATTAGGAAGAAAATTTAAGTATAGTGACATTGAAGGTGAATATAGAAAAAGAGAACTTTCTCCATGTCTTGATCTATTGCTGACAGCTCATGTTGCACATAAAGTAATGCGAACATCTGCTCAAGGAATACCACTTGGAGCAGGTGTCGATTTACATTCATTTAAAATATTGCTTATTGATGTTGCATTATCTCAATTTGTTTTGGGGCTTAAAACTGGGAATTGGATATTAAAACCTTTAGAAGAATTTATAAATAAAGGTGAACTTGTTGAAGGTTTTGTTGGGCAAGAAATTCTTGCATATGAAAATCCAACAAGAGACTCTCAACTTTATTATTGGCAAAATGAGTCTAGGGGGACTGAAGCAGAAATAGACTACGTAATTCAAAAAGAAAAAGATATTATTCCTATTGAAGTAAAAAGTGGAAAAGGTACTGCAATGAAAAGTATGAAAATATTTTTAGAAAATCATATACAATCTTTTTATGGTATTAGATTTTCGACTAATAATTATTCTGTGCATGAAAAAATACACTCTTATCCACTTTATGCAGTAGCTAAAATTATTTCCGATGCAGATAGTGATGTAAAATCAGCTCTTATGCTTTTGTCTAAATAAATTAAAAAATATTTAAATATTTGTATTTTTTTATCATATTTTATTATCGTTAAAAATATTATCTGCGTTATTCGTGTTTTTTATTATTTCAATTTTTATTTATTAGAAAGGAGAATCATATGAAAACATTGTATAGATCAAGAACAAATAAAAAAATAGCGGGGGTTTGCGGGGGCTTAGGTAAATATTTTGATATTGATCCAATTATCATAAGACTTATTTGGCTTTTCTTTTTCTTTTGTGGTGGTTCAGGAATAATACTTTATATTATTGCATGGATTGTTATACCACTGGAACCGGAATTTTAGGAAAATAAATAAGTTATAAAAATTAGCGACTTGCAATACCTTTATTAAAAAACAAAAGTTATAGGAGAGTCATGAAAAAATTATGGTGGAGTTTTTCAAATGAAGAAGTATTGCAAATTCTAAAAACTGATATTCATGCAGGCTTAACATCTAAACAAGCATCTAAACGACTTGACGAATATGGTTTAAATAAATTACCTGAAAAAGAAAGATTTTCTATTTTACTTCTTTTTTTAAATCAGTTTTCAAGTTTTATAATTTGGGTGTTAATTGGAGCATTGATTATTTCAGGTTTCCTTGGAGAATGGGTTGATGCTCTAGCAATAGGAATTATTGTTATACTTAATGCTATTATTGGTTTTTTTCAAGAATATCGGGCAGAAAAATCATTAGAAGCTTTAAAAAAATTAACTAAACCAATATCTAAGGTAATTAGAGATGGAGTTTTGCAATCTATTGCTTCAGATTTAATTGTACCTGGTGATATTGTCATGCTTGAAGCTGGAGATATTGTACCTGCAGATGGTAGAATTATTCATGCAATACAACTTGCTATGCAAGAAGCTTGCCTAACAGGAGAATCTGTCCCTGTTGTAAAAAATTCTGATGTTTTATCAAAAAAAGAATTGCCTATAGGTGATCGAAAAAATATGGCCTTTATGGGTACGGTAGTTGTACTTGGAAAAGGTACTATAATCGTTACTCAAACCGCGACAAAAACTGAACTTGGCAAAATAGCATCTATGCTTACTGAAAAAGAAGAACCAACCCCTTTGCAAATTCAACTTGAGCGTGTAGGGCGTCAATTAGTTACAATTTGTTTAGGTATTGTTGTAATAGTTTTTTTGCTTGGCATTTTGCGAGGTCATGGCTATATATCTATGATTTTAACTTCATTAAGCTTGGCTGTAGCTGCTATTCCAGAAGGGTTGCCAGCAGTTGTGACAGTTGCTCTTGCAATTGGCGTTCACAGAATGGCAAAAAAAAATGCTATTATTCGCAGATTAATGTCCGTAGAAACTCTTGGTTCTACTTCTGTTATATGTACAGATAAAACTGGAACACTTACAAAAAATGAAATGACCGTTCGTAAAATATGGGTGAATAGCAAAATTTTTGATATTACTGGAACGGGTTATGAACCTGTAGGACAGTTTTTAATTAATAATCAAATTATTAAACCTGATGATTATGGTGATTATCAAGAATTGCTTTTTGCTCTTAAAATTGGCGCGTTATGTAATAACGCAAATTTGATAAAAAAAAAATCACAATGGCAAATTGTTGGTGATCCAACAGAAGGTGCAATTTTGGTGGCTGCTGCTAAGGCCGGATTTGAAAAAAAGATTTTAGAAAAAGAATATACATTGCAAGATGAAATTCCATTTGATTCTGATCGCAAGCGTATGAGTATGATAAGAAATTCGCAAGATAATAAAATTCTTTTTATCAAGGGGGCTCCGGATGTTATTTGCAGCTTTTCAAAAAAAATATTTTTAGATGGACAAGAAATTTTATTAACTGAGCAACATAAAAAAAATATTATGCAAGCAAATGATTTATTTGCGACTCAGGCATTGCGTGTACTTGCAGTTGCATATAAAAAAATTGATAATCAAAAAATTGATGCATCTTTAGAACAAGATTTAATATTTGTTGGTCTTATTGCAATGATTGATCCCCCACGTTCTGAAATAAAAGATGCTGTAGAAAAATGTAAAATTGCAGGAATTCGTACTGTTATGATTACAGGAGATTACAAACAAACAGCTGTTGCGATTGGAAAAGAAATTGGTCTTTTTGGCGACGGATCACTTGCGCTTACAGGTACAGAACTTGATCAAATAAGTGATGAAATTTTAAAAGATAAAATTCAGGATATTGCTATTTATGCTCGAACATCTGCAGAGCATAAAATGCGTATAGTAAAAGCGTGGAGAGCGTGTGGCAAAATTGTTGCAGTTACGGGAGATGGCGTTAATGATGCACCAGCAATTAAAGCTGCTGATATTGGGGTAGCGATGGGGATAACTGGGACTGAAGTTACAAAAGAAGCATCTGATATGGTTATTGCTGATGACAATTTTGCTTCTATAGTAAATGCGGTTGAAGAGGGTCGTGGAATTTATGATAACATTGTTAAATTTATTAATTATCTATTATCAGCAAATGTTTCAGAGCTTCTTATTATTTTTATAGGAACTTTGTTTGCATTTAAAGATTCGGCTGGAAATCCTTATATTCCACTTTTACCAATTCAGTTATTGTGGCTAAATTTGGTTACGGATGGCTTGCCTGCAGTAGCAATTGCAATGGATCCTATTGATCCCAAAGCTATGAAGAGAAAACCGCGTAGTTCAAATGGAAAAATAATATCTTTATTTTTTGCTTTTCGAGTATTGAGTTTAGGCATTATTCTTGCTGTAGGCGTTTTAATTGCATGTTATTTTGGTTTACGAACAAGTGCGGGACTTGGACACACTATGGCGTTAACTTGTTTTGTGGCATTAGAATTAATAAGGATTCAGATGGTAAGATCGCAATATAATATAAAATTGTTTTCTAATTTTTGGATGATTGGTGCACTTATAAGTTCACTTGTTTTACAGCTTTGTATTGTTTATATTCCTGTTTTTCAAAAAATATTTAATACTGTTTTTCTTGGAATTATTGATTGGCTAGTGATTCTATTTATTTCTGTTTGTGTTTGGATAGTTGGAAGTTTGGTTGAAAGTTTCTGGATAAAAGCTGATAACAATAGCAATGGCGTTTGAAATAAATAATCATAGTTTTGTAAAAAAATAAAAATTGCCTTTGATTTCTTATAAAGGCGTAGAATAAAATTTTATATTTTTAAATTTGATGATACTAAAATAACGCAAACTCGATAATTGATTCAATTAATAAACTAATATGCGCGGGGCGAAGCAACGCTGGTGCCCCGCGCATTAAAATTTAATTTTTAATTATCGAACTGGCGCTAATATTATCATATTAAAAATTTTCAAAAATTATTATTTGCTTAATAATTTTTGAAAATTTCTAATAAGTATTATAACAAAAAACATAAATAAAAATATAAATCCTAACCAAACAAACCAATTACCAAATTTGCTATAAAAAGAATGTCCATTTCCTAAAGGCACATTACCAATGAGAAGCGCATTATCAAGGGTGTCTTTGATTGCAGCCTTTGCAATAATATTCCCTCGGCTATCGCTGAGAGTTAGTAAACCATCTTTTGCGGCACGTATAATTGCAAAATTACCTTCAATGCCACGCATTAAGGCCATTCGGCCATGTATCCATGCATCGAAACCAAAATCCCATGCAGGAACAAACATCAAGCCAACACCGTACTGACTGTAGTTTAAATTTGGATATATAAAATCCATATCTTTGCAAATTGCCACTCCAATCTTACCCAAATTTTCTATTTGCAAAATCCCTAATATTTTACCCGATGTATAATGAGCTTCTTCTCCAAATGGAATAAGATGTTGTTTTTCATACCTAAAGGCTATTTTTCCATTGGGTAAGAATACATAAGCAGTATTATATTTCTTATCGTGTTCTGCTGTATTTAAACCAACAATTACATAAATCTTATTTTTTTGTGCAACCAAACTAAATTGATTAAGAATGTTGTTTTTATTGTTTTCCTGCATATAGACAATTTCTTCTGGTAAAAGAATAAATTTAGCTCCTTGTTCTGCAAGTAATGTGATATTTTTAACATAGCGATTAACCACACTATTAACTATGGTTTGGTCTTTATTGGTAAAAATAGCAATAGATTCTTTTGGGTCTAATTTTATGGCAGTAACGCCAATTTTTATTTCTGATTTTGCATAAGTAAAATACATTGAAAAAACACCAAAGGTAATAGTTGCTATAAGTATTCCAAGGGTGAGAATTGTGGATTTTATATGTAGTTTTTTATCATAAAAATATTGATACATAAAAGCAATGTTTGCAGGTACCAATATTAGCAAAAAACTAATACCCCATATTCCGGTTACTGACGCGATTTGAATAATTGGTAAATTGTGCAATTGCGTGTATGCAATACTGACATTCGTTCCATGTATTGAAAAAGATGAAACTATGAATTCATAACTTATCCAACCAAAAGCAAAAATAAAAGGAGCTGTCCAATGTTTAAATTTGATTGCAATATAACGAAATAATATCAATAAAAATGCATACACAATTGCAGCTTCGAAAGTATCTTGCAAAAAACCTCTCATACCAATTTTTGTATGCGAATAAACTAAAGCATCAGCAAGACCACCAATAAAGTAAGCGATAAAACCTGAAAATAGCGTTGCCATAAAAGAAGAATTCAGTGCATAGATGCATAATGGAATTGGAGCCAGCCAAATTAATTGCCAAATATTATGAAAGCCATTGGCAAAATAATAAGCTGTTGAACTTAAAAAAACTACAAAAATAAATTTTGTCGCACTTTTTATATCTATAAAAATTTTCATATAGTTTTTTCTCAAATTTAATTTAAAAATTATGCTGAATGTTATTTTTTATGTAAATGAATTGAGCCTTGCAAGATCTGCCATTTTTCAAAAAAATAATGTTTTAAATTTTTACTTTTACTAGTACCATTTCTTTGTATTTGCATAAAAATTTAAAATATTAATTGCCCAATAATCTTATTGCGTCAGAAAATTTTTGCGATTCGCAATTTGCTAAAACATAATTGAATTTTGCTGCTGCAATTCGATCGCTATATTGTTCAATAATTTCAGGTGAAATATGGCTTATATCTGAAATACCAAATTCAATAAAAATTAGTTGTTTATTAAGATAAAATCTTGCTTTTTCTATTTCTGTTGGTTGCCTGTCAAGATAAGTTTCTAATAAAACTTTTTCAAGTTCAGCTTCAAGATCAGGTTTGTAATATTTCTCTAATCTGATCATTACCGTAACAGCGGCTTTTGCAATATCAAAGTAAGGATCATATTGAGCAGCGCTTCCAAAATCAATTACCTTAAATTCATTTCCCAAATAAATTAAATTGCCCGGGTTTATATCATTATGGCAAGGTCTGAATAATAAATTAGGAACTAATAAAACTTGTCGAAGATCATTAATAATTTTTTCAATTTTTTCATATATATTTGGATTTAGATTTTTGAATGCAGCTATTGAATTATTATGTTGAAGATAATTTTTTTCTAAATATTCGAAATAATTTGATTCGGATTTTTGGAAATCTGGTCCAGTGTGAATTTTTTTCAAAAGATTTGCTAACATCACATAAACATGTTTTAAAAATTCATCTGATTTTAACTGTTCATGTGTTGCACTTTTCCACTCCAAATATTCCATAATTATAATTTTTTGCGAATCTTCTTGCGATGGGCCGGCAAAATAAATATGTGGTCCATATCCTTCGTTAGACGCGATTACAAAATTGGCAATTTCGGTTGCTGGATCAGAATGGTTTGGTTTAAAAGATCGAAGAACATATTTGTTTTGATCATCAGAAACTAAAAAATTTAGTGTGGTACTACTTGCGCCACCTTCAAATTTTTTAACTGAAATTTCACCTGAAAGAGCCATTCCTATTTGAGACAATTTATCTTGTGTTATACGTATTACATCTGATTTGTTTATCTCACCAGTATCACACATGTTATATATTTTGCTGCTGCAAAATATATTTAAAAATAAAAATATAAGATATTTTTTCATGATATAACCTTCCATTTTTTAATTTACAACAAAAAACGTACACGCTTACCATTAAGTGTTATGGCTCCTGAGCCATAGGCTGTAGAATCTTGTGAAAGATTTTGCGAACAAATTTGCGCATGTGCTGAACCAGAAACATGAACCTCACTATTTTTAGATTTCAATGTTTCTGCATCATAATGGCTCGACCCACTTGCTTTAATGATTTGATTATCTATTACTGGAGATTCTTTTTTTCCAGACAAAGTAACAAAGCCGCTTCCTTCTGTTTTTGAATTAATTTCTTTAACGCTTAAATCTGTCATGGTGACATTTCCAGAACCATTTACATTGAGTGATAAGTTTGAAAATGTAGCGTCTTTTAAGATAAATTTGGAGCTGCCATTTATGTTAGCGTAAAAATCTGTAGCAGTAAGACTTTCTATACAAACTTTGCTGGAACCATTTGCTTTGACGTCAAATTTATCTGATTTAAAACCTTTATCTACGTTTATTTCGCAAGAACCGTTAGATGAAATATTTTTTAAATTGCGTAAAGTGATGTAATAATTTAGCGTGATTTTTCCGACACAGCACCCTTGAATACCTAATTGTATAGTGCCATGATTAATTTCTGTTATAATTTGGGGTAATAAATTTTCATTTGCTTCTATGGTTAAAGATTCTTGATCGCCTTGCTTAATAAAGACTTTTCCTATGCCATCTATTTGAATACCAGAGATGCCTTTTGCAAGTTTACTCCTGTCTTCTTTTGTAACTTTTCCAAGATTTTTACAAAATCCTGAATATCTTTCATAAGAACAAGACATTAGACAAGGCGTTATTAAAAAAATAATTAAACTATTTATTATTGTTAATTTTTTCATATTTTAAGTTAAAAAAACAAAAAATTATTTTTTCTATTATAAAATTAATTATATAAATTATTATAAATAAGTTTTTAATTTTTATCAATTTTAGATAAAATTTGCAATTTATTTTGAATTTTGATTTTAAAAAAATTAAAAAGTCAGGGTTTTTATTAAAAATATAAACCTATTATTTGATCACTTTTTAATTTTTTTTTATATTTAAATATTTTGAAATTTATTTGTTTAATAACTATGATTAATTATAAAGATAAAGTAACTTTGATAAGTTTTACACTATCAACTGCATTATAAAATTTAATATTTTCAATTTGGTCAAGATTAACCCATTCAGGTTTACCTGCATAATGTATTTCTTCTTGATCCAAATTATAATTTTCAAAATTGCCACCAATTTTTTTTACTAAGAAATAAATTAATTGGCAGTTCCAATATTGATTATTATATTTTTTTGAAT
>Ga0265297_10004124_pt1 | contig 24389 bp, 28 predicted proteins | sample Munlanlwell13791_FD_192502 | JGI IMG/M metagenome (GOLD analysis project Ga0265297, IMG submission 192502) | Leachate microbial communities from a municipal landfill in Southern Ontario, Canada - Leachate well 137-91 | ecosystem: Engineered > Solid waste > Landfill > Unclassified | place... | reverse complement strand
ACCTGGTTATCGAACGGGCCCTAAACCCGGATGAGTTCCAACCGGACGTTAAGTTCTCCCAGCTGTGGGGCGCTCGGCCAGGCGAAACATTTGTAGTGTCACTGATGTCGTTCATTATGCTCGGCGGATGGTTTATGTTGCTGTTGCCGCAAAACTACGCTCATGACACAGCCAACATTGATCGAGCCGTGCACGCTCTGTTGTTCGCTTGGATTATGCTGTGGCTCGGTAAATTGAGTGCCACACTCAAAGCCAGGTCGCATCACCAGGATCAAGATCTACTTAACCCACGTTACGAACGGGCTCTAATCAGTAACGAGCGATGGTGTGACGTGAGCAGTCAGGATGACGAGTGGCCCATGGGCAAAGGAGAGTAATCATGGAAGAAAATCCTGAATTGCCCCCAGGCGGTATTCCGTCCTCGGAGCCTCCAGAGGCTCTGTCATCAGATATGGGAGGTGGAACCTGTCATATCTGGGGTATGCCGAGATGCACTGGCAACCAATGGGGAGCCAACGCGTTGATGATCCTGTGGCTCATTGCCATAGGGGTTATGTTGGTAATCGGTGTCAAATGGGTGCTGATCAACTGGCTAGTCCCCTTGGCCGAATCGATCAACAAGATGTATCTAGTCTTCTAAGTCGCCGCACTCCACTGTTTGCGCATCGTGTTGTTAGGAGGAATAGATGGGTCAAAATCGTAATCGCATCGGTGGCAAGAAGAGGAAGCCTGCTCCCCAGAAACCGCCGCCGAACTACTGGTTGAAATCCTCAGTTAAAAAGCCACCACCACCTCGTCAAGTGAGTGATGAGTATCTCCGCGCTATGGGCCAACCGCCTAGACGCAACAATGATTGTTGCGCTCAGGTTGGTTGCATCATCTTGGCGGGATTGATCATTCTTATTGTGATTATCTTGGTCCTCTGGGGATTGTGCGCTTTATCGACGCACCTCCCTGCTCCATAGTGGCTGAAGTCTATTGGCGCCAGTCCAAATCGTTCGGGAGGGGAATGCCATCGCATTTCTCACGGGGTTCTATCCCCGCCCCGAACGATTTTTTATTATTAATTTTAATTTAGTGGTACAACAACAAAGCCGCCCCTTTAGGGCAGCTTTTTATGTGTCTACTTAAATGTATCGGCTAAGTTTATCGTGTGCTCCACGATCAAAGTTAAACGACGTGGACGAAGGTAACGGTTTTAAGCTTAGTCCGCGCCATACTGCGATGCTGTTTCTTGGCAAACTTCACTTTGCCATCTTTCTTAGCAAAAAGAGTGTGATCTTTGCCCATACCAACATTATCTCCGGCCCGATACTTCTGGCCGCGTTGGCGCAAGATGATCTGACCAGTTTTGATCTTTTGATCACCGTAGATCTTGACCCCGAGCATCTTTGGCTTGGAGTCCTTCAGGTTTTTGGCTGTACCAGCCGCTTTTACGTGTGCCATATCGTGTATTTAGCTTACTCGGATAGGTTACTTTATCTGAGTGGGATAGTCAAGATAGGGTATAAAAATCCCCGGGCCGTAGGCCCGGGGCGTCGTGTGTCTACTGGCGTTCGAAGACAAAAATCTCCCTTAAGACCAGCTGGTCAGGACGCGAATAGAGGAATCCGCCACGAGGGCTCACCCCCGCATCCTTTTTAGTAACTTCTGGGGGCAAGATTACCTTGCGGATATATCCAGCGGCAGCCACCTCGTCTAAAATATTCAAATACTTTAAGCCGTCGCGGCTGCGGATAACCGGAAAAACTAGTCCCACTCGTTTAACTTGCGGGAAGTTTAGCTCTAGATTCTTGAAGAAGCCGAGATATAGTCCGGATAGCTCTTTTAGGATGGTTTGAGCCTGGGGAGCAAATGGCGGCATCCTCAAGGGTGGCCCCAAATACGGTTCGGCCACTATTACGGTCTCTGGCTGATTAACCCCGTCCCATTTAATATCAGTGGCGTCGGCTTGCTTAATATGGGCGGATATTTTCCCGGTCGATAGTTTTTTTAACTTAGCTAACCACTCCAAATTGCTGATGGTGTTTTTAACTGCCTCAGGGCTGATATCGGAGCCATAAGCTTTTAGCCCCAGCATCATTGCCTCCTGTAGTACTATCCCGCTACCACAGAACGGATCGTAAACGATCTCAGTTTTTTTATCGCGAGTTAGGTTAACCATCATCTGAGCTAACTTAGGCGGCAGCATGCCCGATTTGGCATCTGGGGATGGTTTATCCCAATCGCGCTGAGAATATGATTTGTAATCTTGAACTGTTAGGGTTTTGCCTAAATAAAAATCGTGGCCATTACGGATTAAGGCGATCTCCGCGCCAGTATCGATCAGCCGGTTTCTTTCTACTTGAACGCTAGAAAGATGCCAACCGCGATCCTCCACGTAGCGAATACTGTATTCGTCTTTTAGTTTTTTCTTAATCCCGTGCGCGAAATTGGTTAGCCAATTTAGTTCGGCATAAGTGGGGTCGGGGTCAGAATACACGCTAATGCCAAAATTTATCTTTTTACTTTTCTGATTAAAGAAATCTTTCAGCAGCGCTTCCGGTGTTAGGATCTTTTCTATTTCAAATATCTTGCCAGAAAATTGATTGATAATGGCAAACGTTTTGATAATACCGCCTAATTCGTTTTGCAACTTGGCGATCTCGTCGGGAGTTTTTTTGATGTCGATTATTACGATCGAATCAAAGACAATGGGATCGTTATGATTGATCTTCTGGTTATCCAAAAAACTCATCAGCTCGGCCAAGCTCAAGATCGGATGGGTGCCAAGTAGGAAAGCGTAGGTTTGCATAAAATAAGCTTTGCAGCAGCTACAGTATAATGTTGTCAGATGGAGATTATCAAGCTAAATCCGATCTCACCCGAGCCAGAGGTGGTCGAAAAAGTTCGTGCCACCCTGCTAAAAGGCGGGGTGATCGCTTACCCTACCGATACGGTATATGGGCTAGGGGCGTTGGCGAGTGATCGATTAGCCGTCAAAAAGATCAAAGAGATTAAGGGGCGCGCCGAAAACAAGCCGCTTTCTATTATGGTGCGCGATTTTGAGATGGCGGATTACTATGGCGAGCTACGTCCCGGTGCCGAGAAATATCTCCCCGGCCGGTTTACTATCCTGCTAAAAAAGAAAAATACTGTGCCCGCCTGGATCACGCCCAACGATTTTGTGGGTGTTCGCATCCCTGACTATCCGTTTACTAAATTGCTGATGACCAAATTGTTAGAAGCGGTAGTGACTACTTCGGCCAACCTTAGCCGGCAACAGCCTGCGCACTCGATTCCAGATTTACTTGCTCAAGTTGGCGAGCGAGCTGATATGATTGATTTGATAGTTGATGCGGGGGAGCTAGCGTTTAACCCGCCATCTACATTAATTAATATGTCAGAATGAGCATTAAAGAATTAATCAAGCAAGAAGAAAAGAGACAGCAGGATAATTTAAGCCTGATCGCTTCTGAGAACTACACTTCTAAAGCGGTGCGGGAAGCAGTCGGTTCGATGTTGATGAACAAATACGCCGAAGGCTATCCTGGTAAGCGGTACTACGGTGGAAATCAAATTATCGACAAGGTAGAACTAGCAGCAATCTCCTCTGCCAAGAAATTATTTAAAGCAGAGCACGCTAACGTGCAACCATATTCTGGTACCCCCGCTAATCTAGCCGTTTACACTGCGCTATTACGTTTGGGCGACACGGTTATGGGGATGGATCTGGCCCATGGGGGACATCTGTCGCATGGTCACAAAGTTAGTTTGTCTGGTAAAGCGTATAAATTTATTCAGTACGGGGTTAACCCAGAGACCGGGCTATTAGATTACGAAGAGATTCATCGTATGGCGCGAATCTTTAAGCCAAAACTTATTGTCTGTGGCGCTACTGCTTACCCGAGAGAGATAGATTTTAAGCGGTTTGCCGAGATCGCTCACGAAGTTGGTGCTTATTGTTTAGCGGATATCTCGCATATTGCTGGATTAGTGGCTGGTGGGGTTCATCAAAGCCCAGTGCCATACTGTGATGTGGTGATGACCACGACTCACAAAACTTTGCGCGGTCCGCGCGGAGCCATTATCTTATGCAAAAAAGAATTGGCCGATAAAATTGATAAAGCGGTTTTCCCAGGGCTGCAGGGCGGTCCACATGAGAACGTCATTGCCGGTAAGGCCATCTGTTTTGAGGAAGCGGCCAAACCCGCCTTTAGAGCTTATGCCAAGCAGATCATCAAAAACGCTCAAAGATTAGCCGATACCTTGCAGCAGTTGGGGATCAAGATCTGCTCCGGCGGGACAGATACCCATTTGATTTTGGTGGATCTCTCACCTATTGGGGTAACCGGTAAAGAGGCGGAAGTAGCTTTGGAAAAAGTGGGGATAGTAGTAAATAAGAACATGATCCCCGGGGATACTCGCAGCCCCTTTGACCCGTCCGGCATTAGGTTAGGTGTCCCGGCTGTTACTACCAGGGGGATGAAGGAGCTGGAAATGGTTAAATTAGCTGGACTGATCAACCGGGTTGTCCGGTCACCCAAGAGTAGGGTAGTATTAGAAAGTGCCAAAAGGGAAGTGGCGGCTCTCTGTCGCAAGTTCCCGATTAAGATCTAGGGCGAGTGGTGGTCCGCCGGCTGGCGGAGGTAGAACGCTAGAATTAACAATCTAGGGCGAGTGGTGGAACGGTAGACACGCTAGACTCAAAATCTAGTGGGAGCAATCCCGTGGAGGTTCGATTCCTCTCTCGCCCACCAGAAATGGTATCTATGAGAAACCTCGCTAAATTATTGGTAGTCCTATCTATCCCATTGTTGTTGGGTGGTTGTGGTGCGACTCAGGAGGTCCCAACTCAGTCGGCTGCCTGTCGAGCCGCCAAGATCGCCCTATATCCAACCTGGGAGTTTAAGGATGGTAGTCGGTTAGAAGGTTGGCAGAATTTTTCGGTGTTAGCTCAAAAGATTGGCTTCGAACATTCTGGCGATACCTTCTCTCCCACTGAGATCGATAAGTTAGCCAATGCTTTGACTCAAGCCGGCGCTAAGATTTATGGCTCTAAGTATTGTTCAGCTTGCAATCATCAGAAAGAAATGTTCGGGAGCGCTGCTTGGCCAAAGATTAATTACGTTGAATGCTCCGTCTAGCCGTTATTGTTTCCGCCAAGCGCAAATTTCTTGCGTGATACAATAAGATCAATGAATTACCCGGATTACAGTGCGCATGTTGCGAGGCCTAAGGGCAGAGCCCGGGGATTTTTTGTGGAGATACTAAAGTTCTTAGCGATCTTTGTTATATTTTTTGCTATCTCTACTGCGTTTATCATGTGGCCCAACATTTATGCCACTGTTAGTTATTGGGTCAAATCTAGTGCATGGCAAGATAGCGGTACTAATTTGGGCTTGCCGATCTCTTCACCTGATTATTCCTCGATCGCTCCAGTTATCGGGGAGCGCAATCGTACTATCCCGCAAGATACACGATTAGTTATTCCCAAGATAAATGTGGATGCGCCAATTATTATGGTGGAGAGTACTAGTAACAAAGATATTTTAGAATCATTAAGCAACGGCGTTGCTCACTACTCCAACACTGCCTTGCCGGGCCGAGTTGGCAATATGTTTCTTACTGGGCATAGCTCTTATTATTGGTGGCGGGGCGGCAACTACAATCACGTGTTCGCGTTGCTTGAACGGGTAAAAGCAGACGACCTGATATACGTCTACTATGAAGGCGGGGAGTACGTGTATAAGGTTAATGGCAGTAAAGTGGTTAGCCCCAAAGAGGTTAGCGTACTAAAACAGACACCTACTCCCACGATGTCGATCATGACCTGTGTGCCGGTTGGCACCAACCTTCGTCGCTTGATCGTTACTGCCGATCTCATCTCCACCCCGCCAGTCGATATGGGCCAGCTGGGCCAGTTCTCAGATATCCCCAAGATCCCGATCATTCTCCCGCTCTAGCCGATCGGGTTAAACGGATTAAAGTTGAGCAACCCCGTGGTCTCTTCGCGGAGTTTTACCGTATACAATTTTTTATCCTGACCGATGTACAGCAGTTTGCTAATTTGAGTTGTAATTGGCTCGGCTTGGTTAACCGGAGCCAAGTCCAATAATTGATAACGATTCTTGCCGGTAACATCAATGCTAAAGAGTTTTCCATTTTCCACAAAGAGCAATGTGTCAAAACTAAAGTGCAGTGTCTGCCAATTTCCCGCGGCAGCAACTCGGACAGCTTCCTCGATCTCTTTTTTAATGTCAGCCACCATTAGATCATTGCCTGCCACGTAGACTAAATAATTACTATCCCACCAAACTGGCGAGGTAACGTTGCTGGCAAATTTATCCCACTTTAGTTTCCCTTCCACTCGCTCGCTGACCCAAATACTGTCTGGGCCGCCGCTGCCGGTAATTAATACCCAGTTGCCGTCAATTTTATTTAATTGATAGGTCTTGGCCACGGGTAGGTTATCCGCTTCGGTCTTGCTGCTGCCATCTAATTCGATCTTAAGCAAGAAATGTTTCCCAAACTCGTCATCCGATACCCCATAGATAGTTCCGTCGATGATCGAATAGTCGATCAGTTTTTCTTTAATAACTTTAGGAGCTTTATCTCCTACTTGATAAAGATATAAGATCCCGGCTTGGGCAAAAGTAAGCTGGTTGCTATTGAGCCACATACTCCTCATCAATCCACCTTTAGCTACTAGCGTCATCTGTCCGTTATCGGTATTGAGCAGCAGGTGATACGCATTACGTTTGCCGGTGGAGCTGATCAGTAGCATGCGGTTATCTGGGCCAAACTCCATGGCGTTGATCTTGGCAGTAGACAGATCTCTGCCATCGGCGCCTTTAACCTGCTGTAGAACTAAAGTGGGCGCCAATATATTGGAAGTGGTTTTGTCCGCTATATTCATCAACAAGACTTCATTGCCCACTACTAAAGCGGCGTGGCTTCGATCGGGCGATACTGCTAACAGATCGACCGATTTATCTAATGCCACTTCGGGCGCTAGATTCTTTAGGGTGAGTAACGTATTACGCTTTTCGGTGACCAGACCCGACTCTACGCTAATAGTTCCGGTCCAATCGCGATAATCCTCTTTATCGATCTCTACCAAATAGTCGCCAGGTAGCAACCGTTTAACTGTAACTGGGGTTGTGCCGCCTTTCTTGCCCGCGACTTTTAGATTGGCCCCCTTGGGATATGTCTCCACTAACAAAAAACCCGTCTTCTTGAGGGTTTTTGCAGCCCAATCAAACTTGTATCCGGTGGCAAACAGTACTACGTAAGTGGCTAACACAATAAAAACCACCACAGCCAAAGCGTACCCTGTTAATACCCACCAATTCTGCTTCATTTGTATCTGCCTCGATTATTGGTAAAATATAGTCAGGAAAAGGAGAAATCGCTATGACTAAACTCGTGATCGAAGGGGGGCATTCCCTGACTGGCGAGGTAACAGTTAGTGGCTCTAAAAATGCTGCTCTACCGATCCTGGCAGCCACTTTGCTGACCTCAGAACCGTGTGTGATCAATAATATGCCGGATATCAATGATATCCATACCCTATCACAAATTTTAGAGAGCCTCGGATCCGTCGCTAGCTTCTCTAATAATAGGTTAACTATCGATGGCAGTAAAGTTGACGGACGCGATCCCGATTTTGTTTTAGTTCGTAAGATCCGCGCTTCCGTTCTAATACTGGGTCCATTGTTGGCCAGATTCAAAAAAGTTAAAGTTACTCATCCTGGCGGATGCCATATTGGCGCTCGGCCGATTGATATTCATCTTAAGGCCTTTCAGGCGCTGGGAGCTTCTGTCCGATCGGACGATCAGTTTTACTATATTGAGGCACCCGAACTTATCGGCGCCAAGATCGTCATGGGTGAGTTTACTGTTACCGGTACGGAGAATGTGATCATGGCCGCCGTCTTAGCTAAGGGAACCACTGAGATTCGCTTAGCGTCCGCGGAGCCAGAGGTAACTAATTTGGCGGAATGTTTAAACAAGATGGGCGCTAAGATTAGCGGTATAGGTACGCATACATTAATTATCGAAGGGGTAGAAAAATTGCATGGAGCCGAACTGACCGTTATCCCGGATCGATTAGAGGCGGGCACTTTTGCTATCGCTGCTGCCGTCGCTCATGGTGATGTTCTGATCAATGGCTACGTCCACGATCATCTCGATCTATTTACTGAGAAGTTGCGAGATGCCAATGTTAAATTTGATCTGATCGGCACGGACCAAATTAGAGTTCATCGCACCATCCAAATTAAACCGGTAGATATTCGCACTAATAGTTATCCCGGTTTTCCTACCGATCTGCAGGCGCCTTTTGCGGTGCTGATGACCCAAGCCATGGGGGTTTCGAAGATATACGAAACTATCTTTGATGGAAGATTAAATTATCTAGTCGAGCTAGCTAAGATGGGGGCGACAGCGGATATCCTAGACCCTCATCGAGCGATCGTTTCTGGCCCCACTCCGCTTCATGGTAAAGAGATCGAGAGCCTAGATATCCGAGCAGGAGCCACTCTGGTGTTGGCCGCCCTGATCGCTGATGGCAAGAGCACCATCAGCCGCGCCGAATTGATCGATCGCGGTTACGAGAAGATCGTCGACAAGTTTAAAGCCTTAGGGGCAAAGATAGAAAGAATAGAAGAGATAGCGCCGGAGGCGGGATTATGATCATCGGTATTGATGCCTCTAAACTGTTGGCGACTGCCCAAACGGGCGTAGAGATCTCCACCGCCGAATTGATTCGGGCGTTGTTAAAATTAGATACCGATAATACGTATTGGTTATATTCAGCGGCACCGATCAGCGGCATCGAGTTTAACGATCGGGTTAAAAACATTGTAGTGCCCGGCCGTCGTCTATGGACGCTACGCGCCTTAAGCCGGGAGCTTAAGCAGCGTAAACCAGACATTTTCTGGTCACCGGCTAATTTTTTGCCCAACAACTTACCGGCCAAAGCTGTATCCACGATTCATGATCTGGCGTTTTATCTTTACCCGCAAAGCTATCCATTGCGGGCGCGGCTGTTATCGCTTTATACATTAAGGCGAGCGATCAAATCTTCGGCCAAGCTGATCGCGGTCAGCGGAGCGACCAAAAAAGATCTTAAGCGTTACTTTAATATCCCAGGCGAGAACGTGGAAGTAATCTATCATGCTCTACGAACCGATTTTGCTAAGCCAGACATTGATCTGGCAGCCAGTTACCCCAACCTCACCAAATACTTTATCTATGTTGGCCGATTAGAGTTACGTAAAAACCTGCCCAATATTATTCGAGCATTTGTGGAGTTTCAAAAACAAGCAGGGGAGCCAGTCCAGTTATTATTAGGCGGCAGTAGGGGATTTGGCTATGACCGAATTATTAAATTGATCAAACAACTGCAGGCCGAGAACTTTATTATCGTTAAAGATTATCTGCCAGCCGATCACTTACCAACTTTATACAAAAAATCTTTGGGCTTGATCTTTGCCTCACAATACGAGGGATTTGGCCTCAATATTCTTGAGGGCTTTGCAGCTGGTGTGCCGGTACTCACCTCAGATCTAGGGGCGATGGCTGAGGTAGCCGGCGGAGCTGCCCTGTTAGCCGATCCCGATGATATTGATGCGCTTTCCGGCGGGATGCTTAAGTTGTTTCGGGATCAAAACTTGCGCCAGGCTCTTATTAACAAGGGGAGAGCTAGATTAGCCGAATTTAGCTGGAACAAATCAGCCGAAAAGCTAATGGCGCTATGGAAAAACATTTAAAGGTAGCAATTGTTCACGACCTGCTGGTCAACTTTGGTGGCGCCGAAAGCGTGACTTTAAGTTTGACTGAGATGTTTCCCGATGCGCCCATCTACACTTTGTTGTATCATCGGCGGCTAGACAAATTCTTTCCCAACAAAAAGATTATTGTCTCTCCGTTGCAGCGATGGTTCTCAACCTTTCATGTCCCCAGTAAATTCCTGTTACCGTGGATGGCCAGCGCGATCGAGGGCTTTAATTTTAGCGGATACGATCTAGTGATCTCTAGCAACAACTCATTTGCCGGCGGGATCATTACCGAACCAGATACTGTGCATATCTCGTACTGCCATTCACCCACCCGTTATCTCTGGGACGCCTACCATACCTATATTGACGAGCAAAGACTGCCTAACTGGGCTAAGAACATAGTGAGGCAACTACTGTACAACTTACGTATTTGGGATAAGTTATCGGCTGGTCGACCCACGATTTATCTAGCTAATCCCCTTAACGTGCAAAATCGGATCCATAAGTATTACCGCCGAGATTCGGTGGTGGTTTACCCGCCAGTAGACACTCACAAGATTACTCCTAAGAAAAGTAATGCGGGATATTTTTTAGTGCTCTCTCGTCTATCCAGTTATAAGCGAGTAGATCTGGCTATTCAGGCCTGTAACGCGCTCAAACTGCCCCTAGTGATCATCGGCGAAGGAGAAGCCCGCCGTTCGCTGGAGCGGTTGGCTGGTCCAACCATAGAGTTTTTGGGCTGGCAGAACGAGGAAAACAAACTCGAGTATCTTAAGAATGCTCGAGCGCTCCTCTTCCCTGGCGAGGAAGATTTTGGGATCGTGCCAGTCGAGGCGATGGCGGCAGGTAAACCGGTGATCGCTTACCGCAAGGGGGGCGTAACGGAAAGTGTGCTAGACGGTAAAACCGGATTATTCTTTGACGAACAAACAGTCGAATCGTTAACGGTTGCTATTCGCCGGTTTCTGACTATGGAAAAGAAATTTGATTGGCGAGAGATCAGCCAGCATGCCCAAAAATTTAGTCGAGATAAATTTAAGAACGATATAATGGCGATGGTTAACAAACACGTTCGTCATTCTGCCTGCCCGCGGGCGCGGGACGCGGCCAGGGGTGCAGTCCAGAATCGTACAATAAATTCATGATCAGAAAACGAGTAGATATTTTAGGAGTTCAGATTGATACGCTAACTATGCCGCAAGCTTTGGCGCGCGTAGAGGAATTAGCGCGCGACCGTAAGGCTCATTATATCGTTACGCCCAATCCCGAGTTTGTGATGCAGGCGCTCCGAGATGGCCATTTTCGAGAAGTAGTTAATGGAGCCGATCTAGCGCTGGCAGATGGTGTAGGAATTTTGTGGGCGGCCAAATTCTTATCTATCCCTATTAGCCAAGTAGATTGGTTGGCCAGAGTGCAGGCTTGGGTTCAGTTATTTATTACTGGCGCGGGGGTAGTAATCTATCCTAAATGGCTAACCAGTGTCATCCCGGAGCGAGTAACCGGTGTTGATATGCTCTGGGAGATTAGTAAATTAGCCTCTAAAAAAGGCCTCAGCATCTTTTTATTGGGTGCGGCTCCGGGTGTGGCTTACGAAGTGTCCCGTAAACTGCAGATGTTGTATCCCGGGCTGAAGATCGCGGATGTGATGGCGGGTCCCCCGTATGAGCCGGAAGATGAAGTAATTAATCGCATCAAGCAGGTTAAACCGCATTTTATCTTCTTGGCTTTTCCTGCCACCGAGCAGTTGCGCTGGATGCGTGAGTATACTCAGGAATTAGATCGAGGAGTGTTAATGGGTATCGGCGGCGCTTTTGATTTTATTGTGAGCGCAACTGCCATTAATGATCCCACTAATAGGTCGAAAGCAGTTAGAGCGCCCCGATTTATGCAGGTTAGGGGTCTGGAGTGGGTCTGGCGTTATTTAACCCAGCCCTGGCGCAAAGAAAGAATTAAGACTGCTACTATCGAATTTATGCGTACCGTTCTCGAGTACAAACTCGCCCGCCGATAGTCATCACTCGTCATCCCGGACCGGCGGGTTTTTGTAAACCCAGTCTGGATCCGGGAACCAGGACTCTATCCTGTGCCAGTTTGGTACAATTAAGACATGAGGAGGCAAGTGCGGGTTAGATTTGCGCCGAGTCCGACGGGCGCTTTACACATCGGTGGCGCGCGCACTGCGTTGTTTAATTATCTATTTGCTAAGGCAAACAAAGGCAAGTTTGTTTTGCGAATAGAAGATACGGATAAAGAGCGCAGCCAAAAAGTTTTCGAAAAAGATATTAAGGCCAATTTAAAATGGCTAGGTTTTAAGTGGGACGAAGAGTACTACCAATCTAAACGGATTACTGTATACAAAAAATATCTTCAGCAGCTGTTAAAAAAGGACCTGGCATACAAACAAGACGGTGCGGTTTACTTTAGAACTCCCGCTACTGGCAAGGTGGTAGTCAAAGATATTATCCGAGGTCGAGTAGAGTTTGATGCCCAGGACGTTGATGACTTTGTGATTCAAAGAAGCGATGGGGGATTCGTCTTCCATTTTGTTAACGTAATCGACGATTGGGATATGAAGATCACTCATGTTATTCGGGGCGAAGACCACCTATCCAACACTCCCAAACACATCCTGTTGTTTCAGGCTCTCGGAGCAGATATTCCTGAGTACGCCCATATTCCTTTGATCCTCAATGAGGATAGAAGCAAGATGAGTAAGCGTACTGGCGATGTTAACTTTGCCGATTACGTAGCCAAGGGTTATCTGCCAGAAGCACTGATCAACTTTCTGGTTCAGCTGGGTTGGTCCGATCCTAAAGGCCGTGAGTTTTTCTCGCTCAAAGAGTTGATCACCGCTTTTGATCTATCGAGAGTGCAAAAAGCTGGCGCGGTGTTTGATCTAAAATATCTCAACCACATTAACCACCACTATTTAGCCGCCTTATCCCCTACGGCTTACTACAAACTCGCCAAATCGCACATCCCATTTAAAGGAGTAGAGGCGTATCACAAAAAAGTTTTGGCGTTGTTGCAGGATCGGGCTGAATATTTAGCCCAACTGCCAGAGCTGATGGCTTATTTCTATAAAACTTCTGATTACGACAAAAATCTGTTGGTATTTAAGAAATCTAGTCCAGCACAGACTGTTATCGGGTTAAGTTCTGCCATTAAGGTCTTATCGGAGTTGTCTGATAAATCCTGGACCGAGAAGAAGCTGCAACAGATTCTCGATACTACCGCTGCCGCCGAAGGTTTGCTGCCGGGCGATATCTTTTGGCCAGTACGAGTAGCGTTATCTGGTTTGTCCGGTAGCCCCAGCCCCGTTGAGCTCTTGAGCGTGCTGGGCAAAAAAGAATCGATTAAACGTTTAGAGATAGCATTAAAGAAATTAAATGGCTAAATCTAAAAAGATCGGGATCTTCTACGTTATCGGCGACAGCTCCCTGACCGGGGCTCCGCGTCATTTACTTTCGTTGGTAGATAGTTTATCCGACAAGGATTTTTCCATATCAGTTATTCTCCCCCAGGGTCCGTTAGCAGATGAGCTAAAAAAACGTAAGATCACTACTTTTTTGGTTCCGATGCGCGCCCGATCGGATACCGACGCAGTGCGAGCGATCCAAAAACTGTTGCGTAAGTATGATCCCCACATTATGCATGTTCATGGCCAACGAGCCGGGGTATTAGCCCGATTAGCGGTTACGGGCCTCCCCATTAAAGTGATATATACCGAGCACACCCGAACACCCCAGTTTCGCTTGGCTAATCCAATGTTGGAGTGGACGCATGTGCGCGCGATGAAGATCTTAGACGCTGGCACTCATATGAATATCGCGGTATCGAAAGCAGTGGCTAATTTTTTGATCAATAGCAAAGTAACTCGTCCAGCCAAAGTGCAGGTAATCTACAATGGTATCGAATCGCTTGAACCAAAACATATTGATAAACAAACTCTGGATATTATTAACCAGTATGGTTTACGCAAACAGGATATTATTATTGGCACAGTCGGCAGTCTTAATATCCAAAAAGATACCGCCACATTAATTAAGGCGATGGAAAGAGTGCTAAAAAAATTGCCCAAAGCCAAGTTGGTGCTGGTTGGCAGCGGCCCTTTGCGTCGCAAATTGGAACAGTTGGCTAAAAAATTAAAGATCGATCAGCAAGTAATATTTGCTGGATCACTTCCCAGTATTAGCGGCATTGTACAGTTGTTTACCGTTTTTGTGCTGCCGTCTAAGTCCGAGGCTTTTGGTATTTCGCTCCTGGAGGCGATGCGGTCTGGAGTGCCGGTGATCGCGACTAAGGTGGGTGGCATCCCAGAGGTAGTGGTCAGTAACAAAAACGGATTGTTGGTAGATCCCGGCAACCCCAAAGCACTATCCGCGGCGATCATGAAATTGCTAAACGATAAAAGACTGCAAAAGAAGTTGATCGCTGGCGGTCGTGAAACTGTTCGCAATTTCTCGGTTAATAGAATGACTCAAACCACCACCAAACTTTATAAAGAATTAACGCGGAGATAATTGTTATGAAAAAGGCCACCTACTCGATCTTTGTTATTAGCTTAATTCAGGCAATTGGCGCTGGAGCGGTGCTCTGGCTTTGGTCGCTGTTTATTACCCACGCGGATAGCTGGATAAATGTGAACGGCAATCAACCATCCATCGCTAGCATGATAGTATTGCCATCTGTGTTCATCATCACTGCTGTGGCCAGTGGCGGATCAGTATTGGGGTACCCTTTAGCTTTAGTTCTGAAGGGACATTGGCACAAAGCGATCAGCTTAGTCGCTCTAACTCTGATCTGGCTCGGGTTATTGGCTGCTACCCTGATCTCCATCTATTAATCGGCTATAGAGCTTGAAAATCGTCATCCCATAGGTAATAATAGGGTCGACTTAACGTTCCCGGATCGTCTAATGGCAGGACACCAGATTCTGGCTCTGGCAATCATAGTTCGAATCTATGTCCGGGAGCCACATAACTGGCATTCATCATTGATGGATGGTAGTACACTATGATCGAGATCGAGAAGAAATTTGCTTTGAGTGACAAAGATCAAGAACGCCTTATCCAAGGTGCTCAGTTTTTGAAGGAAAAAACCTTTACCGATATTTATTACGACACGGCAGATTTGGCGTTAACCACCAACGATAAATGGCTGCGTTCCCGAGACGGCAAATTCGAATTGAAACTATCGCTTCGTTTGGGAACCGATCGATTGGCCGATCAATACGACGAGTTAGAAGATGACGACAGCATAAAAAGCGCTCTAGGGTTGAGTGGTAATGATGGTCTGGCCGATCTGTTGGCCGCTAACGGCTATACTCCCTTTGTAGTTATTACTACTACCCGGACTAAGTATCATAAAGACGGTTTTGGAATAGATCTAGATGCGATCGATTTTGGTGATTACATTCATCATATTTGTGAGATCGAGTTAATGGTCGAAAATCAATCAGATATTGATAACGCGATTGAGCGGATCATTAATTTTGCAAAAGATCAGGGGCTAACCGTTGGGCCCGTGCGAGGAAAAGTGGTGGAATATCTTAAAAAATCTAACCCCGCCCATTACTGGGCGCTAGTAAAAGCCGACGTAGTCAAAGATTTTTAACCGCGATGATCTATAAACATTTTTCAGCTGGGTACTTAGTTCGTGATAATAAGGTGCTTTTAGTGCACCATAAAAAATTTGATAAATGGACACCACCTGGGGGCCATATCGAAGAAGGAGAAACCCCTGACCAGGCTTTAAAGCGAGAATGGAAGGAAGAAGTCGGTTTGGATATTGAGATACTACCGGCATACCCCAGCGCTTTTGCTGGCGATAATAACGCTACTCCTATTCCTATGCCTTTTCACATCGACCTTGAGAGGGAAGGATTTTCTGTGCCGCATATTGGTCATTTCTTTTATGTTCGATTAGTAGCCCAAGGCCAGGAAATAACCCTGGAACTAACAGAAGTGTATAACGCGCGTTGGTTTGCTCGGGAAGATTTAGCCGCTTTGTCTACATTCGATCAAGTGAGGGCGCTATCTACTTTTGCAATTGAGCACTATCCCAAACTCCAAGAGAGCAACTTGCTCAAGCTGGTTGAATCTACGATATAAAAATTTAAATTGTTGGGGGGTGAGCTTTAGTAGCGCGCATTAAAAAAGAGCAGATGCGCAAGTTTTTGGTTTGCGCAACTGCTCTTACAAGTGAACGGGTCGTTGTTATGCGACCTGGGGGTACTTGTTCTTGACGTAGATCCTGGGAGCTCCAGTCTCCAGGTCGATCTGCTCTACCGCCAGGGCAACGCGGTTATCTGGGTTGAGTGTTTCCCAGTGGAAATTGGCGATCTCATCGATCGGCCCCACCCAAATCGGTATCAGCCGCGGGGGGCCTTCAAAAGGCGGCAACTGGCCAGAGCTGTCTCCGTTGTAGGTCGAGATGTAGTAGCCATACCCGCTGGGCATGACCGATCCGTCGTAAACGTACTCTGCCCGGCAGCTCGCCCTGTCCGGATTAAAAGGCGACCGGCTTAGGATGGACATCCGTACACTGAGGGCGCCGTAACCTCCCCGGATACCCACAGCTGTAATGCGTGCAGTTCGGTGGCTGTCCGGTTCTGGCCCGTAATTGGCCAGCGCTGCATCCAAGCTTCCCGCATTAAGGACGTCCAGCGCGGCCGCGGTTTGCTCACCGTTGCTGATGGCGTAAACATTCTTGTTTCTGCACATCAGCTGATATATGAGCAAGCTCTGGTCGCCCTTGCCGGTGAGCTTGCTGGGGTCAGCTACAGCAGTGCGGATGCTGTCACCAGATGGATCGACGACCAAGACGCGGTTGCGGCTATCCGAGCCGCGTCCCATTAACCAGTAGACAAATGTCAGATGAGTGGGAGTTCTGCCCCAAAACATCCCGCGACCTGAGTAGGGATTGTCCCTTAAAGCCTCTAGGTTTTCTCTCGCCTGTTTGGCTAGAGCTTCGTGTATGGATGGCATAACGCGTACCTCCGACTACTAAAAGTTAATGATCATTGAGCCGCCAGAATTAACTAGCGTTTCGACCCTCGTTTATATCAGATCAGCAGATGACTGTCCATGTTTTGCCCCGATCTTGGTATAAGCTAAAGATGTGCTTAAGCTAAAACATAGTTTGATCAACGCTGCCCGGGGTATTCGTGACCTGTTTAAGACCGAGCAGAATTTTGCGATCGAGGTAATAGTCGCCATTTTAGTATTAGCCACGTCTTATCTGCTGCATCTGCGCACTATCGAAAAAGTAGCGATCGTTATCCTAATTGTGTTTGTGCTAGTAGCGGAAGGCGCCAACAGTGTGCTCGAGAATATTCTAGACGGATTTAGCAAGAATTTCTCGCCCAAATTCAGAATGGCCAAGGATATGTTGGCCGGGGTTGTCCTGATCGCCGTGATCGGGTCTACCATTGTCGGTTTTCTGATCTTTTGGCCATACATTAGAGCTTTAGTCGCTCCTGGAGTATAATAACCATGGATATAGGGTTAACGAGGGAGCACAATGAAGATGGGATTTTTATTTACTGGAGTCTTTTGGGGCATCGTTTTAGTGTTGATCGGCTTAAGCGTTATTCTTAACGCGATCTTGCCGTTCAATATTCCGTTTGGCCGGATCATCTTTGCGTTGATCTTGATCTACGCTGGCGTTAGCATGTTTACCGGTGGCAATTTGTGGGGCACTTACAAGAGCAGTTCATCGGTCATCTTTGGCGAGGCCAACTTTGAACCGATTCAAGCGGAAGAAACTTATTCCGCTGTGTTTGGTAAAGGCGATCTCGATCTCCGCAAGCTGCAGCTTAAGCCAGGCGCTAATTCGGTAGAGATCAATACTGTATTTGGCGGGAGCGAAGTAAGATTACCGGCTAACGTTCCGGTAATTATCCATGCTTCCAGCGCCTTTGGCGGGATTAAAATGCCCGATGGCGGAGCCATCGCTTTCGGCAGCCGTGATTACACTTCAGCCGAATTTGATGTTAACCAACCGCATCTGGTGCTAAAAGTTAGCACCGTCTTTGGCGGTGTCGAGATCTTTCGCGACTAATCGGCCAGATCGTGCGATATCTAAATATCTCTTTAGGGATAGCTTTAAGCTGGTGGGCGCTAACCGCGCCCGCCGTAGCGTTTGAGCCGACTACCGATTGCGTGATCGATAGTTTTAATTCACAGGTAGATTTAAAAGCGGATTCGTCGGCCGAGATCACCGAAACATTGCAGGTCAACTGCGGCGCCCTTCCCAATAAGCACGGCATCTTTCGTATACTTTCTACCAAGGTAGCTAATCGTGCCGTGGGTGTTCACCCCTATACTCCGATCACATTGCACTCGATCACCAACTCAGAGGGGGTACCATACCAATACGAAAGAATCATTGATCGCATTCACAATACGGTTACCTGGAAGATTGGCGATCCCAACGTCATTATCTCTGGCATCAATGACTACGTCATTAAATATCGGATCGATAATGTAGTTATCCCGTCCGATAACGGCAACGCGCTCTATCTCAATCTTAATGGCAATTTTTGGGAACTGCCGACCAACAACTTTATCGCTACCGTTAATCTGCCGGATGGTATTTTGCAGAACAATACCGATCTAAAGCTTTACTCGGGGGAGTTTGGCCAAACTGTCAACCAGTTGGCTCACGCTGCGTGGGATAAGGGGGGCAGAAGTTTTACCGTAACTGCGGGAGAGATCCCAACTATCACTGGCATTACTGTATGGGCGGAATTTCCGGCCAATATTGTGGCGCTGTATCAGCCGAGTTGGTGGTTTGTGTATGGCCGTTATCTGTACTGGCTGCCCATGCTAGGGTTAATTCTGCTAGGTTGGTGGGCCTGGAAAAAATACGGCCAAGACCCGCGCTTTAGAGGCCCGATCGTGGTGGAGTATGATCCGCCCAAAGGTTTATTACCCCTGGAAGCCGGGTTGCTAAGCGTGTACGGCAATCTTAATCCGGTATTTATCAGCGCCACCATAGTTGATCTGGCGGTGCGAGGATATCTTAGGATCGAAGAAATTAAAAAAGATGGCTGGCTTAAACAACCGGATTGGAAATTAACTTTGTTAAAAAATAGCGGACCAGAGTTAAAATCGTTCGAAGGTCAGCTACTGCGCGATCTATTTAGTGATCAACTCTCTGTCGGCGCCGAAACCAATTTAGCCGATCAGCGAAATCATTTTTATCTTAAGTTGCCTGGGATCAAGAGAAGCGCGTACGAAGAGGTTAAATCTTTTTTTGATACCAGAGGAGCAGTTTGGCAGGTACTCTTTTGGGTACTGGGTGTGGCGATGGTGATGTTGGGCGCGCCCTTAGCCGTCATCCTTAGTAGTCCTTCGCTCGGCATCGCTTTAGCGATCGCGGGCATTGCTTGGATCGTCTTTGGCGCTCTAATGTCCAAACGCACTCAATTAGGATCCGATACGTTATATCAACTGCGGGGCTTTAAGCTGTACATGCAGAAGGCGGAAACTTATCGCATGCGATTCTACGAGCAAGAGGGGATCTTCGAAAGATACCTGCCTTACGCCATTATTTTTGGCCTGACGAGTGTGTGGGCTAAGGCGTTTGCTCAGATCTCCGAAGAAAAACGTCAATCTGCCTACATCCCGCTGTGGTACGTCTCTACTTCGGGCGGTCAGTTCTCGATCGATAGCTTCGCCTCTCACCTTAGTGCCTTATCTTCTGGTATGGCAGCCACGCTTGCTAGCAGTCCCCAAAGCTCTGGGTCTGGTGGTGTCTCGGGTGGTGGAGCGGGTGGCGGTGGGGGCGGCAGCTGGTAGGGTTGACACCAATGTTAGAAATGTATAACATTGTAATTGTTGTATATTTCTAACACTAATTGTCATGTCGTTCAAACAGTTTCAAATGGTCAAGATCGTCTCGGCGGCTGTCATCGCCGGGTTGGTTAGTTATGGCGTAACGATCAATAACTACATTATTCCGTTAGTAAGCGTCACCGTTTTATCGGTGGTTTTGTTTTGGGCTAGAAGCCGCGTTAAAGAAGTTATCGCCGACGAGCGAGATTACGAGACTAGTGGGCATGCGGCGCGATGGTCGATCCAGATCTTTAGTTGGATCGCTGTGGTTGTGATGTTTGTTCTTTTATATGAAAAGGAGTTGAACCCGATGTTCGAGGTGATAGCTTACGTGCTAGCATATTCGGTTTGCGGCCTGATGCTGTTGTATTCGTTATTATTCCGTTACTACAGCCAGATCAGTTTAATGAGTAATAAGATCTATTATTTAATCGTCGGAGCGATCATCCTGCTGGTTTTTGTAGTAGCGGGCTTGCGATTGTTTAGCGGGGAAGACAATTGGATCTGTGAAAATGGCCAGTGGATTCAGCATGGCCACCCCGAAGCGTCTATGCCAACTACTATCTGTCAACAATAACCATATGGCTAACAAGATAAAACAATTACGTCTCAAGCTAGATATTACCCAGGATGAGTTAGCTAAGCTCGTGGGTGTTCGTCGAGAGACCATCGTATTTTTAGAGCAGGGAAAATATAATCCCTCGCTCAAACTAGCTCATAGCGTGGCCAAGGCGCTTAAAACTACCATCCCAGACCTATTTGGGCTCAGATAGGCGTGGGTCGGGTATAATAAGACCTGTGGATTGGTTTACCTATAATTTGATAGAAGTGATCAAAGCCATCGGATACCTTGGCGTATTTGGTATTGTATTTGCCGAATCCGGTTTATTCATCGGTTTTTTTCTGCCCGGCGACAGTCTGTTGTTTACCGCGGGACTGCTAGCTTCACAGGGCTATCTGCATATCGGGGCGCTGCTAATTGCCATCTTTGTCGGTGCGGTATTAGGCGATAACGTTGGTTATGCTTTTGGCAAGGCGGTGGGTCCCAAACTGTTTAAACGAGAGGATTCGCTGTTATTCCACAAGAAAAATCTGATCAGGGCTCACGATTTTTACGAACGATACGGTCCCATGGCGATCATTTTGGCTCGGTTTATTCCAGTGATCCGCACCTTCGCCCCGATCGTCGCCGGCATTGGCAAAATGAACTACAGAACCTTTGTGTTCTACAATATTCTCGGTGGACTGTTGTGGACACTAAGCTTAACGCTGGCCGGTTACTATCTAACTGAGGTAATACCGGGGGTCGAAGACTATATCTCTTGGGGGGTGATCGGCATCATCGTTGTTTCGTTTATTCCACCGATCTGGCACTTACTAAAAGAACGTTACAGAAAATAATCGTAACCACGGGGAGGCAAGATGAAGGGATATGTGATCGATTTAGAGCAGGAGACGATAGCCAACACCGATTTTCGTCGAGTGTTATATACCGGCCATCACACGCAGTTAGTGTTAATGACCTTGCAGCCTGGTGAAGAGATCGGGTCAGAAGTTCACTCCAATATCGATCAGTTCTTCCGGTTTGATGCCGGCGAGGGCAAAGTAGTGATTGATGGGGTTGAGCATGTAGTCAAGGACGGGTTTGGGGTAATTATTCCGGCTGGTGCGGAGCATAACGTAATTAACACCTCCACCGATCAGCCGCTTAAGTTGTACACTCTCTATTCTCCCCCTGAGCATATTGATGGCACGATTCGCGCCACTAAAGCGCAGGCTATCGCTGAGCCCGAGGAGTTCGACGGAAAAACTACCGAATAAGCAATCTTATTCTCACTCAAAAACGATCCCCAATTACCGGGATCGTTTTTCTATGTTTAATCTCAGCCTTCTCTCAGTCTATCCCTTCAAACTGTAGTCGGATCGTTATAGAGCTTATTAACTAATCGTATGAAATTATCTTTCTCTCATCTTAAAGAGGGGGTTCGCCGGGTTAAGCAGTATGCCAATAAGCATAAGTTGATCAGCTCCGCGATAGTCGCGGCAGTTGTGTTGATCGTGTGGGGTATTAGCCGGTCGATTAGCGCCGGTAACCAGGTGGTAACTTACACTGTCGGTACTGCGGCCAAGGGCACAGTGATGTCGACGGTCAGCGGTAGTGGCCAGGTATCTGCTTCGCAACAGGTAGATATTAAACCCAAAGCATCCGGTGATGTTACTGCAGTTAAGGTCGTACAGGGCCAATCGGTTAAATCTGGTGCCCTCTTAGTTCAGTTAGATGCCAGTGATGCCGCTCAATCGGTTCGGGATGCTAATCTAAGCTTGCGCGCTGCCGAAATTTCTTTAGAAAAAGTAAAATCATCCAGTGTTACTTCCCTAGAACAGGCAGAAGACGATCTAACTCAAGCCAAAGAATCACTGGCCAAAGCCTATGATGATGCTTTTACCTCCATATCAGATGCTTTTCTAGATCTGCCCAGTGTGATGACTTCGTTAGATACAGTGTTGTACGGCAATACCTACAATACGCAGGATAATATCGATTACTATGCCGATCTGATCAAAAACTATGATGCCAACGCTTTAACCTATCAGGGCAATGCCGATACTTCGTATCAATCGGCCAGAACCGCTTACGATAAAAACTTTCTCGACTATGAATCGGCTAGCCGTTATTCGGACGGAGCGGATATTGAGGTGCTCCTGATCGAAACCTATAACACTACTAAATTGATCTCTGAGGCGCTTAAGAACGCCGATCATCTGCTAAGTGCGGTTAAGGATCAGTTAACCAAGAACAGTGTTACAGTGCCAGCCAACTTAACTACGCATCAGTCCAATGTTGCCAGTGCCGCGAGCAAGGCAAATAGTCGGTTAAGCTCCTTGTTTAACAACAAAACTTCGATCGCTAACTATAAGTCCGCAATCGACGATAAAGAGGCCAACCTGGCAGAACTGCAAGGCGATAGCGGTTTACTTGATCTGGAATCAGCCCAGCTTACTGTTTCTCAACGCAAGAACTCGCTTTACAACGCTCAAAGAAATCTGGCCGATTACTCTATCCGCGCACCTTTTGACGGGGTGATCGCCGCGGTAAACGTTAAAAAAGGTGATAGCGCTTCTTCCGGTACTGCTGTGGTAACTATTATTACCACTCAAAGTTTGGTCGATATCTCGCTCAACGAAGTCGATATTATCAACGTTCATCAGAACGATAAAGCCACTGTCACTTTTGACGCAATTGAGGGATTAAGTATTTCCGGATCGGTCGCGGCGGTGGACATGATCGCCACCACCAACCAAGGCGTGGTTAGTTATAACGCCACTATTGCGTTTGATACCCAGGACGATCGGATCAAACCTGGCATGAGCGCTAGCGCGACTATCATCACCTCAATTACCCAGGATGTACTAACTGTCCCCAGCTCGTCCGTCAAAACCCAAGGATCGATCAGTTACGTAGAGATGCCGAGCAGCGCGGTCGCCGAAGACCAGATTGGACAAGCTATCTCTTTAGGGACGGTGAAAAAACAAGTAGTAACCGTCGGGGTATCCGATGACAATTCAACCGAGATCGTATCTGGGCTAAACGAAGGGGACCAAGTGATAGTTAAAACTACTACCACCAAGAGCTCTGCCAAATCCACTAGTAAGCAAACGACCGGGAGTAGTCTGCTGGGTGGCAGCAGCTCTGGCCCTCGGATGGAGGTGGGTGGCGGGATGATGCCTCCTCAATAAACCCATGATCGAAGTTAAACACATTACCAAAGAATATCAGACTGGCGAATCCAAGTTTAAGGCGCTGGATGATATTAGCTTCACTATTCGTGATGGCGAATTTGTGGCGATCATGGGTCCATCTGGATCGGGCAAATCTACCATGATGCACATTCTGGGAGCATTAGATACGCCCACCGCTGGCCAATACCTATTAGATGGCAAAGACGTCTCTACCTTTAGTGATGATGAGTTGGCTGACATTAGAAAAGGCAAGATCGGCTTTGTCTTTCAGTCTTTTAACCTATTGCCTCGTTCATCCGTGTTGCGTAATGTCATGCTGCCGTTGATCTACGCAGAAGTTAACGTCGAAGAGCGTACGCAGCGCGCGGAAGCGGCGCTTAAATCTGCCGGGTTAGACGAAGCACATTTTACCCACAAATCGAATCAACTATCCGGTGGACAGATCCAACGGGTTGCCATTGCCCGGGCGTTAGTTAATAATCCAGCACTGATCTTAGCGGATGAGCCGACTGGTAACCTGGATTCCAAAACGGGAGAGATCGTCCTAGCTACTTTTAAGCAACTAAATAAACAAGGCCGCACCATTATCTTAATCACTCACGAGCAGGATGTGGCGGAACACGCTGATCGCATTATTTTTATTAAAGACGGTAAGATCTTATCCGACAAACCGACTAAGAAGAAGTAACTATGACTACCGCGGATATTATGGAAGAAACATACATCGCTATATCGGCCAATAAGGCCAGGTCTGGTTTGACGATGTTGGGTATTGTGATCGGGATCAGTTCGGTCATCGCCTTGGTAGCGATCGGCCAAGGTGCCCAAGGATCGATCCAATCTAGCATCCAATCCATGGGCTCTAATTTAATTATGGTAACGCCCGGGGCGCAGAGGTCGACTGGGTCCACCGTCAGAGCCAGCCGTGGTTCTGCTCGTACCCTCACTCTAGATGATGCGGAAGCTATCTCCACTAGCCTATCTCTGGCTCAGGCAGTTGCCCCCGAACTATCTAGCCGATATCAGGTTACCGGTAACGGCC
>Ga0265297_10004123_pt1 | contig 24390 bp, 21 predicted proteins | sample Munlanlwell13791_FD_192502 | JGI IMG/M metagenome (GOLD analysis project Ga0265297, IMG submission 192502) | Leachate microbial communities from a municipal landfill in Southern Ontario, Canada - Leachate well 137-91 | ecosystem: Engineered > Solid waste > Landfill > Unclassified | place... | reverse complement strand
AATGGGATTCTACTACGGATACATTTATATTTACTGGAGAAAACAACAGTTATCTCCTTGAGCACAAGATAGCTGCCAAATTGGGTATACCGTTAAGTAATAAGCGGCGAATTTACGCACAAGTTGAACGCAGGGCAAAAATACTCGAGAAATTACATAAACAAGGAGTAAAAGATTTTTATGACCTCCTTAAGGTACTTGCTAAAGCTCAAAAGGATGGGCTTTTCTAACAAGAATGCTTCCAATACCAAAAGCTCTCCCAACGGGAAAATATCGTTTAATAAAGATTTCCTAAAAGGAGATCTATTTTGCCATTTAACATATATGTCAGCGATAGCTACTTCGAATCTGCCGCGAAATATGCTGTTCGAGTACGCTGCAAATCTTCCTTATAACTCCTCGCGTTATATAAGGAAAGTCCACTTTCTGGCTAAAAAACTTAATTACGATTATTCGGAAGCCTGCCGTTTAGTCGGTGAAGAAACTAAAGAACCAGAGGCAAAAGCCATACTATTACGCATGGCTAATGCTTTTGCGTCAGGAGAGAAAGAAGCCGATTTTTTATCTCGAGAAGCTCGTGTTATAGGCGAAACGTACAGGAGTGATTATGAAAGTTCGGTCGAGAGTCTAAAAAAATGGACAGATGCCTATGTGGCTTTGATCTTATCGGCATCGGTAGTGGTGGTTATAAGCGTAGTTTCCATGCTAATTTTCCCGATGGAAACTTCATTTACCGTTATTTTGACCTGGCTCGTGCTGCTATCAACCGTACTCGGCGCCTGGATCATGTACAGAGCATCTCCCAAAGATATTAAAACTCATTCGTTGCCTAATAAGTCCTCAGAACAAAAAATCGCCAATGAACTGTTCAAATTCATGGTGTTACCCATGTTCATAATTATTATGCTGCTGATGCTGGTAATGAAAGCAAATTTGGGATGGTCAATGCTGGTGACCGCTATTTTAATATTGCCCTCAGGCATATTTGCGATGTTAGATGATCGTAAGATTGACAAAGTGGACTCGGATATCGCAGGGTTTCTCAGGTCCCTCGGTGGAGTAACCAAAGCAATTGGCACTACCGTAACAGAAGCAATAGGAAGACTAGATTTTGGAGCCCTTTCTTCATTAAAAAAAGCAGCTACTAACCTAAATACGTCTTTACTTCTAGGCATTAAACCCGAGCTATGCTGGCAAAAGTTTATTTGCAGTACAGGGAGCGAACATATAAACAGAAGTGTTCGAATTTTTTGGGACGGGATTGTCGTTGGCGGTGACCCGGAAAAAGTAGGAAACCAATCCTCAACATTCGCCATGGAAATTGCCTTGCTACGATCCAAGCGTAAGATGATATCATCAAGTTTTACTTATACCTGCTTAGTTATACACGCTACCATAGCCATTCTCTTAGTATGTATCAATCAAGTCATGCTGAATTTTTCCAGTCTCATACAGAATGTGGGAGATATGACAACTGGAGGCATGGACTCACTTGTTCAAATGCCCACATTTCAATTCTTTGCAGAAAATAGCGGCTCACTTCAACTGCTCGATATGATGGTTACCACTATGGTAGTAACTTTAACAATAGTCAATGCAGCCGCCATGAAAGTAGTGGATGGCGGGCACAACCTCAAGTTCTTATTCTATTTTGGCATTACATTAGCGATATCTGGATTCAGTCTGATACTGCTTCCAGACATTATGAAAGGAATATTTGGCGTTGTAGGAGCCGTGCCTTAGCACAGAATTAAAAGGATTATCATGGACATTTTTGGTTGCGAAATTGACATTTATCTGATAATTGTAGTCATAGCTATCATACTTGTTCTAGGCATCATTCTGGCAATAAGTAAGAGTATGAGAACAAAGAAGAATATATCAAAGCCCAAAAAAGAAATGAAAAGAAATGTGAAATTAAAAGAGAGTTCCCAAGATGAATTTAAAATTAAGCCGCAAGTGAAATCACAGCAACATCCACAAGATACAGTTCCTGAAGAGGCGAAAAAAGAAGCGATCGTAAAACCTCCGGCGGACCTCTTGAATAACCCCAGCCTGGAAACAAAAAATTCCCCTGAAACAGAAAAAGGTACACCTGATGGAACCGATACAGAAAAAAGCGCACCCCGTTTATCTCCCTTATGGAAAACAGAAACCACTCAAAAAGTTGAGGAGTCGAATTTAGCTGAAGAGCCGGAGGTAATCGAAAACAACGATGACATAGCAGATATTTTTAATGATATTTACGAAGCTGAAGACTCTAACCTTTCGGAGTTAGCTGAGAGTCTGACCGACGTAAATATAGATACGCTAATAAAGCTAGGAGAAGAGCTATCTCAAGTCTTATCAAAGAGTGACTCTGGGATAAAGAGGAGGCATGATTATGAATAAGATATTTGCTCTATATATAAGAAAAAAGTCTCTGGCTAAAAAATACGGCATAATTTGCGATACAACCAGAGAAGACTTTTTATCATCAAAATTATCTAAAAATATTTTGATATCTACTATGATACTATGCCTGATAATAATCACATGCCTGGCTACTTCATTTGTTATAGCCCAACCTGCGCTGGCAGATGAAGGATTGCCGAGAATAGAAGTACTTCCGGACGAAGGCCCTATAGGTACCACGGTTTATGTGAGGATCTGGAATTTTACTCCCATTAAACAGGTCATAGTGCTCTTCAACAATGAGACTCTTATTGGCTCTGGCTCCATAGTAGTTGCCAAAGAAATTACGGATGCATCCGGTTATGCAATTGCAAATTTCAACGTTGACCTTCTTGCAGGCGGAAGATACACAATAATAGCCGATGATGGTACTAACACCGAATCAGTATATTTCAGAATTACGCCGCAAATCACTTTAGAGAATACCAGTGGTTTTGTAGGCGATACTATAACTATATCTGGAAACGGTTTTGCTGCCGAAAAACCGATAAGCGTTTTCTTCGACGATGAGAAAGTAACCACAGGCGACACAAATGAAAATGGAGAATTCTACAATATTAACTTCATATTACCCCAATCCATCAAGGGAACCCACAAAATAAAAGTTCAAGATAGCGAGGGCAATATTGTAATAACTGATTATAATGTAAAACAAAAAATGACCATTTCCCCTTTGTTAACTTCAGTAAGTTCTAACGTAACAATAATTGGTACTGGTTTTGATACAAAGGATATTACAATTTATTTCGATGACAAGGATATTACAGCAGTAACAGTCGATACTAGCGGTAGTTTTACCACAATTATAAAGATACCTCCTTGTTCCGATGGAACCCATAAAATAAAAGCTGATGACGGTGTAAACCGCTCCTATTGCGAGATAACAATAGTGTCCACAATGACCATCAGTCCAGATAATGGCCACATCAATATACCAGTCGGTATCCAAGGTTCTGGTTTTAGGCCAGGATTCCAGGTCAGGATCAGCTATGATAACTCTGAAATAGAAGGACCGACTGTAAGCCCAGAAGGGATGTTTGCATTTAATTTTAAAATCCCAAAGAGCCGCTCTGGACCCCATACGATATCAGCCTCTGATGGTATAAACACTCGGCAAGCAACGTTCACGGTTGAATCGACACCGCCTTTGGCTCCCGCGCTTATTTCTCCAGCCGATTCAGCGAGGATAGAAAAAGACATCAGTTTTCAATGGAGTCCTGTCGAGGACCCAAGCGGAGTAACTTACGTCCTCGAAATAGCTAAAAATACTCAATTTTCCGAAAGGATATTATCCACATCTAACCTCGTCCAGTGCGAACTTGTTTTGCCTGATGATGACAAGTTACTACCCAGCCAGAAAGCCCCGTATTACTGGAGAGTAAAGGCAATAGATAGCGCCTCCAATGAAGGAGCCTGGTCAGAAATAAGTTCGTTTTATCGTGGGCACACTTTAAATACAATCTTTGCGAATATGCCCGATTGGACAAAATACATCTTGATTTGTTTAGGCATAATATTAGTTGCCTTTATGTTTTTCTGGGTTAGACGATTTCTAAGAAGAGCAGGAGATATTGATGAAATAGAACCTGAGATAGACTCAGAATCAAACATCGACCCCTCTTGGGAATACAATTCTGAAACAAATGATTGGAATCAATAATATGTCCGAAATTTAAAACGCATTTTTAACTGGGCTAGATTAAATGAAGTTAGCAAGGAGAAAGCAATAAAATGTCAAGCGTAACAGTAAAAAAGGAGCTAAAAATTAAATTCAGGCAGCTTGAGTGGTTAATTATAGCGATGGCCGGTACCACACTGGCTTCGCTTCATATCATACGCTACATCTTTCTAAATTCAGGAGCACAGATAACTGAATTGCAGATAATACTAGACTGGCTGTTTGCCATGGTAATTATTGGAGGCCTAGTTCACTTTAGTTTTCGTGAGATATCAAAAATACAGAACGAATTGATTGAAAAACGTGAACAAGCTAACAAAGCCGAAAACCGAATACAGCATATTATAGATACGACTCAGGATACCATCTTTAGCATTGATTGTGAAGGCAAGTTCACATTTATCAGCAAATCTGCCGAGACATTGACTGGATATCATTCAGAGGATATCCTATCGATGAATATTCAGGATATACTTTCTACTGAATACCACGCTTTTGTTTCCAAACAGCTAAACAAAATCAACGACTTAGCTGGCCAGCACCTTTTCATTGATATAAAACAAAAAAACGGTGTAATCGTCCCAACAGAGGTCAGCTTTATACCAATAAAAAACTCTAGTGGACAACTCCTTGGTTACCAGGGTATAGCCCGTGACGTAACAGAACGTAGGGAGGCAGAAAAAGCCAACCAGGAAAAAGAAAAATACCTTCAAGCAATTGCTAACGTAGGAGAAACTATTCTTGAAACAACAGCTGAAATACCCTACAAAGCAATACTAGATATTCTCTGTAAGGCTTCCGGAAGTCATCGAGGTTTTGTGTTATTTCATGATGCTGACTATTTGCATAAACAAATTGCAGATAAGAAAGTCTACTTTAGCAACGAAGATAATAACATACAAAGAGATTGCAGCCAGTCTCCCCTTGTTATAATCCATGACAATATTAATGGCAATGGCGATACCACGAAGACAGCAGAACTGCTCTTACAAAATCTCTACAGCGACAACACCATGGAAAATATGACACATAACGATACTATGACTATAAATTCTCATGGCGGAGAAATAACCATGCTCATGCCGCTCATAGTAGAAACAAAATCCATAGGTATCATCGGATTCAATAAACCTGCAGAATCCGGTAGCTGGAAATCAGTCCACCTCAATTTATTGCTGACTTCCACTAACATGCTTTCTCAGGCAATTGAACGGCAAATAACCAATGAGCAAATTAAACAGCATTTTCTCTCATTGGCCAAAATAATATCGGAAGCATTGTTTGCCGTTGACCCATACACTGCAAGCCATCAACAACGTCTAGCCAAAATGGTCTGCCTGGTTGGCAAAAGAAAAGGGCTGATTTCCAAACAGCTTGAATGGCTCTATTTCTGTGGTCTTCTTCATGATGTAGGGAAAATTGCCGTGCCAACTACAATCCTTTCCAAACCAGGTCGGTTAACTAACGAGGAGTGGGGTTTGGTACGCTCACATGTCGAAAGGGGCGCAGAAATACTAAGGGGAATGAACCTGCCTGATAATGTAACAAAGGCAATATTACACCACCATGAACGACTTGACGGCTCCGGTTACCCTGCGGGAATAAAAGGAGACGAACTAAGTTTGGAGGCCCGCATCTTGGGGATTTGTGACGTGGTTGAGGCAATGAGTTCACACCGACCTTACCGTCCCGCACGCAGCAAAGAAGAAATACAAGCAGAACTTAAAAACGGCAAAGCACTCAAATATGATCCCGAACTAGTGGATTTGATGTTGGAAATGATTGAAAATGACGAATTTAGCTCTTGTTTTCAGCAGCAAGACTCGGAGTAAGATAGCCAAATCACCACATGCAAACTTGTATACAACAATAAGTCTTTTTTTCTAGACAAAATAAAACCCTTCATGTCGCAAAATGATAAATAGCAAAATTAAACTTTACGCATTGCAAAACTACACAATGCTAAAAAAAACCAAAAAATTCCAAGATATGACAGCAGCATAAAACACAACTAAACCTGACGCTGCCACTGTTGTAAATTTAGGTAAATATTTGTATATTACCCATAAAACTGGAACACAAAGAAAAGCGCCAACTATTTTAAGCAGAAGAAAATCACCTCCGGTAACCAGAGATGCTATAAATGGATTACCTTCCCGCACCAACCCATTATTGACAAATACATGGGTAATCAAACCATCCCAAATCTGAAATTGAGCCATTAGCACGAGAATGCATTTCATGTGTTTCTAATAAGTTTCTTTGTCTCTAGTCAAGATAAAAAGGTAATATCCTATGTACAAAACTATATTCGTCTATCGAACAATTTTGTCATGAGATACACACCACACACACATGTATTATTATCCATTTGGGTCAAAAATTCAATCCATTTGGCTCATAGAAACATGTGCTTACATGGAGATGGAACATGAAATATTATTGGCAATCACCTACAGATTGCATCTATCCTGGCAATTCTACAAGTTAACAGGCAATACAAATAGGACTTGAAAACGCAGTTATTGCACAAAGCATAAATTAGATTGCATGGCACCGAATACAGCCGGGGTTCAGAATTGTAGTCAGATGGCTTTTAAGGCTTGATTTTAACTATTAACTTAATCGACGATATAAGGGAAAAAAGTAAATACAATCATTAGGAAAATACTGGCTATAATTCTCAGATGGGACTAGATATCGCAGGAATCTAATTCTTCAGCTATCTACATTTGAACAACACTGATTCCAGGCACTGAGTTTCTAACTTACTACAGCGAAAGCACTCGCTTTCAGATACCAGTAGATCAAATCGTTGCCCCAGAACAATGCTGCCATGGCAGCTAAAGCAAGGAAAGGGCCGAATGGAATTGTTTCTTTTCTACTTTTACGTTTAAGTAGTAGCAAGATCACAGCCATAATACCACCGCTCATCACGGCTAGAAATATAGCAAGCAAAATCAGAGGGAAGCCAACAGCCAAACCAATAAAACCAGCAAACTTAACGTCTCCCCAACCCATACCACCACGAAAGATAAGAGCTATAATAAACAAAATTACAAAACCAACACTGCCACCAATAGCTGCATATACAATATTTAGTTCAGTAAAATTCAGCACTTGATTTGCCAGGAAAAAATGCTCAGAGCAAAATATAGAAGTCACGCCAGCAAAAATAATAGCTATAATCATCCCTGAATAAATTACAATATTAGGAAGAATTCCATATTCTAGGTCAGTGACAATTAAAACAATGAAAAGACAACAATAAACGATCACTATCCCCAGCTCCCAGCTTAGACCGTAATACCAATAAGCCAGGATAGAAAGCAATCCAGTGCAAAGTTCTACAATAAAAGAACGTATCGGTATAATATTCCCACAATAACGGCAGCGTCCCCTTAACCACAGGTAGCTTAAAACCGGCACTAAGTCTCTGAATGCCTTTTCCCGCCGGCAATTGGGACAATAACGAAACAACCGCGGAGAGAAAATTGTTTTACCTGCAGACAATCTATCGACTATAACATTCAAAAAGCTTCCTATGGCAATACCTGCCAAGAAGAACAAAATAATTAATGCTATTCTCATACTAAAAATCAAAAAAACGAAAAAAAACTCACCAGGGTCATTGGCAATCAATAAAGGAAGCTGTCAATATCATTTTTTGGGCCACCATCCCCACCAGTTTTCTTTTCCGCAATTAGTACATTTAGTATAAAGCGCTACCATGCCCTGCGAATTACAAGAATCGCAATGGAACATTTTCTTGATATCACAAGATGCCTTCTGAGACTTCATCACAGTAGCCTCTATCCTCTCAAGACGATTTCTCAGATCAGCTACCGTAGCACGTAAGAGTTCAACCTCGCTAGGCGACGCGGCTCTTAACGGAGCTTTTTGAGGCGCTGAATTCAAAGGCTGTGCTACCTCTGTCTTTTGTGGTATGGCTCTAACTTTAGGAGTAATTTTGGGTTTATTCACTGGTACATTCTGCTGCTGAGAAGTTGCAACTGCTGCAGCAGGTCTCTGCGCAGATTTTGCCAATATGGCATCTATATCAGCTTGTGATAAAACCTTCTCATCAGACATTAGTCATAGTCCAAAATTTCAACAATCAATTTACGTTGGAAATCAGCCTTCGACAGGTCTATATCATATGGTTTCTTCACTGGCACAGCATCAGCATCAATACAAATACGTACTACCGGTCTACCAACAAAACCAAGCTTGGCATCAGATACGATACCTATCTCTCCTGTATTCAACTTGACTGTTAAACCACTACAATAGCAGGCAACTCGTCTGACAAATAACTCCACTAACTCAGGGCTGAAATATTCTCCACTGTATGCCATGATATATTCAATGGCATCATGAGGCATGTATACTTTTTTGTTTCCTGGTCTCTTCGAGAGTAGTGCAGTATACTTATCTGCTATAGAAATAATTTGTGCAAAACGAGATATGCTTGTACCCTTAAGACCAAGGGGATAACCACTCCCATTCCACTGTTCGTGATGTTGAAGAACACTGGTGGCTATCTCACCACCGCAAGAACTATGCTGCCTGAGAAGGTTATAACTATATTTAGGATGTTGTTTAAGCTTCGAAAGCTCCTCATCAGTTAAGGAGTCTGGCTTTTGTAATATCTCTTGAGGTATTATGATATAACCGATGTCTTTAAATAAAGAGGCCATCCCCAAGTTCGCCAAATCAGACATTCTATAGCCGAGCGCTTGCCCCAGTGCCATACTTATGAGAGCAGTTTTAACTGGCTGGACATAAATATAATCTTCTTGTGCTGCGATAGATGCTACAGTAACCTCACCCACGCTGGTCAAAGTTAATTCCTCCGCCATTGCATTTGCAGCAGTACTTATATCATATACATGCTTGTCTGAAATATTCATCCTTCCCGAATTTTCGGTATGCAGTCTTCTTAACGCTCGTGCTGCTCTGCCCTCTAGCTCCGGTGAAATCAAGGGAGCCACAGGAATATCAGCCACACGCGAATCTTCAACAAAAATCTCAGTGACCACGTTATCCAGCAGAACTTTCAAACAGTCTTCATCTAGCTTTGTATGCGCGTGTAGAAGTTTGGTGCCATAGTTGTCATATACAGGATACCCTAATACCATACCAGGCCTGGCACATTTCGGTGAAATTCTTCTCATCTCTAACCGTCCTATTATGATTATGCATTTTAACGAGCAGATATTAACACTCGATCTGTACTCCTATTGCTTATTGGTTTTCGATAAAAACAAGTGCGCAGCATCTGAAAACCTATGTCACTGGCATCTAATATAGCCTCGGTACCGCCAACAAACAATACACCACCATCTTTAAGTGCGCCATAAAACTTTTGATAGAGCTTATTCTTAGCTTCATTGGAAAAATAAATCACAACATTGCGGCATACTATTAGGTCAAAGCCCTGTTCAAAATTATCTTGTAGCAAGTCATGACGCTTAAACAGTACCCTTTGTCGTATTTTCTCAATAATTCTGTAGCCCTCGTCCGTATTGATAAAATACTTTTTTAAAAGCTCTTGAGGCACGTTTCTTATTTCGTCAATTCTATATGGACCACCACTTGAGGCCTTCGTTAAGCTGGCCTCATCTATATCAGTGGCTAGTATTCGATGAATAACTTGTGGAGAGACACTATCAAGGCTGATGGCAATTGAATATGCTTCTGCACCGTTGGAACAGCCAGCACTCCAGATATTTAGTCTGAGGCGATCCCTTAACATATCTTGCAAAACAACATTTCGTAATGTTTCAAAGTACGTCGAGTCTCGGAAAAACTCTGATACATTTATGGTTAAAAAATCCCTCAGCTTTTTAACCGCATTTTGGTCTCGCTCTAATATGCTGCAATATGGTATAACACCTGGCATATTCGCACTTGATATAAATCCATCCAGACGACGGCGCATTTGAGTACTTTTGTAGTTATCAAGATTAAAATTAGTTAATTTCAATATCTTATTCTTAAGGAAAATATATTCTTCGTCATTCATTGTGTTTTCCTAATAAAAATTTCTTTTTCCTAACTGCACATCTGAACAATCTCAGATGCCATTCTCTGTAAAGGCAATACTTTATCCGCATAGCCAGCATTGACTATGCTCATGGGCATCCCATATACAGCACAGGTAGATTCGTCTTCAACTAAAACTTTGCCACCCGCTGCCTTAATGCAGGAGGCACCTTTAGTACCATCAACACCCATCCCCGTCAATACCACACCCAAACAATTAGAGCCATAAGTCTTAGCCACCGATTCCATTGTTATATCTACAGAAGGCCGGACACCACACGCAGGTGGCTCTTGATTAAGCATTACTCTATTACCTCTGGTGACGACCATATGATAATTGCCAGGAGCGATTAACACCAGCCCAGGCCTGATTTTATCACCTGCTCGAGCCTCTCTGACCTCCAGCTGTGAAGCATCGTCAAGTCTTTCTGCCAATGATTTAGTAAACATTGGTGGCATATGCTGAACTACCAGTATAGACGCCGGTATATGAATAGGAAGATCCGGGATTAACTGCATTAGAGCTCTTGGTCCGCCAGTCGAAGTACCAATAACTATCGTTCTCTGGTATGAGCGATTTCGAGCATCAGCATTATTCTCTTCCTTATGCTGAGCTGTGCCGGAACAGGCAAGTTTCTTAGTACCCAGTCTTGCCTTTGCCGCCACTTTGATTTTTGATATTAAATCCGTGATTGAATTGTCATCGCCTACAGGATTAAGTATAGAAGGCTTAAGGAAAAAATCGATAGCTCCAAGCTCCAGCGCCTTCATTGATATATCAGCTCCTTCACTGGTTAGTGCACTGAGCATAACCACAGGGGTAGGACATTCTGACATAATATGCTCCAAAAATGTCAAACCGTCCATTCTGGGCATCATTACATCCAAGGTTATAACATCAGGTTTTAATGCCCTCACCTTCTCTATAGCATCAATACCATCGTTAGCGACACCGACAATCTCTATGCCTGGATCAGATTCAAGTTTCTTAGAGACAACAGCTCGCACAAATCCCGAGTCATCTACTACCAGGACTCTAGTTCTCTCATTCATACAATTGCCCTCTAGAAATTAGGCATCAAGTTTTACAACTTAACCCAACATTTTTTTCACTGCAGCTAGTACACGATCAGCATCAAAAGGTTTTACTACGAAGTCTTTTGCTCCAGATTTCAGACATTCAATGACTATAGACTGTTGACCCATTGCAGTAACCATAGATACTCTGGCATTAGAATCAAACTCTATCAATTCTTTCAGAGCTTTCAGCCCATCCATATCAGGCATTGTAATGTCCAGCAAAACACCAGCAGGTTTAACTTCCTTGTATTTTTCTACGGCTTCCGTACCACTTGCGGCTTCCACTACCTGATATCCATTCTGGCTCAACATCTGTGAACACCTTTGTCGCATAAAAGCAGCATCATCAACGACCATTATAGTTGCCATATTACTCCTTTCCTGGTATTAAGAATCACTCAATCCTCCTTAAGTATTCTCATATAACCGCGAATACTATAAAACTATACCTTTTACCTCATAACTCTTTTGTTTCATTTCCCGCAGTTCTCACTGTTACCTTGCCGGTATCAAGAAACATTCGTACAGTTCGGCCTCTATTTCCACCTACATCCATAGCAGCCACAGGAATTCCCTCCTTAGTTAAAGCAGCTATTACCATTGCTGTATTCCTCTCTCCCGTTTTAAAAGCACCATCAAGACCAAGTGCCAAAGAGAGTTGAGCACCTCCTACAAGTTTGACAACAAGCCGGGATCTAATTCCTCCATTTTTGGCCATTTCTTGCAGTAACAGAGGAACCGCGGTATCCGCATATTTTGCAAGACAATTCTCACCCTCCTTATTACCTCCCTGAGGTAACACAATATGAACCATTCCCCCCACTTTAGACACCGGATCATACGCACACAAAGCAATGCAGGACCCTAATCCAAGACAAGAGAGAACCGACATAGATTGCTTTTTCACGGCAATCTCACCCATTCCAATAACGATCATGTCTTCATTTTTAACTGTAGTCGGCATTATCATAAATACACTCCGGCTTAATTATAGATATTCTTTATTACTGGGACAGGAACTACTAAAAACTTGCCGTCAATTTGTCCATCTGGCGTACTAAAGGTAGCTGCCATAATGAACGTATCTTCGCCGTGCTTCAACATATTAGCCAGAGGTATGTCAAGTATCGCTCCAGCCATATCCATCATCACCGCTGGCGGCGAAGGAAGAAGTCGTGTTCCTAGGTTATCTGCCAAAACACCTAGAAAGAATGATCCCATTATGTTACCAATTTCTCCAAGAACAGATTGTTCCATTTCTGACAGATTTTCGATAGATTGGGGAGACTCTCCTAATAGTGCACTTATCAATTTAAATGCAGTCTCTGGGCTATAGCCAACTAACATATGACCTTCTCCATATCCGTTAGCCTGAAGGTAAACTCCTACCATTAAGGCCTCAGGCCCTCCGAATAAATCTGGTACTTCCTTTACCATCATTTTCTTCAAACTAAGATCGTTAACCACGATTTGTCTACCTACCATCCCAGAAAGTCCAGAAACGGCCTTATTAATTCCTTCGCTGACCAGTTTAATCGTACCCCGATCAGAGAGGTCATCATTAATTGAAGTTTCTATATTTTCCACTTGTAATTCCTCCTGCGTATGTTTTTTAATATATTTATATTCACTGAGCCATATTTAAAGTTTTTATAATAAATAATTAATCGACTTATTCCATTTCTAATTTAATCTAAGATTGACAAACAAACGCCCTATCTATTCGATTATGTCGATTTTCGGCAATAATCGATTGAAGTACCGTAGCTATATCAATGATCAGTGCCACCTGTCCATCTCCCAAAATACTAGCCCCGGTTATACCCCTAGTACCGCTAAAAGAGTTACCAATAGACTTTACCACTATCTCCTGCTGTTCTATCAGAGAATCCACTACAAGGCCTGCCTGTATTTCACCAGCTCTAACAACAACAAGAAAGTTACTTCCATTATCAGCAGAACAACATTTCACCAATCCAAATGCTTCAGCCAGATATATCACCGGGACAACATTGCCTCTAAGCATGGTAGCGCGTTTTCCTCTAATAGTTTGAATATCCTCCGACCTCAATTTTGTAGTTTCGACTATATTAACCAATGGTATTGCATAAAGCATGCTCTTTATGGAAATAAGAAGCGAAGGTAGAATTGCCAGAGTCAACGGCAACATTAATGTGAATTTGGTACCTTTACCAATTTCGGAGTCAGTTGTCACCGAACCATTGAGAGCTTCAATATTTGTCCTGACTACATCCAATCCCACTCCTCTACCCGATACTTCAGTAGCCTTCTCTGCGGTTGATATGCCCGGCGCAAACATGAAATCAATAGCTTCAGCATCAGTCAATCTTTCCGCTGCATCAACAGAGATAATCCCTTTTCTTATTGCTGCCTTCTTGATAGCGTCCGGGTCGAGCCCTTTTCCATCGTCTTCCACTGTAATTACAATATGATTTTGCTCATGATAAGCCATCAGTTTGATTACTGCAGTTTCCGATTTACCAGCAGCCCTGCGTTTCTCAACAGTCTCAATACCATGATCCACAGCGTTTCTAAGTAGATGAACAAGTGGGTCCTTAATGTGCTCTATCACACTGCGGTCTACCTCTGTCTCCTGCCCTTCAATTATAAAGTCTATATTCTTATTAGCTTTCCGAGCCAAATCTCTGACCATTCTAGGAAACCCGTTGAATACTATTTCAATCGGAAGCATCCTGATTTTCATTATGTCTTGTTGAAGCGTGTTTACAATTTTCCCAACCTGAACTGAGGTTTTTCCTAAGTCATCGATCACATCATCGCCTTTATACCTTAATTCCAGCATTTTGCTGAGCTGGTTTATTCGATTACGATTAACCACCAGTTCTCCCATCTGTTCCATCAGGCTATCCAGACGACTTACGTCAACTCTTACAGTTTGTGCCATTTTGGCTGTTTTTGGGCCGGTTTTTGCATATCCGGAAGATTGGCTCTCGATAGCATTTACTTTTTCCTCCTCAATAGAATAGTGACTGATATTAACAGTACTTATCTCAGGTATAGTCACCAGATTATTCTTGATCTTAACTTCCTCACACTTGCTGGCAAACACTAAATTGAGAGCAAAGCCAACCTTTCCTTCTTCAATCTCATTTTGTGTAGGAGTAGAGCATATAAGCTCTCCTAACATTGACAAGCCGCTTATTGCCTGAAAACATCTAACTGCAGCCCAAGAACAATTTTTATCTATGTCAACGTTGATATTGTAGGCGCAGAGCCCATCACTTAACGCTTTTTTCAATCTGGATTTAGAATCTTCGTCTAGGACTAGTTTTCCTTGTTCCTGACTTTTATCACCACTCTTTTCACTGTTAACCTCTGTTCCTGCTATACTTGCTAAAAGGGATATACCCGTAGCTATATCGACCTCGCTCTCCTGGGAAGTGAGTAACTCCTCTTTCAAAATTTTTAAAATATCCAGGCATTTAAGAAGTGCATCAATTAGCTGTGGAGTAACCTCGAGTGTTTCCTTACGCAGGCCATCTAATACACTCTCCATAGAATGAGCGAGTTTAGACATACGATGATGTCCAAACATAGCAGAGGATCCCTTAATAGTATGTGCTGCACGAAAGATTTCATTGAGTAGTTCGGTATTACCCGCCTCTCTTTCCAACCTTACTATATCTTCATCTAACAGTTGTAACATTTCATCGGTCTCTTGCAAGAATATAGCAAGGTCCTCTTGCGTATTATTAGCAGCCAAATTCATGAATCTCTCCTTATACTTCAATTAGAAGATACTCAATTAATAAGTCCAGCGAATCAATAACTCTATTGGGAATAGATGTCAGGCTTTTGCTCAGCGACAGGTGCTGGGTTATCATAGTTGCTTATTTCCCCTTTAGGAATGTCTGACTATGATTTTAATCTTAGTCTTGCTCCTTTATACCCCACTATTGTGGCTACCGCTCAATACCATTTCTTCAGCCATTTTATTTTCTTCACCGGAGACTCCGTCTAAAGATAGGCTTGTGATTGTCCCTACTGCTTCTTTAGACAATAGACCTTCCAGATCAAGCAAAATAATCATGCTTCCATTACGCTTGGCAATACCCAACAGGTATTCTGAGGCGGCAGTGACGATTATGTTAGATGGTGGTTCCACCGAATCAGTGGGAATACGCATTACCTCGGTCACTGCATCCACAATGATCCCGACATTCTGTCCGCCGCTATCCATAACCATAATACGATTATCTTTATTTTGCTCGACTTTAGAAAGACCGAATCTCTTACGCATGTCCACTATAGGGATTACCCTGCCTCTGAGATTAATTACCCCTTCTACAAAAAAGGGAGTTTTAGGTACTTTGGTTATGGGCTGCATTCTTATAATCTCATAAACCTTTGCTATATCCACTCCATATACCTCACCACCAAGTTCAAACAGCACCAGTTGTTTTTCTACGATTGTACTGGCATCCTTAACCATTTTACTGCCTCCTTATATTTAGTTGAACTTTCCTGAACAATTCAAAGGGGGAGATCAGGCTAATTCGCCTGATCTCCCCGATTATTTAATTTTTAGACAGTGCTTCTGTCTTGACCTTATGTTCATTCTCTTTCATGTACCCAACCTCACCTTCCCATATCGCTTTAGAAACTTTCTTACCATTCCCACCATCATGACCATTGAGTTTGAAAGTGACAATGGCATTCTTCAGGTCTTTAGCCATATCAGCCATAGATTGAGAAGAAGCTACCACCTCCTGTACCTGAGCGCTCATCTCCTCTGCAGAAGCTGACATCTCCTCAGTTGCAGCACTGTTCTCCTCGGTAATGCCCGCGACATTGTTAGTCGAGTCAGCAAGCTGTGCTTTATTTGCCACCATCTGCTCAGTAGCTGCCGAATTTTGCTCTGCTGCCTTGCTAACATTGTCAATGACTTTGACCATCTCATTCGCAGATGCGCTTACTTCTTCAGCCGCTGCAGATATCTGTTCAATTTGCTCTGCCACAACCTTGGCTGACTCAACAATCTGACTTAAAGCAGCACCAGCCTCACTTGCTAGCTTTGAGCCTTCTTCGGTTTGCTTTGCTCCATCTTTAGCCGCCTTAATCGATTCAGCTACTCCTTTCTGAACAGTGCTGACTAGGCTGGCAATTTCTTGAGTTTCTTTAGCTGTACGTTCAGCGAGTTTTTTAACTTCATCAGCAACCACGGCAAACCCCCTTCCCTGCTCACCTGCCCTGGCAGCTTCAATAGCAGCATTTAAAGCAAGGAGGTTGGTCTGGGCAGCAATATCATCAATTACAGATATCATCTTGCCAATTTCATCTGAATGTTGTCCCAGCTTGACTATCTTCTCGGTTACTTCGGTAACAGCGGCATAGACACCATTCATACCTTGAACTGTCTTCTCTACCGCATCTGAACCCTCTTTGGCAGTAACTGCAGCCTTCTCAGCGCCATCTGCAGCTTCCTGTGCGCTTTTCGCTGCCTGTTCTGCAGCACTGGTTACCTGTTGAACTATTGTAGCTGCCTCTTCTACGGATTTAGACTGCTCCTGACTACCTTTGGCCACCAAATCTATGGCCTTTGCCAGTTGCTCAAGAGAGTCCTTAACGCCGGTGATTCCCCTTGTCTGTTCTTCGGCTCCTTTAGCAACCTGCTGACTGACACTGGCTATCTGACTGGTTGCAGAGCCAGCTTGTTGAGCGGCATTCGATAGCTGACCGCTGGAATCTGCTAAGCTTTTAGCGTTATTACTAACCTGTCCTATAAGTCGACTCAGGCTGGCAATCATCTTGGAAAATGCGTTCCCCAGAGCATCTTTTTCTGACTTGGGCTGTACTTCAATCGTGAGATCACCACCTGCTATCTTTTCTGCTGAGCCAGTCATTTCTTTTAGATAGGAAACAACTGAACCGAGCGATTTGGCTATAATTCCAGTTTCATCGCTAGCAGTTACATTAACTTCCTGCTCCACATCACCAACTGCCAGCCTATCTGTTATTTTGACAAGCTTCTTAATGTTACCAGAGATCATTCTGCTCAAAATGAAAAAGGCAGCAATGCCAATAAAGGCAATAACTATACCAAGTACCATAAACATAAGCCTCTGGGCACCAACAACTTCGTCGACATCGACTGTATAGATACCAGTACCTATTATCCAATTCCACGGCTTAAAAGCTTTTACATAAGAGGTCTTTGGCTCAATTCTATTGACATCGTCCTTATACTGCCACATGTAGGTGCTATAACCTTCATTTTGCGCTTTCGCTACTTCAACAAAGTCTACAAATAGCGCTTTACCATTAGGATCCTTATAATTGCTTACATCGGTACCAACCAAGTCTGGCTTGAAAGGATGTGCTACTAAATTGGGTACATAGTCATTAATCCAGAAATAGTCCGTGAGTTCTGGACCGTACCGGAGGTTGCTGACAGCCTTAATAGCTTCTTTTTGAGCTTCATCCCTGGTCATAGCTCCCGATTCTTCGAGGCCATAATAAAAGTCTAAGACAGACCATGCGGTGTTTACCTCATTTTTTATCTGGGTCTTCTTCTCGTTGAAAAGCGAGTCTTGTATGTTAGGCAATGCCCAGCCGAATATCACGCCAAGGAATGCAGCTATAATAAGCATTCCTACCAAACATATTTTCCATTGTATATTCAGTTTAAACTTTTTCACTATTGTTTCCTCCTCTTTTTTGCCGAATTTCGCACTTTGGTTTAAAGCACTAAAATATTGTGTTGGTTAAGCTTTTATAAAATAATAGTCATCCTTTTGTTTGTCTTCTGTATTTCCTCCTTTTCATGAATTTCATAGTAGTACAAATGATATATATCGAATATTACCTCTGAGTTCCCAAACAATAGGAAATATTCTATTGACTCTATTTAAAAAAGCCTCGTAGATATATTAATTTTTAATTCTCATTGATTTTCCAGCTTCTGAACCATTCATGAAAGTGCCAAGTGGCTAACAATAATGAGCAAAAAAGCTAGGACTATAAAATCAATAACATTAAAGGACAAGAATAATCAGATTACAGAGGTTGCATTTATAAGTAGAACAATTACAATGATTTAGACTAAAGGTTTAATCATGTATACACGACTAAAACCTGACGAGACATAGCGAGGTGATTGGTATCTCTTTGATCACGATATGGCCTGCCCAATCCGCTTACTAAGGCACTAAAATAGGTAATCGTCCATATTTGTCTGAACAATCTGTGCACATTCCTCTGGAACTGTCATCCAAGAATAAATGCACCCAAAAATATATTAAACTAGCTAGAGGAAGTGACTGCGGAACAGTTGACAGAATACCAGACCTAGATTTAACAAAATGTCAGCAAATGGGGAGGAGTTTGAACTTGAGCCGCACAGGACTCGAACCTGTAACCGTCTGATTAAGGCTATTTAGCCCAATTCCAAACCATGGTTGTAATGTAAAATTATGCTCACTTATTACGAACATGTTAACATTCAAATAATAATTAATACCACACCACTATGAATGACAATGATTACATCGGGAGAACTTTTAATTTTCTTTAATAGGAATTTAACCTAACTTTGATCAATGGCTAAATTAATGAATTTTTATCAGACGATATCCAACGAAGTTTTCGAAAAAGCATAATTGCAGATAGGGCAATCATTAAGGCAAATCCGGAGTCTAGATAATAACTTGCTTGGTAGCTATGAGTAATATCTATTGTAAAGCCTGCTAGAGCTGGGCCTGCCAAAATTCCCACATTCACAGTACTAGACATGATACCATATGCGAGCCCAAGCTTTTCAGAATCGGTAACTTCGGCTATTAGAACATAAGTGGGCACTGTAATCAAACTCGAGGTCAAGCCCAGCAAAATCATCGGAGCCAATATAAATTTACCAGAGATAGGGACAAACAATACAACAATTGTCCAGATAAGACTACCGGCTATAATAAATACTGATTTGCGACTAAATCTACCTATCAGTAAACCAAAAACCGGGCTCAACAATATTGACGGCAACATAATGATGCTGGTTAAAAACCCCGCTTCTGTAATAATAAATCCAGAAACTTTTAAGAATATTGGCGTGAATGTCGTGATTGAAGCAAAGACACCATTGTAGAACATCCAAATAGCGCTAAGTAACCATACTGACATACCTACAGAACCAAGATTGTTAACAAAACTCATAGATTCAGGCAGTTTCTCTTGTCTTTTTTGTGCTGCTGGCGAATATATTATTGCAAATAGAATCAATGCCACTACCGTGATAAGCACACACAGCCAGATGCTGGTTCGCCAGCCAAAACTTTCACCCAGTAGTGATAATAGATTTAGAGAAAGTACTGTACCTAATGGCATCATCGCAGTAAATATGCCCATTGCTATTCCCAGCTGGCGTCCGGTGAACAATTTCGCTATTAGCTGGGGTGCGATTACTGATATGGTCATTGCGCCAATTCCTGAAATTATTCTGCCCATTGCCAAAATAATAAACGAGTCGCCTGAAGCAAATACCGCCGACCCGATAATGATTAGACCTAGTGATGCAATGCCAATATTTTTTTGCCCGTAATGGTCGGACAGGTGCCCGGCTGGTATCGAGATAATTATCCCGGGCAATGCAAACAAACTCATCAGCAAACCTGCCTGAGCATAACTGAGGTCTAATTCAGCAGTAATCAGATATAAAACAGGTGGGACTGACTGTAAAGCAAATGCAAAAGTCAGGAATACAAAATTAATGACAAGTAAAGTACCCCAGCGTTTCATTTGGTTTACCTCGAATGAATCCAAACGTGCCTCAGCAATTGTACCACTTCTTAAGCCATTGTTTTTGGTATAAGCGCCTAACGAGAAATAGAAACAGATTCTAATGCAAACCCACAGAAAAATAGGAGGCACCAATGAAAAAAGGGCAAATCCAAATCAAACTGGTGAGCCGCACAGGACTCGAACCTGTAACCGGCTGATTAAGAGTCAGCTGCTCTACCGGTTGAGCTAGCGGCCCAAGCGTGCCTATAGTAACACCCGCAGACAATTCAAGTCAAGCTAAATTAAGTGTCTTTTATCGTTTCATATCTGCCATGATATAATGAAACATCCTCAGAATTGTGGTGGTGTAAGAAGAGTGGAAAAGACTTTTGAAATCATAGACCATACTGCCGATATCGGTATTGTTTCTTACGGAACTGATATAAAACAGGTCTTCTCCAATACAGCTTTCGGGCTATTCAGCCTGATAGCGGAGTTGGACAACATCCAAGAAAGTTTGCAGCGGGATATAGAAATATCTTCGCAAGATATAGAAAGTCTGCTGGTAGAATGGCTGAATGAACTCCTTTATATATTTGATGTCGATCACATAGCCTTTAAAAGATTTGAATTCGCTGAACTCAACGATAGAGAACTGAAGGTAAGATGTTTCGGTGACAAGATAAATCCCAGTCAGCAAGAGATTAAAAGAGAGGTTAAAGCCGCTACATACCATATGCTAGCTATCGATAGAAAAAACAATGGCTATAGAGCACAGGTAATTTTCGATATATAAGAATATACAGGGGATAGCAAAATGCCAAGATGGGAAGGACAACTTAAGAGGTTAGACGATTATCGCTGGGAAATACCGCAAAGCTACAAACAAGGGATGAGAGTCCCCGGCTTAATCTATACTGATGAAAAAATGCTGGAGACTATCAAGCAAGACCAGTCATTGGAACAGGTAGCAAACGTAGCTTTTTTACCAGGTATAGTCGGGCATTCTATGGCTATGCCTGATATCCATTGGGGCTATGGGTTCCCTATAGGTGGAGTGGCTGCTACTAGAGTCAGCGACGGCGTAATCTCGCCAGGTGGGGTCGGTTATGACATTAACTGCGGTGTAAGACTACTACGTACCAATCTATCTAAAAATGAGGTAATACCTAAGATTAAAGATTTGATAAATCATCTATTCCATAACGTACCATCAGGACTTGGCTCGGAAGGTAAAATCAGAATCAATGAAAAAGAGATAAATGAGCTAATGATGCAGGGAGCACATTGGGCAGTAAAGCGCGGCTTTGGTTTACCTGATGATTTGGATTTTACCGAGGAAACAGGCCGTTTGAAAGGCGCTGACCCCGACAAAGTCAGCGCCAGAGCTAAACAAAGAGGGGCACCACAATCAGGAACATTAGGCTCAGGCAACCACTTTTTAGAAATACAGACAGTGAAAGAGATTTACGACAGGGACGCTGCCAAAGCCATGGGCATACAGGATATCGGGCAAGTGCTCCTGCTAATCCATACAGGATCTCGAGGCCTGGGACATCAAGTATGCGATGACTACCTGAAAGTAATGGCAGAGGCTGTGCACAAATACAGTATCAACTTGCCCGACAGGCAATTAGCCTGTGCCCCAGTAGAATCCAAAGAAGGAAAAGACTATCTGGTAGCCATGGCATGTGCCGCTAACTACGCCTGGGCAAATCGCCAATGCATCACGCACTGGTCACGGGAATCTTTCATTAAGATATTCGGCAAAAATTTGCAGGAACTGGGGATGGAGCAAATCTATGATGTGGCACACAATATTGCCAAAATAGAAGAATATACTATAGACAATAAAAAAATGTTACTTTGCATACACCGCAAGGGAGCTACCAGAGCTTTTCCCGCTGGACACAAAGATGTACCTCAACGCTACCAAAACATTGGACAACCTGTTCTTATTCCCGGTGATATGGGGCGCTGCTCATATATTGCCGTAGGCACTGAGAGAGCCATGCAGGAAACCTTTGGTTCCACTTGCCACGGTGCTGGCAGGGTACAGAGCCGGGGAGCAGCCAAACGCGAATTAAAAGGCATTGACGTCGCTCGAGACCTGGAATCCAGAGGAATAACTGTTAAAGCCGCCAGTATGAGCTCATTAGCTGAAGAAGCCTCACAAGCTTACAAAGATGTAACCCAGGTAGTCGAAGTGACCCAAAAAGCAGGAATCTCACACAAAGTGGCTATGGCAACCCCTCTGGGAATAATCAAGGGTTAAAATCATATGGCAGAAACTTTAATCAAACTGCCCCCACCAGATTTAAAGGGGGAAAAAACGATAGAGGAGGCAATCACTGACAGAAGGTCGGTCAGAAGGTATAAAAATGAAGCTCTAACTCTATCCCAGCTATCTCAAATATTATGGGCGGCTCAAGGCATCACCACTGCTGGCAGTTACCGAGCCATTCCCAGCGCCGGAGCTACTTTCCCTCTCGAAGTCTATGTACTTGTCGGTGAACAAACAGTTGCAGGCTTAAAAGCAGGCATATATCGCTACGAAACGCATGGCCATTCTCTCAGACCTCATCTTGATGGCGACCTCAGACAGGAACTGGCAGAAGCAGCCCTAAATCAGAGATTCATTGCTATCTGTCCAATTGATATAGTCGTCTGCGCCATTTTTACCAGGACTACTAACAGGTATGGCAAACGGGGCGAAATGTATGTTCATATAGAAGCAGGACATTTAGGACAGAATGTTGCTTTACAGGCAGTAGCTCTTGGTCTGGGCACTGTGATGATAGGCGCTTTCGACGATTACGAAGTAAGCAAAGTATTAAGAATAAAAGAACCACTAAAACCTCTATATATAATCCCAGTAGGTAAGCCTGCGTAAAATACAGCTGAACTAAGCTATAATCTCTACTACTTTTATACTAATCAAGGATAACTGTTACCTGCGATTTATTTTAGGCTGCCTGATTAAATAGTTTCGTCTGAATCTCTCTGATCCTGTCTATGCCTTTAATTTCATGCGGCAACATAGGTAGCTCTACCTTTTCTATATTCGGATATTTATCATGCAAAATATCAATATATCCTTTCTGCTGTGAAGCCTTGGCCAGGAGAAATTCCGAACTCGTGTCCTTTATTACGTTATTTATGACCAGCCGCTGAATTAGAAGTCCATGCTTTTTAAATTCGGTGAAGATATCGTCAAGCTGCTCGATAGCCAGAGCTTCCGCGATAGTTACAACCACAAAGCCCACCTCATTTCTGAGAAAATGCATGTCCTGAGCAGATAGCGCTTCCCATCCTTTTATCACATCCAGTACCGGTTTGCGACTATCCTTACCCGCCTTCAATTTTGAATAAATACGGGGGGCTGTTTTCAAATGCTTTCCCAACATGGCGGGCGTCTTGAGCAAACCCAGCGTCTGCCCCAGAGGAGCCGTATCCCAGACTATTCTCCGATAAGCATTGCTCGCTGCCATCTCCCTGATATAGTCCACCATAAACTCATCCCTCATTCCCGGCAAAACTGAGGAAACAAAATCGACAAACTCATCATATTCCACCTCTACAAATGAAGAAAATACCTCATAAACTTCTCTGCCAAACTTACCATTCCACATTTGCTTTACCTTTTCAACACCGATTTCATCCATGTACAAAGCATCTGAAATTCTGGTCGGGCTTTGGCTGCAATCCGTTTCGAAGATATGGCACAGAGACGGAGTCGGGTCAGTTGATATTACTATGGTTTGCTGTCCCTCAGAAGCATAGTGCAACGCCGTTGCAGCAGCGCAGGTTGTTTTACCCACACCCCCCTTCCCGGCAAACATAATAACTCGAGGCTCGGTCATAGTAATATTACTTAAACATTATTCAATCTATTTTTCAACCATAAAAGAGGTATGAGTGACTTATATCAAGAGGAGATATTCTGTTTAATAAGCCAGTATTCCAGACTGTCCGCCAGCGCCAGCCAGCTTGCCTCGATAATATTGGTCGAGCTCCCTACAGTTTTCCACTGTTTCTGTTTATCACTGGACTCGATAAGCACCCGAACCTGAGATTCGGTACCACTGCTTTCCTCAAGTATACGTACCTTATAATCGACCAGTTCAACAGAAGTGACATCAGGATAAAACTCCACTAACGCTTTACGCAGAGCGCGGTCCAGGGCATTAACCGGCCCATTTCCTTCAGCAGCAGTATGCATAATCTTATCGCCCACTTTTACTTTAACCGTAGCTTCAGATAACAGCTCCGGTTCAACCCCGCTCGCTGAAGGCCGCCTCAGTCTTTCCACTACTACCATATAGTCGACCAGTTCAAATGGTCGCTTATAATCAGCCTTAGTACGATGTAGTAAC
>Ga0265297_10004122_pt1 | contig 24402 bp, 25 predicted proteins | sample Munlanlwell13791_FD_192502 | JGI IMG/M metagenome (GOLD analysis project Ga0265297, IMG submission 192502) | Leachate microbial communities from a municipal landfill in Southern Ontario, Canada - Leachate well 137-91 | ecosystem: Engineered > Solid waste > Landfill > Unclassified | place... | reverse complement strand
GACCCATATTGAGTTAAATAAACAAAGGGACGCCCCGTTTTGCCCAAGGGGTGCCCATTTTCATTGACATTGACATCAATTTTTTAAGCCATAATCACTGAAAGCCCGCGCCTCGCCCGACCCGCGCCGCACACCCCCTTGGAAGGACCCATAAGCTTTCTTTTAAGAACAAAACAGAGTTATGCACAGAATTCACAGCCTCTACTACTATCTTTTGTTAATTATCTCTTGTTATATATCTATTGTTCGTGTGACACCCCGGTCACCACTGCTGATGACACCTGTGTCACTACTCCAGTGACAGCCCTGTCACTGGTGACATCAATGTCACTACTTGGTTGTGGATAACTTTTCGTCCCGGAAATATTAAGCAGCTTATAAATATTCGACTTGCCCTTCTTCCTCTCAATCGAGATAGTCTTTAGTCGCTCCAGTTGTTTTATTGCCCGCATTATCGTGCGCCGGGATACTCCGCAATGATATGCCAATGTGGTAATAGACGGAAAACAATCCTGCGCCTTAAAGTTAGCGTAATAACAAAGCCAGGAATAAACAGCTACGCCCATGGTGCCGGCGCTCTCGCTGATTAGCCTTAATGCTGCCTTATCTATCCAAAGGAATTTGCCGTCGCGCAAATCCCTGATATCTATCTTTTCGCTTCCCATGAAAAACCTTCTTCATTTCTTCTTAGGTTTTCTTTTTGCTTTTCCGCACGGCCTATTCGCTTCAATCAGCTTCTGCCGGTTATACCAGCTAAGCCCCTTGTAGACCTTCTTTAAACCTTTAGTAACTTTCATAGCTCCTCGCCCCTCCTTATTCTTTCCACTGTGAATTTATCTTCGCCAAGTTTACGGGTCATTAACCCGATAAATATCTGGGCAATATATTCGCCGACTTCGCTTGAGGTATCGATAACCACTTTGTCGTGTGTGGCCAGATATGCCGCGTGAAGCCTTACCTTGGCCTGGCCAAAGGCGTATTCGGCAGTCTCAATGGCGCGGGCAATCTCTTTCTCAATGATCTTCCTGCCTACTTTCTCTCGAAATTTAAACTTGCATATATCGGTCATCTTTCCTGCCTCCACTGTATGTATATCGGTTTTTCCTGCAAAATGTCGCATCCTTCAGAAAAATTATTTCAAATAATCCTTAAGCCCCTCTTCCTCAAAAAGCTTCCTGATCCGAAGCACATCCCGATACACAACGCTTCTGTGCTTACTGAAATACTTGCAGGCCTCATTTATGCTTAATCCCTCTTCGCCAAGTAGCTTGCATAATTTCTGCTCTTGAGGCGTAAGCCTTTGAAATACCCGGGAAATATCTATTTTTAGCTCTGACTTAGCTTGCGGCGGAATATCTTCGCTCTCTGCGAGCTTGCCTTTTAAGGTAGGCCCGTCCTCATCATCGTTAAGCGGTTCTTCCAAAGACACGCTTTCATAAATTGCCTTGCGCTTATCGGTCTTTGCCTTCTCAACAAGCTTGCGAAGCGCGCTTCTGATAACCTCTGCCATATAGGTCTTTTTGGAAGCGCCTCGCTTAGGATCGTAACGGTCGCGGACCTCAAGCCAGCGGATAAGACATTCCTGCAATAGATCATCAAGCCCCTCCCGCGCCAGATATTCGTGCTCTCTTCTGTAATCATTGATTACCTTCTTGGCAACCGCAATCTCCCAGCTTTCAAATAAACCTCCGTAATTCAAACTCATGAGACACCTCCTTTTTTATTTCTTGAGGTGTCTCAAATGAATCCCAACTAACGATATGCCTTTAAAGATGCGAAGTAAATCACGGAGGGCTCATAAATATTTGTAGAGATATCGCTATTTATGCCGCTTTGCCTTCGCAAGATCGTCGATGCCGAATAATTCTCTCTGCGTAGGCTCTCTGCCCAGAATGCCGGTCAAAACTTTTATAACTGCCTCGCAGAGTTTTTTATTCCGCAATTCCCTTTCTGAAGGCGAAAGGCTTTGCGCATAAACCACCTGAATTCGATCTCCGAACCGCTTATTAAAATTACCTTTTATTCCTCGCGCCATATTCACCCCCCTACAGATGTATATCGGTTTTTTTCTCAAAATGTCGCATCGCTATGCGACAAAACACTAAAAAATCCGATATACACATATAGGAGCCCTTGACGTCGATTCCTCTTGACTTGTAGGGGTTTTGTTATAGGGTTGGGGTGTCCAAAAAACTGAAAGGGGGTGAAACCGCATGACCGCAGAGCAGAAAAAGAAAAACAAAGAGTTTTTGAGCAAGCTCCATGCTAAGCATTACGGCAAGAAGAAATCAAAAACTCAAAAGCCGAAAGCTCCGGCTGATAATTCTCCGTCACCTAAAGAAGGCATTGTCTTGGCGACTGGCAGTACGCGCAACGAACTAATGCTGACGGCTAAGCAGCGCGGAGTTAAGAATTTCCGGGTGCTTAATAAACAAGAGCTCGCTGACGTACTCAAGAACATCGGTGATCAGAAGTTTGTTGATACTATTGTGGCCGGGGCCGTGGCCAGATGGAAGGCTGGCTGGGGAAAAGGCGAGAAGCAGAAAGTCCAGGCATAACTGCTTTACCTCCGCCATGCAGAAGGCTCTCTTCTGCATGGCGGATGCCTGCACTCAAATATGGTAGTAATTCTATGATTATGAATGCCAAAACAGATAAAACGAATAAGAAAAAACACTATGTCATCTATACCCGCTGCTCTACTGATGACCAGGCCCAGGGAGATTTTACAACCCTTGACGCGCAAGCCCACCACTGCAAGAACATGCTGGACGCCTTCGGATATGACCTCGCCAAGATAGGCGACAAAGGCAGAATAAATGATGACGGCTATTCCGGCAAAGATCTCAACCGGCCCGGCATTCAAATGATTATCGACCACGTACGTAAAAAAGCACCGTTTGACGGAATCATCTTCTTCCGCCTTGACCGCTTAACCCGTAACACCAGGGACCTTTATTGGCTTATTGACCTATTTAGGGAAAAAGAGATCGATTTTGTATCAGTGCGCGAGAATCTCGACAGCTCAACCGCCATAGGCAGAGTAGTAATTGGCATACTCGGGATTTTGTCAGCCTTTGAACGAGAGCTTACCGGCGAGCGCGTGAAAGCCTCTGCTATTGCGCGGGTGCGCCAAGGCAAATGGGTTGGCGGGATGCTGCCCTATGGATATAAACTTATACCGGACGGAGAGCCTCTTCCTAATGGCCGCCAACCGCATAAAGTAGTCCTGGATGAGAAAATAGCTCCGCTTCTTAAAGTCATCTGGGAAATGTCCGCTGATAACCGGTCGCTTACGCAGGTAGGCCTTGAGCTTCATAGGCGCGGGCTAAAAACTCTGAACGGCAAGGAATGGCGCAGACAGGTTATCTCAAGAATCGTAAAAAATCCTTTCTACAAAGGCTATATCCAGTACAGCGACGAATACCACAAAGGCAATCACCCCGCAATTGTCGATGAAAAACTATGGGAGCGGGCCAATAAGATATTGAGCGCCAGGCTGCCCGGCCACAACTTTGTGCAGAAAGCGAGGTTTTACGAATACCTGCTTGCTGGAATTCTGCGCTGCGGCGATTGCGGAAGCCATATGGTCTGCAATTTCTCAGGAGGCCGTGACCGAAGAAAATTCTTTTATTATGAGTGCAGCCGTTCCAAGCAGGCTTTGGGATGCAAAGCCGCACGCATTTCCGCAACCACTTTTGACAAAGCTATAATCGACTATTTTAGGCGGGCGTCCAAAGACAAAAGCCTTATCATAAAGGCCCTTGGCGACGCCATGCTTGAGTCACAGGCAAAGCTTGAGAAGATAGACGCAGATCTCAAAGCAAAGGAATCAAAGCTAAACGGCTTCCGGCACCAGGCCAATAAACTGCTGGAATTAGCCATGGGTAATACAGTCACCAAAGGCTCCACCTATAAAGACAAAATGACCGAATTGGAAACAGAGATTGCGAAACTGGAAGACGAGATAGACAAGCTGCAGGCGCAAAAGAGAGTTGCCAGCATAAATGCCTGTTCCGGAGAGCTCGTATACCGCAGTATGAACTTTGCCATACAACACCTCGAAGACGCCCCTCCGGAAGCCCAGAAAAGCATTATACAGGCCCTGATCAAGGATATCTATGTGTATAGCGACAGGCTGGTGATCAACATGTATATTGAAGAGCCGCTGGAAGGCATCCTCCCTAGTGAAATAGCCTCTACAAATGAAAAGCGCCCTACAGAAGCCTGTAAGGCGCTTGTGCCTACTGCACCGCTATCCGGAGTTTCGGATAGTTGTCAACAGTGGCTGGGTCGCATGGATTCGAACCATGACTAACTGGTCCAGAGCCAGTCGTGCTACCGTTACACCACAACCCAAGATTTTTCTTTCGGCTTGCCTAAAATATCAAAAGAATCTTACCAGCAATGCTCTCTGAACCACTCATCAAACTGCATGATGGATGAACCGGCTAAAGATAAATCCTGGCCTACGCCCTGGCCCATTCTGGCCACTCCTCTGCCTATGTCTTTGGTAGCTGCGCAACCAGAACACAATAGAAATACCAATAACAATATCGATAGAATTAAACCGTTTTTTAAATGCAATCTATCCTCCTATTTTAATATCCTTATAGGCATTCAATAATCTTTGCTTGGTTTTTTCTTTTCCTAAAACCCAAATCGTCTCAAAAAGCCCGGGCCCGATAATCTTTCCCGTCAAAGCAGCCCTGACCGGATGGACCAAGTCAGATGCCTGGATCTTAAGCTGCTCAACTAATTCCCTAAACGCCTCTTCTGTAGATTTTATATCAAAACTGGCAAGCTTATCCAATCTTTCAGCCAGTAATTTAAATTCCTTGGATAAATCTTTGGAAGCGAGTTTCTCTTTGGCATCTGTATCAAATTTTGGTTTTTCCAAAAATAAAAAATCCGCCCAATCAAGAAAGTCTATCAAAGTATTGATTCTGGATTTGTACAATTTTACAACATTTTTAAGCCATTCTCTGTCAAATTGTGAAGAAATAAATTCTTTATCTTCTAACATCGGGATCAACAAATCTACCAACTTATTATCGTCTATTTTCTTCAGGTATTGATTGTTTATCCAGTTCAATTTTTCAATTGAGAAAACCGCGGCAGTCTTATTGACCTTTTTTATGGAGAAGTTCTTAATCGCCCGCTCTATCGGCACGATTTCCTGGTTAGCGTCGGGCGACCAACCCAGAAGCATCAGATAATTAACCAAGGCTTCAGGTAGATAACCCATATTGCGAAATTCGCTGATGGCAGTCGCGCCGGTGCGTTTTGAAAGCCTTCCGCCATCTTTTCCTAAAATTAACGGAAGATGCGCAAATTTTGGGATGCTAAAACCCAGGGCTTCGTATAACATTACCTGTTTTGGGGTATTGGAGATGTGGTCGTCTCCTCTGATAACATGAGTGATATTAAGCAATGCGTCATCAACTACGCAGGCAAAATTATAGGTAGCGGTCCCATCGGATTTTATTAAAACCTGGTCTTTGATATCTTCGGCATCGAATTCAATTTCTCCGCGGATTAAATCATAGACTTTAACTTTTCTCTCCGGCACCGTATAAATTATCGCGCCTTCCGAATGCGCTGCCTTACCTTTTTGCACCAATTTATCGGCATGCTCTTTATAGATATCTTGGCGTTTACTCTGATAATAAATTTCATCCCAGTCAAATCCCAGCCATTTTAAACTAAATAAAATCTCCTCAAGATATCTTTGCTCCGAACGTTTTACGTCGGTATCTTCAATACGCAGGACAAACTCGCCCTTCTGTGATTTGGCGTAAAGCCAATTAAATAATGCCGTTCTTGCGCCGCCGATATGCAGATTTCCCGTCGGAGATGGGGCAAATCTAACTCTAATCATGGCTAAACTTTAATCCTTCCCTTAATGCCTTTTGGTTAATCTCTAGAAGTTCAGGCTTCCCCTTAGGAGCAAACTTCTTCATCGCACTAATTAGTGATTCTGGCTTGACGACTTTTTTTACCGACAGATAAACTCCCAGCGCCACAGTATTGGCTACTTTGATATTGCCAAGTTTTGCAGCGATATCGGTTAGGGGAACGGAAATTATCTTGATGTCTTTTCTTTGGGGTTTATTCTTGGCTAACGACGAATTAATAATTAATAATCCTTTATTTTTTAAAGACGGGCTAAATTTATCGACTGAAAGCTGATTCATGGCAATGCATGTATTGGGATTGCTTACAACCGGAGATGCGATTTCTTCTTCAGAAATTTTTACCATAGAATGCGCTGTCCCGCCTCTTACTTCTGCCCCGTATGAGGGAAGCCAGGTTACATTATGGCCTTCTAACAATGCCGCCTCGGCAATAAGCCTACCCATCAGCATTATGCCCTGCCCGCCGAAACCGGAAAAAATAATATCCTCTTTCATATCAGTTACGCCTTTTACTTTTTAACTCTTGCGCAGTATGCATATGCTCTAACATTAATACTAACGGCTGAAGCAGGAGCATAGCATTGACAATACCATCCTGTTGCAGTAGCGTATGACTCCCTCATAGAAATGTCTTCGCTGCCACTCGTACCGCAATCACATCCTCCTGATATAGGGGTTTTACCGGCCGAACAAGTAGCCGTTGCCTCTACCGTATCGCCTGGATTTGGTGCGATTGTAACAGTAGGGCTGAGTGTATTTTTCTCCTCCCAGCCGATATCCAGCGTGCCGTCTATCTTTGCGTCCCCACCAACATGCAGTTTCTTGCCAGCATCGGGAGGATTCTTATTAATTCCCACTTCCCCATCTTTCGTAATATATAAATACTCTGCCCAATCTGGTAAGGCACCAGGCTGTGGATTTCCGGGATCAAATATTCTGCTAGAGCCCGTCCTGCGGCCGATGCCAAAGTGATTGTCCATATTATAATCCGGGCCCCAGGCAGAAATCCACCAATAACTATTAAGCCTGCCATCAGAAGGATCATTGTCAATCCCGCTCAACACTATATGTGACATCCACTTAGAATCATACTCAGAAGCTATCTGTAATACGGCCGCGGATCTGCCTTCTATCACGGCAGAGGTACAAATCGGTCCGCTTCCACTCACATAATGGCAAAAAGCCATATCATCATTGGTAATTAAGCTATTGGGATCCTCTATATGTAAACGCACTCTGGGAGCAATGCCAGCATTATATTGTCCTGGCGTGCTAGTGCCAATACCAACCACTGTATTTAAATCTGTGGGATGAATAACTTCATCTGCCGAGGCCCTATTAACGTATGACCAATATCCGCCAGTTATCGGCTGAAGGGTAAGCCCGGTTGAGCAATACAGAAATTGGTTATCATCGTCATCGTAATACATTTCGCCTTCATTAGTGCAGGCTTGCCCTATGCCGCTTGCGCCGTTAGAAACCGGATATAGCCTAAGTTGCTGATATACTCCATATGGCGCAGGATAATAGGTGGTAATAGTGACTGTCTCTGCAGCAAAACAAAAAGAGGAAGATAAAATTATGCCTAAAAATATAAAAATAACTTTTTTATTCATCTTTTTGCCTCCTTATAGAACACTATTAACTAAAACTTTATACTTAAAATAAAATTTATTTTGTTTTTTTCCGCGCCTCTATTTGTTTCTGAAGCGCCACTATTTCTTGCTGCTGTTCCTTAACGGCCTCTATCAATAAAGCCACTGATGAGCCATAGTCCATGGAATAATACTCACTGCCTTTATGGACCACCTCTGGAGTTATATCTTTTGCCTCTTGGGCGATGATTCCCATCTTAGTACCTTCGGCATAGGTTTTGGGATCTTTCCACTGGAAGTTGACACCTCTTAATTTCATTACCTTATCCAATGCATTGGGTATGGGCTTGATGTCTTTTTTCAGGCGCTCGTCGGAAGGAGGTGACCATGCAACTGTTCCTCCTGCTATACCATTTACGTACAATGCATATATGCCACGGTCTTGCACGGTGTTGGTCCAAATATTCACATTGCCTAAATAGCAGCCGGCATTAGGAAAGCATGTATCGGTTGGGCCAACGAGAAAAGACGGAACATTGCTATTAAAACCAACCATCAAAGAACTATCAATAGTATTAATTAGTCTGTTGGCATCATTTATTCCTCGGCCGATTACAGCAGACCAATTAGACTGAGCTTCAACCCAATGACCGATAGCTACTGTGCCACCATCTCGGGCTAAGTTTAATCCCATATCGGCTACAACATTAGACCCAATGGCAACGCTATGATCGCCTTCAGATACTGCGCCATTACCTATGGCAGTATGAAAAGAACCATGGCCGTATAATGTCTTGGCATTTGTTCCCAAGGCAAGCCCTCTATTCGAAAATGCATTAGCGCAATAACCCATAGCTATTGAAGCGCCGCCAAGATTTACTGTTTCCCAATCGTTACCGCAAGCATAGCCGGCACGAAAATCACCTCCGTAACCCCACCAGAATAATCGCGGTCCAGAGCCAACTGATACCGTTGGAGGCGTGCAGCCGCCCATAAAACCCTTTAAATACATCCCCCCATCAACCGTATCGCTACCAAGGCTAAGCTTAAATTCCGGAGTCTGGGTTCCAATACCTAAATTTATATTTGTAAATACAGGGTAAAGATAATCATGACAAGTGCCGTCTGGATTTTGGTATCTCCAGTAACTTCCCCCTACCTGCTGCCATTGTCCGCTATTGCCACAAAGAAGCATTTGATTATCAATATCATCATAATACATCGCTCCTTCATCTGAGCAAACAGCACCAGTCCCGGATATGCCGTCTGAATCAGAGAGTATTTTTAACTGATTGTACACTCCATATGGAGGTGGATAATAAGTGCTTACATTTATACTTTCTGCATGAGCGAGCACATAAAAAGACAGCGTAGCAATAACTAAGAAAATAAAAAACAAACTTTTAATTAAAGATTTCATTTTTTTATATTTAATTCTTCCTCTAAAGAATCCAGTTCTTTTTCCTGTTCTTTCACTGCCTCTATTAACAATGCAGTTATTGGGCCGTATTCTGTAGAATAAGACTCACTATTTTTATGAACCACTTCTGGGATTATATCTTTTGCCTCTTGGGCGATGATGCCCATCTTAACTCCAGGAGAATATGTGTCTGGGTCTTTCCACTGGAAGTTGACGCCACGTAGCTTCATTACCTTGTCCAATGCATTGGGTATGGGCTTGATGTCTTTTTTTAGGCGTTCGTCGGAAACAGTAACCCAGGCTTGAGTTCCTGCGGCTAAACCGTTGACAAAAAGCGCATTTGTTCCATACTGAGCTGCTGATGTAGTCCTAATAGCGACGTTGCCTGTTGTTCCATTCCCTCTCACTAAAAGCGGCACCGGCCCTCCGGATGTGCTCGAGATATTGAAACCAACTATTAAAGAATCATTAGTAAAGTTGGTAAACGAACTACCCGTAGGCGCTGCCTCAGAACCCACTCCTATTACCATTGAATAAGGATTTATCGCCTCGACATCATAGCCCAAGGCCAAGGAATACGCTCCGCTTGCGCGAGCGACTTCTCCTGCCCAGTTCCCAATAGCCATTGCGTAGTCACTGGTAGCGTATGTAGCCCACCCTATAGATATTGAGTGAGACGCTGTTGCAACTGACTGACTTATCCCTATAGAATTCGCACCGCTTGCCAATGCATCACCAAAACCTATAGAATAGTTACCTATACTACCTGCATCGCACAATGTCCCCCAACAATAAGCTGATCTAAAAGCTGCTTTCCTGGGCCACCAGATCAAACGCGACGCATCATTGTTTGTTCCAACGGTGGTTATATTTGGTCCGTCATTAAATGTGCCCTTAGCCATTATGCCGCCGTCGCTTTCTAGGGTAAATTCTGCCTGAGGCGTTTGCGTTTCAATACCTACTCTCTCATTGGGACAAAGCGAATTAGAATAAAGCGTATAAAGATAATCCGGCTGAGGGGCTACATTATCAGTAAAAAGCCAAGGTGAAGATCCGCCGCCGCCACCAAATTGTTGCCAAAGAGCACCGTCGCAATAAGAAATTTGATTAGTATTGGCATTATAAAACATAAGGCCTTTATCAGAGCAATTAACGCAATCTCCTCCCGGACAAGAAGCGCTGGGAGCAAGCTTTAACTGTTGATATATGCCATATGGAGAAGGATAGTAAGTAGTAATAGCTATTTGTTCGCTTGATTGTGCTAGGCCACTATAAGAAAAACCGATAGCCATCATTAAAATTAGGCAGAAAATATTTTTCGAAGAGAAAAGTGTATTTTGTATTTTATGTTTATATAGCGCCATAATTATTGCTCTTGTTCTAGTCTTGCTTTTAATAATTCAATTCTTTGCTGTTGCTGTTTTATTGCCTCAACCAATAAAGCGACTATCGGATCATACTGGATAGAATAATATTCGCCATTTTTATCTACTACCTCTGGGATTATATCTTTTGCCTCTTGGGCGATGATTCCCATCTTAGTACCTTCGGCATAGGTTTTGGGATCTTTCCAGTGGAAGTTTACGCCACGCAGCTTCATGACTTTTTCCAGCGCATTGGGTATGGGCTTGATGTCTTTTTTTAGGCGCTCGTCGGAAGGAGGTGACCATGGCTGAGTCCCAGCTGCGGCTCCATTTACAAATAGCGCCCTATTACCAATCTGAACCAAATTAGAAGTACGTATGCCGACCGGACCGTGTGTATTGGCTCCACCTACGGGATCTGCGCCAACAAATAATAACGGCGTAGTCCCGCCAAAACCAATCATCAACGAATTGGGCTTATCCTCATTCAAAAGCCGGTTTGTACTATCTTGACCTCTGCCAATCATTATTGCATTGTCTACTGTTATTCCATCTAAAGGCTTGTCCTGGATAGTCAAGTTATGACCTATTGCTATGGAGTAACCCGTACTTACTGTGCTTTGGGAACCAAGCGCTATTGAAGCTCCGCCTGATGCGGCAACATTATGGCCTATTGCTATGGAATCAGGCCCGCTGGCCGTAGCAGTATCACCCATGGCTATTGATTTTAAACCACTAGCTACAGTATTATACCCCATGGCTACAGAATCATAACCGATATTGCCTGAATTCCATTGATTGCCATTTACGTAGCCAGCCCTAAAAGCTCCTTTTCTTGGCCACCAGAAAAGCCTGGTCCCTGCGCCAGAAGTAACCAAATCTGCCCCCGCATCTATAGTGCCTTTGGAAAGCAGCGAACCTCTGCAACAAGTATTCCCATATAGCCATCCGCCAAAACCTTGGCTTAATCTTAACTCAGGATCCTGTCTTTGAATGCCTACATTCCAACTAGTATCTTTAGTAACAAGCCAATCCGGATCCGTCCCAGGGTTATCGATAAACTGCCAATAAGGATCTTGGCCGCTTAGCGTCTGCCAGTTGCTACCATTGCAATAAAGCAACTGGTGTTCATCAATATCGTAATAAATTATCCCCTCTTCATTCCCGCCCGCGTTGCATACAGCCGCTGAAGAAAAGCCTGTTGTTGGGTAGAGCCTTAAATCTTTATATACGCCGTATGGCGCGGGGTAATAAGTAGCGATAGTAATCGTTTCGGCGGCAAAGCACGTCCCGACATAAATAAATAAAAATAAATTAATAATTAAACAAACGATTTTTCTCATTTACTTCATTCTTCCTAAAGGGAACTGCTTAGTCATTGTCTCTTTTATCCAGTCCATTGCCTGCTTAGGCTTCATACCCCAATAAGTCGGGCAGCTGGATAAAACTTCCACTAAAGAAAATCCTAACCCATCTATCTGATTTTGAAATGCCTGCTTTATGGCTTTTTTGGCCTTGATAATTTCTTGCGGCGAATCAACCGATACCCTTTCAACATATTTTACTCCGTCTAGTATTGCCAACATCTCAGAAATCTTTAGAGGAAATCCTTCGTTTTTATTGTCTCGTCCGCTAGGTGTCGTTGCGGTCTTTTGTCCCAATAGTGTCGTCGGGGCCATCTGTCCGCCGGTCATACCATAAACCGCATTGTTGACAAAAATTACGGTAAGGTTTTCTCCGCGGTTTGCAGCATGAATAGTTTCAGCCGTTCCGATAGCCGCTAAATCACCATCGCCTTGGTAAGTAAAAACGATGTTTTCCGGCCTAACTCTCTTTATGCCCGTCGCTACTGCCAGAGCCCTGCCGTGCGCTGCCTCAATACAATCAAAATCCCAGTAATCGTAAGCAATAACTGCGCACCCGACGGGCGCAATGGCGATAACCTTTTCTCTGATTTTTAATTCATCAACGGCTTCGCAAACCAACCGATGGATAATCCCGTGGCCGCAGCCTGGACAGTAATGCGTAGGTCTATCATACATACTTTCTGGACGGGAAAAAATTATCTGTTTATTGTCTTTCATTTGTTTATCAATTTTATTTGCTTAAGAATCTCTTCTTTCCCGGGTATGGCGCCGCCGGTTCGACCGTAAAAATCAACTTCTGTCTTTCCACAAACTGCTAATTTTACATCTTCAACCATCTGTCCCGCGCTCATCTCTACGACGAGAAATCTTTTAATTTTACCGCTTGATTTTAGAAAAGGCGCCGCAGGAAATGGCCAAAGGCTTATAGGACGGATTAACCCGACCTTTATTCCTTTGGAGCGCGCCTCGCGCATTGCCTCTTTGGCAATACGCGCCATGGTGCCATAGGCAACCAAAATAATTTTACTATCATCTAAATAAAAACTTTCGCAGCGGACCTCGGAGGCTTCTATCTTTCTGTATTTAGCCTGCAGGGCATTATTCCAGTTCTCCAAAACGCCTTCACCTAAAAATAGCGAGCGGATGATGCGAGGTTTACGATTTTTTGCTCCTGTCAGCGTCCAGGTTTCATTTTGGGATTTTGAGTTTCTGGATTTAAAATTTGATATTGGCTCCATCATCTGCCCAAGCATCCCGTCACCCAAAATAATAACCGGGTTTCTGTATTTATCTGCTAAATCAAAGGCTAATCCTGTCAGGTCCACCGCCTCCTGAACCGTCGAGGGAGCTAAAACAATACAGCGGTAATCCCCATGGCCGCCGCCTTTTGTGGCCTGGAAATAATCGGATTGCGCGGGGGCGATATTGCCTAATCCCGGGCCCCCGCGCATAATATTTACAATCACGGCGGGGAGTTGACATCCGGCTAAATATGAAATCCCTTCCTGTTTTAAGCTAATTCCCGGACTTGAAGAAGAAGTCATTGCTCTTGTTCCAGCCGCAGAAGCGCCCAAAACCATATTAATAGCGGCGAGTTCCGATTCTGCCTGGATAAATACGCCGCTAGCCTCCGGCATCCGACGAGACATATAAGCGGGGATTTCATTTTGAGGAGTAATTGGGTATCCAGCGTAAAAACGGCAACCTGCTTGAATTGCCGCCTCAGCAATCGCCTCATTACCAGTAATCAGGATTTTTGTATCTTTGATCATTCTTTAATAACCTCTATACCGCAATCCGGGCAGACCAGCGCGCAAAACGCGCAACCAATACAATCGACATCTTTTTTCTTTTGAAATTTTACCGGCTTTACGCCCAATTTATTTAATTCAGAATCTATCGCAATCAACCCTTTCGGGCAATGCGCGATACATAAGTAACAAGCTTTGCATTTTTCTCTATTTATTTTTATTTTTGGCATTATCGTAAGAAATTTCTTACTGATTTGACTAACGAATCTTTATCCAGGCCGCATCTTGCTAATAATTGGCTTCTAGAGCCATGAGTAATAAATGCCTTTGGTAACCCGAGATTAAGAATTTTGCAGCCAGGCCTTTGCTCCATAGCCGAAAGCTGCGCCGATATGCTTTCTCCAAAACCTCCGTCGACTACTCCTTCTTCAATAGTAATAATGTGCTTCATTTCTTTTGAAAGCTGGGCAATTAACTCCTTATCCGTCTGGCAAGCAAACCTAGAATTCACTACCGTGACTTGTATTCCCTCTTTTGCCAACTCTTGAGCTGTGTCTAGCGCCGGATAGACCATGGTTCCTAAGGCGAGGATAGCCGCGTCTTTGCCCTTTCTTAAAATTTCTGCCTTGCCTAATTTTATCTCGGTCTGCGGCAAATCTATCCTGGGTTTCATTTTTTCTTTTGGGTATCTTATGGCCGTCGGCTTCCCCAGTGAAACAGCAAATTCTAACATCTGGGATAACTCTCTTGTATCTTTAGGGGCCATACAAACTATATTAGGCAAATTTTTTAGATAGACTATATCAAAAATTCCCTGATGGGTAACGCCGTCTTCTCCTACTATGCCTGCTCGGTCTATGGCTAAGACAACGGGCAGATTCTGCAAGGACACCTCTTCTACAAGCTGATCAAAAGCCCGCTGCAAAAATGTTGAATAAATTGCAACTATCGGTTTAAGGCCAGACTTGGCCAGGCCAGCAGCAAAACATATAGCATGTTCCTCTGCAATGCCTACATCAAAGAATCTCTCCGGGAAGGCTTCGGCAAATTTATAAAGACCGGTTCCATCGGGCATGGCCGCAGTTATGCCGACTATTGCTTTATCTAACTTGGCTAGCTCAAGGACCTTTTGGCTAAAAACTTCGGTGTAGCCCTCTATATCTTTATTTTGCGCGCTGCTGCTAGCTTCCCCAGATTCTATTTCAAAAGGAGCAGCGCTATGAAAACTAACAGGTGCATTCTCCGCAGGCTGGTAGCCCTTGCCTTTTTTAGTAACAATATGTAAAATTCGCGGACCTTTCAAAGGTAAAATATTACTAAGTGTTTTAATTAATAAAGTTATATTGTGGCCGTCCAAAGGCCCGAAATAACGAAAACCCAGTTCTTCAAAAAATATCCCTGGGACAATAAGTCCTTTTAGAACCTCTTCAAATCTTCCCGCTAATTTCACCATCCGCACGCCGACAGAAGGAAGGCGGGTTTTAACAAAATGCTCAAAGGCCTCCTTAAAGCGGTTATATATCGGCTGGGAAATAATTTTATTCATATAATTAGAAAGGGCGCCCACCGACGGAGAGATGCTCATTTCGTTGGTATTTATAATGACTAATAGATCTTTATTCAGGTGGCCGGTATTGTTTAATGCCTCAAAAGCCAAGCCCCCGGTCAAAGAACCATCGCCAATTACCGCTACGATTTTATTGCTGGCCTGTTTTATATCCCTGGCTACTGCAAGACCCAAGGCCAATGATATGGCAGTAGAACTATGCCCGGTGGTAAAAGGATCATATTCTGACTCTTCTTTGGAAGGAAATCCGCTAATACCGTTTAATTGCCTTAGGCTGGAAAATCTATCGAATCTACCGGTAAGCAATTTATGTGCGTAGGCTTGGTGCCCCACATCCCAGACAATTACATCTTTTGGAGTATCTAAACAATAATGCAGACAAATAGCCAGCTCTACCGCGCCGAGACTTGAGGCGAGATGCCCCCCGGTTTTTGAAACGACATCGATGATTTTGGTTCTTATCTCTTCGGCGAGGAGGGAAAGTTTCTCAATAGATACTTTTTTTAAATCAGATGAGCTTTTAATTTGTTCTAACACATCTATCTCTATTCTGATTGGAGCTTTTCTAGCCTGTCTACTACAAAGGCAACTCTCTGCCGGTCATTTTCTGACATCCTGACAAACTCTATACCCGTATCAAAAAAAGAAGGTTTTTTCTCTTCGGTTTCTTTACGCTTTACTGCCCAGACAATCTTTCCCTCGCATTTTATATGCTGTTGGGTATCCATAAGGTCAAGCTCCAAATCCACAGGCATAAAAAGGCCAAGGTTTTTCTTTAAGATCACGCATATACCTCCGATGCCGACATTTTCCGTATGTGTCAACAAGGCCTCGGGCTCTTTGTGATCTTTGCGGATAATTACTAAACATGGGTAATTTGCCCTGGGAAATTTACGTCTATCAGAACCTTCCCACATTTACAACCTCCTCTGTATTCTTGTTATAGAATTAGCTTTTCCTGTTTTTTCTTCTATGTTTATGATAACACCCTGCAATTGCACATCCTCTGAGGCAACTTCAAATCTTATTGGCATGCCGGTAAGGAACCTTTCGATAATCTTTTCCTTTCTCTGGCCGATGACTGAATCGCACGGCCCGGTCATGCCAAGATCGGTTATGTAGGCAGTCCCGCCAGACAGAATCTTTTCGTCGGCAGTCTGGACATGGGTATGCGTCCCCACGACCGCGCTTACCTGTCCGTCTAAGAAATGCCCCATAGCAATCTTTTCGCTTGTCGCCTCAGCGTGCAAATCTACAAGAATGATTGAAGATTTGGACTTTATTTTATTCAAGATCTCTTGGACTGTTTTAAAAGGGCACCCCACAACTGGAGGCATGAATACTCTGCCCTGTAAATTTATTACCGCAATGCCAAGAGATTTTTTTTCTTTGATGCAATAGCCGTGTCCAGGATCTCTGTCGGGAAAATTTGCCGGCCGCAAAATATTATCCTTTGTATCAAGAACGTTCAGGATTTCCCGCCTATCCCAGATATGGTCACCGGCAGTAAGCACGTCTGCTCCGCAATCTGATAATTCATCTATGATATTAGGAGTGACTCCTGCCCCACCGGCAGCATTCTCAAGATTAGCCACGACAAAATCAATATTATGCTCCTGTTTTATCTTGGGCAGCAAAAGCTTTATCGCTTCCCTGCCTGGATGGCCAACTATATCTCCGATAAATAAAATATTCATCTTAACTTATTTTGCGTATTCTATAACCCTGGTTTCTCTTATGACGGTAACCTTTATCTGGCCAGGATATTCCATGCCTTCTTCAATCTTTTTGCGGATATCCCTTGCCAAGACTGCTGTTTCGGCATCGGAAACCTTATCAGGTATAACGATAACCCTGACTTCTCTTCCTGCCTGGATAGCAAAGGCTTTATCTACGCCTTTGAAATCTTTGGCGATAGACTCAAGTTTATCTAAGCGCTTTACATAACTTTCCAGAGTTTCGCGACGAGCTCCGGGCCTTGCTGCGCTAATGCCATCTGCCGCAATTGCCAATACGCCATAAAGGCTAGAGGTTTCTGTCTCTTCATGATGAGCCTCTATTGATTTTACAACTTCTTCGCTTTCGCCAAATTTCTTGGCCAGCTCTGCGCCGATTTTGGCATGTGTTCCTTCTACGTCTTGATCCACGGATTTGCCGATATCATGCAAGAGCCCAACTCTTCTGGCTAGTTTAAAATCCAAACCCAACTCCGATGCCATGACACCCATTATATAGGAAACCTCTTTTGAATGCTGCAGTGTATTCTGGCCGTAACTGGTCCTATATCTAAGTTTTCCTAGAAGCTTTACCAGTTCAGGATGGAGCCTGTGTATGCCCATATCAAATACAGCGCGCTCGCCCTCTTCCTGTATCTTTTGTTCCATCTCCTTCTTGGCCTTTTCTACGATTTCTTCGATTCTCCCCGGATGAATCCTGCCGTCGGAGATTAATTTCTCTATGGCCAGCCTTGCCACCTCACGGCGCACAACATCAAAACCGGCCAAGGTTATGGCTTCAGGTGTATCATCGATAATTATATCGATGCCGGTTGCCATTTCAAGCGCTCGGATATTCCTTCCTTCTCTGCCGATAATCCTACCTTTCATTTCATCATTGGGAAGGCTGACAACGCTGACTGTTGATTCAACCGTATGTTCTGTAGCGCATCTTTGAATCGCAAGAGTGACTATCTCTCTGGCCTTTTTATCTGCCTGTTCTCTTAGCTCGTCATCCATGGCCTTATACATCTTGGCTCTTTCATCCCTTACTTCGTCCTGCATACGGGAAAGAAGCAGGTTTCTGGCTTCGTCTCTGGTCAAAGATGAGATGCTTTGCAGTCTCTGTTTTTCCTCATTAATCAATTGTTGCAGTTGCATATCTTTATTCTTTATTGAAGCTTCTTGAGCCACTACAAGCTCTTCTCTTTTAATGAGCTCTTTTTCCTTTCTTTCCAACAAATCAACCCTACGCTCCAGGTTCTCCTCTTTCTGCATGAGTCTTTTATCAATCCCTGCTAGTTCTTCGCGCCTGTCTTTGGTTTCTTTCTCGAAGTCCTGGCGGATCCGATAGAGCGTATCTTTTGCTTCTAATTCTACTTCTTTTCTTCTGGTCTCTGCGTCTCTTTTTGCTGCATCGATAATATCTTTTACTTTTGCCTCGGCGTTCTGAAGCTTCTTCTCTGCGAATATCTTTCTGTAGTAATAGCCAATGAAGATAAGGCTTCCGGCAACGATTAAAAATATCAATGCTTGGATAATGCTTTCAAGTGAAAACATGGCTGTTACACCCCCATTTCTGTTATATAAATTTAATTATATAACTGCTTGTTTTCTAAATCAAGCGGTCTTATGGTTAATTTTTATGAAGTGATTATCTTTTTTACCGACAAGTCTACTGAAGAATGAGGCAGGTCATCTACGATTTGGAAATCAAAGGCAAGGCCAATGCTTGGCGTGTCTTCGGGTAAAGTCTTTAAAAACCGGTCATAATAACCCTTGCCGCGTCCTAAGCGATTGCCTCGTTCATCAAAAGCAACCCCCGGGACGATAACCAAATCAATATCTGCAAGAGATATGGGATTAGAAAACTCCTCTTTTGGCTGCCTAATGTCGTAAGGCCCTATAGTGAGATTCTTGGGAAAATCTTTTACCAAAAAAGGGACCAGATCTCTTTCTTTGTCAAAAACCACAGGCAGGCCGATAACCTTACCCTGTACCTGTGCCTCTTTTATCATTCTGTCCGTTTCTACTTCAGTCTTGAGACTTGCATAAAATAAAATAATCTTTGCCTTTTTAAACTCTAAAGTTTCAAAGAGTTTCTCTTGTATAGAAAAGCTTTTATTAGCTCTGTCTACCTCCTTTAATTTACTCAATTTACTTAGCATGCTAGACCTTACTTGCTGTTTGCTGATAAGATTATTTTCTGTTTTCATTTCTAATACCGTAGCCATCAATAAATGCTTTAAAAAGAGCCTATTTTTTCTCTAAAATCAGTTTCTTGGGCTTGGTTGTCTTGGAATGCTTCTTGGCAGACTGAATCTTAGAAAATAATTCTAGCTTACCATTCTTATTAAGCTCATTGTAAATAAGAACCCATGCACAGTCTTTATCTTTATCTACTTCGCATTTGCCTTTATTCATACCTCCGCAAGGGCCGTTAAGCAGTCCTTTGGGGCAACGAGTCACCGGACAAATGCCTCCGGTTAAATCCAAAATGCACTCACCGCAGGCAGAGCATAATTCTTGGAATGCTCCTTCATTGTCAACCGCGCCCATAAAAAGCGTATCGCAACCAGGAAATATGGGTAATTCTCGACGATCGTTAGACTTAACCGACTGGACGCCCAGCCCGCAGGCCATAACCAAAATCGCCTCTGCCTCTTTTATTGCCTTCATATTTTTTGCCAATGATGTCTTTATCTGAGCGGTTATACAAGGGGCATCGGGCAAACAGTAGCCTGTAACGATTTTCCCCTGCTGTTCCAATTTGGCTTTGACTTCTAATACTTCGGGTTCTCCGCCACTTTTACAAGTAGTCGAACATTCACCACAACCAACCAAAAAGACCTTGTTGACGCCTTTTAGGTTTTTTAATATGTCTTCAAGCTGTCTTTGCTTTGTGATAATCATCTTGTTTCTATTTTAAGATTATAATGGTAAAAATGCAATTTAAAATTTTATTTATTCTCTTTGGATGTTTTCTTGGCCCTTAATTTTTCCAGCCTCTGTTTGATTGTTGCCTCATAACCGATATCTGTCGGCTGATAATAAACAGTGTCCTTAGGCATATACTCCTGCTTTACAAAATGTCCAGGAAAACTATGGGCGTATTTATAGCCTTCGCCGTGGCCCAGCTTTTTGGCGCCGGGATAATTAGCATCCCTTAAATGCTCGGGCACCTCTTGAATCCTGTCGGTCTCCACATCTTGCATGGCCTTGTCTATCCCTAAATATGCGGCGTTTGATTTCGGCGCGCAGGCAATATATACCGCTGCCTGAGCCAGAGGAATTCTCGCCTCAGGCAGGCCGACAAATTCCGAAATCTGCAATGCGGCATTTGCTACAACTATTGCCTGAGGATCGGCGTTTCCCACATCTTCAGCCGCGCAGATACAGATCCTACGGGCGATGAATCTGGGGTCTTCTCCGGCATAAAGCATCTTGGCCATCCAGTAAAGAGCAGCGTCGGGATCCGAGCCGCGCATTGACTTAATAAAACTTGAAGCGGTATCATAATGCGCGTCTTCATCCTTATCATAAAGGATGATCTTTTTCTGGATCGACTCTTTGGCTACATCTAAACTAAAATGGATAAATCCGTCTTTTGATTCAGGAGTGGTTAAGCTTCCGACTTCTAATGCATTAAGCGCGCGCCTGGCATCGCCATCGCAGACTTTGGATAAAAATCTTATGGCATCGGGTTCTATTTTGATTGCCGATTTTCCCAAACCCCTATCTTTATCTTTTATGGCGCTGTTTAAAATAGCGCTGATTTCTTTTTCTTTTAACGGCCTTAATTCAAAAACCAGCGAGCGGGAAAGAAGCGGTGAAACAAGAGAAAAAAACGGATTATGCACGGTCGCGCCGATTAAGACAATGCTGGCATCTTCCACATCCGGCATCAATACATCCTGTTGTGCCTTATTAAAACGATGGATCTCGTCGATAAAAAGGATTGTCTTCTTGCCGGTGGTTACGCTTCTATTTTTTGCAGAGGCGATAATTTTTCTTAGCTCATCAACGTTTGAGGTCACGGCATTGACCTGAACGAATTCAGACTTGGTAATATTGCTTACGCAATACGCCAAAGAAGTCTTGCCTGAGCCGGGAGGGCCGTAAAGGATAAGCGAGGTAAGCCTGTCTGCCTCTATGGCTCTTCTTAAGAGTTTATCTTTACCCAAAATATGTTCTTGGCCGATAAATTCATCCAGGTTCCTCGGCCGCATCCTTGCTGCTAGAGGAACATTTTTAGGTAAAGCCTTGTGTTTATCTTCAAAAAGTTCCGGTGTATTATTTACAGCTATTTTCGGCATAATTATAACCTGATTTATGGTATCCATCACCATCAAATGGTGCGGGATTTTTCGCCCCGACGTAACGTCGGGACTCAAAAAAAATCCCCGCAACATGCCGTCGGAGCCAGTGGAAAGAACCATCTGTTAAAAGTGGGTGTCTATCTATTCATCCGCAGATGAAGTAGAAATCTGACTCCCGATGTGTTGGTAATGGCTCAACACACATTTAACTCCGACAAACACGGCAGGGATGAAGTACAATTGAAGTATAGCACCGCAGGGGTTTTATTGCAAGGATTTTATCTGCGCACCTTAATTTCCAGTTGGCTTTCCAGCGCTTTTATGATTCTGTTCTGGATCTCGTTAATTTCTTCATCTTTTAAGGTGCGTTCCGAAGTCTGATATTCCAACGAATAGGTCAGGCTTTTAAAGTTAGACGGAATCTGCTGACCATAATAAAAATCAATGAGCTTGATATCCTTTAGGTATATCCCTGCCTCTTTTGTCATTATCTGCAGGATGTCTTCACTAGAAGTATCCTGCTTTATCAAAAAACTGATATCCCTCTTTATAGATGGGTACAAGGCTAGAGGCTTATATTTTATTTCCTGCCCTGCAAAGTCAAACAAGGCCTCAAGATTAAACTGGGCGATAAATATCTTGTCCTTCTTTATATCCCAGCGCTCTAATACCTCCTTTGCGGCTTCTCCTAAAAAGCCTATTTCTTTTCCTTTAATATTTAATATTGCTGAGCCGGCTTCTTTCAAAAATGGAAAATTCTTGGCGACAAATTTATAATCTTCTATGCTCAAGGCTTCCATTATTGACTCAACCAGGCCTTTTAGATCAAAAAATGTAATGCTATCTTTGGCCTGGCGCAACCAGTCTTTGCGTTTTTGCCCCATTATCGCCAAAGATAAAACGGGGACCTCTTTTGCCCCCATAAAAATATTAGTCAGCTCAAATATTTTAATTTCATCTATATTGCGGCTTAAATTGTGGTTAATGGCACTAAATAATCCGGCAACCGAAGTGGGTTTTAAGATTTCCTGGTCCTGGCTTAAAGGATTGGCTACTTCTGTAGGCTCAAGATTATCTAAATTACATTTCTTAAGATCTGCCCTGGAGATAAGGCTGTAGCTTATAATCTCATTGAGGCCGTTAGCGATAAGCGTCTGTCTTAATTTTTCTTGAATCTCTCTTACGGCTTGAGGCTCTATCGGGGAAGATTTTATCGCCGGCAGCGTCGAGGTGATATTATCAAAGCCATAGATTCTTGAAACCTCTTCAATTAAATCTTCCTCTAAATTCACATCCTGACGAAAAGACGGAACTATTGCCTCAATTTTATCTTTCTTGGCCTTAACTACAAAGCCTAATCTTTGTAAAATTGACTTTGCAAGGCTTGCAGAAATTCTTGTCTCTAGTATTCTATTTAATCTGGCGATATCTAACTGCACTTTTCTCTGGGGCTTGGGCTTTTTGGCCTGGACATCCAAGCTACCTATTATTTTTCCTTTAGCCAATTTTGATATAAGGTCTGCTGCGCGCAAAGCCGCAGAAAATACGCCTTGCATATCCACATTTCTTTCAAAACGATAACTTGCTTCACTTGAGAGCGCTAATTTTCGCGCGCCTTTTCGTATGGCAATAGGATCAAAGTAGGCGCTCTCTAAAAGAACATTCTTGGTATTGTTGGTTACCTCGGAATTAGAACCACCCATTACTCCGGCAACTGCCACGGGTTTCTGGTTATCGGCGATGACTAAAATATCCGGATCTAGGTTTCTTACAACTCCGTCGATAGTGACAATCTTTTCGTCTTTAGCCGCGCGCCTGACGATAATTTTATTATTAAGCAGTTTATCAAAATCAAAGGCATGCAAAGGCTGGCCCCATTCCAGAAGGCAGAAATTGGTGATATCCACTATATTATTTACCGAACGCAAACCTAAGGATTCTAATCTTTTCTTCAGCCAATCGGGAGATTCTTTAACCTCTACATTTTTAATCAAAATCCCGATGTATCTTTGGCAGCCGATTTTATCCTGAATTTGGATTGAAAATGATTTCTGCTTTTTTCGGGGTTTAATTCTGGCGGAAATTTTAGGAAATTTTAATTTCTTTCCCGTGGCGGCAGCGACTTCCCGGGCAATACCGATATGACTCAAACAATCAGAACGATTACTGGTGACTTCCATCTCTAAGATGATATCATCTCCGACGGAATTCATGGCATTGACCTCTGTGCCGGCCATGGTTAGCTTCTGCGCCACTTCTTCGGCTTTTAGCCTTATCTCCACATAATCTTTTAACCAATCAAATAAAATTTTCATATTTTACTAATTGCAAGTGCACGTCCCCGTAGCACTAACAGCAGTTGAACAAGACCCAATGTCTCCGCTAGCTTTTATACAAAGAGCTCTGTTGGCGGCAGGAAGGGCGCCTGAAAATTGCGGTGGATAGGTACTTCTTATTTTCCCATTTACTTCTAATTTAAACCCGGCTGTCGGTGAAGATGTCGCGATCCCCACGCTGCCGGTGGATCCGCTAGTTCCAGCGCTTGGACCGACAAAAAACGTAGGCACATCGCTCTGAAACCCTACCATGAGAGAATTAGCCAAGCCATTTACAAGCCTAAATGAACCTGGGCCCGTGTAGCCGGCACCGATCACAATTGAATTTGTTGCTGACGAAGTTACTAAATGCCCCAAACTAATTGAGGTCTCAGAAGTTGCGTTTGAAAGTCTGCCAAGAGCTAAGGAGCTGTTTCCTTCAGCACGAACCAAATCTCCTATAGCTACTGAATAAGTTCCTAATGCCGTAGGCTCATTCCCCATGGCGATAGAATATAGCCCAATATTGGCCAGGGCCCACCCATCAACACCCGACGGAGCATAAGTTCCTCTATGACCTACTCTAAAAGCTCCCCTCTCAGGATACCATATAAGATATGGGTTTTCGGGAAACGCATCCGACCAGATATCAGTAGTGCCATCCCCATCTGATCCCATGGCCAGTATACCCCCATCCAATGTGGAATTTACAGTTCCCAGCTGAAGCCTGAATGCTGGCGCAGTATTGCCGATACCGACATTCCCGGTATTTGTATTGTAGATATTATTCCCACTTGCCGCCCAAAAACTTCCGCCTCCAGATGCCTGCCATGTACCATTACAGATATAGACCTGGCTGTCGCTATTATCGTAATACATTTCTCCTCTGTTGGTGCAGGCCGCGCCTGGAGTATAGTTATCATGGGGATTAAGCCTTAAGACATTATATACGCCGTAAGGAGCTGGGTAATATGTAGTGATGGTGACGGTCTCGGCGGCAAAGCAAAAAGAGGAAGATAGGATTATGCCTAAAAATATAAATATAATTTTTCTAGTCATCTTTTTGCCTCC
>Ga0265297_10004121_pt1 | contig 24415 bp, 71 predicted proteins | sample Munlanlwell13791_FD_192502 | JGI IMG/M metagenome (GOLD analysis project Ga0265297, IMG submission 192502) | Leachate microbial communities from a municipal landfill in Southern Ontario, Canada - Leachate well 137-91 | ecosystem: Engineered > Solid waste > Landfill > Unclassified | place... | reverse complement strand
TTCTCCATGCTCCGATCGAGGCGAAGAGTTTCATAGAGCGTTGAAACCAGTGGGATCAGCATCGCTGAGCCCGCTGGCACCTCTTCCGTAGAGGATAATAATTAAATTCTTAATACTCTTACCTCCCTCTTCGCCGACGAAATGCAGATCTCTCCGGGCGTTGCTCGACTGACCTTCCAGCAGTTCGTGCAAATGTCTTCACAGAGATTGTCTAATGCTCCACAAGCATGTGTACACCTAAACCCAGACCCGAGCTCAGTGGGGCTGTGGTAGCAGATCAGAAAGAACTCGTTCAAAGTCGTACTCCCACCACCGAATGAAGAATATATACACAGTGCCAGTCTAAATGACACTGAGCAAAATTCAGCATATCCTCCACAGTATCGGGCTTAATTTCTCGTTTGCCTTTGTATACTAAATCGCCGCCGCGAAAACCATTTCTAACGGAAGCGTGCTCGTTTCCGGTGAAAAGAAAATAGATTGGAGTTTTCATAGAGCGTTGAAACCAGTCCGATCGGCATCGCCGAGCGGGCTGGCACCTCTTACAGGAAGGATAATAAAGAAAATCTTGTAGGTGGTGTGGGTCATATCCTAATCCCCACGATAGTTTCTAAATAGAATAGACACAACTTCGTTTCCCAAAAGCTTTTCGCATCTCGTTAGGTTGTCGCATGTTCCCTTTTCCACCATTTGTCTCTTATGTTTCGAGTTGAAGAAGCACCGGAAGTAGGTCATACGCGTATCCCCACCATATCCATAACGGCTCGAACCACCGGCTCTGCTACCCCACGAACAAACACATGCCTCTTTAAATCGTGCATAGTGTCTTCTCTGAAGGGCTTTGTTGGGTCCACAATAGAAAACACAAAAATTTCCTGGCTAAACCCATTACAGAATATTGTTCCGGGACAAGATCGGTAGAATAGTATCCAGGATATCTCTCGATGCTTCTTCATACCCTTATTCCTACCATTTCATTATGAACGGAGAATAAGTAGTCTGTAACCCACGGCATTTCATTGCCTACGGGGAATATGTGGGCGTCGTCGTAGAGTAGTATACCACCTAGTTTGCGGTAGTTGATACAATCTAAGTAGTCATCCTCTACTATATAATCCACATATACTCCATTTCTCACTTCAAGGTATACGTTTATGCAAAAGCAAGTTAATACTCTCATATTCGTACTCCCACTACCTCTTTCATATCTCTAAACACAAAGATCTCTCCCAAGTCGTGAACATCTATAAATCCGATCGTGTCATGTAGTCTCGCGGCGCCAGTGTGAAGAGAATTCTTGTACCAATCAGCGCCGTTTGCAACAAAATCTATACAGAGAAGAAACAAGGAGTTATCATAGAGCGTTGAAACGGTGCGATTCTCGAAGAGAAGCGCGCCGAACCTCATCAGTAGAGAATAAGGCAAATAAGTTTGCAGGCATTAGACTCTCCATACCTCCACCGTCGCCCAGTCCTTCTCAAACATAGGCTTATTAAGGTGCTGTGTTGTAAACGTTATTCCTTCGTCATCGACTACCCAGACTCTGCTATCAGAGATATAAATGGAGTCAGTATAGTACCATCCAGCACCTCGTTTGTCGAAGCAGATCGCTACTCCGAGGTTCATATCCTTAACCCCACCGCCCCAATACAATAAGAGAATGCGCAAGTGTGATATTCCGCTTGATATCCACCCATGATATTGTAGCTGTTAAATGCCTTTTGAAACCAGCCGCTTTCTCTACCGAACTGGTAGCCCACTATGAATTCTCTATCAGAATCAAAGGCATTTACCACTCCTCTTTTTCCGGACTTGGTTAGGCCTATCATAGCGCGTTGAAACGGTGCGACCGACTCGTCGGGCGCGCCGCACCTCTTCCTTGTAGTCGTTTAATATAATATTTCATACTCTCTACACCTCCGCCGCCGGGCCAAGGATGAAAAGGCAAGCCCACTCATCATTCGCAAAATCCTTAATAGCTTCAAGGGTATCCTCAACTGGCCCATCAATTTCATTCCAAACTAGAGTTCCTTTTGAGTCAAAGCCATCTCTTACCGAATTCACATCGTTGCCGGTGAAGAGAAAGTAAATGGGTTTTTTCATAGAGCGTTGAAACCAGTCCGATCGGCCCTGCCGAGCGGGCTGGCACCTCTTCCATAGAGTATAATCAAATCCTTACCCCCACTATTCCTTTCGCCATCATCTCAACGCACGCTCGTTCATAGTCGTGGTCGACGAAACCGCGAATTCCGTTTAGCGTTTCGATTTCTATACGTGTTTTAAGGTGCTTGTAGAATAGATTCGCGTTTTCGTCAAGTAACTCAAACACCGCGCCGTCTTTGTTCTGCGTGACGAAGAAAAGAATGTAGTTCATATTCGAACTCCTAGAGCGTTGAAACCTCTTCGAAGAAGAAGACTAAATATTTTGTAGATGGTGTTCTTCAAAGACGTACTCCCACGATCGGCCCCACATAGAAAATACATGAAGAACATTAGATCCTCCATGTCACCATATCCCGCTGCATCACCGGAAAAGAGAATTCAGTGAATCCGTAGTACTTAAGACCTGCTTCTACATCCCAAAATGTTCTTGGTTTTTCAAAGCCAAAAAATATGTGTCCAAATTCCAATCGTTTATTCATCTGAACTATAAACGTTGTCCCTACACTCGATATTACAAATACTGAAGCGATCGCTTTCATCATATTCTCCACCCCACTATCGGCCCCAAATAAGTAAGACACATTCCAGGTTCATCGATCGCCATAAACCACGGGTCGCAGCGATGGTGATGTTTAAATTTCAAGCAAGGGATACTACATCCGCATTTGAATACGTAATCTCGTTGACGTTGAGACATGAAACACTGAATCCACATTAAACCCTCCACCCCACAACATAATCCAAATAGTCTTTTAAATAAGGAGTCATGAAATCCCAAAAATATCTTCTTAGAAGTCGCTCTGCTACTATATATCTTCCGTGCTTGTCTTCCACGAAGACATCGAACATCGGTTTTCCAATAGGAAACATGAAATCCTCCGTAAAAGTCTTTCATTTACTTATACCAGAAAAACCACCTATCTTCATTTCTTATTATTCTTCCAGAAAGAGGTGCGGCGAGCTCGGAGTACCGACCTCACCGTTTCAACGCTCTGGAGTAAAAAAGCGCCATTTTCGCTCTGGAGTCGGCCTACCATGAAGGACATCGTTTTTCGCCGAAAATCCCGTAAGTGCCACTACGTCACCCCTTATTTTCAATTTTACAAATATTTCTAGGTACATGATTTCAAGGAGTTACAAATGCGCGGAAACGCATGAGTCTAAAAAAGAGGTGTAAGTACCACCACGTCACCCTTTATTTTCGTTTTTCCAAATATTTGTGCCTTAACGATTACGGCTACTTATCTATTTTCGTTTTTTTCTGAGATGTATTAGGATATTGAGATCTGAATGTCTGGTTTAGATTTCTGTGCGTTTTTTAGTAGAAAGTGAGCTAAGTGCCACCACGTCCCTTGCGATTTCCATCATGGAGTCGGAAGTCCTATTTATTTAATATCAAGTAGTTAGAAGAAATGACGATTTCTGCCTACTTTTTCTAGCTTCTAGTGATTACAAGCACTTAACCCTATTTAGGATATGGTGTGGGGAGTTTTTCGGGTTTTTAGTGTGTGAAATCCTCAACGCTTTCGAGCTATTAGCGAATAGGGCCTCAAAATGCCCTATAGGATGCTGTAAGTCCTTGAAATTAGGAGGCCAAATTCTATATAAATCATTCTTAATTAAAAAAATATAAAATAAAGAAAAAAAATTCAACAAATTAATCATTTTTCTAATTCAATGGTCTAAAAGCCCAATGATATCAAGTACTTAGGAAATAGGGCTTTTTAAAAAAGTAATAATAAATGATTTCTGCCTACTTTTCCATTATGGCAGGGCAGAAGTCCTTCAAAATATTTTTTCATTCTCCATACAGTATTTTCAGCACCTTAAATCTCTACTCACGTATCCGAAAGCTGAAAGCTCAGCAATATCACATCTATAGGAGTCGTAGGCTGAAACTACTGTAGAAATTACGCCTACTTGGGCTGATTATGCACTACAATCTAAATGCGACTTGCTCCTCCTCAATGGAATAGGGCTGCAATAACATCTACTTGAAAATGTGGGCTGAATAGTTGGGCAGACTTAGCCGAACTTGTGCCCCAAACGTGATAGTGAAATCCCGCCTACGTTTTCTAGCTGACTTTTCTTGACTTTCTCTTCCTTATATATATACTAGTAGTTGTTAGAGATGGAGGTCTCGATGAGCGAAGGCGAAGCAAAAGTTCTTGAGCTATTAGCCGCGGCATGGAATGAGTTTGTGAAACTAGACTATCGCCACCCATCGCATCAAATGGAATTTGCTACTGCAATTCACGATGCGCAGAAGATAATCATGTGGCGTAAGGCTCAAGATAATTATCCCGAGATCTTTCCGAAGTATGAACGAGTGGAGGACGATTTCTAATGAAAGCAAAATATACAAAGAAGTTTGAGTTGTCTGAGGATCGTAGATTTATTATCTATGACTTCTCAAATGCTGAAGTTGGAGAGGCAGAAGAAATTCAGCCAGAGTATACTAGCAGAGAATCTGCTATAATTGCTACATTAAATAGATGCGGGATTTCTGCTAAATGGAGAAACCTACTCAGCTCTTGAGGTTCAGATTGACAAATAAACTCTGCCGACGTCTTCTGGATCTTTTTACACATACGCCGCCGGAGCGTTTCTACTTTGTTATTGGCGCCGGCATACATGGCAAAGACATGACATTATTTTATCAGTACATTCCAGATGGTGTACCATACTCTTGCGATGAGGTTGATAGTCTGACTGCTTTCTACTCTACCATACATAATCCAGCGGAGTGGTACGGCACGCCTTTCACTTTTCTTGACTTCTATAATGAGATTCAGGTGAGTAGGATATGAAGCTTGGGATCGACTTAGAAAATTATCGGACACCGGACGGTAAATTTATTTTAAGAATTAGATTGTATGCGTCTTCTTATCCTGCATTTGTAAGAATCGGAAAATTAGTTGGAGAAGTTGGCGTCAATAGTGCGCATGAAAGATTTGATTACTCATCGATGTGCGTGGTGAGAGTATGAATATTTTTGTGGGCTTCCGCTATAAAGTTGGGTATGAGTTCTTTTCGAATTCAACTACGTCTACACTAACTATGACAATAAAATATCTAAAGCTTCCCCTTGCTGGTTTGAAAGAGTTTTTCAGTAATACTGAATACTTTAAAACTCGAGAGGCGATCGTGAGTAAGAGGTACTCTTCGATGTGCGTGATCCGCCTATGATAGTGCTCTATAATTACTCTGGATTTTACGGCGATTACTTGTTCTATAATATTTGGGACTGTGAGGAGTTTGATGAAGAGGATAATTACGCTTGTATTAATTATTGTAATGAGTTGTGCGTGGTAAGAGTATGATCAACGCACGAATTCTGTTTGGTACTGATCTGAATTACAGATGGATGCTCATGGATAGTAATTCAAAGTTTCGTTTTGAGACTACGCTAGAAGAGTTGTATTTGCATGGAGTTCCCTGGTTTATGTGTTACTCTGACTATTGTTGTGCGACTGTGGTGAGAGTGTGATTTATATTCTCTCTGTTCTTCCTACTTTTGTTTCATATAATTTAAAGTTTCTATTGTGGAATTCAGAAGAGTATAACCATAATAGAGTAGTAGTAGACTACTATATTTTTCGTACCTCTGAGGTTTTAGCGCTTACTTTGTTTGATCGTGTGTGCGTGGTGCGCGTATGAACGTAATTGTGAACTATCTCCACGCTTTAAACAGAATATTTTCATATACTCTTCTGCAGTTACACGATAGAATTCTTTGGAGTTTAGGTGAGCAAGACTATCGGGCGTTTGTGAGTAATGAGTATAACAGCGTAGTAGGAGTAAGAGTATGAACGTCTACTTCGAAATAATGAGAAACGAAATCACAGTGATGGGCAACTTTCTTCGTCCGCCTCCGCAGACCTCTTCTGTTGAGTGGTATAGGTGCTATAAGATTTATATGCATTTGGATTATGATGAGTTGAGAGTGACCCGCGTCTGAGATTTTCTTGACTTTAATATTTTTTAGAGTATTATTCAAAGTATGAGTACGGAAGTGAACTTCACACGCCATTGCGATGAGCCCGGATGTGATTTGGGTTATGCAGAGTATATTTGCCCCAAATGCGGCAAGCTTACTTACGATTACGGAGACTTGTGGTGGGATCGTTACGAGAAACCTGAGATAAAGACTAAGTGTGAGAATTGCAAAGAAGAGTTCGTTGCAATTAAAGAGGAAGGCGGTTATATTATAAGGAGCGGCGGATGAGCAAAGTAAATTTTATTCTATTGGACGGCGTAGTCATCAACTCTAAGCACATTGTGAACATCTCGATCGAAGAGCGCGTCTATGTGAACTCACATCCTGTGTGCGATACGATAGACGATCCTTTGTTTCCGTCTTGTGTTGCGCTTGCATTGGAATATGCGAAGAAGATTAAATCCCTCTCCCTAAAGGAGTTGATCTATTCGATTTACTACTGCGTTTCGGTTAGTAAACTCAAGGCGGAGCTCTACCCTGAGAGCAACTGCGTCAACTGTGTTACACTCGAGCGTTTAGAGTCCTATCTTACTGGCGAAGAGTATGGAATTAGAGAGTATTTAGAAACTCTCGAGTGCATTCTCTTCGAACTCTATATAGAGGAAGACGGAAAGGTGTGGGCGAAGCATCTGGAGGAGAAGCAGAGTGACACCAAACTGGGACCGATGAGAGGGGAAGTAGTTGATATTCTTAAAAAGTATTCTTAGGGGAAGAGGTGCGGCGCGCTCGGAGTACCGATCGCACCGTTTCAACGCTCTATAGAGCCGGCGGAGAAGAAATGAACCTATTGTATTTCAAATTTCCCGATGAGCCAGTAACGTGGGCGTTTAAAGTTTTAGATTATAGGTATTATGCGTACGTGGCTAATGGCGAGAGATGTGGGTACGATATGCCGAATGATACTTCTTTTGTAGGTGCGGCTACTGCGTTTTATTCTGATAGAGTGGTGACGGTGTGCAGAGTCTAATGCCTACAAAATATTATTTATTAGCCTCTGTTGAAGAGGTGCCAGCCCGCTCGGCGATGCCGATCGGACTGGTTTCAACGCTCTGGTGGTTTAATGCTTAGAAATATGATCCACATTGGGTTTGGATATTCTTGTGTATTTCCTTTGCCTTGTGGCGAGACATCTTTTCGTAAGATATGGCCAAAGACTGTTATGACTAAGTGGTGGCATCCAACTGAGATCTATAGTGAATATGATTGTGCGTGTGTGGTGCGCGTATGACGACATATGGGGTAATGGACTTGAATGTGAATTTGATGATTGTTGCGAATAGAAATGTATATCAGCATATCAACGGAGCTCCAGTGGACTTTATCTTTGAGAGTTTTGTGGTTGGCACGGTTTTGTTGCCGGCGGCGACGGTGGTGAGAGTATGAACACAACGGTGTTTTTCTTTCCAGCTTGCGGTATGGGAAAGTGGTCATTGCAAACTGCTTGGGATTGGCAGTATAAAGATAGGTTTAATTATACTAACGAGATCCCCTGTCATCCGCTTAGTACTCCGGATGATTCCCTTTTTATAGAGAAGAGTTGGAACGAAGCCTGTGTGGTGCGGGTATGAACGTAGACGAATTATACGATACTTTTCGTGACTCTTTATCAGAACTTGAGAGCAACTTTTGGGAGCCTTACTTTCGATCGGCGTTTGCTACGAGTGGAGGACCGGAGGAATGAACATCGCCATCGTGTTCGGATTTTGTGATAACTGGAAATATAAGCTAGCATATCCTGCGAGCTCTGTTCTATGGTCACGTACTCTAGAAGACTCTGTTAGCTACGGTAATGTGTCTTGGTTTAAGTGTTCCTCTGATTATTGTAGTGCGACGGTGGTGAGAGTATGAATGTACTGATAAGTACCGTGACGTTTTGCTTTGCTATAGACGATGAGTGCTACTCGAGATGGTGTGATCTTGATGGGCTTAAGTTTCGTGAGTGGGAGAAATGTGATTTCATTGAAGTATTGCCTGTAGAATTGTGCGTGGTGCGGATATGATTTATATTGGGTTTGGATGTACTTGTATTTATCCGTTGGTCGCTGAGCATTTTAATCATGTGTGGTTAAAGAAAGCACAGTTCACGTCTTGGTGGCACGATACTGAGGTCTATAGTGCGTACGATTGTGTTGTGGGGTGTAGGGTATGAGAAGAAACGCACTTAGAATGTTAGCAGAGTTCTACAATAAGCCGAATATGGAGTTTCTGCTGTTCTTCTACCATCCAGTTGGTCAGGAGAAGTATCTGGGCTACTCTTTGAGAAGTGTGTACAAGATCTGGGATGGAACACACGAGCTTCCATTGGAGGAGACGCGGTACTTTGATTATGATAGTGCGTGCGTGGTGAGAGTGTGAGAAGTGCTTTATTCTTACAGGAAGAGGTGCGGCGCGCTCGGAGTACCGATCGCACCGTTTCAACGCTCTGGAGGTTTCTGGCATGATATTTTCATATTTTCGTGTAAGGTTTAAGAATTCTACTTGGGATAATACTTTCTGGGAGAATGATCAGCACTATTCTGATGGAGTGGTGAGTGATATGGTGGATAATAGGCTTATGTTGTATGATGCAACGGTGGTGTGTAGGGTATGATCTTTCTCTGGGCCAATCTAAACAGCTACCACGCGTATTCAGTTGAATTTTGCTTTTTAGAGGGTGATTCATACATTAAAGACAGTCCGGTCATATTTAATACTCGGTTCGGGCCGTTTACGAATATTATTCTATGGATGAGTGACGTCCACGACTCAAACAGAGTATTCAATACAATGGATTGCGCGGTTGGGATAAGGGTATGAGAAACTACGAACTAATCCTACGGCGCCTTAAGAGTGACGTTTGTTTACTATTTTGTGCCTCTCAAAACCATGTATTTCCGTATGGAGTAATGGAGCTCGTTGAAGGAAGGTATGATGGCGAGATTGTAGTGAAATATTTCACTACGGTTACAACTTATAGGGACGCGATCGTTGGTTTGCGAATTTAGCTTGACAAAGTCTTCGAAGCAAAGTAAAATGTAAATGCGTAGGCAGGGCTGCTTCCCTTGGGTAAATTGGAGCTCCGTACGGGTTACGGGGCTCCAATTATTTTTAGAGGCGTTATGTGGACTAAAGAAAAAGCGAAAGAATATAATAAACAATATCGGGAAAAGAATGGCGAGATATTAAGACAGAAGGATCGTAAACGGTATGATCCTGTAAAGAGGCGTGCTAGACGGATAGCTGATTTGGAAAGAATACGAGAACGTGACAGAAACTACTGGCGCTCTCATAAAGAGTTGTACGCCCAACGTCCGAAAAGTATTGCATTTAAACTACGGAAGCACATTAGATCTAGAATATTTAAGGTGTTACGTGGAAATAAGAAACAGGAGTCTTCAATAAAGGCTTTGGGGTGTACTGTGGCTTACTTGAAATCCTTCATAGAAAAGCAGTTTACTTCGGAAATGACTTGGGATAATTGGGGCTCATATTGGCATCTCGATCATGTTGTTCCATTGGCGTTGTTTGATCTTACGAATTATGAACAGTTTATGCAAGCTTGTCATTACAGTAACTTACAGCCGCTAACGGTAGAAGAGAATATGCGTAAGGGTTCTAAATTACATTTAGCTTGACAAATGCTTTCATACAAAGTAAAATGTAAATGCTGGTACAAGGCGTCCTCCTTCTGTCTGGTAGTTGGGGCTCCGTACGGGTTACGGGGCTCCAATTATTTTTAGGAGATTGAATGCGTAGTTGTTCTTGTGGCGCTAAAATTTGGCCTAACAACAAGTCCGGGAATTGCCGGCGGTGTGCTAACCGACTCTACTTACGAGAACACAAGTACTATTATCCTGAGTATCAGAAAGAATATCACAAGCGTACGTATGTTCCACGTCCCAAGAAACCTTCTCTTCGTAAAGTGATCAAGAACCTTCGTAAGCGTACTAAACAAGTGTTATTCGTGAAGAATTTTCACTTCTCTGAGTTGCTTGGGTGTGGTACCGCACAGTTACGATCGCATCTTGAGTCGCAGTTTACGCCTGAGATGTCTTGGGGGAATTACGGCTCATATTGGGTCATCGATCATATAAAGCCTTTGAGTAAGTTTGGGCGCGAAGCGTGTCACTATACTAATCTGCAGCCGTTGGAGAAAGAGGCGAATAGAATAAAGGGCGATACGTATGAAGGCTAAGCGCGTAGTTAAGAACGGCGCCTATTGCATAGAAGGTGCGTGGTCAACAGATTTTCGTGACCGTAGCAGCGTGCGGCCAGTTTTGGATTTGTTGGATCTTCGTGGAGATATGAAGTACATTTATCATACTGCAACTACCAGAGAAGAGCTGTTCTTTCTGGTACGTAAGTGGGTTCAGAAGAAGTATCGTAGGTTTCCGATACTTTATCTGGCGACTCACGGCACCCGAGAAGGTATTTGCCTATATAATTTCAAGAGTATAGCACTGTCAGAGCTCGGCGACATATTAGCTGGGAAGTGCAAAAACAAAATAATCTTCATGGGATCGTGTCTTATCTTTTCATCTAAGCCTAAGATACTGCAGGAATTCCTTAATAAAACCGGAGCTTTAGCCATAATGGGCTATAGCGTAATAGTTCCGTGGGTAAGTTCAACAGCGTTTGAGCTGTTGCTGCTGAGCACTTTACAGCGTCATAAGCTCGAGGGTCGAGCTCTTAGGTTTCTAACTCAGAAGGTAGACGCGTTGTCAGATAAGTTCCCGGAATTACAGTTCAAATACTTATGTCGCGACAATCTCTAGCGTTTCCTTGACATTCTCCCGCACATCGAGTACACTATTCCCATGAAGACGATCAAAGTCATGTACACCGAACTCCGCGACTCAATGAAAGGCTACTATTACATTATGCCTTTCTCTCTGTATGCTCTGGAAACCGTTGCTTGGCATCATAAGATACTGTGGTTCGACACCTACGATTCCTTGGAGGTGTGGAGAGTATGAGAATAGGCGTTATATATGCATGGGAAGTTCCTCTTTGTTTCTGCTGGTTAGGCGGTAACTACAAGTTCAACGAGCATCTTTGCGTGGTTCGGGTATGAAGTCAACAGGAGTAGGTGGCATTCGATCGTACTATTACAAAACGTCTAACGGCGATTGCGTGATGACTTACAGACTGAAAGGCATATCGCTAGCTAGATTCTTTGGAAAGAGATTCATGTCGAACTATACCGTAGAGTATCTCTTTGAATTCACTGGAGTAGTAGCATGCCGAGTGTAGGATACTTAATTGTTCTTAATTGGTTCGACTTTTTGTATATACATAGACTCCCTGATTTGAGTCCATGGTACTCACCTCAGACGGATGCACTGGCTTATAAGACGGCATTCACGGGGTACGATGCGCTCGTTTGTATTCGACTTTAGTCTGGTGTTAGTAAGTAATGCCTTTGCCGGCGCATACTTCGAAGAAACGTTTGGCACTGTTTCTTTAGACTTGATACATTGGACAGTGCCCGGGATGGTATCGTGCCCGGTTACGTATATGGTGATCGTTGGAGTAAGAGTATGAACTGCGTCTTAGTGCACATGTATTTCTATCTAACGCGTCACGATCGATATCCGCTTAGATATAGAGTAAGCGACTATCTAATAATAGAGAAATCTCCGTATTTGCCTTGGGATGGGTCGGATTTGTATCTACAGGAGGAGTATAATAGTTTTGTTGGGGTGAGACTTTAATGTACATAGAAAACAACAAAGACAGGTGGAATAGAATATTTGAGATGTTAGACTTGTTTGTGCCTGATCTTCTTGGATTATCGTGGATGGGGCATTTGGTTTTCATTCAGGGAGAGACGGTGGTGATAAGAATATGATAAAAGCACTCTTCAATTTTCTATTTCAGATTCCGGAAAGGAGAGATGTAGACGTTGCTATAATCTCTAGTTACAGGCGTCATACGGGTTTGCCACTGTTTGACCTTTTAAGAAAAGAAGTACAAGTACTTATATTTGTTGATCGTTATTCTGTCGTAGCATTGTGTTATGAAAGTATTTGTGTGGTGCGAGTATGAAACAAGTATATTTTTACATGAGCTCCCACTTTGCTGATCATCGGTGGGACACGTTTTACGGGCAACCTTTGATAGAAAAAGTAGAGTATAACTTACGTTGGGCTAAAGATTTTGTTTTTCCGATACTTAGTGACGGCATTTGGGTGGTGCGCGTATGATCAAAATACTCTGCGATTTCCTATTTGGTCCTCCTCCGGTGAGAGATGTTGTGGCAACAATGTATTATCGGGAGGATGATGGTAGGGCTAGTTTGCGGTTGTTTGAGATGCTTAGTAGTATGTTTGCTAATTGGGTAGCTGGGTTTGAATATTCGGGGTCTGCGTATTTGGTTATGCCTGTTAATTATGACTGTCTAGTTATGGTACGGGTATGATCTTCTATTGCTTTGAACCCGGAAACGCATTCGAAGTTGAAGAAACTAGACTTTATATAGGATTTAATTATACTGGCGTATTGAAGTGTCGTGGCTTTAGGGAGTATATTAGCGAGGAGTTGGTTATTAGTAGTGAGTATCAAGAGTTATGCCTATGGAGGGTGTGATGACGATTGAAGAACGCCTGGCAAGATTAGAGAGAAAGGTGTTTGGAGGAGGACTGTTTCAACGTGGAGATACAGTTGTAGTCACTGAAACACTAGAAGATTTAGGGGGTTGGATTATATCCGAAGGTTCAATCGGAGAAGTCTGTGGAACTATGGATGACTTCGTGTCCGTAGACTTTAGTCCTGGAAGTACGTTAAAGGTGAAAATCCAGCACGCAATTCATGAGAGCAAACTCGCTAAGAAGGTGTGATAAGAATATGATCAAGAAACTCTGTGATTTTTTATTTGGGCCTCCTCCAGTGAGAGACGTTAGAGTATTTTGCTTTAGTAGTGTTGAAGCCCCAACTAGCTATGTTAACATTATTGAGGGGTTGCACCAGAGTTGGGCGGAAGCCTTTAAATGGTCTGTGCCATACTATTTGGTATCGGTGTTGGTGTATGATAGTATATATGCGGTGCGAGTGTGATGGTAGCACAAAGAAAATACTATCTAGGCCAGCCCTTCCACGACTCAATGTTCATTATCTTCAACCCATCGAAGCGGATCTCACTGGGTTATGGGAAGAAGTATTGGTTTCGAGTGTTTGTAGGATACGAGAGTCTTTATGCTATTAGAATCTAAGGAGAGCCAAGCCGCACCGTCGAGTACGACGGCACGGATCGGACAACAGGGATAAGAATATGAAATGCCGTGAAGGACACGTTGTAATATTCTTTTGGTATCCGATTAAGATTGCAGGGGAAGTACTACATTTCATTGACACTACAGCCGGGATTAAGAGTACTCATCCATCTTGGGATCCTTATAGGATGTGGTCAGGGGCGTACTCCGAACTACATATCCTAAGAGTTTAGTTTTATTGTACTTCGAGGAGAGCCAAGCCGCACCGTTGAGTACAACGGCACGGATCGGGCAAAGAATTTGACTTCTACAGAATAATAAGTACACTCCATCTTATGGACGATGTGACTCTCTACATCTATAAGGAGTGGTTCTGGCGAGACCCGGAAGACGAAGATAGCGTTGAAGGGCAGAACGTCTACGCGCACTTTCCTTTGAAGTATTATGACGCAAGTAGGCATAAAGACTGGATGTATTGCATCTATGTGAATTTTTATTATAAGCATGCGTTTTTGATGGAGCACAATGAACATATTCATATTAGAGTATAGCCCCAACGGCACCATAGATTGGAAGCGTTCGGCAGAGGCGTTGGATAACAAGCGCATTGGAAAGATGATCGTAGAGTCACTGCAACTCCTTAGTACGGCCTGTCGCGTAATGGGGGTTGACGTAGGTTATAAAATAACCCACGTCAACCACCCCTGCGCCGTTTGGGTTCGAGAATCTAGTGCTAACTTCAGAGAACTATTGCACTATACTTATTTCCTCACCGTGGAATACAAGAGAAGGTTCGGTAAAGTTCATGCCGGAGAGAAGATTTGGCTTGAGATGGCTAATGTTTACTTATCTGATTCGCTTCCGTACTTCAACCACGAGTTTACGCTCCCTCCTCTCGCCGTTTCAAAAGAGTACCGTAGAGAGTGCAGGAGCGTCCTGGACGTCGTAAATGCGTACAGAGCATACTATGTAGCCAAAGAGAATATGTACTATGATGCGGACGACATTCCAGAGTGGTTCGCCCAAACCAGGACCCAACCATTCTCTATCCGGATAAATAGTAAGTATCACGAAGTCTTTAGGGAACTCCCTACGGCGGGCTTGCCTGAAGGCAATCCCACCGCACGGGATGTAGAGTAAGACATGAGGATACCTTATTTGAAATTCTCTCATTATTTGTATATTTATGATGATATCCAGTTAGATTATATAGTTAAAGAATGTGGGTTGGAAGTATATCGTATTGGGCGCTCTGTTGGTTTTGTTTGGGTTAATATTGAAGATGGAGTCTGGGCGTGGCGGGTATGATCAGCAGTATAGAGATCAAAGGCGCCGGCTGGATGTTCGACGAAAAGATCTGGATTACTGGAGTAGGCGCGTATAGATTCGCCAAGGATCCTGATATTTTCATTTGGGTTGAGATTGAGGACGAGGTATGCGCGTGGAGGATCTAATCTATTGCATCTACTTCTACAATATAAACGAGAACTTAGTGAAGGTAAGTATTGATACGTGCTTCGAGGTGAACTTTCGTAAGGCGCAGACTTCTAACGAGAGTATCGAAGCCTACGTGGAGTCGTGTGTGAAAATGAGTATAACGAATGAATATAAAGACCTCACCGTGGTTCGCGTATGAACGTAAAACTCTTCTTTAATGGGTTCTTCTTTCATATAAATGAGGAGTGGAAGATTCAGACAGAAGAGTCTAATGTGCAGTTTGAGTTTAGTTATATAGACAAGTTCTTTTGTCGAGTGTCGTTTCAGTATGATAGTGTAGTGGGAGTAAGAATATGAAGTACATGCGTCCGCCGGAGCCGTATTTTGAGGCTGGAAAACTTTGTCTTAGGTACGATAAACCTGGAGACGAGGCTAAGTTCCTTATAGATGTCTATCCGTACTTAGAATTGAATAAGTACTCTGGATACAAAATGGACGCAATGACGTACGGCAGAATCTGCACCGAGATCCACTACGACATCTGTAACTTAATGCTTAACGCAGGATATACGTGGTAAGAAGAATCGAGATGCATGAGTGTATAGTCCCTACGGAGAGCCAAGCCGCCCGCTGCTGCGATGCAGCATCGATCGGATCGGACAACGCTGGGGACGGGATCGTTCTGTTTTTCTACTCACATTCTACTTGTAGTTTACGTAGATTCATATTGACTATGAGCAAATTATTCATGGACGTCTGGGAAGACAATAGAACGTGGATGCTGAATGGATCGATGATGGCGAGTAGGTTGCCGTTGCCGACTCTATATAATTCAATGGTAGGGGTAAGAGTATGATCACGCTCGTCCGAAACACCTACCACCGAATCGTCTTCCGTGAAGGACATTGTTTCTATAACGATAAGTGGAGTAAGACGTACATACCAACGTCTGCGCAGATACTTGTGTATAACGGTCGATTCCGAGTGTGCACGAATATTGGGCTTTCGTATAACGATGTAGTGGGAGTAAGAGTGTGAACATAGACGTAACCTTTATTTTTAGACGTTGGCCGAAAGGCTGGATGCTAGGTGGTGAGGCTTGGGTACAGCATTGGCACACTCTTTCTGAGGATCCATATTTGTTCTCTAATAACATTGGAACTGGCTTTGAGAACATGGCGCAGTTTTACGATGCAGTGGTGGGAGTAAGAGTTTGAACCGTGAAGCCTTTCATGTCCCGGGGTGGCCGGGGTGTACATATTCTTTCGGAGAACGAATTTTCGGACCAGGGCCAAAGAGGTGTATTCGAAAGCACGATTGGTATGAATTTAGTAGTGGGTGGTGGTTCTACGTGTCAGTCTTCTATGATGAGGCTGTTGGAGTAAGAGTGTGAGAAGCGAGGCTATTATACTCTTCGGAAGAGGTGCGGCGCGCTCGGAGTACCGATCGCACCGTTTCAACGCTCTAGGGGTCGAGAGATGAAAGTCTTCTTTGCGTTTTGTTGGAATCGTAATCTTCTGCTGCTTTTCGGCGCCAACAATACTTATCGCGTATTCCAGACCGGAGACTCGTTTTTGTATAGGCTTGATACTCTAGAAGATTTCCTGTGTGAGAAGAAAGAAAGGATTTTAGTTGACTTGTATGAGACAATGAGTATTATACGTTTGTAATTTATGGAGGCAGCGATGAGTTGGATGTGGTGGAAGAAGGAAGAAGTGAAGCCGATCGAGTGGGATTACGTTACGGTATCGTATCTGGGAATTTCAGATATCATGCCACTGCGGAGAGACGTTAAGTATTATATGGATAAAAACGGCGTGGAGGAACTTGAAATAGTAAGCGCCGCCGGAAATAAGTGGTGGGTGCATTTGAAAGAGTATACCAAGGCAGAGCGGAAGGTGATTCATAACGCGTTTTTTAAAATTATCAAGGAGCACAACGATGGAATCTAAAGTGGCAAAGGCTATCGATCTGATGCTGGACAAGGCAATGGAGTCTAACGATGTACAGGCGCTTATCAACGCTGTAAACGCCTGGCAGAATTACGATCAGTACCTGATTCAGAAGGAGATGTACGAGAAGGCTAAGAAGGCGGAGGAGAAGTAAATGCAGGTCTACTTTGGTTTCGATGAAGCGATTAAGTTGATCAAGGCCGGCAAGGCTGTGAATCGTATTGGGTGGAATGGCAAGGGAATGTTCGTGTACCTTCAAACAGGTTCTACTCCGGATGATCCGACAAAAGTCACCAACATCTTTGGTCTTAATTCTGCTATGTTTACGTACGGCGACACTGGTACTACAGTACGACTCCCGTGCATATGCATGCGAGACGCTAATGGCTGTACAGTAACGGGGTGGCTGGCTTCTCAGACGGATATGCTGGCAGACGATTGGATGGAGCATGTTGGTTGAACCTCTATAAGTTCTACATTCTTCTCTGCAGCGACGGCGTCTTCGGCTTCGATCGGCTAGACGACTACAAGCAACTCGGAGCGGTAGTGCATGTGAACGGCGTTTTCCCTGCGTTTTTAAGAGTGCAACTCTATGATTCGGTGGTGTGGAGGATTTGAGATGGTAGATTTAAAAGCAACGTCGAACGCAACTATCACGCTTCCCGCTAGCGCTCAGTGGGTGACAACTGATAATATCTCTGTCGACATCGACTACTCTCAGTACGCCACGACGACTAACGTTGCGGTCTCGAACTACTCTTTCGCCTCACCCAAGCGTGCGATCGACGAGATCTACGAGACCGCTAAGATAGCTAAGAAATTCTACCTGCCTCTCGCTACTCTTCTTCGCGGAGTCGTACTAGTAGACGTCTTCTCTTTAAAGAGAATATTCAAATCGCACGACGGTGACATCGCGTTGCCGGTGGAAAAGTTTACTCCAGCGCCGCAGATCGATTGCGCTAATGTTACTACGGCTTTAAATTCATGGTCCACTTACTCTGTCGCCTGGTACAGTAGTTCAGAGCAACACGAACTCTCCAACCCCGGTGGCCGAGCGAATAGTCTAATAGAACCAGCAATAACTGTAGTGAGGGTGTAAAATGACAACGCCGGTAACGTTTGAGGAAGCGGTAAAGCTTCGTTTGAAGGATGTAGTCAGAGAGCTGATTCCGGAGGATCGCTGGGATGCTCTGGTGAGATCTACTATCGCTGATTTTGAAAGAGTAGAACTACCGAAGCTAATTAAGATTGAATTGGAAGCTAAGTATCGTCAGGTAATTGCAGAAGAGTTCAACAAACCCGAGTGGAGCTCCACTTGGCAGAACGGTCGCGATGGCGCCTCAGAGAATCTGAGAAAACTTCTCATAGAGGCTGCTCCGGAGATCTTTGCCTCGATGATGAGCGGAGCTATGCAAGCAACGCTGATGGATCTTCAGACTAAACTGCAGCAGCCGCGGTACTACTAAAAAAAAGCGCTCCTCCCAAATGGAAGAAGCGCTTAGAGTCTAACCCCTACTACAACGACATCCGACACAAACCACCTAATGTGTCGAAGTACAGTAGTGTTATATTGTACCTCTATGTCTCGATAGATAAAGAAGTATCGGATGTAGGGTACGCCTCGGAGTTTCACAGGCGCACCACGCAAAGCGACACCGAGTCTAGTGGCAGCCAGCGGTATACGTCTGTAATTTGACCTCTATGCCACAAGTCTCCCCATCGGAATAATGTAGCAGTGTCTGTCATCCATCCAAAAGGATTCCAAAGAGTTCGCTCTTCATTAGACTGGTTCAGCTCGAATAGGCTAGTCCCTCTTGGTTTGGTATTGTAGAGAATAAATAGGAATATTTTGTTAGGCATCAGACTCTCACCGCCACTAGAGAGCACACCACTACTAGGTTCTCTTTTAGTGTACCATGCATTACTGTATTGACCTGTATTGCAGCCATATCTAGTGTAGGATTCCAACCAGGATAGTCGCTGGGTTTGCCACTCAGCTTGTTATAGAAGTTTCCGTTGTTAAGGACGTAAAGAAACCAGTTTTGTCTTCTGAATAGGATGACGCTGCCGGTCATATCCGTATCCCTACTATGGAATGTATATACGGAATGTGCGTATGTATTGCACCAACCTGCCACCTAGCATTCTCTAATGTTGGGCCCCAACCGTAGTTTAGATTAGGATTGCCGTTCCAGCAGGTGCCACTCTCTGGGTACAAGTGCAGGTTGTAATTGTTGGATCTAAAGAGTAGGATAATGCAACTCATAGCCGGACCGCCACGACGCACCACTCGAAGTATCTGGCATCGCCGGATAGTTCATTTCGAGCGTCATTAAACCGCCATTTGGGTTTTGGTGGATTTGGGTCCGGGCTTAAATCCCAAAAGCACCCTTTAAATGATTTCGGGAATAGAAATGTATGCAGATCCTGGTTAGCGTACCACGTTAGGGGGATCATACCCGCACCGCCACTAGAGAGTTAAACCGAAACCCATGTCGGTGTACACGATCTCGGAAGTAAGATCTTACCTCCTTAATGTTGTAAAACACGTCCGAGAAATTCAGTAGGTTATGCCGAATCACTTTCGCTGTCATATGCGCACCGCCACTAGATTGTGCATTGTGGTCTCCAGTCGAATTGGATAGATCTTTGAAAAGTAGTCGCTAGGCCGCAATACATAGCCTGGCAGATAGAAAAAATCAAAGCACCTTTTGCTTTTTCTAAGGTAGAAAGGGACTATCATACGCGCACCACCCTGACAGAGTCATCCAAAAATAGACGCAATTCGGAGTCTGGATCTACTACTCTCCGAAGAAGCCACTGCATATCGTCGGCATCAACGTTTTCCAAGCAGAAGACTCCTTTCATTACGCGCCTACAGTAGAAGTAAGTTCGTGTTTTCATAGAGCGTTGAAACGGTGCGATTCTCGAAGAGAAGCGCGCCGAACCTCATCGAAGGAGTAGACTAAATATGTTATAGATAGGTTTTTCAAACCCGGACTCCCACCACAAAGTCAAACGACGTCTCTCCAGCAATATACTCCAGCACTTCGTCATAATACTCCCACTCAGAGTCTCTAAACGGCTCGTACATGTACCATACTCGAGCAGTTTTCGGAAAGTATAGTGTTGGATGCGTGACACCCTGCTCTCCGTATCCTTTGGCGCGGCGGAAGAAGATAGGGATGAAGGGGCTCACAGGCGCACCCCTACTAGAAAGGTCATGGAGGCCCCGGTGCGGACCCTTTTGATCTCTGCGAAGTACTTTGGGAGTGTTGTGTCCATATACGTACTGGAAACTGTCTCTCTCATTGGGTGATGAAGTATTGGTGTTTGAAGGCACCACCCCTCTTTGAAGTAGATTACGAACTTCATAGAGCGTTGAAACCAGTGGGATCAGCATCGCTGAGCCCGCTGGCACCTCTTACAGAGAGAGTAAGATAGATAGTTTTGTTTGTACTTTTCTTCAAATGCGTACTCCCACCAAAGACCAAGTCGAATAAAAGAGCCGCTGATCCCCGAACTTTTCCAGAACCATTTTAATATCCTCTGTATCTGGCCAGCAATAGCCGGTGTATTTCACATTGGAGTCGGTAAAGTAGAAGTAGGATCTCATACGCGCACCGTCGTTAGAGTTGGTGTCAAAAGTAGACAGCGAATGCATTGAAAATACGGGTTAAAGTTGTAGTGGTTCTCTGTTACGTCTTCTATTGACACTGGTACACAATTCCAGTGACCTTTGTACTGCCATACCGTTTTCATACGCGCACTCCTACGAGCGGAGTATCATAGGGAATTCCGATTCTCATCTCTGCTGCTCCATCATAGAGCGTTGAAACCAGTGGGATCAGCATCGCTGAGCCCGCTGGCACCTCTTCCCGGAAGAATAATAAATAAAATTTTGTAGGTGGGGGGGGGCTCTTCATACGCGCACCGCCATTATACAGTCGAAGCCTCCGGGGATACGTAGCTGCCCGTCGTTACTAAAGAAGTAAAAGTTGCCGGTAGGGCCGCAGAGAGTAGATTCGTCCTCAATTTTATATATCTTTGTAAATCGCGTCTCTCTTTTAAAATACAGAGGCACGTTGTGCATCATACGCGCACCACGCACGTCTCAAAGAGAGACGTCCACCAGAAGATAATATACGCATCAAACCTCATTTTTGAAATACCGTAGCCCATTCGATCGAACTCGATCGGGTGTGATCGCTGCCACCCCGAGGTGAACTCGACTTTGTAATTGTGTATACAGGGGTAATTGGGGTAGAGAGTCATACGCGCACCCCAAGCACAAAGAGCATACACATCTCCATTCGAAATCCTTTTAGTCCGAAGCTCTCTCGTATGTCTCTGATACTAGGTGAGATCTCTTGAGTTCTTCCGTTGACACATATATGGCGACTCGCGAAACGCCTTCTTATATACAATGGAATATTCATACACGAACTATTCGCACCTCCGGATTGACGTTAGCCCAGAGTATAGAGCCAAGGGTACAACGAAGTAGTCCCTTGACCCCATACTCATTGGCGATCCACAGTTTAATCATATCGTAAGTATACCGCGCCAAATCGCCGGCAGCGTAGGTGTAGTAGAGCGTCATACTCGTATACTCACTAGGGACTCACAGAAGTTAGGGATCCGTAGAGCTGTAGTGCGGTGTGCGTTGGCGACGTACTGATGAAACCCATGATTTATAATATCGAACCAGGAATAGCAATTGCTGTGGTTGAGTGTCTGTTTGAAGTGGAATGGTATATCGTTGGTATTAAATAGACTCATATTCGAACTCCCACGACCGCTGTTGTGTCGTACAGACATGCAATGTATAACTCCTCGGCGTGGAAATCCCATCGGCGATGCGACTGAAATGGTTCCCACATGTAATAGCCCATGCCGTCCTCAGGGAAGTATAAGCCTATGTGGGGCTTTCTGCTCTGTATACCACTTCCAATTCTAAAGAACATCGGAACAGATAGTTCTATCATATTCTCAGCGCGACCGCGGAGCCGTATTCCAATTCAAAAACAAATTGGTAAGATCCTTTCAAGGCGAAGTCTTCCGAGACCATTCTATACGTGTGTATTGCTTGGTGTTGTCGTTGCCGAAGTAGAATACGATCGCTAGAGATGGGAGGTGAAAGCTAGTAGCTACATTAGCTTTCATATCCGCGACACCACGACGTTGGGTTCATGCGGGATGATGCGAAAGAGCCGCATAGTAGGGCTAGTTTCGACTAGTCGTATAATTACCGGCTTGCTCATCTTATCCCAGGCGCGGTAGAAGAAGAACATAGTCAGATCTGGGATATCTACTATCATACTCGCGCCACCGTAAGGGACACGTTAGGACCAAGATGACAGCGGGTAATGTCTTCAAAATTCATATTCCACCCGACAGTAGATGTATCGAAGGTTTTACTAAGATTGCTGTAGTAACGCCACCACCCAGTTACAGACTCTGGAAATAGAAAAAGCATTTCAGATTTTTTATAAGTGAGAGCGACTATATTGTGGGTCATACTCGCACCACCGTAAGAGATTCATCTTGAAAAATAACTCGTTCACACAACTCTCCGGATCCATGGAAATTGGATTTAAACAGGTCTATTGTGTCTCCAATAAGGTGGTCTTTTCCTCCGAAATGCCTAACTGTCATTGGGTCTGTGCTGATAAGTCTTATGCTGCGAGTAGCGTTATTTAAATGTATCATGTAAATTAAAAGGTCTGGTATGTACGTGATTATTTTCACAGTCGCACCGCCACAACTAAACTCTCCTGCAGACGCACCGCAGCTAAGTCGTCACGTATATATCCTCTGGCTGGATGAGGTCCGCTGACCCCGGTGCCTGTGGTATCTATATTGACATAGCCAGATAGGTCCTCATGATCGCAGGAAACAAACCACCCGCAGTCATAGGTTTTATGACGCTGGAATAAAAGGATGTGTGTCATACTCGTACCGCCACCGTGTGAGACTCAGCGAAGAGGTACAGAATATCGCATTTAGAATACACCAGAGGGATTAGATCCTCCACGCCGAGACCTCCGTAGCATATTGAAGAAACGCAAAGTCATCTAGCTCTTCGGGGAGCTCGTATAGGTTCTCGATGTCCTCCTTAATGGTCACCGAGTATGGCTTTTCCTGATCGGTGTAGGCATATTGGATCATGCCGTCAAGAAGATTTACGAAGGTGAAGCCGTCGGCGAAGATAAATAGATATAGCGTTACAGGCGCCATGCGAGAACCTCCACCTCTTCAAAGGGTATTCTTATATGGCCGTCGTTCCAGAAGTTTAGAAGCGCAGTGTGGTTTCCAGCGAAATTCCAATAGCATCGTTTCGCTCCGGCCAACTCTCTTGTTTTAAAGTATAGGGCTAGATCCTGCATACGATCACTCCCACGTCGTCCGGCACAAACCTTGCGCCCTCGGGCCACAGTGCGGCGCAGAGAGGATTGGTTTCTTCTTTTATGTGGTACACTTTATTGTAAATTCCGTTAGTGGCCTGCAGCATTACATCGATAGTCTTGAAGCAAACTATATGTGTCCTGTAGAATAGCTTGTGCGGTGAATAATGCGGCGCGAAGTATCTAAACACGACTAGCAATTATCCCCCCAATAGTGGTCTGTGTAAGTCTTGTTTTCGCTGCCAATAACGAAAACAGTCTGCTTGAAGTCTACGAGCACCTCGAAGTCTTCCCCGACATTTGTTATCCACCGACAGGCTGACAACTCAGCCTTCAGCATTAGCCTCTGCGCCCACCTTTTGTGAGGGATTCTATAGAATACGCCGATTAGATTCTCCATGCGAGGACTCCTGCCTTTGCTGCTCCTAGAAATAGTCTTCCAGTGCCGTAAACGTTAAGCGCTACGGTATGTCTGCCTTGTCCGCGGTTAATTAGGCACTTATCTTTGTGGTTGAAGAACAACCATATTACAGGCGAATCGTTTTTTGGTATTAGAATTTCTTTTTGGTGGGTGTTTAAATCCTCCATGCGAGGGCCCCCTGAAAAAAGTGAAGCACTACATCTTCGTTGTCGAATGGCAGCAGGTATAATTCAATAGAGTAATCTCTAGCTGGCTGCTGGTTTCAGCGCCGACACATGCAATCTATGTCCAGGGAACACACATTAGAGTATTCTTTGCTACTAGGTCGAGCGTAAAGGCCTACTAGATTCTCCACGCCTGCACTCCGTTATTAAGGGTTTCCACTAGTATATCACCCTCCTCTTGCGAATCGTACCGTATAAATTCTTGCAGCCCGGATAGTGATGTCATAAAAGGAGCTGAAGCATTATAGGTGTAGCAATAGATAAATCCGCTAGGGGACATTCCCGCCGAACTTCGTTTACTTGGGTAATTAGCAGCTACCTGTCGAGTAAAAGAGAACGTGTATATCGGGCCTATATTCGCCACGCCAGGACTCCAGGTTTCATATCCGCGACGACGAAGTCCGCGGGGTAGAACTCTTTGTTCCAATACATTCGCTGCCAGGAGTATTCACAGCCTCTATTGATGTCTATATGAAGTTCGCTTACATAGTGTGAAGAATGGGATCCAAAGAGCTGTGTGAAGTGCTCGTCGTTGTATACTAAAGCGGCTCGCGTTTTTGAGTTCATTAGACCCTCCATGCGACGGTGTCAACGTTGGGGCGGAAGTAAAAAGTGTTCTTA